>Ga0315900_10011531_pt1 | contig 10937 bp, 8 predicted proteins | sample LakEriMetagenome_FD_203521 | JGI IMG/M metagenome (GOLD analysis project Ga0315900, IMG submission 203521) | Freshwater fungal communities from buoy surface, Lake Erie, Ohio, United States - Buoy 12 MA114 | ecosystem: Environmental > Aquatic > Freshwater > Lake > Lake biofilm | place: USA: Lake...
CAGGAGGGTTCTATAGGACCAATCGCCGAGGAAGGCGAGCCAGCGCGCGTGCTGGACGATGCCGTCGAACTCGTCGCCGTGCACGACCAGGAAGCGCCGGCCGTCGGCGGTCTCGTGGATGGCGTCGCGCACCACGATCACCCCGCCGAAGTGGACGCCGCAGAAGTCCCGGGCCCTTTCGTCGTGATTGCCGGGCACATAGGTCACGGTCACGCCCTTGCGGGCCATCCGCAGAACCTTCTGCACCACGTCGTTGTGGCTCTGCGGCCAGTGCCAGCCGCCCTTGAGCTTCCAGCCGTCGATGATGTCGCCGACCAGATAAAGATGCTCGCACTCCACGTGCCGGATGAAGTCCAGCAGCATCTCGGCCTGACAGCCGCGCGTGCCCAGATGCACATCGCTGATGAACACCGAGCGGACGCTCAAGTCCTGGGCGTTGGCCGTCATCATCGCTCCCCCGGCAGGCGCCAAACCTGCCCGAGCTATGATGATTGCATGTCAGTCTCGTGAACTCGGGACCCGCCGTGTTGCGACGCAACATCGCAGACCCTAGATGGGGTGGTGATGGCCGAGACCACGACAGTTCCGCGGGACACCCCCAAGTCACGCCGCACCCGCGCCCGCATCCTGGACGAGGCGGTGCATGTGATCGCCACCCAGGGCTATGCGGCTACCACCAACGCGGCGGTGGCCGAGGCTGCGGGGATCACCCGCGGCGCCATGCTCTACCACTTCCCGACCCGCGAGAGCCTGCTCGAGGCGACCATCGAACACATCCAGGCCCAGCGCTCGTCGATGTTCAAGGCGGCGGCCGAGGAGCTTCCCGCCGGCGGCGACGTCACCGAACACGCCATCGAGAGCTACTGGGAGCTGCTGCACCGCGAGCCGTTCATGGCCTTCGCCGAGCTGGAGACGGCCGCCCGCACCGATCCGCTGATCAGCGCCCTGCTGGCCCCGGCGCAGGCCGAGTTCGACCGGGCGCAGATCGGCGACCACTTCCTGAAGATGCTGCACGCCGGCGCCGGGCCCCGCTTCCAGGCCAGCCGCGACCTCGCCCGGTTCATGCTGGAAGGCATGGCCCGCTCGAACCTCACCTACGACAAGGACCAGCGCGTCGAGCGCCTGCTGGCCGTCATCAAGCGCGCCACCCACATGCTCAACCGCAAGGGCGGCGTGACGGACATCTGGACGGAGTAGTATCGGGGGCGCAATCGCGGAACGCTCCGCACCGCCATCCTGGGCCCTGTGCCCAGGACCCCTCTGCCGGTCGCAGGTGTGGAGATAGCTCACGCTCTCACGTGGAAGCTCACCGAGGGGTCTTCGCCACAAGGGCGAGGATGACGAGTGAAGGGGCGCCGGCACGGTTGACCCGGGCCGGTGCGCCGCGCGATCACTGGACGTCCCGCCGACGCTGGAGCCCGCCCCGCCATGAACCCCTTCACCCGTCATCCGAACGCGGTCGGCGAGTCCTACGGCCGGCATTTCGGCGTGGCGACGAGGTTCGGCGCGACCATGATCCTCGGCGGGATCGGCGCGATCCTGCACGGCGTCTTCCCGTGGCTGTTCGAGACCACCGGCAGCCGTACGGTGACGCGGCTCCACCAGCAGATCACAGGGCGTGGGCCGGCGCAGCCTGGCGGCGATGAGCGGGAAGGGGCCGGGGTCTAGCCTAATCGCTCGTCTGCGCCTTCTCCGCCGCGATCCACCGATCAATCCGCGCTTCCAGCAGGTCCATCGGCAGGGGGCCGGCCAGCAGCACCGCGTCGTGGAAGCGGCGGACGTCGAACCTGTCGCCCAGCGCCGCCTCGGCCCGGGCGCGGACCTCGACGATCTTCATCTCGCCGATCTTGTAGGCCAGGGCCTGGCCGGGCCAGGAGATGTAGCGGTCCAGCTCGACCTCGATGTTCAGCGGCGACAGGGCGCTGTTGTCGGTGAAACAGGCCTTGGCCCTGTCGCGGGTCCAGCCCATCCAGTGCATGCCGGTGTCGGCCACCAGCCGGCAGGCGCGCCACATCTCGTAGCTGAGCCGCCCGAACCGCTCGTAGGGGGTCCGATAGATGCCCATCTCGATGCCGAGCCGCTCGGCGTACAGGCCCCAGCCTTCGGTGAAGGCGGTCATGTCGGCGTCGCGGCGGAAGGCGGGGACGTCCTCCAGTTCCTGCGACAGCGCGATCTGCAGATGGTGGCCGGGCACCGCCTCGTGCAGCGTCAGCGCCGGCAGCTCGTACAGCGCCCGCTGGTCCAGCGCATAGGTGTTGACCATGTAGCCGCCGGCGATGCCCAGGCGCGGGCTGCCGGTGAAGTAGCGGCCGGTCGTATAGGTCGGCGCGATCTCCGGCGGCACCGGACGCACGCCGTACGGCAGGCGCGGCAGCACGCCGAAGAAGCGCGGCAGCTGGTCATCGGCCCGCTTGGCGATCTCGCTGGCCTTCTCCAGCAGGTCCTCGGGCGTCTGGGCGTAGAACTTCGGGTCCTTGCGCAGGTAGGCCAGGAACTCGGCGTGCGTGCCGGTGAACCCCGTCTGGGCGCGGATGTCGTCCATCTCGGCGCGGATACGGGCGACCTCCTTGAGGCCGATGGCGTGGATCTCCTCCGGCGTCAGGCTGGTGGTGGTGAAGCGGTTGGCCAGCCAGGCGTAGTAGGCCTTGCCCTGCGGCAGGGTGGCGACGCCAAGGCCGGGCCGCGACGCCGGCACATACTCCTTCTCCAGGAAGGTCACGAACCGGGCCTGGGCCGGGCGCAGGCCGTCACGGACCATCACTGTCGCCCGGGCCTTCAGCGCCGCCTTGTCGGCGTCGGAAACGGTTGCAGGCAGCCGGTCCAGCGCCGCGAGGGTCGGGTCGGCCTCCACCGGCGCGGCAGCGGCCTTGCGCGCCTGGGCCAGCGCGATCTCGGCGATGGGCCGAGGCTGGGTGAACTTCGTCTTCACCCCGCGCCGGGCGTTCTCGGTATTGCTGGCGTACCAGCCGGGCAAGGCCGCGACGCGCTTCAGCCAGGCCTCGGCGTCGGCCTTGCCCGTCATCGGCGCCACCTGGGCCAGGTAGGCGATGTAGCCGTCCCAGGAATCGTCGCTCGAGAAGGCGAGGCGTCCGGTGTCGAAGGCTATGGCCTGCAGCTGTCCATCGATGACGCGGCCCAGGAAGGCGTGATTGAGCTTGCCGTCCTCGTCCAGGCCCTGAGGGTCCATGGCGGTCAGCCGCACCTGGAAGGCGGTCAGCGCCGTCCTGCGCCGGGCGTCGGCGGCCAGGGTCACGTCGGGCAGCTTCGACAGCGCCTCGGCGTCGCCGTTGGCGCCGGCCGACAGCGGGTCCTCGGCATTCTTCCAGGCCTCGTAGTCGACGATCAGGGTGTCCAGCGCCGCCTGCGCCGCCGTCGCGCCGGACGGCGGGGTCGAGGCGGCCGGCGGGGCTGACGGCTCGCGCGCCATGGCGGCCGGGCCCAGGGCCAGCGCGCTGGCGGCCAGCAGCAGGACGGCGGTGTTGCGACGGATCATCGGTGCTCTCTCCACGGATCGGGCGGCAGGCTGCCCCGCACAGCGCGTGACCGCAAGCCGGGGGCTTGGCGAAGCGGGCCGGAGCAGTCCAATCTGCAGCCACTTACCTTGGGGGAGGGGTGGATCATGAGCTTCCTGACGCGACGCACGCCCATAGAAGGCCACGCTGACCAGGCCCATGGGTCGGGTCTGAAGGCCACGCTCGGCTGGCCGCATCTGGTGGCGCTGGGCATCGGCGCCATCGTCGGCACCGGCATCTATGTCCTGCCGGGCGAGGCCGCGGGTCTGGCCGGCCCCGGGATGATGCTGTCCTTCGTCATCGCCGGCGCAATCTGCGCCGCCGCCGCCCTCTGCTACGCCGAGATGGCGACGCTGATGCCCCGCGCCGGCAGCGCCTACACCTACAGCTACGCGGTGATGGGCGAGACCATCGCCTGGATCGTCGGCTGGAGCCTGATCCTCGAGTACACCGTGGTCTGCGCGGCGGTTGCCGTGGGCTGGGCCGGCTATGCCTCCGGTCTGCTGGTGCAGCATGTTCCCAACTTCCCGCAGGTGCTGCTCAACGGACCCCACGCGGGCGGGATCGTGAACCTGCCGGCGGTGTTCATCGCCCTGGTGGTCGCGGCCCTGCTCGCCGCCGGGACCCGTGAAAGCGCCCGGGTCAACTTCGTGCTGGTCATCGTCAAGCTGGTCGCCCTGGCCGGGTTCATCGCCCTGGCCCTGCCCGCCTTCAACGGCGCCCACTTCACCCCCTTCATGCCGCAAGGCTTCTGGGCGCACGAGGTCGACGGCGTGAAGATGGGGGTGATGGGCGCCGCGGCGATCATCTTCTTCGCCTTCTACGGCTTTGACGCCATCTCGACCGCGTCGGAAGAGGCGAAGAATCCGGCGCGCGATCTGACCATCGGCATCGTCGGCTCGATGCTGATCTGCACGCTGATCTACATGGCCGTGGCGGCCGCGGCGATCGGGGCCATGGCCCCCGCCCAGTTCGCCACGAGCAAGGAGCCGCTCGCCTATATCATCCGCGAACTGGGCCATGATCGCGCCGCCTGGCTGATCGGCCTGGCCGCCATCATCGCCATGCCGACGGTGATCATGGTCTTCATGTACGGCCAGACCCGCGTCTTCTTCGCCATGGCCCGCGACGGCCTGCTGCCCAAAGGGCTGTCGAAGGTCAGCACGAAGACCGGCACGCCGGTGGCCGTGACCCTGATGACCGGCGCGATCGCGGCCGTGCTGGGCGGCGCCCTGCCGCTGGGCGAGATCGTCTCCCTGGCCAACGCCGGCACCCTGGCGGCCTTCATCGCGACGGCCATCGCCATGATGATCCTGCGGGTCCAGCAGCCCGCCAGGCCGCGCCGCTTCAAGACGCCGCTGTGGTGGCTGGTCGGCCCCTTCGCGGTGATCGGCTGCCTCTATCTGTTCGCCGGTCTGCCGACGAAGACGATGATCTTCTTCCTGATCTGGAACGCCATTGGCCTGTTGGTCTACCTGGCCTGGGCCCGGCGCAACTCCAATATGGCGAAACTCTGACGCCGCCGCCCGCCGCGGGCGTGAGTCTCGCTTCCGGGGACGGCTTCGCGAAGCGCAGCTACCCCTCCAGCCCGTCGCCCAGCGCGTCCAGCGCTGCTTCCATGGCGCTCTCCAGCACCGGCCGCAGCCGTGCCGCGAGCCCCTCGTCGATTCGATCGTCGACGCCCAGGTGGGTGCTCTTGGCCAGCTCCATCTGGATGGCGTGGACGCCCTTCGACGGCGCGCCGTAGCTTCGCGTGATGAAGCCGCCCTTGAAGCGGCCGTCGAGCACGGCGGAATAGCCGCTGGCCCGGCAGACGCCGAAGGCGGCGGCGCGGGCGTCCTCGCCGCAGGCCGCGCCCTGCGCCGTGCCCATATTCAGGTCCGGCAGGGTCCCTTCGAACAGCCGCGGCACCACCGGGTTGATCGAATGGGCGTCCCACAGCAGCGCGAAGCCGTGCGCCTCGACCGCGGCGTCGATCGCCGCGCGCAGGGCGTCATGATAGGGCCGCCAGAAGCGATCCCGACGGACCGCGATCTCGGCCGGGTCGGGCGCGGCGTTCCGGTAAACGGGCTCGCCGAGGAAGGTTTCGGTGGGGACCAGGCCCGCGCCCCACTGGCCGGGATAGAGGGGCCGGTCGTCGGGCGGCCGGTTGACGTCGATGACCAGCCGCGACCAGCGGGCCGTGACGGTCGTCGCCTCCAGCTCGTCGGTGAAGTCATAGAGCGCCGGCTGGGCGAAGTCGGTGTCGTCCAGCCGCAGGGCGGCCGGCGTCATGCGGGCGGCTATGTCGTCGGGCACGTCGGTCCCGACATGCGGAAAGCTGACGATCAGCGGACTGGCGCCGCGGGTGATGTGGACGTCGGTCATGCAGTGCGTCCTTCGACACGGTCGCTGCGCGACCTGCTCAGGATGACGTACTCGGAATACGTCATGGTGAGCAGCGCCAAAGGCGCGTCGCGAACCGCGCAACCCCTCACAGCTTCACGATCCCCCCAAACGCCCCGTCCAGCACCAGCGCCGTCACCGCCGCGATGTCGGGGGCGAAGTAGCGGTCGCGGTCGTAGGCGGCGGCGGCGGACCGGATGAGGGCGTGGGCCCTTTCCAGCGGCGGCGAGGAGCGTAGCGGCCGGCGGAACGCGATCCCCTGCGCGGCGGCCAGCAGCTCGATGGCGACGATGGCGGCGCTGTTCTCCGCCATCGCGGTCAGTCGCCGGGCCCCATAGGTGGCCATGCTGACATGGTCCTCCTGGTTGGCGCTGGTCGGCAGGCTGTCGGTGCTGGACGGATGGCTCAGACCCTTGTTCTCGCTGGCGAGGGCGGCGGCGGTGACCTGGGCGATCATGAAGCCCGAATTGACCCCCGGTTCGGCGACCAGGAAGGCGGGCAGGGCGCTCATGTTCGGGTCGACCAGCAGGGCGGTGCGCCGCTCGCTGAGCGCCCCTATCTCGGCGGTGGCCAGCGCCAGCGTATCCGCCGCGAAGGCCACCGGCTCGGCGTGGAAGTTGCCGCCCGACAGCGCCTCGCCCGTTTCGGCGAAGACCAGCGGGTTGTCGGTGACGGCGCCGGCCTCGATCAGCAGGGTGCGCTGTGCGTTGGCCAGCAGGTCCAGCACGGCGCCCATCACCTGCGGCTGGCAGCGCAGGCTGTAGGGGTCCTGGACCCGGTCGCAGTCGTCGTGGCTGTGGCGGATGGCGCTGCCGTCCAGCAGGCCGCGCAGGGCGCTCGCCACGGCGATCTGGCCCGGCTGGCCGCGTGCGGCGTGGATGCGGGCGTCGAACGGGGTGTCGCTGCCCAGCGCGGCGTCGACGCTCATCGCGCCGGCGACCAGCGCCGCCTCGAACACCCGCCGCGCCAGCACCAGGCCCTTGAGCGCGAGGGCGGTGGAGGCCTGGGTGCCGTTGATCAGCGCCAGACCCTCCTTTGCCCTCAGCGCGATGGGTTCGAGCCCTGCGCGCTTCAGGCCTTCCATGGCCGGGATCGTCTCGCCGCCTGCCCGCATCTCGCCGACGCCGAGCAGGGCGGCGGACATATGGGCCAGCGGGGCCAGGTCGCCCGAGGCGCCGACCGAGCCCTTTTCCGGGATCACCGGCAGGATGTCTGTCTCGAGCAGCCGCTGCAGCATCGCGATCAGCCCGGGCCGCACGCCGGAGAAACCGCGCGACAGGCCGGCGATCTTCAGCATCAGGATCAACCGCACCACATCGTCGGGCAAGGGGCCGCCGACGCCGCAGCAATGCGACAGGATCAGGTTGCGCTGCAGCTCCGCCAGCTGGTCGGGCCGGATGGTCTGTTTGGCCAGCAGGCCGAAGCCTGTGTTGACGCCGTAGACGGTCTGTCCAGCTGCGAGGATGTCCTCGATCGTGGCGGCCGAGGCGGCGATGGCTGTGCTGGCCTCGCCCGTCAGCGTCACCGCCACCGGTCCGGCCAGCGCCGCCTGGATGTCGTCGAGGGAGACCGTGGCCTCGCCGAGCGTGACCTGACGCATCAGCGGTCTCCCAGGCTGGGCAGGTCGAGCCCCTGCTCGCGGGCGCAGTCGACGGCGATGTCGTACCCGGCGTCGGCATGGCGCATGACGCCCGTGCCTGGATCATTCCATAGAACGCGCTCGAGGCGTCGCGCCGCTTCCGGCGTGCCGTCGGCGACGATGACCACGCCGGCGTGCTGGCTGTAGCCCATGCCGACCCCGCCGCCGTGGTGCAGCGACACCCAGGTCGCGCCGCTGGCGGTGTTGAGAAGGGCGTTGAGCAGCGGCCAGTCAGAGACCGCGTCGCTGCCGTCCAGCATGGCCTCGGTCTCGCGGTTGGGACTGGCGACAGAGCCGCTGTCAAGGTGATCGCGGCCGATGACGACCGGCGCCTTCAGCTCGCCGCTGGCGACCATTTCGTTGAACTTCAGGCCGGCGCGGTGGCGGTCGCCCAGGCCGATCCAGCAGATGCGGGCGGGCAGGCCCTGAAACGCGATCCGCTCCTTCGCCATGTCCAGCCAGCGGTGCAGATGGACGTTGTCGGGGAAGAGATCCTTCATCGCCCGGTCGGTCTTGAAGATGTCCTCCGGATCGCCTGACAGCGCCGCCCATCGGAACGGTCCGACACCCCGGCAGAACAGCGGCCGGATATAGGCCGGTACGAAGCCCGGGAAGTCGAAGGCGCCCTCCAGCCCTTCGTCGAGCGCCACCTGGCGGATGTTGTTGCCGTAGTCGAGGGTCGGCGCCCCCATGCGGTGGAAGTCGAGCATGGCCTGCACATGCGGCACGATCGACGCCCGCGCGGCGCGGTCGACGCTGGCGGGGTCGGCGAGTCGCGCCTGCTCCCACTGCTCGACCGTCCAGCCCTTCGGCAGATAGCCGTTGAAGGTGTCATGGGCGCTGGTCTGGTCGGTGACCACGTCGGGCCGCACGCCGCGCCGGACCAGCTCAGGGAAGACGTCGGCGGCGTTGCCCAGCAGGCCGACGGACAGGGCGCGGCCCTCGGCCTTGGCCCTGTCGATGCGGGCAAGGGCGTCGTCGAGGTCCTCGGTCGCCTCGTCGAGATAGCGGGTCTCCAGCCGGCGCTCGATGCAGCGGCGCTGGCATTCGACGGCCAGCATGCTTGCGCCGGCCATGGTCGCGGCCAGCGGCTGGGCGCTGCCCATGCCGCCCAGACCCCCGGTCAGGATCCATCTGCCGGTCAGGTCGCCGCCGAAGTGCTGTCGGCCGACCTCGACGAAGGTCTCGTAGGTGCCCTGCACGATCCCCTGGCTGCCGATGTAGATCCAGCTGCCGGCGGTCATCTGGCCGTACATGGCCAGGCCCTTCCTATCCAGCTCGTGGAAATGCTCCCAGGTCGCCCATCTGGGCACCAGGTTGGAGTTGGCGATCAATATGCGCGGCGCGTCGGCGTGAGTCCGGAAGACGCCGACCGGCTTGCCGGACTGGACCAGAAGGGTCTGGTCGTCCTCCAGTCGGCGCAGGGCGGCGACGATGCGGTCAAAGCTGTCCCAGTCGCGGGCCGCCTTGCCGATGCCGCCATAGACGACCAGGTCCTCGGGCCGTTCGGCGACCTCGGGGTCGAGGTTATTCATCAGCATACGGATTGCTGCTTCCGTCTGCCAGGATTTCGCGGTCCGTTCCGGGCCGCGGTCGGCGCGGACGATGCGGCTGTTGCTGGCCATCAAACGGGATCTCCAAAGCGTCCGGCCAGCTGGAAGGCGTGGCCGGGGTGGATCAGGCGGGCGGCGGAGGCGACCTGCCCCCGGCTCCAGGTGCGGCGCGCGACGGTCAGGACCGGCGCGCCATTGGAAAGGCGCAGCAGGCCGGCCGTGCGCGGGTCGGCGGCCTCGGCCCGGACGATCTGCTCGCCGGCCTCGATGGGCGCGGTGGCCAGCAGATGGGCGGCGGGCGTGGCGAGGGTGAAGTCCTGGGTCAGATAGTCGGGAAAGATCGCCGGCGAGACCCATCGGCGTTCCAGCTGAATCGGGGTCCCGCCCTCGAAGTGGATGACTTCCGAACGGAAAAGGCGCGCGCCCGGCTCGATGGCGAAGCGACCGGCCATGTCCGCGTCGGCGCCGGCGGCCTCGAGCGCGACCACCTCGGCGCGCCAGACATGGCCACGCGACGCGACCTCCTCGGCGATGTCGCGGATCTCCAGCGGGTGGCTCTCGGCCAGAGGCTCGCCGGCCACGAAGGCGCCGACCCCGGCGCGGCGGACGATCAGGCCCTCCTGCGTCAGCTCATCCAGCGCCCGGCGGACGGTCATGCGCGCCACGCCCAGCTCCCGGACCAGCTCGTGCTCGGAGGCGATACGGTCGCCGGCCCGCCAGCGGCCGGTGCGGATGGCACCCAGCACATGGCGTTTGACGCCCTGGTAGCGCGCGGCGCGGGCGGCGGTCATGCGGTCAGCTCGGCCACGGCCTTGCGGTAGGCGGCGGCGATGGCGTCGCGGGCGACATGGCGGCCGCCCTCGACGATGCGGGCCCCGCCGGACCAGACCTGGTCGATGGCGCCGGAGCCGGAGAACACCAGACTGTCCAGGATCAGGTCGCCCTCGCGCCCGGCCAGCACCGGATGGTCCATGTCCAGCACCACCAGGTCGCATCGCGCGCCGACCACGATTTCGCCGGTGCTGCGGCCGGTGGGATGGCTCCCGTTGCGGGCGGCCGAAAGCCAGAGACCCGCGCCGACGTGCTCGCCCCTGCCGCCGCTCATCGTCCGCTTGCGGGCCTGAAGCCGACGCCCGTACTCGAACCAGCGCAGCTCCTCGGCGGCGTTGGTGGTCACATGGCTGTCCGAGCCGATGCCGAACCGCCCCCCCGCGCCCAGGAAGGCGTCGGCGTTGAAGAAGCCGTCGCCGAGGTTGCCCTCCGTCGACGGGCAAAGGGCGACCGTCGCCCCGACACCGGCCAGGCCGGAAGCCTCGCCGTCGGTCATGTGGGTGGCGTGGACCAGGGTCCAGCGGTCGGACACTGGCGCGTTGGCCAGAAGCCACTCGACCGGTCGGACGCCCGACCAGCCCAGGCAGTCGTCGACCTCGCCGCTCTGTTCGGCGGCGTGGATATGGACCGGCATGGCGGGGTCGACGGCGGCCAGCACATCGCGGATCTGTTCGGGGGTCACGGCCCGCAGGCTGTGGAAGGCGAAGGCCTCCGCGCCGCTCAGCTCCAGCAGGCGGAGGAACGCGTCGGTGCTCTTGATGAACCGCCGCTGGCCGTGCTTCGGCCGCAACCCGCCAAAACCGGAATGGCTGTAGAGCACCGGCGCCAGCGTCAGGCCGAACCCCGCCGCCCCGGCCGCCCGGCGGTGGGCGTGGGCGGTCTCGGCCGGGTCGGCGTAGGCGCGGCCCTCCGGATCGTTGTGCAGGTAGTGGAACTCGACGATGCCGCCGTAACCGCCCTCGGCCAGCTCGGCGTAGAGCATGGCGGCGATGGCCTCCATCTGCGGCGGCGTGATGC
>Ga0315900_10011532_pt1 | contig 10937 bp, 7 predicted proteins | sample LakEriMetagenome_FD_203521 | JGI IMG/M metagenome (GOLD analysis project Ga0315900, IMG submission 203521) | Freshwater fungal communities from buoy surface, Lake Erie, Ohio, United States - Buoy 12 MA114 | ecosystem: Environmental > Aquatic > Freshwater > Lake > Lake biofilm | place: USA: Lake...
GCCTGTTGCTCTTTTGGGGCCTGTTGAACTGCGGTCGGTCGCTCGCGCGGTCCGTCGGCACGGACTCGCCTCGCGGCCGGCGTTTTCCGCCAGCCAGCGCCGTCAGGCGGCCGCCGTCACGCCCGCCACGTGACACCAACGACAGTCACGCCGACTTCCGGTGCAGCGCGCGCTGATGCTCGGTGAGCTGCGAGATCGCGCGGAGGATCTGCTCGCTCACGACGCGCTGATACGACGGATTGAAGTCGAAGGTGAACGAGACGCCGGCATACACGCGGTTCGCGCTGTCGATGTGGGTGTGCACCACGCGCGCAGCCGCCGCGATCGGAACCGGCGTGATGTTGCCGAGCGAGAATCGCAGCCAGAACATGCGGTGCCGCGCGAACGCAGCGGAGTCGGTGCCGTCGACCTGGATGCCGAGGCCGCCGCCGCCGAGGTTCGCGAGCGTTCCCTTGAAGCTCGGACCGACGGTCGGCATGAGGTCTTCGCTTGGCGCTTCCGCGGTGCCGCCCGCGAGATACGACTCGAACGCGAGCTGGCTTGCCTTCTGCGCAAGGAGCACCGACTTCGCGTCGAGCAGCGGCCACATCTCGATCTTGGGCAGGCGGATCTCGGCCACGCTGACGCGCGTCATGCGGCGCAGGCAGCGCTCCACATGGTCGGGCAGCTCGAGACGGACGCCGCGGTGCGTCTTCGGGAACGGCCCTGAGGGCGTCCACGCTCCGAGCACGCGGGTCTTGAACATCCAGCGGTTCTGGCCGATCGCGATGGCACCGACGAGGGTGGTGTCGTCGGGCAGCTCGATCGGACGGCCCAGTGCGAAGGGCAGATCGACCGAGAATCCGTCGTCGGTGATGTCGAGCACGCGGACGCGCCACACGAGGTCGGCGACGTTGTTGAACGTCTCGCTCAGCTCGTTCCCGGCGAACTCGTCGTGGGCGACGGCGATCTCGATCGCTCCCCCGCGGTCGCGGAGTTGCTCCAGCGAGCGGCGCCATTCGGTTGTGCGGGATCTCGATGCTGGCATGGTGTGTCTCCGGCGCGAAGCGCGTCTCCCACAGGGCTTGCCACGAAAACACGCGACGCCCCATGCGACGCGAGTGACAAGTCCGACAACCATCCAGTCGATTCAATCGGCCGTTCGCGAGCCCGAGTTTTGCCGAAGGGCGCTTCGCAGCGCAAAGAGCAGCGAATCGGGGTCCGTCTGTCGCGGGGGCGACGTCGAATCGCCGCCGAAACGGATGCGATAAAACTCGCGGGCGATGGCCTCGAAGGCCTCTGCGACACCGCCGTGGGTCTCGCGCAGCGACCGCGCGTGCGCCAGCGGCGAGAGGGTGTCCGGCTTCGCGAGGCCTGCGCGGGCGAGGTCCGAAAGCGCCACGGCGTAGAACGACCCCTCGCGCAGGAGCGCCCGCCTGCGCGCCCTCGGCACGCGGCCGACGCCGAGCGCCTGCTGGAGCCGTCTCCGCCGCGCGAGGACGATCGCGCATGCGAGCGCCGCGGTCGACAGGCCGATCGCGATGACGGTGAACCACGCCCGGCTCGCGCTCCCGAGGCCAAGCGCGCCGGCGAGCGACCGCATGCGCACGCGCACGTCCTCGAGCCACGCCCCGATCGACTCGCGCCAGCCGCTCTGCACGCGCTCAGCCATCGCGGCCTGCGTGAGCCCGTCGTAGCTCACGACGCGCGAGTTCCAGAAGAACTCGAGCGTGCCGTAGATCCAGCGGAAGTTGTCGGCGAAGGAGCGGTTCTGCTCCTGCAGCGCGATCAGCGAATCCTCGGGCGTGGCGTCGACGGCGGTCCACGACGCGCGCCCGGTGCGGACCTCGACCCACGCATGCGCGTTCGACTCGCGCACGATGTAGTGGCCGGGGCCATCCTCGTACTCGAGCGCGATGTAGCCGGTGATGATGCGCGACTCGATGCCCAGCGCGCGCAGCACCGCGCACAGCGCGCTCGCGAAGTACTCGCAGTGACCGGTGCGGTAGCGCGTGAGGAAGCTGATGATGGGATCCTCGCCGGGAACGCGGGCGTTCAGCGAGAGATCGGTGGTGTACGTGAAGTTGCGCTGCATCCAGTCGGCGATGGCGCGCGCCACCTCGCGGCGGTAGACGTAGATGTCGGCCTCCGTCGCCGACGCCGATGGCTCGGGCGGGAATCCGACGCCGCGCCGCGCCGAGTCGAGCACCGCCTGCGCCACGGACTCGATGCCGGCGACGGGAATCGCCAGGTGGCGCGGATCGGCGCCGCTCTCGCCCACGATGTCGTCGAGGGCCTCCGCGCCAGGCTGCTGCTGCGTGAGCAGCGCATACGACCAGTAGCGGCCGCCGCGGTCGCTCGAGATGTCGCGGACGAGGAGCGTCGATGGCTCGAACGCGATCGTGCGCGATTCCTTCGTCGCGATCGCGACCGGCGCGTAGATCGTGAAGAGGATGTTGGTGGCCAGCGAGCGCATCTCGACCTCGGCCCGGTAGGCGTTGCCGCGCGGGATCGCGCCGGAACGGCCGAGCGTGACCATCTCGCCGCCGCCCGTGCGGATGGTGCGGACCGCTTCCGCGGTGCGCGTCGAGACCCATCGCTCGCCGATCGGGTCGTAGCGGTCGAGCACCGCGCCGCGCATGAGAAGCGGCCGCTGCTGCGCGACAGGCTGGCCCGATGCGTCGAGCCAGCGCACGGTGAAGAGCTCGCGGCGGCTCTCGGTGATCCGGTCGCTTCCGCGCAGCCTGATCTCGTCGTTGAAGCCGCTGACGCTGCGCGCGCCGCGCGGCCCGCGCATCTCGTTGAAGGCGGGAAGGCGCGGGAAGAGGACGAAGACGCCGATGCTGCCGATGAAGACGAGGAGGAGCGCGCCGATGGCAAGCCCGCGGAACTGCGGCGCGGCGCGACGGCCGAACGTGAGCTCGAGCGGCGGCGCGAAGCCCGCGGCCGCCGTGCGCGAGGCGCGCGCGTGCTCGGCGCCGATGTGCAGCCGGCGCAGCATGACGGTCCAGATCGCAAGCCCTGCAAAGAGGATCACGAGCGCGCCGAAGGCGAACTGCACGCTCTCGAGGCAGCCTGCGAGCACGATCATGGTCGAGAGCGCGAAGCGCTGCCGGTCCTCGGTGGCCGTGCGCGCCGCGAACAGCTTGATGAGGAGGAGCCACAGCAGGAAGCGGCCGAGCGCGCTCGTCGCGCCCGCGAGTTCGCCGCCGGCGACGAAGCTGAACGCCGCCCACGCGAGCGCGGCGATGACGAGGATGTTCGACGCCCACGTGGGCAGCGTCCTCCCGCGCGGCCCCTCGGTGACGTACCAGCTCAGCATCGCGAGGATGACCGCGACGAAGAGGAGCGGCAGGTCGACCACCGCCACCGAGAAGGCGATGAGCGCGACGAGGACGAGCATGAAGCTCGCGAAGCGATACTGGCGCAGGAGCGTCATGCGGACGCCGCTCCCTTCGCCGCGGGCGTGCGTGACTCGGCCGCGGGCGTGCGTGGCTCGGCCGCGGGCGTGCGTGGCTCGGCCGCGGGCGTGCGTGCGACCACCGATTCATACTGCCGCGCCGTGAAGTGCCAGGAGGCGTCGGGCGCGATCGAGGCGTCGGCGCGGTCGGGATGGATGCACACGAGCATGGCGCGCTCGTCGCTCGTCGACAGGCCGTTGCCCGGGACGCGCGCGGCGTCGAGGTCGATCGTCGCGAGGAGCGACATGATCTTCTCGCGGTGGAAATGGCCCTTCCGCAGCGGAACCGCGGGAATGGCGACGCCCGCGACCGACAGCGCGTACTCGTAGCCGAGCCTGTCGGCGAGCGAGATGAAGCTGGCCGCGAGCACGATCGCGCGTTCTTCGAGCGCGCGCGGGTCCTCGCCCTCGACGACGCGGAGGCTGTCGGTCGACGCGCGGAGGTCGAGCAGCACGCGAAGGCGCGGCGGCACCGCGCGCCCGCGCTCGATGGTGGCGAGCTTGCCCGTGCCCGCCAGGCGCTTCCACGCGATGTGCCGGATGCTGTCGCCCGGGCGATAGTCGCGGATGCCGAAGAAGTCGTCGGCGCCGCCGCCGCTGCGCGACATGCGGTCGCCGCCGGCGGCGCGCGCGGTCACGCGCACGAGGAGATCGTCGCGGATCGGCTGGATCTCGGGATGGATGAGGACATCGCCCTGCTGCGTGAAGCGAAGCACCTTCTTCAGGAGCCCGAAGGGAAACGTGCTCGAGAGCTCGAATCCGTCGAGCCGCACCGGGCCGCGGCGCAGCGGGCGGAAGACGGCCTCCGCGTGCACCACGTCTCCAGGGCCGACGTGCAGCACCCATGCGTCGCCGGCGGCCTCGAGCCGCGACCGATCGATGTTCTCGGCGATCGCCACGTCGTAGGCGGGAAGGATCCGCGCCAGGTTGCGCAGTTCGTAGCGGATGACGAGCGGCTCGCCCACGCGCCCGCGGCGCGGCTCGATGCGCACGCCGCGCACGCCCATCATCATGAAGCCCGAGACGACGCCCGAGACGAGGAACGCCGCGATGAGCGCGCTGAAGACCCAGATCAGCAGGTTGTTCGGCCGCGCGCCGGACGCCACGCCCATGGCGAGGATGGCGAGGACGTAGTAGACGCCCGCGCGCATGAAGCGCGTGCGGAAGATGGGGCGATCGCTCGGCCGTGGTCGTCTGCGGAACACCGCTGGCATTGTTGCATGGCGCGCCGCGAAAGGCGAGATGCGCTCGAGCACGGCCATCGAGTTCGCGAACCCGGTGGCGGGCCGCGCTGCGCCGGCACGCGCGGCGATGCGGCCGATGCGGCGCGGAGCCGGGCTCAGGTCGCGAGGAACGATGCGTCGTCGGGGCCGAGGCTGGGCCGCTCGTCGCTGAGTCCGATCACCCGCCAGTCGCCGATGTCGGCCAGCGCGAAAGCGCGCGTTCCGCCGGCGATCTCGGCCGATGCACCGCGCCCGCCGGATGCATCGGCAGACTCGACGGCGAGCCAGACGTGCGCGCGCGGCGCGTCGGGGTCGGCCGGCGTGCCGGGCCCGACGGCGTTCCGCTCGAGCGCGATCTTCGCCATGAACACGCTGTCGCGGTCGCGCGGCCGTCGCGCCAGCGCCGCGGCGAAGCGCGGCCACGTGTCGCGGGCGAGCCGCTCGCGGACCTCGACCACGCGCAGCGCGAGGAAGAGTCCGGTCTCGTTCTTCGCGAGTCGCTCGAGTTCGGCGACGGGCGCCACCCAGACGCGCCGGAAGCTTCCCCGCTGGCCGGCCGAGCAGATCGCGGCGCGAGAGATCGGAGCGAGATGCGTGCGGTCGGTCCGGCCGCCCGGCGCTTCCGGCGCGATGGTCTCAGCGGCCTCGTGCGCGGGCACAAGCGCCACAGAGAGGCCGTCGCCCACCTCGATCGGCACGCCCGGATGCGGCGGTTCCTCGCTCACGAGCCGCGCGGCCAGGGCGTCGACGAGTTCAAGCGCTGCTCCGACGAGCGCCGGCGGCACCTCGAGCACCTCGAGTTCCGGCCGCGCGAGGCGCGCGAGCCCGACGGTGCTGATCCACGCCGGAGTCTCGGGCGTGCGCATGCGGACCTCGACGCGGTAGAGAAAGCGCTCGTCGACCAGAGCGCCCGGGGCGCCGTCGTCGCCGAGGAAGAGCCGCGCGCAATCGGCCGTCACGAAGGACCTCGCGAGCGCCGGCTCGTAGAGAATGCGGAGACGTGCGCGCTCGACGCAACCGGCGGCGGCCGCGGCAAGCGCGACGAAGTCGGCGACGGACGCCGGCCATGCGGCGAGTCCGCGCGCGGCGGCCCGGTCGCGATCGTCGCCCGACGAGCGCTCGAGCACCGACTCGATGCCGATCGCCCAGCGTGCGTCCGGTGCGCGGCCGTCAGGCGCATGCCCGGGGTCGACCCGCTCGCACCACATGAGGACGGCGGAGGCGCGGCCGGGAATGTCGAAGGCGACAGCCCAGGAAAGCGCGGGATCCTCGGATGGAACGGGCCGCGCGTTCGTCGGCTCGACGCGGAAGGCGCGGCCGAGCGCGAGGAAGGCCTCGCCCGGATCGGGGAGTTCGTCGCCCGCGACGAAGGCGACGAGCGTGATGGGCTCGACGCGCTCGGTCCGCCACGACACCTCGGGGCGGAGACCGATCTCGATTGGGGCGTGTTCGCGCGACATGGCCGCGATCGTAACGGGGTAGGCGGCGAAAGGCGACGGAAGATCGAGCGGTCGCGGCTGCGGCGGCTCCCTCTGGTGCTAGTCATGCCAAAGGCGGTCGCCGCTGCGGCGGCTCCCTCTGGTGCTAGTCATGCCAAAGGCGGCTGCCTCAAGCAGCCGCCGCTCAAGATCGAGCGGTCGCCGCTGCGGCGGTCGCGAGTGCGCCCCCTACAGCGTCGGTCCGCGCAGCCAGTTCACGAGTTCCGCCCGGCGGCTGATGCCCAGTTTCCCGTACAGACGCTTCGTGATCGTGCGGACCGTGTTCACCGACACATCGAGGCTCGACGCGATCTCCGGACAGCTCCGGCCCTGGGCCAGCAGCTCCGCGATCTCGCGCTCACGGCCCGAGAGAACACGCACCCGCGTCGCTCCCGGCTCGGCCTTCGCGGACTCGTCGTGCGCGACTCCGGCCCGCGGCTTGTGGTGGACCACGTGCAGCGCGGCCGTCGGCAGCACCGCGGCGCGCAGCGGCCGCGCCTCGAGCGCGACGTGATAGTTGCACGCATGCGGCCGGCCGGCATGGTTCCACTCGAGCCGCTCGAGGTAGTCGGTCACGGCCTGCATGCGCCGGCGAAGTTCCTCGAACTCGGCCTGGTCGAGGTGAATCGACCGATGGACCTCGATCGCGTGGTCGTCATGCAGGGCGCTGTGCGCGCGCGCCGTGTCGAGCACGCTCCGGCCATGCGAGGCCAGCCGGTCGCGCAGTTCGCGCGCGGCCTGCGACTGCTCCGCGTTCTCGCGGTCGTACGCGATCACGAGCCGGTCGTGCGCGATGCGGAAGGCGTCGCGCCGGCCGGTCGTCGGCGAGAGCGCCTGCTTCACGAGGCCAGCCGCCCCGAGCTCGCGGAGCGCCACCTCGACCTCGGCGAGCGGCGCCGTGCAGAGCGCTGCGATCTCGGAAGCGGTGGATGCCTTGCCCGATCGGCGGAGCAGTTCCCACACGGTGCGGTTGAAGGCGACCGAAAGCGTTTCGGTCAGGCCCGGACGAGGAAGCGAAAGAGGATGTCCCGGAGAAAGTTCCATCGAGCGAGACGATCGAATTCACGACACCCGAACGAAGTCGTTTGCGCGACTTCGGGCGCAGTTCCTGCGCGAGCCCCCCGCACAGGCCGCACAGACCCGCCACAACTCGCGGAATGCGGCCAAAGAGGCCCCTCGGCCTTCAAGTTCGGGTGTTTCGACCGTCTCGCGCGCCGCTCAACCCATGCGCTTGTAGGGCGAATGCTGGCCCGCCTTCGGCATGACCATGCGGAACACGCGCGCCGAGTGGGGCGGAATCCGGAGGGTGACGAAGCCCATGTGCACGTGCGCCTCGATCGCGTCGGGCCGGTCGAAGTCAAGCGCGTCGCGGAACACCGTGCCGGCCATGATGCGGCCGTCGCGGACGGAGATCGTCTCCTCGACCTCGCGGTCCTCCATGTTGCACGCGACCAGCACGGTGTCGAACACGTGGTCGGTGCTTCGGAGGAACGAAAGCAGCTTGTTGCCGCGGAGGAAGAGGACGTCGCCCTTCGAGAGCGCGCGGAGGTCGCGGCGCGCCGCGTAGAGCCCGCGCATGAACACCCACTCGGGGTGTCCGTCGTGCACGAGATCCCAGCGCATGGGCGCGCGGTTGTACGGATCGGCCGCGGCCGACATGCCGAGTTCCTGCCCGTAGTAGATGTTCGGCGACCCCGGCAGCGTGGCCTGCAGCGTGTGCGCGACGCGGCGCGCGGCTTCGCCGGGCACAAGGTGCGCGAGACGCTCGGTGTCGTGGTTCTCGAGCGTCGTCCAGCAGCGCAGGATGAACTCGATGCCGGCGTCCTCGATCATGTCGTGCAGGCGCGACGCCGTCGTGGCGCCGTCGGCGCGCGCGCGGCAGTAGTCGAGGATCGTCATGCGCGCGTTCATGTTGAGGATGCCGTCGAGCGCGCGGTCCCAGCCGGCGGGCGTGTTCCAGATCTCGCCGACGACCCACGAACCCGGCCGCTCGTGGTGCGCGGCCTGCGTGAGTTCGCGCAGGAAGTGCGGGCCAAGGTCGCTCGCGACGTCGAGCCGCCATCCGTCGATGCCGTCGCGCAGGTAGCTGCGCACGGCGCTGTCGGCGCCGTTCCAGAGATGCTCGCGCACCTCGTCGCGCTCGACGTGCAGGTCGGGCAGGTTCGCGACGTCGGCCCATCCGCGGTAGCCATGCGGATACTCAGGCCCGATGAAGAACCACGAGCGATACGGGCTGCGCTCGTCGGAAAGCGCGGCCTGGAACGCGTGATGGCGGCGGCCCACGTGGTTGAAGACGCCGTCGAGCATGACCTTGAGGCCGCGCGCGTGCGCGTCGCCGACGAGAAGGCGCAGGTCCGCCCGCGAACCGTACTCGGGGCTCACCTCGAGGTAGTCGGCCGCGTCGTACTTGTGGTTCGTGTACGCGAGATGGACCGGGTTCAGGTAGAGCACATCCGCGGAGATGTCGTTGAGATGGCCGAGCTTTCCCCGCACGCTCGCGAGGTCGCCGCCCCAGAAGTCGATCTCGTGGCTCCACACGCCCGCGCTCTCGACGAAGTGCCCCTTCTCCGGGGTCTCGTGCCACGCGCGCAGCGTCTTCGGCGCCGGATAGAGATCGCGCTTCGCGCCGAGGTCGGCGCTGGGCGCGAAGCGGTCGACGAAGACCTGATAGACGACGGCGCCTGCGCGCCAGTCTGCCTCGCGCGCCTCGATGCGTTCACGGAGTCCGGTGAGCGATGGATGATTCACGCCGTGAGAATAGCGTGGATGGGCGGATCAGTCCTTCTCCCAGACGTCGCGGACATCCTTCGAGCACTGGCGTCGGATGCCGTTCGAGTCCATGATCTTCTCGGTGGCGGCCTCGATCTCCGCGCGCTTGAACACCAGCCGTTCCGCAGGCCGTTCGTTGAACTCGAACACCACGTACTCGTCCTCGAGGTCGTTGAGGAACTTCACGAACTCGCGGAAGTTCGCGAACGCCTTCCCGTTGACGCTCTTCACGGTCTGCCCGGGACCCGGGTCGTACCCGCGGCCGACCGGGTGCGAGAGCAGCGGCGATGCGAGCGCGACGATCTCGCGTCCTCCGCTCGGACGGTCGTCCGAGAGGAGCCCCGCGATCGGGCTGTCGCCGAAGAACATCCATCCGCCGGTCGCGCCGAGGAGATCCATGTGCAGCGGGCTGAAGACGAGCGGCCCGTACACGAGGTAGGGATAGTTGCCGTCGGGGAACGAGCGGATGGTGCGCGTGGCGCGCGTGAACGCCGCGACCTCCGCGGTCGCGGGCTTGCCGCCGCGGATGTACTCGACGTCGATCGCGCCGTCCGACGCGGTCGGCACGAAGCGGCCGATCGCGCAGCCCATGGCGACCTTGCGGTCGCCTTCGATCGTGACCTGGCCCTTGTTGTCGATGGCGTAGCCGTTGATCTTGGTGACGATGTCCCACGGCTCGAGCGGACCGCCCTTCTGCTCGATGACGACGACGCCCGAGACGTCGGGGCCCGCGCCGAGCTTCGCGCGCAGCGCCGGGTTCTCGAGCGTCTGCGTGGTGACGCCGATGATCGTGTTGCCGTCGATCGCCTTCGCGTCGACTTCGGCGAGGAAACGCTGGATTTCCTCGGTTGCGAGGAGATACGCGATGTTGTCGGCCATGGAGTTGTCCATGCCGCTGAAGGCGAGCCCCGCGACCTTCCCGTCGACGAACGCAGGGCCGCCGGAGTTGCCGAAGTTGATGGCGGCGTCGACCTGGACGCGCATGCCTTCCTCGCCGCGCTGGCCGATCTCGGCCCACTCGATGCGCGAGATCACGCCGCTCGTCGTCGAGAGCGACTCGCCTCCGAGCGGGTAGCCCATGACGACGACGCGCGCGCCTTCCTTCGGAAGCCCCTCGAGGATCGGGATCGGCGGATGCGCGTTGATGAAGGCCTCGTCGGTCGTCGAGAGCAGCGCGAGGTCGCGCGTCGGATCGATTCCGACGAGCTCGGCCTGGATGGGCAGCGTGGTCTGGTTCGTCTCGAGGAGGATCTCGCTTGCCTGCTCGACGACGTGCGCGTTCGTCAGGATGCGGCCGGGCGCGATCACGACGCCGGAGCCGCCCACCTGGTCGGGGCTCTCGCGCTTCCACGGCGTGGTGGGATCGCGCATCTCCATGCGCACCTTGATGCTGATGACGGATTTCCGCAGGTTGGTGTCGCCCTCGGCGGGCGCGGGCGCCTGCGCGGCGGGCGGAGCCGCAGGCGCGGCCTGCTGCGCCCGCGCGTGGGTCGCACCCGCGTGGAGGGGCAGGAAGGCGAGGATGGTCAGCAGCACGGACGACGGACGCGAGAGGGAAAGCGGCGCTCGAAGCATGGGGCCATTGGAACCGCGCCCACGGCGTCATGCAACTGCAACGCGCGGCAAAACCTGCGACAATGGCCGATCCGGCCGGCCTCTCCCCAACGAGGGCCCGGCCGCCCACGCCCATGACGACGTCGCCCGCGCATCTCCCCCGCCGCACCTTCGCGATCATCTCGCACCCGGACGCCGGCAAGACGACCCTCACCGAGAAGTTCCTCCTCTACGGTGGCGCGATCGCGCTGGCCGGGTCGGTGACGGCACGCAAGGAGCAGCGGTCGACGGCGTCCGACTGGATGGAGCTCGAGAAGCAGCGCGGCATCTCGATCTCGTCGACCGTGCTCCAGTTCGACTACAACGGCTACCGCGTCAACCTCCTCGACACGCCCGGCCACAAGGACTTCAGCGAGGACACCTACCGCGTGCTGACCGCGGTCGACGCGGCCGTCATGGTCATCGACGCCGGCA
>Ga0315900_10011534_pt1 | contig 10936 bp, 15 predicted proteins | sample LakEriMetagenome_FD_203521 | JGI IMG/M metagenome (GOLD analysis project Ga0315900, IMG submission 203521) | Freshwater fungal communities from buoy surface, Lake Erie, Ohio, United States - Buoy 12 MA114 | ecosystem: Environmental > Aquatic > Freshwater > Lake > Lake biofilm | place: USA: Lake...
GCATTCTGTGAAGCAACAGTTCCGCGCATTCAAATCATTACGCGTAAGGCATACGGCGGTGCATACGTGGTGATGAACTCAAAATCAATCGGTGCCGACCTCGCCTATGCATGGCCCACTGCAGAACTTGCGGTGATGGGACCACAAGGTGCAGTGGAAATTGTGTACAAGCGCGAATTGCAACAAGCAGCAGATCCTGCTGCACGTCGCAATGAACTTGTTACTGAATACACCGAAAAGTATGCGAACCCCTATGCAGCAGCAGAGCGCGGGTACGTAGACGATGTAATCGACCCAGCAGAGACACGTCGCAAAGTCATTTCCGGTTTGCGCATGTTGCGCACAAAGCGTGAAGAGTTGCCGCGTCGTAAGCACGGCAACATGCCGTTGTAGGCGGGAACACAGTGAACGAATCAAATAACTGGCCAGCACCTGATCCCATCCAAGCAGGGGGTACACAGTCATCGTGGACCCCTTCCCATACGGGCCAAGAGCCACTTGCATCATTTGGCCAACGCGCCATCGGACGCATTCTTGATTCATTGAATGTGTTTGTGTTGTACCTCGGTTATGTGATGTTGACCGCGCTGTTGCTCACAGGAATAAATGCAGACGAGGACGACCCCATCGCACAAGGACTCTCTGCGTTAGGTGTATTTGCGTTTGTCATGTTGCAGATCTATTGGGAAGGCCAAGGCGGCACGCCGTTCCGTCGTGGATACGGAGCCGTCATCGTCGACATGCACACAGGGCAACCCATTGGCATGCCGCGTGCATTTCTCCGCATCTTTGTGGCCAACATTTCCTTAGTTGCTCTTGGTCTTGGTTTTTTGTGGATGTTGTGGGATCCCAAGAAGCAAACATGGCACGATAAAGCCGCACGCACTTTGGTGGTGAAGCGATGAGTCTTGATGTTGCATCCATCTCTCCTGTTCCTACAGAAGAAGAAGCCGCAGCAATTGCTGCCGCTGTCACCATGATGTGGCCACAGCCTGTGATTGCTGCATCTGAAACTAAGTCATACAACCACTGGCGCTTTAGTGGTCGTTGGTGGGCAAACGATGCCATCTCGCGTCGTGGCCGCCCTGGTGCCTAAACATGTCCAGCAAGGGCACTGAACTCACCACAGTTGCAGACGACCTTGCAGTTTTTCATCATGGCCAACATGTCATTCGCCATGAAAACCTTGAACCCAATACGTTCTACACCGAACACGGCATTGACTTTCACACCCTTCCACGACCAAATGGAAAGTTGCTCTCACGCATCGCCACAGTGAACGACGTGCACTTCGGCGAAACAGAATGTGGACGCATTGATGATCTGCCTGACGGACCAATTCAACGCACAGCTCCTGGTGAGACACCTCACCCCGTTGTGATGAATGCAGGCGCTATTCACGAGATGCGTGCATTGAACCCAGAGGTGGTCATTGTGAAAGGTGATCTCACTCAAGACGGCACCGATGAAGAATTCGCAGCGTTTCGCGAACATTACGGTTCTGCATTTGGTGATTCACTTGTAGTGGCACGCGGTAACCATGATGCATACCGTGGTCAAAATGAATTCACTGGTGATTCCTGGATCACTGTGCCTGGTCTTGCAGTGGCACTGTTAGATACAACTATTCCCACTGAGACAACAGGGCGCATTGACCCTGAACAATTTGAATGGCTAGATGCTCATCTCAGTGCTGCCACCACTCCCGTCATTGTGATGGGACATCATCAACAGTGGATTGAAGGAAATCGCAGCGATACCTATTTCGGATTGCACCCCGACTCCAGTGACGAACTTGATCGTCTTGTAGTGCGTCATCGCAATATCGTTGCCTACACCGCAGGCCACACACACCGTCATCGTGTGCGGTACATGGCATTGTCGGGTGTTCCCAGTATTGAAATCGGCTGCGTGAAGGATTTCCCTGGTACATGGGCTGAATACCGCGCCTATGAAGGCGGCGTTATGCAAATAGTGCATCGCATCTCTACTCCTGATGCACTTGCATGGAGCGAACGTTGTCGTCATCTGTATTCAGATTTTGGTATCGACTACGAAACATACGCGATGGGCTCATTAGAAGAGCGTTGTCTGGTGTTCCCGCAGCGATGACAACACCCGCACTCGCCGGACTTCGTGTCATAGATATCTCCACCGTATTGGCGGGGCCTAACTGTGCGCGCTACCTCGCCGATTTTGGTGCAGATGTCATCAAGGTAGAACGACCAGGTAGTGGCGACAGTTTGCGCAACATGGGTTGGCGCGACCCCGTGGATGGCGAAGGGTTGTGGTGGCGATTAGTGAATCGCAACAAGCGCACTGTGTCACTAGATCTCAAAAACACAGATGACAAAGATGTTTTTCTACGGCTTGTTGATGAAGCCGACGTATTGGTAGAAAACTTTCGCCCTGGCACATTGGAGCGCTTGGGTCTTGGGCCAGATGTGTTACTCGCACGCAACCCTGCACTTGTCATCACTCGCGTGAGTGGCTTTGGACAAACCGGGCCCTATGCACATCGCCCTGGTTTTGCCACCATTGCCGAGGCAATGTCGGGGTTAGCTTCAGTTACTGGCATGCCCGGTGGTGATCCCATGTTGCCCCCTATTGCACTTACAGATGAAGTCACTGGACTTGTTGCAGCTTTTGCCACCATGGTTGCACTGTGGTCAGAAGAAGGACAAGTTGTTGATGTGTCGTTGCTGGAAAGCATGTTTCACATCATGGGTCCACTTATCACTGTGTGGCTCACACGACAAGAAATGCAACAACGTATGGGGTCACTTATCCCCTACACAGTTCCACGAGGTGTGTATCGCTGCGCAGATGGAAAATTTGTTGCCATGTCAACATCGAGTGATTCCATTGCGGCACGAGTAGTTGCACTTCTTGGTTTAGATTCCGATGAGCGCTTCTCTACTTTTGCTGGGCGTGTAGAAAACAGAGAAGTTATTGATGCAGCCACGGAGAAATGGTTTGCACAACACACACAAGATGAAGCACTTCGTATCTTTGAAGAGATTGAAGCAGCAGCGGGCCCAGTTCTTGATATGAGCGACATCGCCAAAGATCCGCATTATGCAGCACGCAATGCCATAGTCAACGTGGAGGGCACGCCCATGCAAGCCCTCATCGCACAACTCTCAAAGACTCCTGGTGCCATCAAGTGGCGTGGACGCGGTTTTGATGCCGACGGCGACCATATTCGTGAACACGGTTGGGAATAGCCCTCATTCATTGATGCATATGAGGTTCGGTGACGAATCTCTACTCATTCAGAAGTACTCTGCAATTACTGCTGAGGGGGCACCATGTCATCAACTACGTCTGAACCACGAATGTCGCGCGCATACAAAGTTCTCAGTCTGACTGCTGCAGCAACATTTCTCGTCTCACTCGACGTGTCCATTGTTGTGGTTGCAAAAAGAACCATTGAAGAAGATCTTGGTGGCGGAAGCATCCTGACGTGGGTGTTTTCTGCCTACGCCATCGCATATGCCGCAGGGCTTCTCACGGCAGGGCGATTTGCTGATGTATTCGGCCGCAAGAAATCATTTCTTCGCGGTCTCATACTTTTCAGCATCGGATCGTTGTTGTGTGGTCTTGCACCAAACGCACTTCTTCTAGTTGCAGCTCGCATCATTCAAGCATTAGGTGGCGCATTGCTCACACCGGCCTCCATTGCATTGGTGCTTCCTGAATTTCCTGTAGAAAAGCGCACACAAGCAATTGCCATCTGGGGTGCAACGGGCGGACTCGCTGCTGCATTGGGGCCATCGGTAGGCGGATTACTCGTGGACAGTCTTGGATGGCGATCACTGTTCTTCATCAACATCCCCATTACTGCGTTCACTATCTTTCTTGGTCGCCGCATTCTTCAAGAATCAAAAGACCCGAATGCACAACGCAAGGTGGATTACCGCAGCGCCATCTATGGTTTCACTGGCGTTGCATTAGTTGTATTGGGCATTTCACAAAGTGAAGTGTGGGGCTGGGCCGATCGAGGAACTATTGGCTCAATTGTTGTAGGTCTTTGCTTAGTGGCATTGTTCGTACAACGGTGCAGCGTGATTGAAAATCCGTTGCTCGATTTAAAGCTCTTCAAACTTCCCTTTGTAGTTGCAGCAAACATTGCAGGGCTCTTATTCAGTGCGGGCTTCATTGGTATGTGGTTGCTGAACACTTTCTGGCTGCAAGCAGTGTGGGGCTACAGCGTGACAGGGTCTGGTGTGGCCACAATGCCTGGGCCTGCAACTGCAGCATTTATTGCGCCGTTTGCCGGAAAATACGCCACGCGATTCGGACACGCACGTGTGTTGCTAGTGGGTTCTGTTTTGCTAGGAGTAGGAACTCTCGGCCTCACATTGAATCTTCCTGTGGAGCCTGATTATTGGGGCAGTTACTTCCCGTGGATGATTCTCACTGGATGCGGTGTGGGACTTTCCATCTCCACATTGTCAAGTTCGGCAACTGTATTTCTCAAGCCCACGCAACTTGCGATGGGTTCTGCACTCAACACCACCGGTCGTCAAATTGGTACGGCATTAGGTGCTGCATTGTCACTTGCCATCGCAGCGCCTGCATTGGCACGCATTGAACAATGGCGAATGGCAGGTTCACCAATTGATGGCAACGGCATCAATGAAATTCACACTGCATGGAACATGAATGCAGGAATCTATTTCCTCGCTGGAATCGTCATGATCATTATCTTCCGTGCACCCACTGAATCTCAGATGGATGATGCACGCGCCAAAGTTGCCTTCGAGGACTAGAGAAGACCTACCGGACAACTCACACCTGTGCCGCCAATACCGCAATAGCCATTGGGGTTCTTTCCCAGATATTGCTGATGGTAGGGCTCGGCATAAAAGAAATTTCCTAACGGCGCAATCTCTGTAGTGATTTCTGCATATCCCGCACGTTGAAGTTCTTTTTGGTACGCATCGCGTGATGTTTCAGCAGCAATGCGTTGCGCGTCATCTGTGTAATAGATACTGCTGCGATATTGCGTGCCAATGTCATTTCCCTGACGCATACCTTGGGTGGGATCATGATTTTCCCAAAACACTTGCAACATCTTTTCCAAACTTGTGGCTGTTGTATCAAAGGCCACCAACACCACTTCGGTGTGTGCAGTGAGCCCAGAACACACCTCTTCATAGGTGGGGTTGGGTGTGTAGCCACCGGCATAACCCACCGCTGTGGAATACACACCTTCTGCTTGCCAAAACTTTCGTTCGGCACCCCAGAAACAACCCATACCCACCACCAAGGTGTCCACATTGGTAGGCCATGGACCCACCAACGGCACACCCATCTCAAAATGAGAGTCTGGAATAGGCATTGTCTGATCTGTGCGACCGGGCAATGCCTGGTCTGGGGTAACTAACTCTGGAGCTTTACGTCCGAACATGGCTTCATGTTACGCACTCCCCAGACTTAGTGGCGCGTGACAGTTACCTTTTTGGATTCAGCTTGTCGACCATTCATTGGGATACGCACTTCCAATACACCATCTGTGTAACGGGCCTTCACGTCTTTATCTGTAGCGCCTGCGGGCAGAGCCAAGGTGCGTACAAAAGATCCGTACTGAAATTCACTGCGATAATGCCGAGCGCCTTCATGCTTCGATTCCTTCTTACGCTGCACCATGATGCGCAACATGCCCTCTGTAACGGTGACTTCAATGTCATCCTCGGGATTCACACCTGGTGCCTCAGCGCGCACAATCAATTGATCATTGTCTTGAAATTCTTCAACTCGGATTGCTGCTTCTCCAGTGCTATCAATCCAGGATTCTGGAAAATCAAGAACTGATCTGCCTGCCATCCATGCGGGCCAATCAAAATCTGCAGCAACTTTTCTTACTAATGACATTTCTTTTCTCCTTGTTATGGGAACTGAAAATGACACTAAAGATGCACGCCTTGCTTATCAACCAAAACGACGTGAACGGGAAGTTGATACTGCAGGAAGGAATGATTGTTCTATCTCAAGTAGTTCTTCACACCCTGGAAGCACCTTTAATCCCGCAGAAGTTGCCCGCAAAGCAAGTGAAGCATCGCCTTCGTCACGTGCCCACCGTGCAAGGGCACTAGAGGCCTCAATGGCCAAAATTGTCAAACGAGTAGTCGTTCCATCTAGATCAGCCCATGAGAATTCTGTTCCTGCGAATGGTGCGTCGCGAATCGTAAAGAGAACGTCTGCGAGTTTCTGCCACGATGACGGTTCTCTCCGGAACTCTTCTAAGCGTTGCGACATCAACTCGGCATCTGTGACAAGTTGTGTATCCATAGAAATGGCATCCGTATACGTGGGTCGAAACCAATCCGTTGAAGAGTTCCGTGGAGACAACTCTTGAAGGCCACGACGCATGTCGGAGATGACCGTGCAAAATGTGGCATCACTGACTGCGTATTCCCAGAGTGCCGTACGAGCAGCCGAGCGTCTAGGGCGCTGTTTGTTAAGTGACAACCACACCAAAAGCTCAAGGGCCCGACTTTTGCGAAAGATGGCCTCATCACCTTTGGCATTCTCTACTTTGGGAAATCCGTAGAGCCGAACTACTACATGGTCTGAAAGTTCTTCTCTGTCCATGATTAGCCTCCGACAACCAACGCAGATCGAGTGACAGAAATCGTTTGTGCACGCACTCCTAACGAACCGAGCATGGTGGAGGGAACCATCTGTTGTATGCGCACTGTGACTGACTGGTGGTCAGATGTGATCTGGCCGTGAAGACCTTGACGTGCCAAATAGGATTTCGCGCGTTGAAGCGCTTCATCGGTGTTGATGCGTGGATTCCCCAAACGAATATCGGAGATGGATTGAGCACCGAGTCGGGCGGCATTCTGAGCGCTGTCAGCAAGAGTGACGTAGTGAGACAATGACCGCCCACTGTCATGCACAAATGCAACTAGGGACATGCATGCCAAGGTGATGGAGACAACAAACGCCGAGAGTGATCCTCTCTGTGGACTCATCGTGAACTCCTGAATTGATCTATGACTTCCGTGGAGGTTGCTCGCACTGTGGGACCAGAAAGACCAAGAAAGGACAGTCCATGAACTCGGACGACACAATGCGCTGTCGCGACTACGAGGAACTCACTATCTGTCCTCTGTGTCTCTGTGTGAATTCGCGTTGAGGAACACAAATGTTGAACGCTCGCAAGTTCAGCATTGGTGTGCATGAATGACCTTTGTTCTGCATCTTTAGTGTGAGCAACAGATCCGCTTCGCGCTCCCACATCAACTGCTTGCCGAACTGCCATTGATGCAGATTGCACTCGCCCCACGAACACAACGAACATCACCATCAACATCATCACTGGAACCAAGAGGACTACTTCTGTAGAGAGAGATCCTCGGCATTGCTTTTCTAGATTCATCGGTGCTGCTCCTCAATGAAGTTTTCTTTTGCGCTACTAGCAGTACGTCGCACAGAGGTGGGCAAAAACGGCACAATTTGCGGAGACGACAAGAACACAGACACCGTAAAGTGAGACGATGACTCACTGATAAATGGTGCCCGTGATGCAGTTCCACCCATTTCCCGTGTAACTCGAGCGACTTCATCGAGTGCCCAGATGGCATTGCCCTGGCTCGCCATAGAGCGAGACACCAATGAGGCGCCGCGAGAAGCCGCGACAGAACCCACATGACTTGCATGAATCAGTGCCGCCATATGAAAGCCCGACATTGCAATCATCAAGACAACGGGAAAATAGAGAACGGACTCAATGGTGATATTCCCCCGAACGACATGTCGTCGAGAGTTCATCACTAGCCCAAGTACAACGAATTGGCTTTTTCGCGAACTCTTGTGCTGATAATCGCACTTACGGTGATAGCTAGAGCAACTAATGCCGCAGCCATAACCACGGTGGTTGCACTTACTTCCCCTCGCTCGCGATCACGATCGCGTGATGCCAGAAAACGAGTGCGGTAGTACTCAAAACATTGACGTTCAAAGGACATGGATTTCTTCTTTCTAGTAGGGAGATTTTCTTAGAGAGCAATCAAGGTGCTGACAAAGGCCGGATAACCGATAAACACAACGAAGCCCATGAACATGATCACCATGGGAATGCCCATTCGTTCTGTTCGACGTTGTGCATCATGTTCAATATGGGCCAGATTATTTTTGCGTAAGACGTCAGCACGAGAAGCTAATGATTGGCGAACACGCCCACCGTGTTCACCTGCGATACGGACACTTTGTGCAACATCTCGAAGAGATTGCACGTCAAGTTCAATTCCGGCACGATCGAGTGCATCCCAATAACTTTCTCGAGAGCTCTGTGCGCGAGCCAATGTCATGCGAATGTAGTCAAAACTCCATCCATCACCCGCCGAAGCAGCGGTGAGCACCGCTGTTTCAATTCCTGTTCCTCCAGCCAAAAGAACATTGACAAGATCTAGAAAGACTGCAACGGCCAGATTCATGTCGCTGCGACGTTTTTGTGCTTCATGAGAGATCTCACGGAAGAACAACCAGGGTGTAGTACACACCAAGGACACAACAAGCAGCAGGACAATAAACGGCGGAGAAGAATTAGTGGACAAGGTCCAAATGCACAGGAGCAACACAGCCACACACGCTGTTGCTGTTGTGCGACGCATGGCCATACGGGTTGCGGACGATCGACTAATCCCTAATATTTCCGAGTCGGCAATAGTGATGCCCGCCGTCATCATGAGGGTTCTCCGATGTTTCGAATAGAAAGAAAACGCTGTGGAAGCTCTATCTCGGCAATCCGAGCCATTGCCAAAATGCTTCCTCCTACGACGAGAGCAATCCCAAAAAGGACCAACCCTCCCTGCAAGGTGAAGAACGGATTGAGATATTCGCGACTAAAGAGCAGCATTCCTCCAAAGAAGAACGACATAGCACTGTTCACAATGCGTACTGCAGATCGCGAGCGGGCACGAGACACCCAGACTCTTAGATACAAATCACATTCTTGACGCGCACATCGCGCAAGATGCGACAACAGCTCCGCAATATCACGTGCCTGATTTCGTGCAGCAATAATCAATGCCGCAACAACAAAGTCACATGTGGGATGTGCAATGTCATCTGCGAATTCCCGCAAAGACAACTCAAGTGGTTGATAACGCAATGAGGCAGCAAGGCGGCGAATATTGTCTTCAATTACCTGAGGTGGGCATTGGGAAGTTGTCACGATTGCATCGTGTAGACCTGCTGATGCAGAAATAACATCGCGTAAGTTCTCTGTCCAGGTTGCGATGGCTTCCACTACCTCTCTTTGGTGGACAGTGGAACGGGACTTTCCTAAGTGCATCACTGCCACAACATCTCACGTGGGCGACTAAAACCATGTTGCTCTAGTTGGGATGCAGTATCGGATCGAAGACCAACAAATGATGGATGTGGAGAATTCTGAGAGTAAATCTCGTTAGATGAAATTGAAACTCCATCGGCGTCTACCACCTCGTGAATGCTCACGATCTGACGCACTCCTTGCACGATCTGTACATGAACTACTAGTTGCACTGCAGTTGACATCAATGAGTAGACGGCCTCAGGCGGTAGAGACAGTTCGGCCAGCGAGACATAGGCCAGGAGCTTGGGAAATACAGTGCGCGCACTATCTGCGTGAATAGTGCACATCGAGCCGTTGTTGCCCTGCGTCATCGCAAGGAGCATGGGGAAAGCCTCGGCGCCTCGCACTTCGCCCACAATCACGCGGTCAGGGTCCATGCGCAGCGCCATACGTGCCAAATCGGCCATAGTTATCTCGCCTAAACCTTCGGTATTTGCTGGTCGCGTTTGTAGTGAGTCGTGATCGGGATGAGCAGATTCAAAATGTTCAAGCCCTATTTCGAAGGCATCTTCAATGGTCACGATGCGCTCAGCACGTGGAATTTCATTAATGAGTGCCCGAAGCAAAGTTGTTTTCCCTGTTCCAGTTCCTCCCGCAATCACGATGTTGCACTTCGCACGCACTGCCGCAGCGAGAAATTGAGCAGTTGCAGGAGTCATCATGTTCTGGGAAACAAGTTCGCCTAAGGATGAATAATCAAATCGATGTCGACGAATGATTAATGATGGATGACTGGACACTTCCATAGTGGCAAAGAGTCGAGAGCCGTCCTGCATCTGTAGGTTCAACTCTGGATGAGCAGGATCAAAACGCTGTTCTCGATGTCCCATGCGTGTGGCGACACGACGAATCAATTCAATGAGTTCAGCATCATCGTGCACAATGGGTGGGTGCTGAACTCGCTCACCGGAGCGCATTTTGACCCACACGGGTCGATTACCCCGGACATGTATGTCAGAAATGTCAGAGTCTTCGAGTAGTGGCTGAAGTCTTCCTAAACCAAGTACATGCGCTATTGCTTCTTCTATGAGCGCATCATCTTGTGTGTTGTCATGATCAAAACCCCAGATGTTCTGTCCATGATGCATATGTAGATGTTGTGCCGCTACATGACGGGCGATGGCCTTTTCTTCCTCCGAATTAGGTGGAGTCAGTTCCTCTCGATGACGTTTCATCCGTTCATCTGCAAGCGCGGAAGCAATGACTTTTGACAGCTCTATGGATGTAATGGCCGACGCAATCATGACAAGGCTTCTTTAACAACAGCTAGATGAATCTTTTGGGCATCGGCAATCGCAATCGCAACTGCCAGAGGTGCACGAACAGTGATGACGTGGGTAGTGCCGAATTCAGATGGCGGAGTCACCTCGCGAATCATCGCCACATCATCTAGAGAACGTGTTATCTGGCCTGAATCAAAATTTGGCACTACAACGACACGTACCGTGTCTCCGACCGACAGGCTTGGAGGAAATGTTCCTACTTCTGCGGCAATCGCCACGTATGACTCACCCTCAAGAAGCGTGTCGGGAACATCAATAGGCGGAGTAGTAACCACAACCTCTGGGGTCGTTACTTGTGGAG
>Ga0315900_10011535_pt1 | contig 10935 bp, 7 predicted proteins | sample LakEriMetagenome_FD_203521 | JGI IMG/M metagenome (GOLD analysis project Ga0315900, IMG submission 203521) | Freshwater fungal communities from buoy surface, Lake Erie, Ohio, United States - Buoy 12 MA114 | ecosystem: Environmental > Aquatic > Freshwater > Lake > Lake biofilm | place: USA: Lake...
AAAACTTCACCTCTGCATGATGGTGCTCTAATTATAAGTAAAGGAAGGGCCGCAGCGGCTTCCTGTATTTTACCCCTATCTGAAAATGGAAATTTACCCGCTGATGTGGGGCTTCGTCACCGGGCTGCTTTAGGAGCATCTGAACGTTATGCCGTCGCAGCGGTTATCGTTTCCGAAGAAAATGGTTTTATTTCTACCTGTTTTCAAGGCATCATGAAATACCATATTTCAAATGAGGAACTTCTGATTTTTTTACAAGAACATATTTGATGACTATTTTTAATGTTGAAAATTGATATTATGAAAACAGTTCATGAATACCTACAGAATAATAAGGAAAGATTCGTTTCTGAATTATTTGATTTTTTACGCATCCCTTCCGTTAGTGCCAATCCTGATAATGATGCTGATGTAGCTCATGCTGCCGCTTTTGTAGCAGAAAAATTAAAATCAGCAGGCGCTGATAATGTAGAGGTTATTCCAACAAAAGGTCATCCTGTCGTTTTTGGTGAAAAAATGGTGGATCCTTCCCTGCCTACTATCATGGTATATGGTCATTATGATGTTCAACCTGCTGATCCTCTCGATTTATGGCATTCTCCTCCTTTTGAGCCTGTTATTCGAAAAACAGAGGTTCATCCCGATGGAGCAGTCTTTGCAAGGGGTTCCTGCGATGATAAAGGTCAGGTTTTTATGCACATTAAGGCTTTTGAAGCTATGATGGCTTGTAATGAATTACCTTGTAATGTGAAATTTATGATCGAAGGGGAAGAAGAGGTAGGTTCTGCTAATCTTTCTTCTTTTTTGGAAAATAATAAATCAAAACTTTCAGCAGATGTCATCCTGATTTCTGATACTTCATTAATTGCCAATGATATACCAAGTATAACGGTTGGTCTTAGAGGTTTAAGTTATGTTGAGGTAGCTGTGGTTGGCCCAAATAGAGATCTTCACTCTGGAGTTTATGGCGGGGCTGTTGGAAATCCAATTAATATTCTGACCAAAATGATTGCCTCAATGCATGACGATAATAATCATGTGACTATCCCCGGTTTTTATGAGGCTGTTCTGCCTGTGTCTTTAGAAGATAGACAGAAAATGAATGAAGCTCCTTTTTTATTAGAGGAATATCAAGCTGACTTGAAAATTGATTCCGTACACGGTGAAGCTGGGTACACGGTGCTAGAGAGAACTTCTATAAGACCTACTCTCGATGTAAATGGTATTTGGGGTGGGTATATTGGTGAAGGTGCTAAAACGGTTTTACCGTCTAAGGCTTTCGCTAAAATTAGTATGCGCCTCGTTCCCAATCAAGATCCTGATACAATCACAGACCTTTTTAAAAATTATTTTGAAAGTATTGCTCCTCCCGCAGTAAAGGTTACGGTTACGCCTCATCATGGCGGTCATCCAGTAGTCACTCCAACCGATACGCCAGAATATAAAGCCGCTCAATTAGCCATGAAGCATACCTTTGGAAAAGATCCAATTCCCCAAAGAGGAGGAGGTAGTATTCCTATCGTTGCCTTATTTGAAAAAGAGCTGGGTATCAAATCTGTGCTCATGGGGTTTGGTTTGGATAGTGATGATATTCACTCACCCAACGAACATTATGGCTTATTTAACTACATGAAAGGTATGGAAACCATTCCTTATTATTTTAAATATTATGCCGAATTGAAAAAATAAGGTACTGGCCGTATATTATTTTATGGTTGAAACGCAACCAATAAATAATATACGGCTAACCCAACGTAATTTCCTATCGCATACCCTAAGAGTCCAGCCAATATTCCGGGCATCAACAAATACTTGTTTTTGATGACAGTAGCTATCTGGGTTACAAAAGGGGGACCGTATATGGCCGCAGTAGAGCTTATTAAGAAAGTGTCTCTGTCAATTCCAAAGATTTTACTGAGTAGTAAATGGAGGCTAATACCACCATACATACTCGCAGCTGTAATGATAAATAGAAGATTGCTTCCACGGGTGATATCTGACCATTTTCCTTGAATACTAAGCGATAACGCAAAAACCAATAATAGGTATTCTCCCAAAGAAAATGATATGGCAGACCTTTTCGAAATAAATTTAAAAAAGGATAAAATGATACTAATTCCTGTGATAAAAAATAAAATAATGACGGTATTTTCTAAAAGATTGCCTGCATAAAGTAATGCCAGTAGTATTGCCAACCATGCCAGTGTAAAAAATAAAAGGATAAAATAATCCCTACGTACCATTTTTAAAGGGGTGGAAGTAGAAATTACTTCATTATTGATAACTGGCTTTTTGAAGCGGGGAAGAACATATGACGTTATAACTGGTACAATACTGGTGAGTAAAACTAAATAACTTCCCCCAACCAGGGCGTCGGCGGCGGTTAATTGAATGGTTAGTTTAGGGTCTCCCTTTAATGCAAAACCTATCGCTTGCAAGTTTGGTGTTCCACCTATATATAATCCCGTTAACATAGATCCTATCTGTGCAAATGATGTTGTATCATTTTTAAACCAACATGCTACCGTAAAGCAGGAAATAGCCGAACTTACGGAAGCAAAGAAAAAAGATAGTCCCAAACGCTTGTATCCACTCAATTCCTTGATTGAGCTGCTACCATATAGTAACAAGGGGATAGCTACTAATATTGAAATTTGGCTAATCCATGAGGCAACATTGAAAAATAAGTTATCTCTCTCTTTATTTAAGATACTCAATAGAATTCCCGTCGCATAGCATAATACAATAGGACTAAAAAAATCAGATAATGGGATTTTATACTTGTATCTTTGAATAATTAAGGGAATTCCAAAGATTAAAGCACTGAATATTACGAATAACATGACCGTGTTATTTATTCTACATAGAGAACCAGGCCTTTTAAATAACCACTTTCTGGATGAAAAATACTGCTTGGATGGTCAGGGCCTTGGGACAAATGGTGTAATATGCTCGTTTTCCTTCCCGCTTCAATCGATGCAGATAACAATGCATTTTGAAAGAGATTCCTATCAACGACCTGAGAGCAAGAAAAAGTGAATAATATTCCTCCTGGTTTTAATTGCTTCATAGCCATAGCATTTAATCTTATATAAGCCTGTATGGCGTTGTGCCTTTTATCCATGCTTTTAGCAAATGCCGGCGGATCTACCACAATAATGTCATACGATTTTGTTTGTTGCCTCAAAAAAGTTGGTACATCAGAAACGGAAGAGACGTGTTTTTCAGCATCCAAACCATTGGATTGTAAATTTTCTTTATACTGCTCAATGGCTAATGCCGAGGAATCAACACTTTCAACACTGGCAGCTCCACCTTTAATGGCGTAAATTGAAAATCCTCCTGTATAACAGTAACAGTTCAATACCTCTTTATCAGCGGCTAATTGCCCTAAAAGAAATCTATTTTCACGCTGATCTAGAAAAAATCCTGTTTTTTGACCCTTTTCCCAATCAATATTAAAAATATGACCATTCTCTAAAATATCCCCCGTTCCACTTAAGCCTCCCTTCCAGTAGCCATTTTTTTCCTGAATACCTTCGTTTTTGTATAAGGTTTCTTCACTCTTATCGTAGATATTATGTATGGTTAAACCATCTAATTCTTCAAATGCTTTGATTATTTGTTGTTTATCTTTATGAATACCTGTGCTATGGCACTGCACAACAGCAGTTTCACCGTAAATATCTATAATCAAACCCGATAATCCATCACCCTCTCCATTGATAAGTCTGAAACAATTGGTTTGTCCATTTTTATTTAGGTTAACTCCTTGTCTTAATCTTAAAGCATTTTTAAATTTGTTTACATAAAAATTGGCATCAGGCGGACTGGTAGAAAAATGTAGGAGTCTGATTCTAATACTTCCTTCCTGATAATGGCCAAAGGCTAAGGCATTTTCTCTGGAATCACATACCATAACCCAATCACCAGAGGTAATTCCTGCTTCATATCGTTCAATTGCGCCAGAAAACACCCAGGGATGAAATCTTTTAACGGGTGTTTCTTTGCCTGGCTTTAGAAAAATTTTCTTCATTTTTTCTTTATTTTAAACTCACCTATACTTCTAAAAAGGTAAGTATTTTTTGTTATTTTGCCGCAAGATAACTTGTTATTCCTAATAAAAAGCATTATGTATAAAGTTTACCTATTCATATTTACCATTCTTCATAGCCATTTTCTTTATTCTCAGATCCTTGTTTCTACGCCAAATTTTCCGAAGGAGAATGAATCTGTGACTATTTTTTTTGATGCGTCGAAAGGTACGGCAGGATTAAAAGACTGTGCATGTAGCATTTACATCCATACTGGAGTGATTACGGATAAATCAACGTCAAATTCCGATTGGAAATACGTACAAACAGCTTGGGGGGTAATCAATCCGACATGGGAAATGAAACCGGTGCCTGGAAAACCGAATGTATTTACCTTTGAAATAACGCCATCTATCAGGTCATTTTATAAAGTACCCGCCGGAGAAAAGATAGTTAGCCTGGCTTTTGTCTTCAGAAATGCAAATGGAAGTAAGGAAGGAAAAGAGGTAGGTTCAAAGGATATTTTTTATCCCGTATTTCAAAACTCAGGGCTTACAGGTACTATTCAGGAGCCTTCAACCCCTGAGAAATTACTTATTCCAAAGGAACCGTTTACTTTAAAAGCTTTGTTTTCAGAAACAGTGAATATTTCTTTATTTGATAACGATAGTTTGGTTTATAATCAAACCGGTACCTCAATTTCCTTTACCTGGGTTCCAAATAACCGCCCTAATCATCAAATAACTGTTTTAGCGAGAACATCTAATGGAGATTCCCTGAAACTCCAAACCAGTTTCTGGGTAGTTCCAGAGCCTAAAAGATTATCCGCTCCCGATAATTATACGCTGGGCTTTCAAAGACTTTCTCCAAATAAAGTTAGGATTTCTGTAGAAGCTCCGGGCAAAAAGCACCTTTTTTTACTGGGTGATTTTAATGAATGGAAAATAAATACCGATTTTATATTTAATGTTTCAGAAGATGGCACCCTACACTGGATTGAATTGGATGGTGTTCCACTGGAGAAACCGTTTCAATATCAATTGGCTTTGAATAATACCCAAAGGTTTGCCGATCCTTACGCTCCGCTGGTTTTGGACCCTGATCATGATAAATTTATTTCTTCCCTTACTTTTCCTGGACTACCTGCCTATCCAGTGGGTAAAACGTCAGGTATAGTAACGCATATCGATTCAACTTTGCACAAGTATGAATGGAAAAATACATTGAAAAATAAACCCTTAGCTTCCGATCTTATCATTTACGAGCTACATATTAGAGACTTTTTAGTGGCACCCGATTATAAAAAATTAAAGGATACATTAGATTATTTAGTCAGATTAGGCGTAAATGCTATTGAATTAATGCCCGTTAATGAGTTTGAAGGAAATAACTCCTGGGGTTATAATCCGTCTTATCATCTGGCCTTAGATAAATATTATGGTTCTCCTGTTTTCTTTAAATCTTTTATCGATGAATGTCATAAAAAAGGACTCGCGGTAATTGTAGATATCGTTTTAAATCATGCTTTTAGCCAAAGTCCTTTATGCAGAATGTTTTGGGATGAACTGAATGCAAGACCTTCAGCGGATAACCCCTGGTTTAATCAGGTCGCAAAACATGATTTTAATGTAGGCTATGATTTTAATCATGAAAGTAAATTTACCAGAGATTTTTCAAAAAGGGTGCTTTCTTTTTGGTTAAATGAATATAAAATTGATGGATTTAGATTTGATCTTTCAAAGGGCTTTACTCAAAAAAATACCCTGGGAAATACAGGTGCCTGGGGTAATTATGATGCCTCCAGAGTAGCTATCTGGCAAGATTATTCTGACCACCTTCGAAAAGTAAATCCCGATGTGTATATTATCTTGGAACATTTTGCCGATGTAGTAGAGGAAATTGAATTGGCGAAAAGAGGTATGTTGCTTTGGGGAAATATGAATCAGCAGTTTAATGAAGCAACCATGGGTTATGCTTCAAATTTGTCTGGATTGGATTTTAAAAAAAGAAATTTTCCCAATGCTGCCCTTATTCAATATATGGAAAGTCATGATGAAGAAAGACTTATGTTTAGAAATGTTTTGTATGGTAAACAATCTGGTACATACAATACCCGAAATTTAACGACCGCTTTGCAAAGAATGGAAATGGCTTTTACTGTTTTTACCCTAAGTCCCGGGCCTAAAATGATTTGGCAATTTGGTGAACTGGGTTATGATTATTCCATAAATACTTGTGAAAATGGAAGTGTTAACAATAATTGCCGATTATCTCCTAAACCCGTGCCCTGGTCTTACCTGAATCAGCAGGCCCGGAAAAGATTAAGTGATGTGGTGAGTTCCCTTAATGCATTGAGATCGAAATATGCTGTTTTTAAAGAGTTGCCAGCTGATTATGATCTTAACGCTTATTTGAAATATATGCATTATAAAAATGCTCAATTTGATGCCATCGTTATGGCAAATACCGATGTGGTAAATTCAACTTTAATGCTGCAGGGAGTTAAAACAGGTTGGTGGCATTCGTTTTTTACCGGTGATAGTGTTTTTATATCTCAAAATAATTTCACAACCATTTTAAAACCTGGAGAATATCAATTATTTACCTCTATTAAATTACCTAATCCTACCCAGGGCTCTATGCTAACATCAATAAATGAAAATGTAACCCCTGATTTTATCATTGATATTTTTCCAAATCCTTCCCATAGATTTTTTGATTTTACCTACAATGGTCCCACATTGGATAAAACGGAACTGTTTCTTGTCGATGCGACGGGAAAGAAGTTGATTACCATTTTGTCCAATGAATCTCTTGAAAATGGTTACTCTTCTCAGATTGATTTAGGAAATTACCCGATAGGCATCTATTTTTTGAATTTATTTTCTACATCGGGTCAAAAATCTTTTTTAATATCAAAAATTTATTAATGATTGTATAAGCATATTGTTAATCAAATACTTAAGAATATTAATTATATTATATGTATTTGATTATAGATCTTATCTATGTAATTGATTCTCAAAGGTTTTGAACCTTCCTATTTCTTTTGTAGTTTTGCAGAATACGTTTTGGGGAAATTATACACAATGAAAGGGATATTACTTTTTTGTTTGTCATTTTTGGGGTACATTTCACTGATTAATGCTCAATCAGTGACCATAAATATGGGTTCTACTCCTGCTCATCCTACAGCTATTTTAGAAATTTTTTCAGAGAACAAAGGCATCTTGATTCCAAGAATGACGGCCGTTCAAAGGCAAGCTATTGTATCTCCGGCAATAGGCTTGGTTGTATTTCAGTTGGATGGAACGAAAGGATTATGGTATTTTGACGGACTTAAATGGCGTACTGAACTTCCTGGTAATCAGGCGGGTGAACTCAAATATTGGAATGGTGAATCCTGGGTTTTAATTCCTCCTGGACTAAATGGTCAGACACTGACATTTTGTAATGGTATTCCTCAATGGGGACCTTGTCAAGATCAAATCACACAGATTACAACCAATACAATAACAGCGTTAACAGACACTTCTTTGTCCGTAAATATATCGGTAAATGTTTTCCCATTAAGCCTTATCACTGAAAGTGGTGTTTGTTTTGGTACAACGGTCAATCCAACGGTATTATCTTCAGTGGTCAAATCAACGGGTAGTCTGGTTGGAAACATTAATTTGAATGTTCTCTCTCTTTTAAAACAAACTACCTATCACTTTAGAGCCTTTGCAAAGCTTTCTGATGGCAGAATTATTTATGGGAATAATTTGAATTTTACTACGGCGGGTAGCTCTACTGCTTTGGTTGTAACACTACCAGCATCTAATATTTCCAATAATTCATTTACTTTAAACGGTGAGGTACGCCAGGAAGGAGAGTCTGGAGTAAATGCCAGAGGTTTCGTTTGGGGGAAATCACCTAATCCAATATTAACTAATAACCTAACTACTAATGGAAAGGGGTTGGGCATTTTTCAGGCGGTTATAAATGGCTTAACTGGAAATACAACTTATTATATTCGTTCCTATTGTATTAATAATCAGGGGGTGGTGTATGGAAATCCTATTATTGTAAAAACTCTAGCAAGTTCCGATGGTGGATATGGACGGTTTGTCAAAGTAAATGGGGGGACGTTTAGTATGGGTAGTGATTTAGGGAATAATATAGAAAAACCTATTCATACGGTCACGCTAAACCCTTTTTATTTAGCTGAAACGGAGGTAACTCAAGGTCTGTGGGAGGAAATTATGGAGTCCGACCCATCTTTTAACGCTGGTTGTGATAACTGCCCGGTGGAAAATGTAAGTTGGCTCGATGTCCAGGAATTCTTAAAGAAATTAAATGCTAAACAATCCACTTTTGTTTTTAGATTGCCAACAGAAGCGGAATGGGAATTTGCAGCTAAAGGTGGAGCAAATTCGACAGACTTTTTGTTTGCTGGTTCATCTGATATAAATGAAGTTACCTGGTTTAGAGAAAATTCTGGTCGAAAATCTCAACCAGTAAAATCTAAAAAACCTAATTCTTTAGGTCTTTATGATATGTCCGGAAATGTATGGGAATGGGTGCAAGATTGGTTTAATTTTTATAAGCCAGGCTCATTTATAAATCCAACAGGCCCCGTAAATGGTTCCAGTAAATTGTACAGAGGTGGCAGTTTTGACGATATTTCCGATGATTGCAGAGTTTCCTACAGGTACGGCAATCCTCCGGCAAGCCGTTTTAATAATTTAGGATTTAGATTAGCCCATGATTAATTATCCATTAAAAACGGTAATACCCTTTGGTTTCTTTGTTTTGTTTACTACCTCTTTATGGTGTCAACTGGCCGTAAATGGTACCTCTTTATTTATAGATTCCTCAACCCATCTAAAGGTAGATGCACCTATTTTTATAGATAAAAATGCATCTCTTATCAGTAAAGGTATTTTGGCTGTTTCTGGAAATGTAGAAAGTAACGGCATTAAGGATCAAATAGATAATCTTCAAATTCTTGGTGATTTACCAACAAAAATTAATCTTTTAAACGGAAATATTAATCATTTATTCTTGCTTAAAAGCCCTTCCGTTAATACCTACCTTCATGGTGGTTCTTTAGTCGTATCAAACCTATATTTTGTAAATAATTATAGCTTTTTAACACTAAATGATACTGATATTGACATTGCTAATCTGTCTAAATTTAGTGAATTTAATTATTTTGTCACCAATGGAAAAGGTTTAGTGGGTAGAAATTTGTCTTTACATCCTGCTATTTTTCCTGTTGGCAGCGTTTTTTCAGGCTATCATCCCATTTCTATCGCATCTGTGACCAATAATGGGAATGAATATGCAAAAGTAGGTTTTATTGAATCTGGTAACTATTCAGATGAAAACCGAAGGAATGACCCAGTATGGCAAATAGAAAATAATGGGCCCATTCAGTTTTCAATGCGTTGGGGAAGTGAAAATAATTTACATTCCAATGTATTAGATTTAAATCAATTAAGGCTAAATGGCTGGAATGGGACAGATTGGATATCGGTTGGATTTGATACCTTGGAGGGTAATATTAATGCAGGATATTTAAAGACCAGGGTTTTATTACCTAATGAATTTAAATTTTACAAATTGGAGTCCATTTTAAGGGTAGATTTATCTAATGTTTTGAAGCTTAATAACCTAGAATTATTGCCTTCCTTTCCCAACCCTTTTTCTGGCGGTACGAGTGTGAATTTTAAACTTCACAAAGAGTCGCTCGTTACGGTTCAATTGTTTAGTCCTAATGGACAGTTAATCAAAGAGTTTAAAAATAAATATTTAGAGGGCTATCATTTTGAAAACTTACCGGAAGATTTATTTCCCGTTTCAGGTTTTTATTCCCTCCGTTTTATTGTCGGAGAAGAAGTAGTGCAAACAAAATTGTTAAAATTTAATTATTAGGTATTCTAACTTATTTGTTGCCTAAAAAATCAATGATAGTTTGAGCCATACTTTCTTCCGTTGTAAATGGACTTGTCATTATACTCAAAGCGCCTGAATTTTTAAGTTGTTTCGCTGTAGTTTCTCCAATGGCAATACAATTTTTGTCTGATAGGTCATGTTTTTTTGAGTATGCAATCACGTTTAGCGGACTGGTAAATACGTAGATATCTGAAGGAATAATGTCAAAGTTACTTTTAGGTAGATTATCATAAATAGATAAATTGATTATTTCCAACGCTTCATTTTTTATAAATCGCTGAATACTTTCCCTTGAATTTTTTGCCGAAGGAAATAAGACCTTTTTACCAGTAACCAGCGTTGAAAAACTGATTCCAACTTCTTCTGGATTACCATTTCCAGAAAAATCTGCTGTGATTTGATAAGTTAGTAGTTCTTTAGCGGTGGCCAAACCTATAGCTCCCCATTTTACAGACGTTGGAATTTTAATTGATAAAGATTTTATTTGTTTGAAAAAAAATGAAACAGCATTTTTACTGGAGAAAAAAATCCAATCACATGGTTCAATGATTGAAAATGGAATGGGCATCAAGTCTATTAATGGTTCATCCTGTATATTAAAAGAACCAAAAGAGGCTAATTTTTCTCTGAAGGAGGAATTTTCAGGGAGGTGTCTGCTGATAAAAACACGCGTCATATATTATTTTATGATCTTAATTTTTCAACTACTTTTTCTGCTAATTGAAAATGGGTAGCCGACGAAATAGACACTCTGGTAATAGGTAAATCAAAAGAGGTGGAATAGGCGGCATGAACATGATAATTACCAAATTTATCTTTATAACAATATACCCCGAGAGGCATTTGACAACCGCCATTCATCAGATTTAAAACCTTTCGTTCAACATTGGTTACATCAGAAACCTCACTTTGATGAATACCCATCAGTATTTTTCTTGTTTGGATATCATTGGCCATGGTT
>Ga0315900_10011538_pt1 | contig 10931 bp, 5 predicted proteins | sample LakEriMetagenome_FD_203521 | JGI IMG/M metagenome (GOLD analysis project Ga0315900, IMG submission 203521) | Freshwater fungal communities from buoy surface, Lake Erie, Ohio, United States - Buoy 12 MA114 | ecosystem: Environmental > Aquatic > Freshwater > Lake > Lake biofilm | place: USA: Lake...
TCGGAGCGACGAAGGAACGCGACTCCGCGTCCGCGGACGACATCCTGGCAGCGGTCGTCGGTGGCGAGTGGCGGGCACGGGCGGCCCGCAACGCGTTCGCCGACCGGCATCATCGCGGCGCCGACCTTTCGGCCGCGCGACGGTTCCTGCTCGCTCGACTGTCGGAGCCCACGTCGACCGTTGAACGGCTGCGGGCGCTGTGGGCGCTGTGGGCGAGCGGTGGTCTGCCCGAGGCCGATCTCGTCGCCCTCGGAGCCGACCCGGACGCTGCGCTGCGCGTCTGGGCGGTCCGGCTCATCGGCGACGAATGGCCCCTCGACACGGTGATGAGCACGCGGCCACGGACCGGCGTGGAACCGTCGCCGGCGGCGCTCGACTTGCTCGCCCGGCTGGCGGACGATCCGGCACCACAGGTGCGGCTCGCGGTGGCCTCGACGCTGCAGCGGCTGCCGCTGTCGCGGCGGGCGGCGGTCGCTGCGCGGCTGGCGGCGCATGCCGGCGATGCCGACGACCACAATCTTCCGAGCATGGTCTGGTATGGGCTGATTCCCGTTGCGGATGCCGATCCGCAGGGGCTCGTCGACGTGTGGATGGCGACCGGCTGGCCGGGTCTGCGTCGCTCGATCGCCCGTCGGCTCGCCGAAGCGGGGCTGGCCCGGCCGGACGGGGCGGTCGACCGTGGCCTCGGCCTGCTCGTGTCGGCGACCGTGGCCACCGATGCCACGGCCCGGGTCGCCCTGCTCCAGGGATTGGCGGAGGCGTCCGGTGGCCGACGCAGGCTGACGGCACCGGCCGGTTGGAACGCGTTGCTCGCCGCGGCGCGACGCGACGGATTTCCTGCGAGCGATCTGGCGGCGGCGGTCGCCGTCCGCTTCGGCGACGCGCAGGCGGGCGCGGATCTTGTCGCGGTCGCCAGGGATGACGGTGCCGGGGCCGATCGCCGCGCCGCGGCGCTCACCGCGCTGGTTGCAGGCCGTGGCGCGGGCTACCAGAACGTCTGCCGGCGCCTGCTTGCCGTGCCCGGGTGCGCTGCCGCGGCCGTCGCCGGTCTGCTCGTCGAGGGCGTCGAGGCCGACGCGGGTCTCGTGTGCGACGCGTTGCGGCAGGCGACGGGAGACGACCGAGCCGCCCTGCTGGCGGCGTTGGCGGCTCGCGCATCGTGGGCGACGATTCTGCTCGATGCCGTCGAGGCGGGCCACCTGACCCCCGATGCGATCGACCCACTCACGGCGCGCAGCATCGTGGGGCTCGGCGACAGGTCCCTCACCGACCGGCTCGGCCGCCTGCGCGACGTCACCAGCGGCCGCGAGGACAAGCAGCGCCAGATCGCCGCCCGGCGTGAGAAGCTCGCGACCGGCGCGCTTGCCGGGGCCGACATGGAGGCTGGCCGCGCGGTGTGGGCACGGCAGTGTGCGTCCTGCCATCGGCTGCACGGGGCAGGCGGCACGCTCGGTCCCGACCTCACCGGCGCCGGCCGCCGCGACCTCGACTACCTGCTGGGCAACATCATCGACCCGAGCGCCGTGGTCACGGCCGACTACCGGCTCCGGCAGGTGCTGCTCGACGACGGCCGCGTGCTCGCCGGGATCGTCGTGCGCCGCACGCCCACGGCGGTCACGCTGCGGATGCCTGCCGGCGAGATCGTGCTCGACGCGGCCGAGGTCGAGGCGGTGCACGACACGAAGATGTCGATCATGCCGGAAGGACTGCTCGACGGCCTGGGCGACGACGCCGTCCGCGATCTCGTGGCCTACCTAATGGCGGCCGAGTCGCCATCAGGAGCGCGCCCAGCCCGCTGACGTCGACGGTCAGGCCAGCACGTCGTCGAGGCGGCCCGTCGAGTCGCCGAAGCGTTCCTCCGGGGCACCCGCCAGGTCGAGCATCGTCAGGTACAGGTTCGACATCGGCGTCTCGGCGGCCAGTTTGAGGTGCCGGCCCGCGGCCAACCGACCGCCGGCGCGGCCGGCGAGGATGACAGGCAGATCATCGTGCTTGTGCCGGTTGCCGTCGGACAGTCCGCTGGCGTAGACCACCATCGCACTGTCGAGGAGTGAGGTGCCGTCGGCCTCCTTCACGTCCCGCAGGCGGCCCAGCACGTAGGCGAACTGATCGGCGTAAAAGCGGTCGATCTTGGCGATCTTTTCCAGCCGGTCCTCCCGGTTTTCATGGTGCGAGAGCGAGTGGTGGCCGTCGCCCACGCCGATCTCCGGAAAGCTTCGGTTGCTGCCGTCGTGGGCGAGCATGAACGTGGCGATCCGAGTGGAGTCGGTCTGGAACGCGAGCACGAGCATGTCGGCCAGAAGGCGAATGTGGTCGGTGTAGGAGGGCGGCGGCATGTCCGGCAAGTCGTGGTCGGGAACGTCGTGGACGCTCGACCGCTCGAACCCGGCGATCTGTTGCTCGATCTCGCGCAGGCCGGTCAGATACTCGTCCAGTTTGCGTCGGTCGTCGAGGCCAAGCCGCCGATCCAACGCGGCCGCTTCGTCTGCCACGAAGTCGAGGATCGACCGCTGCTTCCGCAGCCGGGCCTCCAGGTTGGCCGCCCGCTCCGCTCCCTTGCCGGCGCCGAACAGCCGCTCGAACACCAGCCGCGGGTTCGATTCCGCACTCGCCGGCTGCCGCTCGCTGCGCCACGACATGTTGAACGAATAGGCGCAGGCATAGCCTGAATCGCACGAGCCGCTCTTGCGGGCCGCGTCGCAGGAGAGCTCGAGCGAGCGCAGCCGCGTGGCCCCGCCCAACCGATTGGCCGCGACTTGGTCGACGGAGATGCCGACACGGATGTCGGCACCCGAGGTCTTGCGCGGGCGGGCTCCCGTCAGGATCGTGGCCGTGGCCCGGGCGTGGTCGCCGGCGCCATCCTTGCCGCCCGTGCCGTTGCGGTGCGCGAGGCCGCTGATGAGCTGAAAGTCGTCGCGGCAGGGAGCCAACGACTCGAGCGACCGGCCGAGCGTGTAGTCGCGGCCCACGCCCTCGGGCCGCCAGTGCGCCAGGTTCACACCGTTCGGAACATACAGGAATGCCATCCGCGTGGGCGGTGCCGGCGGCGGTGCCGCGCCCATGGCGGACCGCAGCGAGGAGAACGCCGGCAGCGCGATCGAGGCTCCCAGCCCGCGCAGCGCCGTGCCCACGATGAACTGGCGGCGGCTCAGGGGAGCGGGAGATGCAAACCCCTGATGGGCGGCGGTGGACGTCATGGCTGCACCGTTTCGGGACGACGCATCTGGAAGGGCACGCTGGCCACGACGCCCTGCACGAGCGTCGCCAGCCGTCCGTCGTGATCCAACGTCTCGACTATTGTATCGACCGCAGGGCCGTCGAAATATTCCAGCCCCCGGCCCAATGCGTAGGTGAGCAGCTTTTCGGTCAGGCAGCGGTGAAAGTCCCGCCTCCGGGGGCCGGCGATCAAATCCGCCAAGCCCCCCGCGTCTGAAAACGCTTCACCGGTCAGGAGTTGGCCGGTCGTGTCGAGCGTCGCGGCGGCCTCGTCCTCGCGCCAACGGCCGATGGCATCGTAGCGCTCGAGTGCCAGGCCGAGCGGGTCCATCCGGGCGTGGCAGGAGGCGCAGAGCGGATCGCTCCTGTGCCGCTCCATGGCCTCGCGCATCCCCGTCCCCTTGCCAGCGGCCGTGATCGCCGCCTCCAGAGGCGGGATGCCGGCCGGAGCGGGTGGCGGCGGCATGCCGAGCAGGTGCTCCAGGATGAATAGGCCGCGCTTCACCGGCGACGTCCGCGTCGGGTTCGACGTGACGACGAGGAAACTGCCCTGGCGCAGGAGCCCGCCGCGCCGGCCGTCGTCCGGCAGGTCGACGAGCCGCATCTGTTTTCCTTCGATGCCGGGCAGGCCGTAAAAGGCCGCCAACGCCTGATTGAGGAACGTGGCCCGGCCTACGAGCAGGTCGGTGGCGGGCAGGTTCTCGCGTAGCAGGTGCGCGAAGAGCATCTCCGTCTCGCGGCGCATGGCTCGGCGGACGTCGCCGTTGAACACCTTCTCGGCGGCCTCGCGGTCGCGGATGCCGAGCACCGCGCGCACGTCGAAGGCCAGCGTCTCGACGTCGCGGGTCTGCAGCCACTGGCCCACGAAGTCGGCCACGAAGGCGTCGCTGCGGCGGTCGGCGATCATTCGATCCACCTGCCGCGGCAGCTCCGCGCGGAGCCGGCCGGAAGCGGCCAGCGCGAACAGTTCGTCGTCGGGCATCGTGCTCCACAAGAGGTAGGAGAGCCGTGCCGCGAGGGCGTGTTCGTCGAGGGGGACGGCCGCGCCGCCTGCGGCCCCGTCAGCGGCATCCGGGATCTCGATGCGGAACAGGAATCGCGGCGAGGAGAGCACGGCCGCCACCGCCGCGGCCACGCCCTTCTCGAAGGTCGCTTGGGCGCCGGCGGCTTCGGCCACGTCGACGAGGCGGTCGACCGTGGCATCGGGGACCGGCCTGCGGTAGCCGCGCTCCGCGAGCGCGCGCAACGTGCGGCGCAGATGCTCGCCTCGTGCCACGGGGTCGTCGGGCGGAGGACCGTCGGGAAACAAGCGGCGCACGTCTCCCGTGTAGCGGCTGTCGCCTCCCTTTTTTCGCTCGGGCTTTACGCCGGCTACGCGGTCGGCGACACGGCTTGCGAGCGACAGGTACTTCTCCAGCAGGAGCGGCGACAGCGTGAGTACCTCGCCGATCGTGTCGAAGCCGTGTCCCGTGTCGTCGGCGGGGAGTTCATCGCGGAGATCGGCATCGATTCCGGTCAGATCGCGGACGGTGTTGGCGTACTCGTGGCGATTGAGCCTGCGCAGCACGACCCGGCCGGGGTCGGGCCGGGCAGGATCGACGCCCAGCACGTCCCGGAGCACGAATTGCAGCATGCCATGACGTTGCTCCGGCGCGGGCCGAGGCTGGTCGGCGGGCGGCATCGACTCCACTCGCAGATTGCGCCACACCGCGAGCCACGTGGCGTGGTCGGGCGACCGTGGGTCCGGCGTCGCGTTGCCTGCTTCGATCCGCTCGAGCAAGGGACCGAGCGAGATGCCCCCCTCCTCGGCTCCATCGCAGTGACATTCGCCGCAGAACTGTCGGATCAGCCTCGGGGCTTCGTGGTCGGCGGCGACCGCCGCGCCGGTCAGCAGCCCTGCCAGGCTGGCGACACGGAAAGCCGTTGCCGGCGACCGAAGGTGATGCATCCGCCTGTCCTCGCGCCGCATGCTCTTCACCCTACCCCAAACCGGGAGCGGCCACCAAAGCCGGGTTCACCCACTCGAACCCTTGCGGCCGCCATCGTCGTGGCCGGGCGGCTCGGGCATCGTGACGGGCGGCGAATTCGCCGCATACAGGGCGATGGCGGCCGTCATCAGGGTCGCGGCCATCACCCGCCGCAACAGCGTGCCCCGGTCCACCCGCTCCTCGAGTTCGTGCCAGCCGAGATGCGCGAGCGCCGCGCCGATCACGATCGCCATGACTCCCCGAGTCGACTGCAGGATGTTGCCGAATACGGCTCCCAGCAGGCCGAAGCAGGCGTAGAGTGCCACCATGCTGCCCAGCCACGCCGCCGCGTACCAGCCGCCGGCCTGCCAGTCCCGCGGATCGCGGGGCCTGGTGTGCGGCACGCAGAGAAGCATGAGCGCCGCGACGCCACCGCACGTCACGTAGGTGAGGCTCATCGCCAGCGCGCCGGCCCGGAGCCGCGCGCCGGCGGCGGCAGGGTGTGGCTGTCCCGCCTGCAGGCCGTCGATCAATCCCACGATGCAGAGGTCGGCGACGGCGAACGCCAGGCAGGTGACGAGCACGAGCGCGAGTGCCGCCGGCGCGATCCCGCCACCGCGCTGCAGCAGGGCGGCGGCGGCCACACTCAGGGCGACCGCGGCCCACTGCCGGGCATCGAGTGGGTCTCCGGGCAGCCAGGTCACGATCGCGGCGAGCATCCCGATCTTGAGTCCCAGCAACGGCGCGACTCGTGACGCCGGTGCCAGGCGCAGGGCGGCGAACAGCGCCGCCTGCCCCGTGAGGTAGCAGCACGCCGAGCCCGCCAGGGGTGGGAGCCAGGCGGCCACTGGCGTGGCCACAGGTCCCGCGAGCCACGTCAGCGGCAGGCAGACGGCCGCCATCAGCAGATGAGCGGAGACGAGTAAGCGGATGGCGTCGCCACCCGGCCGCCCCGCGTGATGCCGCGACACGAGATACGACACCGCGCTCAACAGCGCCGCGGCGAAGCCCGTGGCGATCCCCAGGGCGAGCCTGCCGTCATCCATGCCCGGCGTCATCCTCCCCGTTCCCGGCGCAGTGAATCCTTGAGGCTGATGAAGTCCGAGAGCAGGAAGATAACGGTGAAGAAAGCCAGCACCACCTCGAGCAACGTGACGATCTTGGCGGCGGGCGTGCGGGGCAGGATGTCCCCGAAGCCGAAGAAGGAGAAGTTGAGCACGCTGTAGAAGAAGCAGTCGAAGAACACGGCGGCCGATGACATGCCTGCGGCGAATCCGCTGAAGCTCCCTTCTTCGGCCACCTCCAGCAACCAGAAGTCGAGTGCGAACGAGAGCGTGATCTGCGTCATGTTGACGCCCATCAGGGCCAGGAACCGGTGGTAGGGAATCTCCTGGGATGTGGCCAGGAGGATGTGGTGCAGATTCTCGACGAGAAACCAGGCGGTCTTGGCGATTGCCACGGCCACGACGATGCCGCAGATCAGGGAAGGGCTCGCGACGCCGCCGGACCAGAGGCGGTGCACGGCCGCCGCCACGATGGCGATGATCACGACCTCGGCCCACTGCCGGATGGCCCCGCCTCGGAGCGGGTTTGGGTGTGGGCTGTGGGGGATCGGCACGGTGTGGGGCCCTCGGATCTTGAAGCGTACCCTGCCGCCGGGCCAGGGGCCGGCGTGCGGCGGGCCGGCAATCCTTTCGCAGATGGTGCGGCCGGAATGACCGGAACGGGCTGCCGTGACCCACGGCGTCCCGCGGCCGGCCGGGCGAAAACCGGGCTGTAGAGTTGACAAGGAATGTCCCGCCCGAGGAAGTCCGCATGGCGATCGTCGACCGCCCCGCCACCCAGCGTTTTCCGACCGTCGCACGCGCTGGCGGCAGGGTGGTCGACGACGCGCCGGTGGCCACCACCCTGCCCCGCGATCGCGTGCGTGACCTGACGGCTCTCATGCTCCTCGCTGGGTGCGTGTTCCTTGTGGCCGCACTGGCCACGTTCAATGCCGGCGACCCGCCCGCCTCCCGCGTGTTTCCCCCGCACGCAAGGGCCACGAACGCCTGTGGCATGATCGGCTCCACGATCGGCGCCGGGCTCTACGAGGCCCTGGGGCTGGGTGCCTGGATGGTCGTGGCCCTGCTGGCCGGACTCGACTGGGCGCTCTTGAGGCGCCGGCCGTTGCCTGACCTGCCGCTGCGCACCGCCGCCGCGGCAGTGGCACTCGCCGCCGTCTGCACGCTGCTCACGATGTTCCTGCCCGACTGGGTGGACCGGCCGCTGTGGGGGCCGGGAGGCCGGATCGGCGGACTGGGCCGCCTGTTCGCCGAAACCTACCTGGCCCGCACGGGCGCCGCGATCATGGTCACGGCGGTGGCGGCCGGCGGACTGTTCGTGGCCGCCGACGCCGCGATTCTCAGGGCCGTGCGCGGAGTTGCGATGGCGGTGGCGGCGACGCTGACCGCCCTCGGCTCGCTGGGTCGGCGGCTGGCCACGATGCGGTCGGCGTCCCCGGCAGAACCCATCGGGTCGGCGGCCGGTTTCCCCGGCCTGCGCGGGCGCCGGCCCTGGGAAAAGTCCGCCGCCGACATCGACGCCGACGAGGAAGACGACGGGGGCGGGAGCGACGACGAATCGAACGAGCCCACGATCCGCGTCCGCCGCCGCGAGGCGCCGGCGGTCGTCGACGACGTGGAGGATGATGAAGAGGCCGACGTGACCGGTGGTGACGCCGACGCAGTCGCCACCGCCGAGTCTGAGACCGTGGACGAGGAACCCGCCGCGCCGGCCGTGCCGATCCGCACGCGATCCAGCCGCCGCAAGCCGGTCGAGCAACTCGAACTCTCCCCCGATCCGGCGGCCGACTACGAGCTTCCCGCCTTGGACCTGCTCCTGCCCACGGAATACCTGGAACTCGACCAGCAGGAGCAGGAGGTCCGCGACCGGGCCAAGGTGCTGGAGAAGACCTTTGCCGAGTTCGGCTTCAAGGTTCGCGTCGTGGAGATCGAGACCGGCCCGGTGATCTCGCAATACGAAATCGAACTCGAGGCCGGCCTCCGGCTGGCCAAGATCACGAACCTGGCCGATGACCTCGCGATCGCCCTGCGCGTGCCGAGCGTACGCATCGTCGCCCCCATCCCCGGCAAGAACTCGGTGGGCATCGAGGTTCCCAACACCACCCGGCAGATGGTCAGGCTTCGCGAGGTGATCGAGGAGACGCAGGCCAAGAGCCGGACGATGAAGATCCCGATCTACCTGGGCAAGGACGTGGCCGGCAATCCCATGGTCGTCGACATGGCGAGCCTGCCCCACCTTCTGATCGCCGGCCGCACCGGCACCGGCAAGAGCGTGTGCCTCAATTCAATCATCGTCTCCATGCTCATGACGCGCCGGCCCGACGAGGTGCGCATGCTGATGATCGACCCAAAGATGGTGGAACTGACGCCCTACAAGTCGCTGCCGCACCTCATGCACCCGGTGGTCACCGACATGAAGAAGGCCGAGGCCATCCTGGCCTGGGCCGTGGAGAAGATGGAGCAGCGCTATGCCCTGCTCGCCAGCGCCGGCGTCCGGCACCTCACGCAATACAACCAGCTGGGCCGCGACGAACTCCTGCGCCGGATCGGGCCCGCGAGCGAGGAGGAGGCCGCCGCCATCCCCACCACGATGCCCTTCATCGTCATGATCGCCGACGAGATCGCCGACATGATGATGACCGCCGGCAAGGAGATCGAGCAGTACATCATCCGCCTGGCCCAGAAGAGCCGGGCCGTGGGCATCCACCTCATCCTGGCCACGCAGAAGCCCACGGTCGACGTGATCACGGGCCTCATCAAGAGCAACCTGCCGGCGCGGATCGCCTTCCAGGTGGCCAGCCGCACCGACAGCCGCGTGGTGCTCGACGAGTGCGGGGCCGACCGCCTCCTGGGCAACGGCGACATGCTCTTCCTGTCGCCGGGCACGAGCCAGATCCTGCGCGGCCAGGGAACGTTCGTCAGCGACGACGAGATCGGCCGCGTGATGTCGGCCATCGGCACGAGCGAGCCGCAGTACGCGGCGGAACTGGTCAACCTGCAGCCCGCCGCCGCCGGCGACGCTCCGAAGGGTGGACCGAGCCCCAAGGACCGCGACGAGCTCTACGACGCGGCCGTGGAGGTGGTGATCCGCGAGGGCCGGGGCAGCGTGTCGCTCCTGCAGCGGGCACTGGGCGTGGGGTATGGCCGTGGAGCCCGGCTCATCGACTTCATGGCCGAGGACGGGGTCGTGGGCCAGTACGCCGGTTCTCAGGCTCGCGAGGTCCTGGTCACGATGGAGCAGTGGGCGGCCCGCAACGGAACCGAACCTCTGCCTCCGGATCCGGCTCCGCGCCGTCTCAGGATCCAACCGCACGCGGGCGAAGTGTTGTCGAGTTCATCGCCGGGTATCGCAGGCCGCCAGGCGGAGGACTCCTACAACGACGAGGATGATTCGACCGCCGAATACCCGGATGACGACTCTTTCGACGACGAGTCGGACGACGACGTCGACGAAGCGGACGGACCCTGAATCCAGGGATTTCCCCGGAATTGCCAGGGTTTTCGGGGTCGTGGCAGAGCGGGCCGGGTGCTTTTTTTGACCCGGGTTCGTCACGTGCTTAGGATCGTCGCCGCGATCTGGTCAGGCCGTTGTGGGCTGCCGAACAAGCCCCGGCTCCAGAGCCTCGCGATCATCCCGGAGTGCCTTCCCATGCCCGTCACCGTGAAGCCTGCCGCCAAGTCCCGTGCCGCACGGCAGTCCCGTGCCATCCGCCGTCATGAGTTGACCGGTGGGGAAGCGCTCGAGTCGCGCCTGGCCCTCACCCAGACGGTGGGTCTGATCAGAAACGAGACGGCCAGCGTGTCTCCCGGATACACGCTTTTTGGCAATAGCATGAGCCCGCAGACCTATCTGATCGACACCAACGGTCAGATCGTGAACAGCTGGACCGGCGCCGGCGGCCAGACGTCGTCGTATCTCCTGCCCAACGGCAATCTTCTCCGCAACACCACCAAGCCGCAGGGACGCGTGTACGGCAGCAACGGCAGTACCGGTCTCATCCAGGAACTCCGCTGGGACGGCACGGAGGCTTGGCGGTTCGAGCTCCAGACTGCGACGTACCAGCTTCACCACGATGCCATCAAACTGCCCAACGGCAACGTGTTGGCGATCGCCTGGGAGCGGTTCCAAAAGAACGACGCGATCAGCATGGGCCGTAATCCCCAACTCCTCAATCCCGCGACCAACAATGAGATCTGGGCGGAGGCGATCTTCGAGATCAGGGTTGACTACACCGACGGCGTGAGCGACATGACCGACGTGGTCTGGGAGTGGCATCTCACCGACCACATCGTCCAGAACTTCGACAGGACCAAGGCGAACTACGCGGCCGTCAGGGCGAACCCGCAGCTCGTGAATTTCAACTACGTGCCCCGCGGCATCGGTGCCGACACCCACATCGCCGACTGGGCCCACTTCAATTCGATTGCCTACAACGACGAACTCGACCAGATCATCGTTTCCTCGCGGGAGTTCAGCGAGATCTGGATCATCGAGCACAGCGCATCGTCGGCAATCGCCGCGGGCCACACGGGTGGCCGTTACGGACGGGGCGGCGACCTGCTCTGGCGGTACGGGAATCCTGCCTCGTGGAACGCCGGTCTCCGTTCGAATCAGGTGCTTCAGTTTCAGCACAATGCTCATTGGATTCCCGCTGACCACCCTGGTGCCGGGAACATCATGGTG
>Ga0315900_10011539_pt1 | contig 10931 bp, 10 predicted proteins | sample LakEriMetagenome_FD_203521 | JGI IMG/M metagenome (GOLD analysis project Ga0315900, IMG submission 203521) | Freshwater fungal communities from buoy surface, Lake Erie, Ohio, United States - Buoy 12 MA114 | ecosystem: Environmental > Aquatic > Freshwater > Lake > Lake biofilm | place: USA: Lake...
CGGCGGGCGGCGCCTGCGATCGGCCGATCAACGAGGCGACGGCCACCCGCAGCCTGCTGAGCGAGCTGCAGCGCCTGGGCCTGCACCAGGAAAACACGGTGCAGATCGCCGCAGCGGCCCACAATGAGGTGAGCTGGGATGACCGCGAACTCGGCGGGCTCGCCACGCACGCGCTGAGCCGCTGCCTGCTTGGCGAAGCCCGCGATCTCAACGCGAGCGGCGCGATCTCGCTGGACGAAGTCCGCGCCTGCGCCCAGGCGCAGCTCGACGCGCGGATGCGCCCGCATCGCGACAAGGGCATGCTCCCGTCGACAATCCAGATTCGCGGCAACCGCAATCTGATCGTCGCGGCAGCGCCGCCACCGGCAGCGTCGCCGCCGACCGCGCTGCCGACCACGCAGGCACCGGCGCCCGCGCAGCCATCCGCACCCGTCCAGCCGCCCCCTGCCGCAGCGACCGCAGCGACCGCAGCGACCGCAGCAACCGCGGCGGCCCCAGCAACCGCGGCGGCCCCAGCGACCGCGGCGGCCACAACAGCCGCGGCGGCCGACGTGGCGGCGGCCGCGCCCAGGCCACCAGCGCCGGAACCGACAGGCCCGCGCGCCACGCTCGAGGAAATCCTGCGTCAGGCCGATCCGCGCCGACGCCTCCAGGTCCAGGCGCCCGACCGGCTGCGCATCGGCCAGGACCGGCTCCATTTCACACTGACCTCGGCCAGCGACGGCTACCTCTACGTGGTGCTGCTGGGCAGCGACGAGCGCAGCTTCTACCTGCTGTTTCCCAACCGCCTCGATGCCGACAACCGGGTCCGGGCCGGCCGCAGCCTGCGCCTGCCCCGCGCCACCTGGGAGGTGACCGCCGGGGGCCCGCCAGGCACCAACCGCATGCTCGTCGTCGTGACCCAGTCGCCGCTCGATGCGAAGGTTTTCGGAAGCCCGGATGCGGGCGGCGGCCCCTTCGCGTGGTCGGTCGCCGACGCTGGCTCGGGCGGCAGGCTCGTCGATCTCTTCGTCGGGCGCGGGCCTCAGGGCCGCGGACGAGGCCTGGGCGCCGTGCTGCTCGATATCCGCGAGGAGCCCTGATGCGAGTCCGTCGCCGCCTGATGCTGCTGGCCGCGGGCCTGCCGGTCGCCATGCTCGGGCGGCAGGCCGTGGCACAGGCCCACGCCAGCCCCCTCGCGACACCGAGCACCGAGGAGCTGGTCAGGGCGCTCTCGCCGGGAGCGACCACGCGGGGCCTGGGCGCGCGCAACCTGCGCGTCGAGGCGCCGAGCGTCGACCTCACGGTCGGCTTCGAATTCGATTCCGCGACGCTGCAGCCGCAGGCACGCGCGCTCGTCGAACGCCTCGCCGAGGCGATGGACAGCCCGGCGCTGCGAGCGCTACGGTTCAGGGTCGAAGGCCACACCGACGCTCGCGGCTCGGCCGCCTACAATGAGGGCCTGTCGTCGCGCCGGGCGCGCGCGGTGGTCGACACGCTGATCGCGCGCGGCGTCGCCACCGGGCGGCTCGAGGCGGTCGGCAAGGGCTTCAGCGAACCCCTCGACCCGGCCGACCCGGGCGCCCCCGTGAACCGCCGCGTCCGCGTCAGGGTCCTCGAGTAAGGGCCGAAATCAGCCTCGCGACCGTGCCTTCTTGCGATCCCTCATGAAAGCTGTTGTCATCTTCGCGATGTTCCTGGCCATCGGCACAGCCAGCGCGCAGCCGCTGCTGGTCACCGAGGCCGAGATGCTCGACTCGATCGCCGCTGGCAGCCTACCGGTGCCACGCAGCACGCTGGTGCCTGGCGCACCGCGCATCGAGCTTGCCGCGCCCGACATCCGCCAGGCCATCGCATCGCCCACCCGCATCCAGCTGCGATTCGGCGCGACCGCCCCGGCCACGATCCGCCCGGAGAGCCTTCGCGTGCTCTACGGGGCGCTGCGGCTGGACATCACCGGTCGGTTGCTCGCCAGCGCGCGCGTGACCGCCGAAGGCATCGAGGTCGCGCAGGCCGCGCTGCCGCGCGGCCAGCACCGCCTGACGCTGCTGCTCGAGGATTCCGTCGGGCGCGCGACCTCGCAGACCTTCGCCTTCCTCGTCGAGTGATCCGATGAGACCGCCATCGATGCGACCGCCGCTGTCCTCCATGAGATCTTGGCTGATCGCCACGGCAATGATGCTTGCAGCCGTGCTCGGCATGGCCGAAGCCGGCGCCAAGCCCGTGCAGGGACAGATCGTGCAGCACCGCCTGCAGCTCGACGACGGGGTGCTGGTCGCGCTGCCCGAGGGGCGCTGGCGCGTGGCCGATCAGCGCGACTACCGATCGTCGACCGATATCGCGTGGCACGGCCTGGTGCTGCTTGCCGAGGACCCGGCCTCGGCCATCCCGATGCTGGCCATCCGCCACACCGCGCAGCGCGTCGCCTGGGGGCGTTCGCCCTGCGAGGAAACCGTCGCCTCGGCATTTCTCGTGGACACGCACGGATCCCTGCCATCGCAGCTCGTCGCCCGCTGCTCGCGCAGCTACGCGCTGCGCCGCTTCTCCGACTGGGCTCGCGGCCAGCAGAGCCACGAGTGGTGGCGCCATCTGCTGGGACCGGCGGTCACCGACGCGAAGTGGGGCAACGAGGGCGTCGTGCTCGACGAGATCTGGGTGCGACGCTGGAACGGGCCGGGCCTGTGGATCGGCGCATTCATCCGCTCCGAGCCCGCGGGCATCGACCCCATCAAGCTGCGCGATGCGGCGCAAGCCGGCCGCGAGGAAGCGGTGCACACCTCGCTGCGCCAGTGGACCGCCACCTTCGTCGAGGCCAATGCCGCGGCCTTCCTCGATGGCAGCCGCGCCACGCGGGTCCCCGCCCTCGGACCGGTGCTCGCGGCCCATGGAGACGCCATCCATGAGCGCATCCGCCAGGCGGTCGACAATCGGAAGGATCAGGCCGCCTCGCCACCGAGCGCACCGGGCACGGCAGCTGCACCGAGCGCAATTGGCGCAACTGGCGCGCCAGCCGTCGCGGCGGCCGGCGCCGGTGCGAACCGGCCGACCCCGATCGACGACGAAGCGATTCGCGAGCGCATCCGCCAGATGACCGAGCGCGAGCGCGGCGGATCGCGCGAGCCTGCGGCGGCACCGCAGAAGCCGGCCGCACCCGTCGCATCGCCGGCTCCGTCACCCCCGGCGGCTTCATCACCGCCGACGGCCGCCGCGCCCCCCAAGCCGGCAGCGCAGCCAGCGCCCTCGGCTTCCGCTGCCCCCCCCAAGCCGGCAGCGTCGGCCGCATCGCCGGCGCCCGCCGTGGCCACAGCTGCCGGGGCCTCGGTCGATCAGCTGGCCGCCGAAGTCGCCCGCCTGCGCGAAGAGCTTCGCCGCCAGCAGGCGCAGGGCGCTCCGGCGCCCGCTGCGGTCGCCCAGCCCGCGCGGGTCGAGCCTGCGCGAGCGACGCCTGCCATCACCGCGCGTCGGCTGGCATTCGTGATCGGCATCGATGCCTATACCCGGGTCACGCCGCTGCAGAACGCGCGAGCCGACGCACGCGCGATCGCCGAGCGGCTCACCCGACTGGGCTACGCGGTCACCCTGCGCACCGATCTCGGCGAGCGCGCCCTGCGCGACGAATTGCGCACCTTCCGCAATCAGGTCCAGGGTGGCGACGAGGTGGTTTTCTTCTTCGCCGGACATGGCGTGCAGCTTGCAGGCGCCAACTATCTTCTGCCGGCCGACATCCGCGGCGACTCCGAGGATCAGGTTCGCGACGACGCGCTGCCGCTGCAAAAGGTCCTCGACGAGATCCAGGAACGCAAGGCGCGCTTCACGCTGGCGATGATCGATGCCTGTCGCGACAATCCCTTCCGCGCCAGCGGCCGCGCCATTGGCACACGGGGGCTCGCCCCGACCACGGCCGCGACCGGCCAGATGGTGATGTTCTCGGCGGGCGCGGGGCAGCAGGCGCTCGACCGCCTGGGACCTGAGGACCGCGATCCCAACGGCCTGTTCACCCGCGTGCTGCTGGCCCGCCTCGATCGCCAGGGCGTGAGCATCGACCGGTTGATGCGCGAGGTACGCACCGAGGTGGTGAGCCGCGCGCGGGCCATCGGCCACGAGCAGGTGCCAGCGCTCTACGACCAGTCGATCGGCGAGTTCTTCTTCCGCCCCTGAACGGCCGCCGCACGCGGCCTCAGCGCGCGCGCGGCACGAACACCACCCGCTCGACCACCGAGCCGCCGCCCGGCAGGTCGCGCAGCTCGATGCGGGCATCGAACTCGCGAGCTGCGCGGTAGACCGTGCGCTCGGCGATCTCGACCTTCGCCTTGTAGGCGCTCCACAGCGAGGTCAGCGCGCCGATCAGGATCAGGCTGCGCGCCGACGGACCGCTCGGATCGGGCACCACCCGCACGGCGCCGCCGCCGCTTTCCACCGCCGCGATCCAGGATTGCAGTCGGGTGGGCAGTGCGCTCGGACTCACCCGGTCAAGGAAGACCACATCGACCCGAGGCGGCTGCGCGCCCAGGGCGCCGGCGAGCCGCTGATCGAAGCTCGGCAGATCGAGAAAGGCGAGCGGCCCGCGCGCCGGCGCCGCGGAGGTGCTCGTCGCCCCCTGCGCCGTCGGGGGCTCCTGCGGCGTCTGGCAGCCCGCGACCCCGGCGCTCAGCACCAGCGCCAGCAGCCGAAGCCCCCGCGCGGCCCGGCGTGTGGCAGTGGTCCGACTCATCGGGCCGGCTGCCGCAGGTTGCGCTCGAACAGCGTGAACAGGCGCTGCCAGTGCCGCTCGGCGCTCGGCTTGTCGTAGATGCCCGCACGCTGCGGGAACGCGAAGCCGTGGTGCGCCCCGGGATACCACTCGAGGCGGTAGCGGCAGCCGGCGGCCTTCAGCGCGGCCTCGAGCGTGGCCACGGTCTCGGGCGGCGCCCAGGTGTCGATCTCGGCGCAGGCGTAGTACGAGTCGCAGCGCACGCGGTCGAGCACCCGGTGCGGCGAATCGGGTTCGTCGGTCACCATCCGGGCGCCATAGATGGCCGCGATGCAGGCGATCCGCTCCGGGTAGCTGGCCGCCGCCGTGACGACGAAGGGCCCGCTCATGCAGTAGCCGACCGCGCCGATGCGCGCATGATCGATCTCGGGGCGGGAATCGGCGAACGCGAGAAGCGCCCCGGTATCGCGGGCGATCAGCGCGTTGCTGAGGTGGCCCATCATGTCGAACATGCGCTTCATGCCGGCTTCATCGCGCACCATGACGAAGTCGCGCTCGCGCCGGTAGTAGAGATTCGGCAGGATCACCGCGTAGCCGACCGACGCGATGCGCCGCGCCATGTCGTGCAGCTCCTCGCGCTTGCCGGGCGCATCCATGTAGAACAGCACGGCCGGGAACGGGCCGCCTTCGTCCGGATGCACGTAGAAGGTGTTCATCGCGCCGTCCGGCGTCGCGATGTCAAGGTGGTGCTCGATCATCGGGCTTCTCCGTGGCCGCCTGGGCCGTAACCGGGGCCAAGCCCCGTCGGCAGCCAGTGTAGGTCGGCTGTGCTCCGCGGGCTGCTTTGCGCACCCCGGCCATCGCCTGCCACAATGCGGATTCCGAAACCGCCGGGGTGCCATGGCGCGCCCGCCTCATGGAAATCCTCGTCCTCCTCGGACTCATCCTGCTCAACGGCCTGTTCGCCATGGCCGAGATCGCGCTGGTCACCGCACGGCGCACCCGCCTCCAGAAGCTGGCCGACGCCGGTGACACCGGCGCAGCAACCGCGCTGAGCCTCGGCCAGGACCCCACCCGCTTCCTGTCCACCATCCAGATCGGCATCACCTCGATCGGCGTGCTCAACGGCATCGTCGGTGAAGCGGTGCTGGCCGCGCCCTTCGCGCTGTGGCTGCAGAGCCTCGGTCTGGCGCGCGACGCGAGCGAGATCGGGGCGACCGCGCTGATCGTCGTGCTGCTCACCTACTTCTCGATCGTGCTGGGCGAGCTGCTGCCCAAGCGGCTGGGCCAGATCAATCCCGAGCCGATCGCGCGGCTGGTGGCGCGACCGCTGCAGGCGCTCGCGGTGGTCACGAAGCCCTTCGTCCGGCTGCTCACGCTGTCGACCGAGCTCGCGCTGCGGCTTTTCCGCGTGCGCACCGATACACCGACCGCGGTCACCGAGGAAGACATCCAGGCGATGCTCGCCGAGGGCTCGGATGCCGGCGTCATCGAGCGCCAGGAGCACCAGATGGTGCGCAACGTGTTCCGGCTCGACGATCGTCAGATCACGTCGCTGATGATCCCGCGCGCCGACATCGTCTGGCTCGACATCGACGACCCGCTCGAGGAAAACCTGCAGAAGATCGAGCGCGCCGAGCACAGCCGATTCCCGGTGTGCAAGGGCGGGCCCGAGCATGTGCTCGGCGTGGCCACCGCGCGGCAGATCCTCGCGCAGACCCTGCGCGGCGAGCGCGCCGACCTCGCCCGCGATCTGCTGCCGGCGGTGTTCGTGCCCGAGACGCAGACCGGCATGGAGCTGCTCGAGAACTTCCGATCCAACAACGTGCAGCTCGCTCTGGTGATCGACGAGTACGGCGAGATCCAGGGCCTGGTCACGCTGCAGGACGTGCTCGAGGCGATCACCGGCGAATTCAAGCCGCAGCGCGCCGAGGACGCCTGGGCGATGCAGCGCGACGATGGATCGTGGCTGCTCGACGGCCTGATCCCGCTGCCGGAACTCAAGGACCGACTCGGCCTCGCCGAGCTGCCCGAAGAGGACAAGGGCCGCTACCAGACGCTGAGCGGCATGACAATGCTGCTGCTGGGCAGGGTGCCCGCGACCGGCGATCGCGTCGAGTGGCAGGAATGGCGCTTCGAGATCGTCGACATGGACAACAAGCGCATCGACAAGGTGCTCGCCTCGCGACTGACGCCGCCGCCGGTAGTCGACGACGGCGCCGAGCCGTCGGGCTGAGTCAGTCGACCTTCGCGCCGCTCGCCTTGACCACCGGCTCGTAGCGGCGCAGCTCGCGCTCGATCAGCGCGGCGAACTGCGCCGGCGTGCCGGGAGCCGGCTCGGCCATCATCTGCGCGAAGCGGGCCTGCACATCGGGGGCGCGCAGCGCGGCGCCGAAGACTTCGTTGAGCCGCGCAACCATCTCCGGGGGCGTGCCGGCCGGCGCGGTCAGTCCCCACCAGGTGTCGATCTCGAAGCCGGCGTAGCGCTCGGCGATCGCCGGCACCTCGGGCATCAGCGGCGAGCGCGCGGCGGTGGTCACCGCGAGCGCCCGGATACGGCCGGCGCGGATGTTGGGCGCGGCGGTGGCGAGGTTGTCGAGCGAGAAGTCGACCTGCCCCGACAGCAGCGCGAGCTGCGCCGGGCCACCGCCGTTGTAGGGGATGTGCACCGCGAAGAAACCCGCTCGCTGCTTGAAGATCTCGCCGGCAAGATGGCCGGCGCTGCCGTTGCCGCCACTCGCATAGTTGAGCTTGCCGGGATTGGCCTTCGCGTACGCGACGAAATCGGCAAGCGACGTGATCTTCAGGCGCTCGGCGGTCTCGGTGTTGACGACCAGCACGTTGGGCACGCGCACCATCTGCACGACCGGCGCGAAATCGCGGATCGGGTCGTAGCCGAGCTTCGCGAAGAGCCAGGGATTGATCGCGTGCATCGCAACCGCGGCGATCCCGATGGTCTGGCCATCGGGTGCGGCACGCGCGACCGCGGTGACCCCGATGCCGCCACCGGCGCCAGGCCGGTTCTCGACGATCACCGGGCCCAGCGTGTCGCGGACCTTGTCGGCGAGCAGGCGCACGGTGAGATCGATCGGGCCGCCGGGCGCGAAGGGCACGATGATCCGCAGCGGGCGCGCCGCCTGCGCGCGGGCACGCCGGGTGAAGGCGGCCAGCACCGGGAGGCTCGCCAGGGCGAGCAGACGACGACGTTCGGGCATGGTTTCTCCTGCGGCAAGGGTTCGGGCTGACGCGCTCAGCGAAACACCGCCTTGCGTTTCTCGAGGAAGGCGGCGACCCCCTCGCGTGCGTTGTCGGTCAGGAAGACCTCGCGCACCAGCCGGTCCTCGACCGCGAGCCCTGCGTCGCTGACCTGCAGGCCGGCCGCCGCCACGCAGGCACGGATGCCGGCAATTGCATCGGGGCTGAACTGCGTGATCTCGCGCCCGAGCGCAAGCGCCGCCGCGACCACGTCCTCGCCCTCGGCGCACACGCGGTTCAACAGGCCCATGCCGAGCGCCTCGTCGGCAGGCACCGGCCGACCGGTCAGCATGATATCGAGCGCGCGCGCCGGGCCGACCAGCGCCGGCAGGAACTGCGTGCCCGCGTAGGCCGGCAACAGGCCCAGCTTGATCTCGGGCAGCGACACCCGAACATGCGGCGCAGCCACGCGCTGCGTGCAGGCCATCGCGAGCTCGAGCCCGCCGCCATAGGCCAGGCCATTGAGGGCAGCGACGCTGACCACCGGCGAGCGCGACAGGCGCACCAGCAGGTCGCGCGCCATCGCGCTCTTGTCCAGGCGCGCGTCGGGCGGCATCTGCTGGGTCTCGGCAAGGTCGGTGCCGGCGCAGAAGGCCTTCGTACCCTCGCCAGTGATGATCAGCAGGCGCTGGCGAGCTGCCTCCATCGCGTCGAGGCAGGCGGCCAGCGCGAGCAGGATAGGTCGGGTGATCGCGTTGAGCTTGGCCGGCCGGGTCAGGCGCAGCAGGACAGTGTGCTCGTCGAGCTGCTCGAGGCGGCAGTCGTCGGTCTCGGGAAAGGCGTTGGCCATGGACAGCTCGCAGGCGGGCGGAAACCCGGATGATGCCAAAGCCCGCGCCGGCGCGCCGGCCGGCACGGTTCAGCGATGGCCGAGGATTCAGCGATGGCTGAGGATCTTCGAGAGAAACTCCTGCGCCCGCGGGCCGCGCGGCGTCTCGAAGAACTCGGTCTTCGTGCAGTCCTCGACGATGCGGCCGGCGTCCATGAAGATCACCCGGTCGGCGACCTTTCGCGCGAAGTCCATCTCGTGGGTGACGACCATCATCGTCATGCCCTCGCCGGCGAGCTCGACCATCACGTCGAGCACCTCGTTGACCATCTCGGGGTCGAGCGCCGAGGTCGGCTCGTCGAACAGCATCGCGATCGGGTCCATCGCCAGCGCGCGCGCGATGGCCACCCGCTGCTGCTGGCCGCCGGACAGCTGCCCCGGAAACTTGGCGGCATGCGCGGCCAGACCCACCCGATCGAGCAGCGCGCGCGCCTTGTCGATCGCCTGGTCGGGGCTGCGCCCGAGTACGCGGATCTGCCCGAGCGTCAGGTTCTCGGTGACGCTCAGGTGAGGGAAGAGCTCGAAGCTCTGAAACACCATGCCGATGCGCGAGCGCAACTGCGGCAGGCGGGTTTCCTTCGCGCCGACCGACACCCCGTCGATGCGGATCGTCCCCTTCTGGAAGGGCTCGAGCGCGTTGGCGCACTTGATCAGCGTCGACTTGCCCGAGCCCGACGGCCCGCACACGACGACCACCTCCCCCTTCTCGACGCGTGTCGTGCAGTCGGCAAGCACCTGGAAATCGCCGTACCACTTGCTGACGCCGTCGTACTCGATCATGGCCATCGGGGGTTCTCCGGGGAGCGGACTGGGGAAGACGCCACGCGGCGCGACCGCTCAGCGGATCACCGCGATGCGCGCCTGCAGGCGGCGCACGCCCTGCGACAGCGCCCAGCACAGCACGAAATAGACCAGCGCGACGAACAGGTACATCTCGACGACACGACTGTCGCGCTGCGCGATCTTGGTTGCGGCCCCAACGAAATCGGTGACATTCAGCAGCGACACCAGCGACACGTCCTGGAACAGGATGATGGTTTGCGTCAGCAGCACCGGCAGCATGTTGCGAAAGGCCTGCGGCAGCACGACGAGCTGCATCGCCTGCCGGTAGTCGAGACCGATCGCGTAGGCGGCCGCCACCTGGCCCTTCGGGATGCTCTGGATACCGGCACGCATGATCTCGCAGAAGTACGCCGCCTCGAACATGATGAAGGTGACATAGGCCGATCGCTCGGCGCCGATCGAGGGCGGCCGCTCGGCGCCGGTCAGGGCCTGGATCAGCACCGGCGCGAGGAAGTAGAACCAGAAGATCACGAGCAGCAGCGGCACCGAGCGCATCAGGTTCACGTAGCCGGCCGCGGCCAGCGACAGCGCGCGCCACGACGACAGCCGCGCGAGCGCGAGCAGCGTGCCGAAGATCACGCCGCCGATCGCGGCGACCACCGTGAGTTGCACGGTGTACTGCAGGCCCTTCAGCAGGTAGGGCCAGCTACGCGCGATGACCTCGAAGTCGAGCCCGGACATCAGCGCCTCGACCCGATGTAGCCCGGCACCGCGACCCGCCGCTCGACCCAGGCCATCACGCGGTTGGCCGCGAAGGCGATCAGCAGGTAGACCAGCGTGGCCGCGGCGAAGGCCTCGAAGTAGCGGAAGGTCATCTCGCCCATCTCGCGCGTGCGGAAGAACAGCTCGGTCAGGCCGATCGAGTAGGCGACCGCGGTGTTCTTGATCAGGTTCATCGTCTCCGACGTGAGCGGCGGGATGATGATCCGGTAGGCCATCGGCAGCAGCACGAAGCGGTAGGTCTGCGCTTCGGTCAGGCCGATCGCGTAGCCGGCGGCGCGCTGGCCGCGCGGCAGCGACTGGATGCCCGAGCGCACCTGCTCGGCGATGCGCGCAGCGGTGAAGAGGCCCAGGCACACGACCGCGGTGACGAACTGGTGCTGCGTGGGATCGAGCGTGACGACCCAGCGCTTGACCGCGGGCACCAGCCCGGGCAGCACGAAGTACCAGATGAAGAACTGGACGATCAGCGGGATGTTGCGGAACAGCTCGACGTAGGCATTGCCCAGTCGCACGAGCCAGGTGTGCTGCGTGGTGCGGGCCACGCCGATCAGCGACCCGAGAAAGAAGGCGAGCAGGCCGGCGAACAGCGCCGTGCCGAGGGTGAACTGCAGG
>Ga0315900_10011544_pt1 | contig 10929 bp, 5 predicted proteins | sample LakEriMetagenome_FD_203521 | JGI IMG/M metagenome (GOLD analysis project Ga0315900, IMG submission 203521) | Freshwater fungal communities from buoy surface, Lake Erie, Ohio, United States - Buoy 12 MA114 | ecosystem: Environmental > Aquatic > Freshwater > Lake > Lake biofilm | place: USA: Lake...
TCAAATCATGGGGTAAACACCTATGGGTCGACTTTTTCCCGGAAAGAGCTGACCGTAAACTTTTAATGTTGTTGGAATCTTTTTCAGCAAAAGCCCTTGCCATCGAGGCATGCAAGCTGGCCAGCTTCAACTTGCCTTGCAAATGGGCATGAAGTACAGTAATATCACTGAACCCAATGACCCACTTCGGTTTTTTTTTGAATCGCCGGAAATCCAGTTGATCTATGATACGGCTCATGCCATAGCCACCTCTGCCACAGAGAATGGCCTGGATGGAAGGGTCATCCAGCATTTGTTGCAAATCGATACGTCGCTCCTCATCTGTTCCTGCAAAACTGTGAAAACGATTGCCAACTGTGGTGCCCATTCGCACATTAAAACCCCATTGCTGTAAAAGCTGCACACAGGCATTGGTGTCTTCCAACGGCAAATATCCCGAGGGACAAACGATACCGATGGTATCACCCTTGCGCAAAAATGGTGGTTGACGACTCATGCTTCCAGCAATGTTAAAGTGGTGGTATCGGAAGATACCTGTAAACGATGTTGAACTCCGCATTTCAAGGCGACATTGTTCTTTTGATGTCCAACACAAAAATCAAAACATACCGGATAGTCGTATTCTTTTACCTGCTCCCAAACAATGTCATAAATCGACCTGCCAAAAGGTACATCAGGGTCATCAGGACGGATGCGGGTGAAACTTCCTACAATCAAGGCTTTGAGATTGGACAATTTTCCACTCCGCTTCAGATTACAAAACATGCGGTCAATGCTGTAGAGTGCTTCGCCTACATCCTCCACAAAGAATATTTTATTACGGGTATCAATATCACTGGGAGTTCCGGCAAGTGTTTCTAGAATCTTAAGATTACCACCGATCAAAATACCCGAAACCTCACCGGGACGATTGCGGGGATTTGCCGGAACAGTGTACGTCATATTTTCTCCCAACAATGCCTGGCGTAGGGTGTCTACTGCCTGCAATTGAATGGGCTCAAAAAGGGCCGGATCAGAGGGGAACCCTTCTGTCATTTTTGCGTGTATGGAAGCGATACCAGCATGAGCATGCAGGTGACTGTGAAAAACGGTTATGTCACTGTAGCCTATCACCCACTTAGGATGACGACGTAGGGGAGAAAAGTCAATTTTATCGATGATGCGAACAGCCCCATAACCACCCCGGGCGCAAAGAATGGCCTTTAAGTCGTGGTTATTGACCATGGATTGAAAATCGGCTATCCGCTCCTCATCCGTTCCACCAAAAGTATGATCCTTCCTGCCAACAGTCTTTCCCACAACAACCCGCAAGCCCCATTTTTCAAGGGCCTGAACAGCCGGCGCAATGTCTTCCTGCAAAGCAAATCCCGAGGGACAAGTAATACCAATGGCATCACCGGGCTTTAGGTGTTTAGGTATGATCCATTTTTTAGGGTGGGAAGAAGAGGGAGCCGCTATAAGCTGCTGACCTGCAGCAAGAGCACCCCCGGTGAACAGTAACTGTTTGAAAAAAAATGATCGCTTCATGAAATAAAAGTAAGATTTCACAACGAATTCTTCACATGGAAGCCTTCAATACTGTTTTTGTACCTTTGTGCACTGAACCCCCGAAGGGCAGAATGTCAGAAAAAATCACCAGAAGCTATATTATTCAACATCATGCAGCAACCTAAAAGATACTTAATCACTGCGGCACTCCCATATGCCAACGGACTCAAACACATTGGACACCTGGCGGGAGCCTATCTGCCGGCAGATATATATGTGCGCTACCTCAAAGCACAACAGCGGGACGTTGTTTTTGTATGCGGGAGTGATGAACATGGGACTGCCATACCGATACAAGCAACCAAAGAAGGAACTACTGCACAAGCCATCATCGATAAATACCATCCGCTCGTTGAACAAAATTTTCGAGACCTGGGGATACAGTTTGACATTTATCACCGAACCAGTGCGCCTATTCACCACGAAACAGCCCGCGAGTTCTTTACTCAACTCAATGATGCCGGTCACCTGACCACACAAACTACTGAACAGTTTTTTGACGAGAAAGCACAAACCTTTTTAGCCGACCGCTACATCAAAGGAACCTGTCCCAACTGCCAGTTTACCGGTGCCTATGGCGACCAGTGCGAAAAATGTGGCAAGAGTTTAAGTCCGGAAGAACTCATTAACCCTGTCAGTACCCTCAGCGGTGAACCACCCGTAAAGAAAATGACTCAACATTGGTATCTGCCGCTAGACCGCCATGAAGATTTTCTGCGCAAATGGATACTGGAGGAACATGGAAATGATTGGCGCTCTACGGTAGTAGGACAGTGTAAAAGTTGGATTGATGGTGGATTGCAACCCAGGGCAGTTACGCGTGATCTCGATTGGGGGGTAGCACTACCCGAAAATATTGAAGGCGGAAAGGGAAAAGTTCTTTATGTGTGGTTCGATGCCCCCATTGGTTATATCAGTGCTACCAAACAATGGGCGATGAATACCGGAAAAGATTGGAGACCTTATTGGGAGGACAAAGAGACACGATTGATTCATTTTATCGGAAAAGATAACATTGTTTTCCACTGCATTATCTTCCCCGTGATGCTGCAGCTGCATGGAAATATTTTACCCGACAATGTTCCTGCGAATGAATTTCTGAATCTTGAGGGAGATAAAATGAGCACAAGCCGCAATTGGAAGCTCGACATGGAAGATTATATCAATGATTTCATCAAAGCCCCCGGAGGAAATGAGATCATGGCTGATGTATTGCGGTATTATCTCACACAAATTGCTCCTGAAACCAAAGACAGTGAATTTACCTGGAAAGGATTTCAGGATGCCAACAACAGTGAACTGGTAGCCATTCTGGGAAATTTCGTCAACAGGAGTTTGGTGCTGATGCACAAACTGTGCAAGGGGAAAGTGCCGCCGCTGCATCCCGATCATATAACTGATACTGACAAAGAAATGATAGCTGCTTTTGATGCTACCCGCAAAGCAGTCGAAGACAATATCGAACATTTTAAGTTCAGGGAAGCGTTGTTTCACATCATTGCTTTTGCCAGAAGTGGCAACCAATATTTGCAGAAAAAAGAGCCCTGGATTTTCGCCAAGCAGACCGATGCCAATGGAGATGTAGTAGCTGAAGCACAGGCAAGTATTGATAATACTTTACACATTGCCTTACAGGTGTGTGCCAACCTGGCCATTTTTATACACCCCTTTCTGCCATTTACAGCGAAAAAAATATGTTATCTGCTGAAAGTCGTTGACAAAATGCTTTTGTGGGAAAATGCAGGCAAAACCAAATTGCTGAGTACCGGCTACTCATTGAGAGCACCTGAACTATTGTTCCGAAAAATTGAAGATGAAGAAATAGCAACCCAGTTGAATAAATTACATACTGCCATGACTGAACCCACACACACGAGCAATGATGAGGCAGTACCTGCTGCCTTTGCACCACTGAAAGAAAGCATTGTGTACGATGACTTCGCCAAATTAGATCTGCGCAATGGAAAGATACTTGCTGCTGAAAAAGTAGAAAAAGCAGACAAATTACTGAAGCTGACTGTAGATCTCGGTTTTGAAACCCGCACCATTGTATCGGGTATTGCCCAGCATTTTAATCCCGAAGCCATAGTGGGCAAACAAGTAACTGTCGTAGCCAATCTTCTACCCAGAAAAATGCGGGGTATTGAGAGCAATGGAATGATATTAATGGCAGAAGATCCACAGGGGAAATTACACTTTATACATCCGGAAGAGGAAGTGCCTCCCGGCGCCGGAATCTCTTAACTGAATGCGAGAATTTCATGAGTAATATCAGCAAGAAGTGCTGCCCTTTTTCAGGAATTATGTGCTGAAAAATTGATATTATATTAATACTATATTTAAATAATTGTCTATTTTTGGGTACTATGAATTCCAGTACCTTCCGTAAATTGATTGGCACTGCATCCCTTTTTTTAGTGTCTCATCAGAGTATTGCTAACAATGTAATTGTAAGTAATGTATCACTCGCTAGTCGTAACACAGCTTCGCAGACTATACGAGTTCAGTTTAATCTAAGCTGGGAGAATTCCTGGAGAACTACTTCCGCCCCCTTCAACTGGGATGCTGCCTGGGTGTTTGTCAAGTATAGAGTCGGAACAACCGGCGAATGGAAACACGCTACCCTCGCCACTTCCGGACATACCCTTCCCGGTATCGCTACATCTACTCAAAACGATGCCACCGGCATCTTTATCTATCGCAGTGCTGCAGTTGGAAGTCCATCTACCTTCAATCCAACCGGTATTCAACTGCAATGGAATTATGGAAGCGACGGTGTAACCAATGAATCCCGGATCTTTGTTAGGGTCTTCGCAATTGAAATGGTTTACAATCTTGTCGGTGGATTTCAGGCAGGAAGCGGAGGTGCCAATAATGGAGAACTAAGAAGAGCCAACGATGTGTCCTCCAGTACGCCTGCCTCTACTTTTAACGTAACTGGATCATTACCGACCATTCAAAGCAACAATTCTTTGTCATCCTCTAATAATCTTGCAGCGTATAATAACACTTCCAATGATTTATCCGGAACCTCAACTGCCACACTAGCTACCGGATATCCTACCGGATTCAATGCCTTCTACTCCATGAAGTATGAGATCAGTCAGCAACAATATGTTGACTTCCTCAATACACTTACCTATACCCAACAAGCTGCGCGTACAGCCGCATCTTCTCCCCCCAACAGTGCCGCTGGTACCGGTGCATTAATTTCTGGTAACTTAAACCGCAATGGCATCGATATTCAAACTCCCGGTACAGCTTCTACTGTCCCTGCGGTCTATGCCTGTAATCTCAATGCATCTAATGGTTACAACGAAGCCGATGACGGACAACACATCGCCTGTAACTATCTCTCCTGGGATGACCTCGATGCCTATCTCGATTGGGCAGGTCTGCGACCCATGACAGAACTCGAATTTGAAAAATCTTGTCGCGGCAATCAAGCTCCTGTTCTAAATGAATATCCATGGGGAAACACTTCGGGTACTGCGTTAACCGGAATAACCAATGCGAGTCTGACCAATGAATTAGCGTCTAATTCAGGGGCAAATATTGCCTTTACAAATAGTTTTACAACAGGTCCGGTAAGAAACGGCATATTCGCCACTAACACCAATAGTCGAAGTTCCAGTGGTGCGGGTTACTATGGCAATATGGAGCTCGGAGGAAACCTCTGGGAAAGAGTCGTAACCCTTGGTAACAATGCAGGAAGAGCTTTCTCCGGTAACCATGGCAATGGCACACTCAACTCAAATGGTGATGCCGACGTAGCAGGATGGCCTGATGCAGCAGGAGCCGGATGGAAAGGGGGATCTTATGATAGCAGTGCTTCCGCCTCCCGCACATCGACCAGGTTATCTGCTTCCAATGGAAACAATGCAAGAGTTGCTAATACGGGGGGGAGAGGGGTTAGGTCTATTACAACGAGTATAGTCATCAATGGTTTGGCTCTATGGTTTGATGCGGGTCTTTTACACTCTTACCCACAAACTGGTGTTGACTGGATTGATATGAGTGGAAATCGAAACAATGGTACTCTTCTCAATGGGCCTACTTTCAACAGCAGCAACGAAGGAAATATTGTATTGGATGGTGTAAATGACTATGTGAATGTTCCATCCGAATCTCAAATAGCTAATAGTACTGAAATTACAGCTGAACTATTCATCAAGGTGAATGCCAGCACTTCAAGAGGTTGGCAATATTTATTGTTTCGCAGAAACACATGGACTTCCGTGTTTGAAGGATTTGTTATTTCATTGATTGAGGCAGACAGGAAGATTCAATTCAATACAACTCCGCAAAGTGGCTCCCCGCAGGCAAATGCAAAATCTACTACTGCCATTAATTACGGAACTATCTACCATATTGTTGGAACATTCAAATCGAATGATAAAATACAAGCTTACATAAATGGAGTGCTGGAAGCAACTACCAACATAACACACAATCTTGATATTCCTGCAACACAGACAGTAAAAATAGGCAGGTCTGCAGAAAGTCTCGACTCTCCCGCAAATGCACAAATTTATATCGCCAGAATATATAATAGAGTGCTTTCTACCGCAGAAATCCAGCAAAACTTCAACGCACAAAAAGCAAGGTTTGGATTGTAGATAATTCTTATCTCCTTGAAAATCAATTAATGACATTGATCATTTGCGTATCCTACTTTAAACAAGGAAACTGATTATGACTTTTTGTTATTTTTGATCATCTATGAAATCCAGTATTGCTATCAAGTTTTTGTGGCTTTTGGCTTGCGTGTGCCTTTCATTTCATGGATTGGCCAACAACATTGTCGTCTCCAATATCTCCCTCACCAATCGCAATACTTCCACCAAAACAGTGCGGGTTAACTTTAACCTCAATTGGGACAATTCCTGGAGAACTACTTCCGCCCCCTTCAACTGGGATGCTGCCTGGGTATTTGTCAAGTATAGAGTCGGAACAACCGGCGAATGGAAACACGCTACCCTCGCCACTTCCGGACATACCCTACCCGTTGCTGCAGCCTCCACCCAAACCGATGCCACCGGCATCTTCATCTATCGCAGTGCTGCAGGTGGACCAAGCACTTTTGATCCTTCCGGCATCCAACTACAGTGGAACTATGGCACTGATGGAGTTGCTAATGAAGCCCGGATCTTTGTCCGCGTCTTCGCCATCGAGATGGTCTACAACCAGGTCGGCGGTTTCCAGGCGGGAAGTGGTGCCATCAATAACGGAGAATTCAGAAGAGCCAATGATATAACCAGTTCAGGAACTGCCTCTTCGTTTACCATCACCGGTTCCCTTCCCACTATTCAGGGCAACAGTAGCTCCTCTTCACCCACCAGCATCGCTGCCTATAACAATACATCTACTGACCTTACCGGAACCAATACCGCCTCACTTGCTGCCGGCTTTCCCACCGGGTTCAACGCCTTCTATTCCATGAAGTACGAGATCAGTCAGCAACAATATGTAGACTTCCTCAATACACTTACTTATACCCAACAAGCTACGCGTACAGCCGCATCTTCTCCACCCAACAGTGCCGCCGGTACAGGTGCATTAATTTCTGGTAACTTGAACCGCAATGGCATTGATATTCAAACTCCCGGTACAGCTTCTACTGTCCCTGCTGTCTATGCCTGTAATTTGGATGACGATGGTATTTACAACGAAGCCGATGACGGACAACACATCGCCTGTAACTATCTCTCCTGGGATGATCTCACCGCCTATCTCGATTGGGCAGGTTTGCGACCCATGACAGAACTGGAATTTGAAAAATCTTGTCGAGGTAATCAATTGCCGGTATCGGGTGAGTACCCCTGGGGAACTGCTTCCGCCACTGCTCTCACCGGCTTAACGAATCCAGGTTTTACCAATGAACTCGCTTCTAATACAGGGGCTAATATAGCTTTCACCAATGCATTTAACACAGGGCCTGTGAGAAATGGCATCTTCGCAACAGGCTCCTCTGGTCGAAGTGGCAGTGGAGCCGGTTATTACGGCAATATGGATCTCGGTGGCAATCTATGGGAAAGAGTCGTAACCGTTGGCAATCCAACCGGTAGAACCTTTTCTGCAACGCATGGCAATGGTACACTTACTTCCGGTGGCTCATCTGATGTATCCGGCTGGCCGGCGGCTACCGGCAGTGGTTGGAAAGGAGGAGCTTATGATACGGCTGCTGTTGCTGCAAACAGTTCCGGAAGAACCCAAGCTGCGAATGGCAACATTAGTCGCGTTGCCAATGCAGGAGGAAGAGGTGTAAAAACCATTTCATCAGGCATCGTCACTGACGGTTTAGTGCTCTGGCTGGATGCAGGCGTCACTGCTTCCTATCCCGGCTCCGGTACTACCTTGACAGATCTCAGCGGAAATAGAAATAATGGTACACTTACCAATGGACCAACCTACAACAATAGTGATGGGGGAAGTATTGTATTTGATGGGGTAAATGATTACGTTAATTGTGGCAACTTAGCCGCAGTAAATACCTTTACTATTCAAATGTTCGTCAAAGTTCAAAGCAATAGTGGAGGATTTAAAGGATTTGCCGGAGCGGTTGGGGGTGGCGATGACTTTAATACAGGATTTAATATTGACATGCAACAGAATGCAACTACTGCATTTAATAGATGTAGTATTGAGGGAGTTTTTTTAGTTGTGCCTTTTGGAACAAACCTCATGACTTCATCCGTAAACTTTGGAACCTGGTGTAATATTTGCTTTACTGTTTCTCCAACTTATGTCCAATTTTACTTAAATGGAGTTGCTCAATTGGGAATAGCTAGAAGCAACACTTCTACACCTATCGGGATGAATAGTTTAGTAATAGGAGCAAGGCCAATAAATTTGCCTGTTTTGAGCATAGATGCGCACATTGCTAATACAAAAATTTATAACAGATCCCTTTCTGCTGCGGAAGTTTTACAAAACTTCAACGCCCAAAAAGCCAGGTTTGGATTGTAATAACCTACAGCAACTCTACCCCGCAGTCTTTTCGTAGCTTATACATTCCTTCAATTCCTTTTCAGAATACGCGTATCCATATTGCTTCAATACATCATCGGGCACACCATTCCATTGATTGGGTACATTGCCCTTGTAGTCCAGATCTTTTACGCCCATTTCTGAGGTATAAAAACCTGTTGTCACCAGATCGCGCATCAAATTAAAGAAAGATACCCCCTGCTTCATTTCGGGCGATGCTTTCTCCGGATAAGCAATCAGATCGACCAATGCCAGCCGTTCTTGATCGGTGATATCGGCAAAAGATTTTTCATGACGCTTCGCACTCAACATGTCTAGCCAACGTAAGCCTCCGCGCAAAGGCGTTTGGTGCTCGGGCATATCTTTTACAATGAACTCAATGAATTCGGGCACTTTCGCTTGTGAAGCACTGCCACTTACTGCATCTGCCGGAATAATGATGTCACTTAACAAAGTAATTACCTTCATTTCATGTGGCGTGAAAAATGTTTCACCGGCACCCATCTTTGTCAGGTAGTCTTTTTCTTCCTGCATACGATCGGCTACGGCCGCCACATCGGGGAGTGCGCCGGTTTCTTTTTTGCCGGTTTCCTTACAGGCTTCCACGAGAACACCTGTACCGGCTGCGCCTATCAATAAGGTCTTGATCGATTTCCTTCTGTCCATAATGAGCTATTAATAAAGATCAGAGATTTTGTTTTTTCATTTCATCGATGATGTACTCGGAAGTTCTCATGGAAAGTGCCAGGATCGTCCAGGTAATGTTCTTATCCGCCTGTGAAACAAACTGACTGCCATCTACACAGAACAGCGTTTTACAATCGTGCGCCTGACTCCATTTATTCAAGGCAGATGTTTTGCGGTCAGCGCCCATCCGAACTGTACCGGCTTCATGGATAATATTACCCGGATTGCTGAGTCCATAATTATTTTCCGCATTGTCATCCCCTCCCCAAGTAATCACAGCACCCATGTTGTGTAAAATTTCCTTAAAGGTTTCCTTCATGTGCTTCGCCTGCTTGATCTCATAATCAGAATGTTTGGTATGAAACCGCAGCACCGGAATACCATATTTATCGACCACATTGGGATCGATCTCACAATAGTTTTTTATATCCGGAACGGCTTCCCCTCTTCCTGCCATACCTACACCTGCGCCATAAAAGAAACGAACATCTTCCTTCAGGGATGCCCCATAACCACCTGCAGGTTTGGTTTTACCATTAATCTGGTACTTCCCATTCAAACCCTGCATGCCAAAACCAAAACCATAAGCCGGCTGCGACATACCGCCCCAATACTCAATGTGATAGCCACGGGGGAAATCCAGCTTTTTATTATCCAGCCACCAGGGCGTATATACGTGCATGCCACCTACACCATCTTCATTGTAGCGCTTTCTGCCAAACAACTGGGGCAGCACACCACCTATCGCGGCACCGGTAGAGTCATGCAGATATTTTCCCACTACATTGCTATCATTGGCTAATCCGTTGGGATGACGTGCAGATTTAGAATTCAATAATAAACGGGCTGTCTCACAGGTACTGGCAGCCAGTATCACCACCCTACCCGAAACCTGGTATTCTGCCCCATCGGTTTTTTTGATGAAAGATACACCTGTAGCCAAACCCTCACTGTTGGTGATTACTTCCCTTGCCATGGCATCTGTGATCAGATCAATGTTTCCGGTCAATACAGCCGGCTTAACCAGCACAGATGAGGATGAGAAGTCTCCATATACCTTACAGCTTCTGTTGCACTGGGCACAGTAAAAACAAGCACCACGTTCGTTGTTGATGGGCTTGGTTAAAATAGACAGACGGGACGTAATCACAGGAATACCCATGCCCGTAGCGGTCTTCTTGATCATTAGTTCATGCAGCCTGGGCTTGGGCGGCGGCAGAAAAATGCCATCGGGATCATTCGGCAAGCCCTCATTGGAACCAAAAACACCAATCAGCTGATCAATTTTATCATAATAGGGCTTTACATCCTCATAACCTATGGGCCAGTCATCACCCAAACCATCAATGCTTCGACGCTTAAAATCTTTTGGACCAAATCTTAAAGATATCCTTCCCCAGTGATTGGTTCGACCACCCACCATGCGGGCACGCCACCAATCAAATTTATCACTCCCCTCTTTCATGGTATAGGGTTCCCCATCTATCTGCCAGCCCCAGAAACATCCGTCAAAATCTCCGAAGGGACGAAACTTTGTACTGGCGCCACGACGCGGGGATTCCCACGGATTCTTCATCTGCGAAGAATGAATCGCAGGGTCATAGTTGGGACCCGCCTCAATTAAACATACTTTCAACCCGGCCTTAGCCAATACATAAGCAGCCATACCGCCACCGGCACCTGAGCCTACAATGACCGCATCGT
>Ga0315900_10011546_pt1 | contig 10928 bp, 9 predicted proteins | sample LakEriMetagenome_FD_203521 | JGI IMG/M metagenome (GOLD analysis project Ga0315900, IMG submission 203521) | Freshwater fungal communities from buoy surface, Lake Erie, Ohio, United States - Buoy 12 MA114 | ecosystem: Environmental > Aquatic > Freshwater > Lake > Lake biofilm | place: USA: Lake...
TTCTCGCGCAGGCCGAAGACGGCCACGGGCGCGATCTGGCGGTTGCCTTGCGGGTCGTTGCCCGCATTGACGAAGACGATGGGGTACTCCACGCAGGCGTCGCCAAACTCCACCGAGGCGATGAACATGGCGTTGAGCTCACCCGCCACCGACCAGTCCGGGCGTGAGGGGGCGATGCGCCAGCCTTGGTGGGCGGTGGTGTCGACGGCGGCAGCCTTCTTGAACAGGGCGGGGTTGATCACTCAGTCTTCTCCTTGAGTTTGTGATGTGAGGGCGCTGACCAGCACTTTGTCCACGCGCTTGCCGTCGAGGTCCACGACCTCGAAGCGCCAGCCCTCCCACTCCACCGCATCGGCGGTGGCGGGCAGGCGGCCCAGCAACAGCATGATCATGCCAGCCAGCGTGTTGTAGCGGCCGCGGTCCTCCTCGGGGAGTTCCCGCAGCTCCAGGCGGTCCTTGAGCTCCGGCACCGGGATCAATCCGTCCATGAGCCAGCTGCCGTCCTCGCGCTGCACGGCCCAGGCGTCTTCGCCCGAGGGCACGGTGAACTCGCCCGTGATGGCCTCCAGCACGTCGCGCTCGGTGATCAAGCCTTGCACGGCACCGTACTCATCCACCACGAAGACCAGCTCGCTGGTGGAGGCGCGCAGGTGCTCCAGCAGCTCCATGCCCGAGAGTGTTTCTGGCACGAAGACCGGCGCCTGCAGATGGTCGGCCAGGTTCAGCGCCTGCCCGCGCACCACGGGCGTGACCAGGCGGTGCGCCGGCAGCACGCCAATCACCTCGTCCAGGCCGCCGCGGCACACCGGGTAGCGGGAGCGTCCGTTCTCGGCCATGGTGGCCAGCGTTTCCTCCAGCGGCGCGTTCACGTCCAGCCAGGCGATCTCGGCGCGCGGCACCATCATGGAGCCGATCTGGCGGTCGTCCAGGCGGAACACATTGCGCACCATCTGGTGCTCCTGCGCCTCGATCACGCCAGCGTCCAGGCCCTCTTCCAGGCTGGCGGCAATCTCTTCTTCGGTCACGCTGCGGGCCACCTGGCCCTTCAGGCCCAGCAAGCGCAGCACGCCCTCGGTGCTGGCGCCCAGCAGCAGCACAAAAGGCCGCGTGGCCGTGGACAGCCAGTTCATGGGGCGCGAAACCAGCCGCGCCACCGTCTCGGGGAACATTTGCCCCACGCGCTTGGGCACCAGCTCACCAAAGATGATGGTGAGGAAGGTGATGATGACCACCACCAAGGCGGTGGACGTGAGTTGCGCGGCCTGCGCTGTCACCGAGAAGTGTTCGGAGATCCAGGCAGCCAGCGGGGGGGAGAACGCCGCCTCACCCACGATGCCGTTGAGCACGCCAATCGAGGTGATGCCGATCTGCACCGTGGACAGGAACTTGGTCGGGTTCTCGTGCAGGTCCATCGCGGCCTGCGCCCCGCCCTCGCCGGCTTCCACCATCACCTGCAGCCGCGCCTTTCGGCTGGCCGTCAGCGCCATCTCCGACATCGCGAAGGCGCCATTCAAGAGGATCAAGAAGATCAGCAGTGCAAGGTCCATGCGCGCCGCCCCTCTGGAGCGGTGGCAGTTAAGGGGCAGCAAGGGTAGCAGAATCCGCCCATGATCCTGCTCATTGGTGATTTGCAAGGCTGCTGCGACGCCCTGGACCGTCTGCTGGACGAGGCAGGCTTCTCGCCCTCGCGCGACCGCCTGGTGGTGCTGGGCGACCTGGTCAACCGCGGGCCGGCCTCGCTGCAGGTTCTGCAGCGCCTGGCGGCGCTGGGCACTTCAGCGCGCTGCGTGCTGGGCAACCACGACCTGCACCTCCTGGCCGTGGCGCACGGGGTGCGCAAACCCCACCGCAGCGACACCCTGGCGCAGGTGCTGGATGCCCCCGACCGCACCCACTGGCTGGACTGGCTGCGCCGCCAGCCCCTGGCGCTGATGGAGCAAAGCTGGCTGTGCGTGCACGCCGGCGTGCCGCCCGCCTGGGACACGGCGCAAACCCTGGCCCTGGCCCAGGAGGTGGGCACCGTGCTGGCCGGCCCCGACCTGCCCGGGTTTCTGGCCACCATGTACGGCAACGAGCCCGCCCGCTGGGACGACGCCTTGCAGGGCGCAGACCGCCTGCGCTTCATCGTCAATGCATTGACACGCATCCGCTTTTGCGCCGAAGACGGCACGCTGGAGCTGCAAACCAAGGAAGGGCTGGAGGCCACCCCGGCCGGCCTGTACCCCTGGTTTGCCACGCCCGGCCGCCGCAGCGCCGGCCAGCCCGTGGCCTTTGGTCACTGGAGCACGTTGGGCCTGGTCAGCCGCCCGGACCTGCTGGGGCTGGACACCGGCTGCGTCTGGGGTGGGCGCTTGACTGCGGTGCGGGTGGACGAGGGGCGTCGCGAGCTGATGCAGGTGGCCTGCACGCAGGCCCAGGCACCCGGCTGAACCCCCCGCCCAGCGGGCGTTCAAGGGCTGCGCGCAGCGGTCTGTGCCCGCAAGGCTCCGCTCACATCCCTCAGGCCCTGCAAGGCGGCGTGCAGCACCGGCTCGGCCGCCTGGGCAGGGTGGTCACGCAGTTCGAACTCCATGTGCCGAAGCGAGCGGGCAAGGCCCCCTGCCCCGACGATGGGCAAGGCGTTCGTCAGCTCATGCAGCATCGCCACAAACCCCTCGCGATCATGAGCGGCCAGCAGCGGCAATCGGGCTTCCCAAACAAGGCCCTCGGCCAGGAAGACCTGACAGACGTCGGCATAGTCTTGCGCGTCACCGCCCAGTTGGCGGATGGCCGCTTCGACATCCACCACGGAGCCCGCCGATCCCCCCTGCACGCGACTCCGGCCGTGCGCGCTAATTGGCATACAGGCCTCCCGCCGACTTCAGCCAAGCCGCGTCGTTGAGCAGCTTGTGGATCGTCTTGAACAGCTCCGCCCGCTCCACAGGCTTGGACAGATGCGCGTTCATGCCCGCCTCGAGACACAGCTGCCTGTCTTCACGACGTGCCATGGCCGTGACGCCAATGATGGGCACCCAGGCACGCACCGCCACCTCGGGGGCGTCATGCTTGTCCAGTTGACGGATGGCCTGCGAGGCCTGCAGGCCATCCATGACGGGCATCGACATGTCCATGAGCACGCAGTCGAAGGGCTGCGATGACGCCAGGCTCACCGCCTCCTTGCCATTGAAGGCGGACGTCACCAGCGCACCGGCCTGGGTCAGCCAGACCTGCATGAGCTTTTGGTTGATACGGTTGTCATCGACCACCAGCAACCTCGCGCCCTCCAGGCGCACGGTCAGCTGGTCCATGTCGGCGGGGTGGGTCTCAGGCTCATCCTCCAGCCCGCCGGCTCTGAGCAGACTGACCATGAACGAGAAAACCGAGCCATGGCCGGGCCGGCTGGACACCTGGACGTGGCCGCCCATGGCCTCACACAGTTCACGGCACAGGGTCAGCCCCAGCCCGGTGCCGCCAAAGTTGCGGTTGACCGAGTCTTCACCTTGGTGGAAAGGCTCGAAGATGTCGGCGATCAGAGCTGGCTCGATGCCTCGGCCACTGTCGGCCACGGCCAGATGCACTTCAATGCGGCTGGGATCGGACTCTGAGGGCTCCCAGAAACCAGACGCCCGCACATACCCGCGCGAGGTGAACTTGATCGCGTTGAACAGCAGGTTGTTCAGGATCTGCGAGAAGCGCTCCGGGTCACCGATGGCGTTGAAGTCGGAGCCCCGCAAGTCAAATTCCACCGCCAAGCCCTTGCGCTTGGCCACGGCCTGCGCCGCCCCCAGGCAAGACCGCACCTGCTGCCAGACATTGAACTTTCTGGACTCCAGACTGAATTTGGTGTCGCGCATGCGCGCGAGGTCCAGGATGTCGTCAGTCAGTCGGCGCAGCTGCCGCGTGCTGGCGCGCAAGTCGTCCAGGTGCTGCTTCTGCTCCGTGCCCAAAGAGCCCTGCTCGAGCAACTCCACCATGCCAGTGATGCCGTTCAAAGGGGTGCGGATCTCATGGCTCACCGAAGCCACGAACCGGGCCTGCATGTCCATCGCTTCCTTGGACCGCGTCAACTCGGTCTTGAGCTGCAACTCGACCATGCGCAACTGGTCCAGGGACTCCTCCAACTGTTGATTCGAGCGCACGTATTCAGTGACGTCTGCATACGTGCGAATGACCCCGCCATACGGCAAGGGCAGCGAGGTGACTTCCACATAGCGGCCGCTGCGCGCCTTGCGGGTGTAGCGGCTGGGCTCACGAGACGACTCCGTGGACCAACGGCGGACGGGCACGGTGCTGAGGTAGACGTCGCCGTCAGCCTGGGAGGCGTCAGCGTCACCCGCACTGAAGGCCAGCCGGTGCAAGGTGGGGATGGGCGGCGGCGTGATCGTGGCACCTGCATCGCTCTCCAATGCTGCAGCTGAAGGGTCCGTGCCGCGCTCTTCCGGCTCGAGCACGGTTTCCAGGTAGCTTCTGATCACTTCAGCATCGTCCAGGAAGTCGCCCCGCGCCAATTGCAGCCGGACGATGGCCGAGAAGTACGGCCGGTCCTTCACCAGGTCCTCGGGCAGCTCCAGCAGCTCCAGCGCGCGTTCGTTCCACACACTGACGCGGCCGTCGGCGTCACTGGCCAAGACGCCGTAGGACACGGTCTTCAGGCTGGTCAAGAGCAGGGCGCTCGCGCGATCACGGTCGCTGCGGGCGTCCAGCATGTCCTGCAGCGCGCGCGCGGCCTGCTCGCGCGCCACGTTCGCGGCCTTCAGCTGGGTGTCTCTGTCCAGCACCAGCCGCTGCAGCTGCAAGGAGGCCTCGATGTAGGGGCTGACATCGCTGTAGGTGCGAACCACGTACCCGCTGGGGATGAACTGCGTCTTCACCTCCAGATGGCGCCCGTCTCTGGTCTGCCGGGTGTAGGTATCCAGGGCCTGGCGGCCCCAGTCCTCCAGGTTTTGGGGCAACTCGGACTGGTACTCCTTTCGGGCATAGAAAGCCGCATCCAGCTCATTGCGCTGCCTCTGCAGCTCCAGCATCTCGCGGTAGTGGGGCTTGCGCTCCATCAGGCTTCTGGGCATCTGCAGCATGTCGCAGAGCTTGTCGTTGAAGACCAGCACACGCCCGTCCCGGCCCACCACCAGCAGGCCCTGGCTCGACGCCTCCACCACGCTGATCAGCACCCGCCCGGCCTCATCCCGCTCGGACTCGGCCAGTTCCTTGGCGCGCAGGGCCTCCTCGGCGGCCAAGCGGGCCTGGCGGGCTTGTGTCAACTGCAGGTCGCGCTCGGCCAACGCAAAGGTCATCTGCTCGCTGACGCGCTGGTAGGTCGACACATCCGAATAGGTGCGAACCAGAAAGCCCGACTCCGTACGGTGGGTCGCGATCTCCAGAAACCGCCCATCCTGCGTCTTGCGTACGTATTTGGGTGGCACGGGCACTGTCGGGTCCAGCCCCAGGCTCTTGACATACGTGGCCGCACACCCCTGAACCAACTCGTGATGGGGGCCGAAGTCGCCGCGGCGCGTCTGAAAGGCCACCACTTCACTCAAGAGCGGCTTGGAGGCCATCAGTTCGGGCGGCAGGTCCAGCAATTCGCAGTACCGCGGGTTGTGCAGCTGGGTGCGCCCCTCCGCGTCGAGCACGGCCAAGCCCTGTGACATGAACTGCAAGGCTTCGGTGGTCAGGCGGGTGTAGGCCTCCAGCCGGGCATCGGCCTTGCGTTGGGCCGCCAAGGCCCGCTCGGCGATGTCTCGCGCCTCGCGCGTGCGAGACACGTCCAAGGCCAGCGACTGGACCATGTCACCCAGACCCTCCGAGACACGGCGGGTCATGTCCTTGAACGCCAGGTTCCGTCGCACGAGCAACTGCATGACCAACAAGGCAAAGGCGCTCGCGGCCAGGGCACGCGGAAGAAAGATCGACCGCAACTGAGGGTCGACGCTGGAGGCGATCAGCAGCGCAGCAGCGAGCGCCACCAGGCTGGCCAGCAGGGCCTCCCTGGGTGGGGAGACCAGGTGAATGAAGATCACCAAGGCGGACATGAACAACAGCGGTGCCGGACCGTTCGCCCTCAGGCCCACCATGAACAGGACCAGGATCAGAACGATAACGATCCTGGGTGCTCGCACGCCTGCACCACCCATGATCATCGAGTAGACCGCCAAACCGAGCACACCAATGCCGCCGAGCATGGGCGGCCAGTGCCAAGGCAGGTTCCTGACCGTAGAGCCACGGTCCACCCAGGCATACAGACCGGCAGCCATGGCCAGCAGGCCAACTGCAAAGCAGCACAGTACGAAGGTCTGGTGCGAACGCCGCTGAGACTCGCCGTAGAAGGCAGTCAACTCATCCTGCAGCGCACGGGCTCGGTTCTGCACATCGGTCAGATCGTCGGTGCTCAGCGGCCCGGTCGCCGCGTTCTCGGTCGTGTGCGCCTGCGGCGCCGAAGCAGCGTTCTGCACGGACAAGGCCCTTCTGATATCAGGCTTCGAGCAGGACAGCAGGCGCCACATCGCGCAGCACCCGGACCATCGAAGGATCGAACTCCTTGCCAGCGCCGGCCTCCATCACGTCCAGCAGGAGGTGGACGGGCACGGGACTGGCAGCGAACAGGGCGGGTGAGACCAGCATTGCAAATTGGTTGGCCACGCTGAACAGACGCGACGCCACGGGAATGGCCAGCCCACGGGTGCCCAAAGGCGTGCCGGTTCCGTCCCAACGCTCCTGGCCAAACACCACCATCTGGGCACACACCTTCAGCGCATCGTCTTCACGCGCCGCAAGCAATGCCAATGCCGATTGGGCGAGTTCGGCCACACGGCCCTCCAAAGCCGCACGGTCTTTCTCATCGGCCTCGGGCATGAGCGGTGACTTGCTCAAGCGCAGCTTGCGGTGCAGCGCGGCATCCAAGACGCCCACCGCCTCGGGCGACAGTCCGCAAGCGGGGGCCATGGCCAGCGCCACCCTGCGCAGGATGTGCCGGTTCGAGCAGATCAAAGGCGGGCTGCACAGGGCAAATTCGTGCAGCAAGCGGGACAACTCAAAGGTGTTGCTCTCGTCGCGCACCGCCCACTGGGCATCGGGGTCGGGCGAGCCCTCCTCGGCTTTCAGCTTCACCGGCCTCTCGGCAGAGGCCTTGAGCGCCAGCACGAAGTCCTGGAATTCACGCCCGCCAAACGGCTTGGAGATCACGGCAACCGCCCCCTCTTCCAAGGCACGCTTGCGCAATGAAGGCGTCTCCCAGCCCGTCATCATGGCCACGGCGGCACTGCCGGCTCGGGGGTGCTGCTTCAAGCGGCGCAAGAACTCCAGGCCGTCCATCTGGGGCATGCTGTAGTCCAACAGCACCACGGGCGGCCTGTGCTCCAGGCACCACTGCAAGGCGGCGTCCGAATGGTTGAACACCATCGCATCACCGAGCCCGACCGCCTTCAGGAGCCGCAGAACCTGCCCCGTGACCACGGGGCTGTCGTCAATCACGCAGATGTCGCTCATGCGGGGGCACTCCCTCGAACCGATGGCGACACTATAAATTGGTTTAATCGTTTATATCGATCAATTTACGATGGTACTCAAGGCGAACGACTGCACCTGCGCGTCCAGGTAGCCCGCCAAGCGTTCAAAAGACAGGGGCTTGGCGTAGACCACTGTGCGCGCGTCAAAGCCGTGAGGCTTGTCCGCTTCAAGAACACCGGACACCACCACCACGCGCAGGTGAGCCAACTGCTGGTTGGCGCGGATGGTCTGCACCAGCAGGCGCCCGTCGATGGGCTTCATCGCCAGGTCGGTGATCAGGATGTCGGGGCGGGTCTGCGCCAGAAGCAGCAGGGCCTGCGCGCCGTCAGCAGCGTAGCTCACCTCCACCCGCCCGCCCCACTGCAGGATCATCTTGGCGTAGGCAGCGCAGATCACCGCGTTGTCCTCCACCACCAGCACCCGCAACACTTGCGGGGCCACAGGCGCACGCGCCTCGCGGGTCTTGGCCAGTTCACGCTCGATGGCTGCCATCGGAATGCGCCGATGTCCGCCCTGGGTGCGCCACCCCGGCAGCGCACCCGACTCGACGAGCTTTTGCACGGTGGACACCGACATACCCAGCAAGGCCGCAGCGTCCTTGGTGCCGACAAACTCAGGCCGGCCCGGCCCTTCGCCCGCGGCGTTCCCAGCTTCCAGGCTCCACTTGCTCTTCGGTCGCCCCACCTGCACCCCCGGTTTTCGGCCCCAGTTTCGAGGCCAGCTCGCTGATCAACTGATTTTGGGAGTTTAAGGTGCGGCAGGAACTTGCTCGCTCATCGAGGCGCACTGGTCTGCTGACAAGACCTCACCCAGAAAAGCGGCACAATCCAGGACAAGGAAGCGTGGCCGAGCGGTTTAAGGCACCGGTCTTGAAAACCGGCGACGGGGGAACCCGTCCGTGAGTTCGAATCTCACCGCTTCCGCCACACCCCGCCTGCCGCCCGGCAGCGCAGAAGATGCGCGGGCCCACCGCCCGGTGGGCCGCGGGCTCGTCAGGACGACCACACCCGCACCGCCTTCTGCGGCCCCCGTGGCGTCTGCGCCCAACCTCACCCGCACAGCCCCCGCGCCCCGGACTCGGGAAATCCCGATGTTGTGCAGCAGCAATCCAGCGCACACTCGAGATCTGTCAACTTTAACCACTATAAACAGTTTACTGGTTTGAGCAGGATTTCGAATGGCCTTCAATCCCAAGAGATTCTTGACCGAACCGCCAGCTGCGCCGGCGGATTGGGCGCGTGAAATGCCGGTGGAAGATCTTCCCGTGATCTCCCGCACGGCCTACGTACTCGAAGACTTGCGCGAGTTCGAGGAGCAGGTGGAACTGCAGATGCTGGACGATCTGATTGCTGCAGACCCGCTGATGACGGCCAAGCTCTTTGGCTTCACCTCCAAGCAGCGCAGCAAAGATACGGACGGCGAAGCCGAGAGCGTGCGACAGGCCCTTCTGCTGCTGGGTACCGCCCCGTTCTTTCGCGCCCTGGGCAGCCAGCTTGCCGTGGAGGATCTGCTGGCCGGCGAACCCGAGGCCCTGAACGGATTCCACCAGACCCTGGACCGGGCGCGACGCGCCGGGCGCTCTGCAGGCGCATTTGCATGCCAGCGCGACGACCCCGACGCAGCCTTGGTTCACCAGGCGGCCGTTCTCTACAGCCTACCGGAACTGGTGGTGTGGCTGCGCGCACCTGCGCTGGCTCTGGAGGTGGCCCGTCGACGCGAATGCGACCCCGGCGCCGACCAGGAGACGCTGCAGAAATCCGTCCTCAACGCCACGTATGGCGAGATCCGGCTGGAACTGCTGAAGGCCTGGCGCCTGCCAAGGCAAATCGCCCAGCTGATCTCGGGTCAAGCTGGGCTGGTCAGCAGCCCGCAAGCCCACATCGTGCGCCTGGCCTTGAAGGCCGCACAGCCCGATCAACCCAACTGGGAAAGTGCCGCCTTGGGCACGCTGGTGCGCGAGATTGGTGACTTTCTTCAACTGGGGTTACAGCACACCAGGACCCTGATGAAGAACCTGGAGCAGCCTGAGGTATCACCGCTTTGAGCAACTGAGCTGCGTCGAACAGCGTTGAGCGAAGCACGCTGGATTGACCAATGTCCTTGACAGAGGATGGACATCACCGTCCAATCATGCTCAAGAAAAACAATACTGCTCAGGGTGATAAGTTTTTGCCAATCGCGACGGGCCTCAGTCCATCGGTCGCAGACACACAGTGTCCAGGAGGCCGCGCATGGACCGCACATCCACACCCACATTGACATCCAGTCAGATCAAAATGAAGCAGACCTACACAAGATTTGTCCATCTCGCCCGTGCCGTGCGCCAGTTGCCAGGCACTCCTGCGCTGGACGCCGTGGAAGAACGCGTTCTGGAGTCCCTGGCCGCCGCCTGGGGGCAGGGGCAGAAGGTCACGGTTCTGCAAGCCATGGGCATGAGCGACGACTCGTCACCCACCACCGTGCACCGTCGCCTGAAGAGCCTGCGCAAGAAGGGCTTCATTGGCCTGCACGAAGACGAAACGGACAACCGCGTGAAATTCATCGAACCCACCGCCCAGGCCGACGAGTACTTCGCGCGCTTGGGGCAGTGCTTAGAGGCGGCCAGCAAGCAGCCCTGAGCGGGGCCCCAGGCCCTGCCGCGCCGGAGACCGGCGCGTGAGCCTCGTCGCCTGTGGGCGGATGGGGCTGACCACCGGGTTGACGGGTCTGGCCTACATCCTCGTCTACCTCTTCAACGAGCATGCGCTGTCCTTCACGCGGTTTGCCGACGGCGTGAACTGGATCTACCTGCCCAGCGGGTTGCGCCTGACCCTGGTGCTGGTCTTTGGTGCCCCGGCGGCCTTGGGCATCGCCTGGTCTTCTGCGCTGTTGACCGGTTGGCCTGAAGGTTGGAGTGGGCTCCAGAGTGCCCTGGTGACAGGGGTGATCTCCGGTGGCGCGCCGTGGATTGCCTTGCTCGCGTCGCGTCGCGTGCTTGACCTGCAGGAGGATCTGGCAGGGCTCGACGCCCGCGCGCTGCTGAAGATGGCGTTGATCTTTGCCATCACCTGCGCGGCGCTGCACCAGGCCTGGTACGGCTGGAGCCAGCCCGCCCCTGATCGGGCCTTGCAGTTTGCGGTGATGACCCTGGGCGACCTGGCCGGTACGCTGGTGGTGCTTTACCTCAGCTACTGGATACTGCGCAAGGCAGCCCCGCGCCTCTAAGCGTCTGCCCCGGCGATCCCGTCGACGGCTTATGAGCCTGCGGAACCTGTCGTTCCCACAGTGAGCCGCGCTGCAGCTCGATCCGCGGCCTCCACGGCCGCGATCCACGGCGCCTTGCGGGGCACGATGGTCTGCTGCAGCCAGCTCTCGATGTCCTCCGGCGGCAGCGGCCGGCTGAACAGATAGCCCTGCATGACTCGGCATCCCAGGCGGTGCAGCACTTCCATCTGGCGCAGGTTCTC
>Ga0315900_10011547_pt1 | contig 10926 bp, 7 predicted proteins | sample LakEriMetagenome_FD_203521 | JGI IMG/M metagenome (GOLD analysis project Ga0315900, IMG submission 203521) | Freshwater fungal communities from buoy surface, Lake Erie, Ohio, United States - Buoy 12 MA114 | ecosystem: Environmental > Aquatic > Freshwater > Lake > Lake biofilm | place: USA: Lake...
CCGTCAACGACGGTCCCAATCGAAGAGTCAGAGAGTTCAATCTCGCGATCAACACCGAAAATCCAACCTTCGGGAGTTGGGGTTACATCCAGGACACGTTGCAGCTGGGCAGGAGTCATGGAGGCTATCTTACGAGCGAGGACGCGGACTTGAACTGCATCGCGTATGTCGGAGGGGGAAGTGGCAGCGCGCACCTGAATCGCGATCAGGGATGGCCAGACTTCCATCAACGTCAGTGACGCCAGGTCACGGTCCCAGGGCCAGCAGGCAGCATCGAAATGACGTCGAAGTCGCGCAAGGACCGGCATCCCGAGAAACATCTGGGAACCAACCGAGCCCGCGCCCGACAGCTGCCAGCAATCAAAAGTACCTGTGGCCCGGGTTTCGACAAACCGCCTTTCAGGCACCCAGCGAAAGTCACGCGCTGTACCCCGGCGCGGCAGGTGGGGAATCTCGCGAACAAGCGGATTGCCCCAGAAAGGCCCAATCCCCGGAAATCGGGAGTTGATGGCTGCGGCAAGGTCGAAGCGGTTGTTGCTTGACGGTGAATCCGACACTTTGACAGCGAACCAGTCCCAGAGATCTCGGGGATCGTCGCTGCCTGTAAGATTGTGGGCGAAGCCATAAGGCGTGGCAAAGGGGAAATCGAAACCCGCTAGGACTCGCCTGCCTTGTGCGATCTCGTCGGCAATTGCCGTTGTGATCCACCTTTCAGCTGACTGGCGGTTGCGGTGGTAAAGAGTCTCTTCACCTTCCGGCGAGACGAGGCACGTCCAAATCGCGTCAGCTTTAGGCTTTGGCCCACGGTCGTTGGCAGCGGACCAGTCAACGACAAGGACTGAAATCATCATGAGCTGTCCTTCAACGTGATACTCGCTTCTCGACCGACCTCGCGTGGAGCGCGGCGACGATTGGTCGATCAGTTTCTGCCGGAGGTTTTGAAGTGGGCGCGCGCGATCCCGACTGGGTCCATCCTCGTATCGTTCAAAAAAGATCTTCCCCCGAAACTTCATCGACTTGATCACTTGGAGCCGAGTAATCGGGCACACGACATGCCGGACGGCGCTTGTCGAGGGGACAGAGTGCTTCGCCAGGCTGATGTAGCTTGGAAGAGCGATTCGGATCTCTTGAGGAAGAGATGACATGGTTGCAGCAAACGAAGCTGAACGGCATGGGCTCCCTTAGACCGGTTCTCGCCGCCTGGTGCAGGCCGCGGATTCCGTTCATGTTCACAGTGCCACAAGCGCTGCCAGGTCGGCGGCGGTGTTGATGTTTGAAAAACTGTCGGGCTTTGTGGGCGGATATTCCACGATCATCGTATCTTGGCGATCAGCAAAGGCCAATACCTTCCGTTCGCCGCTGAGAAGAAGGTTCCGCAATTGGGTTCGCAGGCTTACTGGCCAGAGCCCGACCGTTGGGTGAGTGCGACCGGCGGATGCGGCGAGTACTATGCCTCCTCCGGGAGAATCAAAAAGTCGGGCGACGAGGTCAGCGGGCAGAAAAGGCGTGTCACAAGGAGCGGTTACGACAGTTTCAGCCCCTCTGGCAGCGGTCCAGTCCATCGCTGCAAGGATGCCCGCCAGAGGCCCCGGCTGTTCCGGTATACTGTCTGCGACAACAGGCAGACCGAAGGAAGCGTAGCGTGCCGGATCGCCGCCGGCATTTATGGCGATTCCGGCCACCTGAGGAGATAGGCGAGCGATGACGGCGGCGATCAGCGTAGTGCCGCGGAATTGGCATAGTGCCTTGTCGCCACCTCCCATGCGGGTAGATCGTCCGCCGGCAAGGATGACTCCCAGAGGAAGGCCTTCGGACCGTGGAGGGCCTGGGTTGATGGGGAAAGGTGATGTCATGGGAGAATTTGCCGCCGGTTTGCGGAGGAGCTGGCCGTGGATGACCGATGCAGGAGGACGGTCATTGTCCCGAACGGGCAGTCTGGAAGCTATCGCTTCCGCGGGATGCTTCGAATCGCTGAATCTCGAGCGTCCTGTCTGTTCCGTCATCATTTTCACGCCGTTCAATCGTGACCACGCCGGGGAGAGTGGCGAAGCGATCATGCAGGCGGTCGGGAAGCAGAGTGGTGCGAATCGGTTCAAAACCAAGGAGTTGGCTGAGGATTCGGGATGTGGCGCGGGTGCAGAAGGGGCGGGAGACGGGGCCGGCCTGGAGGGCGAGCTGGAAACATTGCTCGGCGACCTGAGGGGGAACTGTGCGGGACATGCGCACGACGTAGTAGGTTTCCCGCGCGTGGAAGCCTTCAAAGAATTCCTGCACGCGCGGCGTCACGCCGAAGAGCACGTCATTGCGTTCCGGAATATCGGGATGGCGGAGGCTTCCGGCGGGGTCGAAGATGACGCGCTGGCTGGCATCGATCAGCATGGCGGTATGCGCGCCGTAGCCGGTATCGACGTTCTTCATGGTGTAGAGAGCGATGGAGCGCGGGCCGTCGTCACTGAACGCGGCCTGGGAGACGACATCGTCCGGCGCCCATACCTTGGGTTCACTGCAGGCCGCCACCGCAAGCGGTAGGCCGATGAGGAGGTCTCGGCGACGCATCGCCCGGGATCAGCCGTTGACGAGGCCGATGAAGATGAGGATCAGGATCGAGGCCACTGCGACGCGCGTGGCCATCCGGATGAAGCCTTCGAAGGTCTTTTCGTGTTGGCTGATGTCCATCTGCCCCGGCTTGTAGTCGGCCATGTCCGTCTCCGCTTTTATCTGTGGATCCGGATAGCGCAATCGCGGTGCGCTGTCACCCCTGCCGCGGTGTCGCAGCCGCTGCAGCATCGCAGACCGGGCGCGATGACCGGCGAATCAGGGGTTAACATGCTGATCTGACAGAAAATAACCTTGCGGTATGGCGTCGGTATCACGTCGGTATTGCGTCTGTGCCGAATCCGGACCCGGCGCTGGATGAAGATGTGACGGCACCGTGCGGCAGCGGTGGGTGAGGCGGGCGAATCAGAGGTTAACGTGTTGATTTTGCGAAAGACCGGGGTTTCGGTAATGCGTCGGTATTACGTCGGTATTGCGTCGGTATCGGCTGCCCGGTTTTGCGGGAATGGGGAGGATTAAGGCAGCGTACGGTGAGTGTTGCGGGGAGGCACGAAGGATGACCGGCGGGGGGGCCGGTGGCGCGGCGGGGACGGGGGCCTGTCGCGAGGGGCGGTCAGAGGTAGCCGATCTTGTCGATGTCGGGCGGGGGATGGCCGTCCTTGTCGAAGAGGCAGTTGAGGCGGTCGGTGAGGTCCTGCAGGCGCATGGCGGGGTCTTTGTCCGTCGGGGGCGAGAGGCGGCGCAGGCATGTGTCGGGCCGGATCGCGGTGCGTCAGGGGGGCGGGGTCAGGCCTTGCAGGCGGCCATGGCGGCCATGTTGAGGATGTCGTTCACGGTCGAGATGGTCGAGCAGATCTGGATCGGCTTGGGCACGCCGGTCAGGATCGGGCCGATGACGGTCGCGCCGGCCATTTCCTGCATGAGCTTGACCGAGATCGAGGCAGAGTGGCGGGCCGGCATGACGAGCACATTGGCGGGGCCGGTGAGGCGGGAGAAGGGGTAGTTCTCCATCGCGCGGGGATTCAGGGCGACGTCGACCGTCATCTCGCCTTCGTATTCGAAATCGACGGCGCGGGCGTCGAGCACGCGGGGCGCCTCGTGCATCTTGGTTGCGCGTTCCGAGACGGGGTAGCCGAAGGTCGAGAAGGAGAGGAAGGCCACGCGGGGATGCAGGCCGAGGTCGCGCGCCACCTCGACCCCGCGTTCGGCGATGTCGGCGAGGTCGTGTTCGTCGGGCCATTCGTGGACGAGCGTGTCGGCGATCAGCACGACGCGGCCTTTGTGGAGAAGGACCGAGACGCCGACGGCGCCGTCCTTGGGCCCGGCGTCGAAGACATGGCCCAGGAGTTGCAGGACATGGGCGGACTTGCGGGTGGTGCCGGTCACCATGCCATCGCCATGGCCATGGGCGAGCATGAGGGCGGCGAAGACGTGACGGTCGCGCGCGGCGAGGCGGTGGACATCCTGCCGGTCGAAGCCGCGGCGCTGGAGCCGGGCGTAGAGGAAGGCCTTGTAGGTATCGAGGTGGGGCGTGTTGGCGGCGTTGACGACGGTGAGTTCGCCGATCGCCTCGGGCATGCCTTCGGCGGTCAGACGTTCGGCGACGTCGGCCTCGCGCCCAACCACCAGCGCGGTGCCGAGACCGGAGCGCTGGTAAGCGATGGCGGCGCGCAGGACGCGGTTGTCGTCGCCCTCGGCGAAGATCATCCGGGCCTGGCGGGCGCGGGCGCGGGCATGGATGCCGCGCAGCACGCCTTCGGTCGGGTCCATGCGGGATTTCAGCGCCTGTTCATAGGCAGGCATGTCGGCGATGGGGCGGCGGGCCACACCGGTGGCCATGCCGGCGCGGGCGACGGCGGGGGGGACGCGGTGGATCAGGCGGGGGTCGAAGGGAGTGGGGATGATGTAGTCGCGCCCGAAGGAGAGCTTGCGGCCATAGGCGAGGGCGACCTCGTCGGGGACATCTTCGCGGGCGAGGGCGGCGAGCGCCTCGGCGCAGGCGATCTTCATCTCGTCGTTGATGGCGCGGGCGTGGATGTCGAGCGCGCCGCGGAAGAGGTAGGGAAAGCCGAGGACGTTGTTGACCTGGTTGGGATAGTCGGACCGGCCGGTGGCGACGATGGCATCGGGACGGATGGCATGCGCCTCTTCCGGGGTGATTTCGGGGTCGGGGTTGGCCATGGCGAAGATGACGGGGTCGGGCGCCATGGCGGCGACCATGGCGGGGGTGACCGCGCCCTTGGCCGAGACGCCGAGGAAGACGTCGGCGCCCTGCATCGCCTCCTCAAGCGTGCGGAGGTCCGTGCGGGCGGCGTGGGCGGATTTCCACTGGTTCATGCCTTCGGTGCGGCCCTGCCAGATCACGCCCTTGGTGTCGCACATGAGGCAGTTGTCGTGGCGCGCGCCCATGCGCTTGAGCAGTTCGAGGCAGGCGATGCCGGCAGCGCCGGCGCCGTTGAGGACGACGCGGACATCTTCGATCCGCTTGCCGGTGAGGTGGAGCGCGTTGATCAGGCCGGCGGCGCAGATCACGGCGGTGCCGTGCTGGTCGTCGTGGAAGACGGGGATATCCATCTCCTCTTTCAGGCGCTGTTCGATGATGAAGCATTCGGGGGCCTTGATATCTTCGAGGTTGATCCCGCCGAAGGAGGGGCCGAGCAGGCGGACGGCATTGCAGAAGGCATCGGGGTCTTCGGTATCAACCTCGAGGTCGATCGAGTTGATGTCGGCGAAGCGTTTGAAAAGGACGGACTTGCCCTCCATCACCGGTTTGCCGGCGAGTGCGCCGAGGTTGCCGAGGCCAAGGACGGCGGTGCCGTTCGAGATGACGGCGACGAGGTTGCCCTTGTTGGTATAGTCATAGGCGGTGGCGGGGTCGGCGGCGATTTCCTCGCAGGGGATGGCGACGCCGGGGGAATAGGCGAGGCTGAGGTCGCGCTGGGTCATCATCGGGACAGTGGGCTGCACCTCCCATTTTCCGGGGGTGGGGTACTTGTGGAAGCGCAGGGCGTCGTCGCGGGTGAAGCGGGGTTTGGCCATCATGTGTCTCCCGTTGCGCGGAGCAGTAGACGCCAGCCGGCGGGAAGTGGCAACCGGATTGCGACGGCCGTGTTGACGGTTTCCCTTTGCGGGCGGGTCGGGATAGGTTCGGGGCGGTCGCAGCGGGGGATGCATGGACGGGACCGAGAACGTCACGCCAATGATGGCGCAATATCTGGAGATCAAGGCGGCGCATCCGGAGGCGCTCCTGTTCTACCGGATGGGCGACTTCTACGAGATGTTCTTTGACGATGCCGTGGCGGCAGCGGAGGCGCTGGATATCGCGCTGACGAAGCGGGGGCGGCATCTGGGAGAGGATATCCGGATGTGCGGCGTGCCGGTCCATGCCGCAGAGGGGTATCTGCTCACGCTGATCCGCAAGGGGTTTCGCGTCGCCATTGCCGAGCAGATGGAGGACCCGGCCGAGGCGCGGGCGCGCGGGTCCAAGGCGGTGGTGCGGCGCGAGGTGGTGCGGCTGGTCACGCCGGGGACGCTGACGGAGGAATCGCTGCTGGATGCGCGGCGGCATAATTACCTTGCGGCCTTTGCCGAGGTGCGGGACGAGGCGGCGCTGGCCTGGGCCGATATCTCGACCGGGGCGTTTGCGGTGATGCCCTGCCCGCGGGTGCGGCTGGGGCCGGAACTCGCGCGGCTTGCCCCGCGGGAGGTGCTGCTGGCGGAGGGGTCGGAGCGGGCGCTGGAGGCCGTCGCGGGGGAGAGCGGGGCGGCGGTGACGGCGCTGTCGCGCGTGGCCTTTGATTCGACGAACGGGGAGAAGCGGCTGTGCCGGGTCTTTGGCGTGGCCTCGCTCGATGCCTTTGGCGGCTTTGGGCGGGCCGAGGTCGCGGCGATGGCGGCTGTGGCGGATTATCTGGAGCTGACGCAGAAGGGAAAGATGCCGCTGTTGCGGCCGCCGCTGCGCGAGATGGCGGGCGAGGCGATGCAGATCGACGCGGTGACGCGGCGGTCGCTGGAACTGACGCAGGCGATGGGGGGCGGGCGGGCGGGGTCGCTGCTGGCGGCGATCGACCGGACGGTGACGGCGGCGGGGGCGCGGCTTCTGGAGCGGCGGCTGGCGGCGCCGTCCTGCCGGCTCGAGGTGATCGGGGAACGGCAGGAGGCGGTGGCCTGGATGCTGGAGAACCGGGGGCTGGCCGAAGTGCTGCGCGACCATCTGCGGGGCGCGCATGACCTGGACCGGGCGCTGTCGCGGCTGGCGCTGGAGCGGGGGGGGCCGCGGGACCTGGCGGCGGTGCGCAACACGCTGGCCGTGGCCGAGACGGTGGCGCGGGCACTGCCCGGGGCGCTGCCGCGGGTGCTGGACGAGGCGGTGGTGGGGCTGCACGGGCTCGGGGAGTTGCGCGACCTGCTCGACCGGGCGCTGGTGGCGGAGCCGCCGCTGCTGGTGCGGGACGGGGGGTTCGTGGCGGCGGGGTTCGACGGCGAGCTGGACGCGTGCCGGCAGTTGCGCGACGAGGGGCGGGGCGTCATTGCCGGGATGCAGGCGGAATATGCCGAAAGGGCTGGGGTCGCGAGCCTGAAGATCCGGCACAACAATGTGCTCGGTTACTTCATCGAGACGACGGATACCCACGCGGCGCGGATGATGGCCCCGCCGTTGTCGGACCTGTTCATCCACCGGCAGACGACGGCGAACCTCGTGCGCTTTACCACGGTGGACCTGTCGACGCTGGAGACGCGCATCCTGAATGCCGGGGGGCAGGCGGTCGAGATCGAGAAGCGGCTGTTCCAGAGCCTGCGGGAGGCGGTGCTGGCCGAGGCGGGGGCGCTGGGTGGCCTTGCGCGGGCGCTGGCGGAGATCGACCTGGCGGCGGGACTTGCCGAACTGGCGCGCACGGAGGACTGGGTGCGACCGGAGGTCACGGGGGGGCGGACCTTCCGGGTGGCGGGGGGGCGGCATCCGGTGGTGGAGGCGGCGCTGCGGCGCGAGGGGGTGGTCTTTGTCGGCAATGACTGCGACCTGACGGAGGCGCCGATCTGGCTTTTGACCGGGCCGAACATGGCAGGCAAGTCGACTTTCCTGCGGCAGAATGCGCTGATCGCGGTGCTGGCGCAGATGGGGTCCTGGGTGCCGGCGGCGGCGGCAGAGGTGGGGATCGTGAGCCAGATCTTCAGCCGGGTGGGAGCGTCGGACGATCTGGCGCGGGGGCGGTCGACCTTCATGGTCGAGATGGTCGAGACGGCGGCGATCCTGAACCGGGCGGATGACCGGGCGCTGGTGATCCTCGACGAGATCGGGCGGGGCACGGCGACCTATGACGGGCTGTCGATCGCCTGGGCGGTGCTGGAGCATCTGCAGGCGGTGAACCGCTGCCGGGCGATCTTTGCGACGCATTACCATGAGATGGCGGGACTGGCCGAGCGGCTGGACGGCGTGGCGAATGCGACGGTGAGCGTGAAGGAATGGGAGGGGGAGGTCGTCTTCCTGCACGAGGTGCGGCGGGGAACGGCGGACCGCAGCTATGGTGTGCAGGTGGCGAGGCTGGCGGGTTTGCCCGCATCGGTCGTGGACCGGGCGCGGGTCGTGCTCGAGGCGCTGGAGAAGGGCGAGCGGGAAGGGGGCACGCGGCGGCAGGCGCTGATCGACGATCTGCCGCTGTTCGCGGCGGCGCCGGTGGTGGCACCGGCTGCCGCGGCGCGGGGGCGCGAATCGGCGCTGGAGGCGCGGATGCGGGAGGTTTTGCCCGACGACCTGACGCCGAAGGAGGCGCTGGCGCTGGTCTATGAGCTGAAGGGGCTCGTGAAGGACTGACGCCGGGCCGGACCGATCAGACGCAGGGTAGGGTGGGTGAAACCCACCATCGCGACCGGCACGGCCCGGGGGTCAGCTTGCCGGCATCGACGACACACCGACCTGTGCGGGGCGCAGCAGGCGGTCGTGCAGGAAGAAGCCTTCGGTCATCACCTGGATGAGTTCGCCGGCGCGGGTGCCGGGGACGGGGGCTTCGAACATCGCCTGATGAATGGCGGGGTCGAAGCGGTCGCCGACCTGGGGCGTGATCGCCTTGAGCCCGTGTTTGGTGAAGGTATTGGAAAGTTCGCGCATCGTCAGTTCGACCCCTTCGAAAAAGGCGGCGGCGGCGGCGCGCTGATCTTCGGTGGCGCCATCGAGGGCGCGGCGGAGGTTGTCATAGACGGGGAGGAGATCGCGGGCAAAGCGGGACCCGCCATATTGTTCAGCCTCGCGGCGGTCGCGGTCGGCGCGCTTGCGGCTGTTTTCGGCATCGGCGAGGGCGCGCATGAATTTGTCGCGCAGTTCGTCGCGTTCGGCGCGGAGGGCTTCAAGTTCGGCAAGGTCAGGCGCCGGGAAGGGGGGCTCGGCGGCGGCGGGGGCGCCGGTTGCGGGCGGGCTGCCGGCAGAGGCAGGGTCAGCGGCTTTAGCGGCGGCGGCTTCGGGGCCGGCGTTTTCGATCCCGACGGCCTTCATGATTTCGGCGATGGCGGCGAGGTTATCGAGCGTCTGTGCATCGCTCTCAGACAGGGTCTTCGACTCGGTCTTGGGATCGGCCATGGCTTTCTCTCTCTTCATGTCCGGTCGGCCATCAGGCGGCCGACCAGCTGGGCTGTGTAATCGACGATGGGCACGATGCGCCCGTAGTTCAGGCGGGTTGGGCCGATGACGGCAACCGCGCCGATGATCTTGCGTTCGGCATTCATATAGGGGGAAACGACGAGACTGGAACCCGAAAGCGAGAAGAGCTTGTTTTCGGAGCCGATGAAGATGCGGACACCGTCGCCGTCCTGGGCGAGTTGCAGGAAACGGGCGATGTCACGCTTGCGTTCGAGATCGTCAAAGAGGATGCGGATGCGTTCGAGATCGGCCTGGCCTTCGGGGTTGTCGAGCAGGTTGCCGGTGCCACGGACGATCAGGCGTTCGCTGTCGTCGTCTTCGCCGGCCCAGGTGGCAAGACCGCTTTCGACGAGTTCCCGGGCGAGATCGTCGATTTCCTGGCGGCGGCTGCGGACTTCGCGGGCGATGACGGCGTGCAGGTCGGAAAGCGTGCGGCCTTCGGCGAGCGCGTTGATGAAATTGGCAGCTTCGCGCATCGAGGACGGGGTCTGGCCGGGGGGCGGTGTGAAGATGCGGTTTTCGACATGGCCATCGGCAAAGACGAGCACTACCAGGGCACGGTCGCGGGCGAGGCTGACGAATTCGATGTGGCGGATCGGGGCGGATTCGTGTTTCGGGGTGAGGACGAGGCTGGCCCCGCGTGTGACACCGGAGAGCGCGGCACCGATACGGTCGAGCGTGCCGGCGACGTCACCGTCGGCCGAGCCGAGGGTCTGGTCGAGACGGGTGCGGTCTTCGGGGGAAAGATCGCCGAATTCAAGCAGCCCGTCGACGAAGAGACGCAGGCCGAGCTGGGTGGGGATGCGGCCTGCGCTGATATGGGGACTTCCAAGAAGTCCAAGATATTCTAGGTCTTGCATGACATTTCGAATGGTCGCCGCACTGACCTGTTCTGTCATGCTGCGGGTGAGCGTGCGCGATCCGACGGGGCTTCCGGTTTCGAGATAACCTTCGACGACGCGGCGGAAGACTTCGCGCGAGCGGTCGTTCAATTCCTGGATGAGCGGCGTGCGGTCGGGCAAACCTTGTCACCTTGGGTTGAGAGCGAGGGGTTATATGGGCAATCGCCGGGTGGCGTCAATCTTGGCGGGATGGGCGGCGCGCGGGGTTGGAATCGGGGGGGATCGGGGGTATCGGGAGGCATGGGCGAGCGGGAAGGATGAGGTCATGCGACCTTCGGGCAGGCGGACGGACGAGTTGCGCGGCGTGACGATCGAGACGGGGGTGAACCGTCATGCAGAGGGGTCCTGCCTGATCCGGATGGGGCAGACGCATGTGATCTGCACCGCTTCGATCGAGGAGCGTGTGCCACCGTTTCTGAAGAATACCGGGCTGGGCTGGGTGACGGCGGAATACGGGATGCTGCCGCGGGCGACGCACAGCCGGATGAGGCGGGAGGCGAAAGAGGGACAGTCGGGGCGGACGCAGGAGATCCAGCGGCTGATCGGTCGGGCGCTGCGGGCCGGGCTTGACCGGGCAGCGCTGGGCGAGCGGCAGATCGTGGTGGATTGCGACGTGATCCAGGCCGACGGCGGCACGCGCTGTGCGGCGATCACGGGCGGTTGGGTTGCGCTGAAGCTGGCGGTGAAGGCGCTGATGAAGGCGGGTCATGTGATGACTGATCCACTGGAGCAGCCCGTCGCGGCCGTGTCCTGCGGCATCTATGCGGGGCAGGCGGTGCTGGATCTGGATTATCCCGAGGACAGCGAGGCGGGGGTTGACGGGAACTTTGTCATGAC
>Ga0315900_10011549_pt1 | contig 10925 bp, 9 predicted proteins | sample LakEriMetagenome_FD_203521 | JGI IMG/M metagenome (GOLD analysis project Ga0315900, IMG submission 203521) | Freshwater fungal communities from buoy surface, Lake Erie, Ohio, United States - Buoy 12 MA114 | ecosystem: Environmental > Aquatic > Freshwater > Lake > Lake biofilm | place: USA: Lake...
GGCCCCCGGCCAAGACTCCAATCAACAGGTGAGGTTTCGACAATGAAGGCTCTGACCGCCCTCGCGTTCGGCGCGGGCATCATTGCCGCCATCGGCGGCGGCGAGGCTCTGGCCCAGACCAAGAGCACGCTCGACATCGTCAAGGAGCGCGGTCGCCTGCGCTGCCAGGTCGGACAGCCCGCTCCGGGCTTCTACGAGCAGACGACGGACGGCAAGTGGCGCGGCCTCGACTATGACGTCTGCCGCGCCGTGGCGGCAGCCGTGCTCGGCGACACCGACAAGATCGACGTGCAGTCGGTCACCAACGCCGTGCGCTTCACCGCGCTCGCCAACGGCGAGTCCGACATGCTCTCGCGCACCACGACGTGGACCCTGCTGCGCGACAGCCAGCTCGGCCTCGACCACCAGGGCATCAACTTCTACGACGGCCAGGGCTTCATGGTGCGCGCCAACAGCGGCATCAAGAGCGCCAAGGAGCTCAATGGCGCCACGATCTGCGTGATCACCGGCACCACCACCGAGCTCAACCTCGCGGACTACTTCCGCACCAACAACATGACCTACAAGCCCTTCACGACGGCCGATTCCAACATCGCCCGCGAGACCTACGAGAAGGGCGGCTGCGACGCGAACACGAACGACAAGTCGTCGCTCGCCTCGAGCCGCGCGACCTTCGCGAAGCCCAGCGACCACGTCATCCTGCCCGAGACGATCTCCAAGGAGCCTCTCGGCCCGGTGGTGCGCCACGGCGACAACCAGTGGGGCGACATCGTCAAGTGGTCGCTCTACGTCATGATCGCGGCGGAGGAGTTCGGAATCACCTCGGCGACCGTGGACAAGGTCCGCGCCGAGACGAAGGATCCCGAGGTCCGGCGCATGCTCGGGCTCGAGGGCGAGCTCCACAAGGGCCTCGGCCTCGACAAGGACTGGGCCTACCGGATCATCAAGCAGGTGGGCAACTACGGCGAGAGCTTCGAGCGGAATGTCGGCCCGAAGACGCCGCTGGGCATCGCGCGCGACGGCAGCCTGAACGCGCTTTGGACCAAGGGCGGGCTGATGTACGCCCCGCCGTTCCGCTGAGCTGAGCGGGTCATCCTGCGTCGCCGGATCGCGAGCGATCCCGGCGGCGCAGGTCCTGGCACCGCGTCCCTGTCCGTCTGAGCCCTGGCGGCTCTCCCGAACGGGACGCGGATACCGGCCCCTCGAACGGACCGGCTCCCCCATGCCCCCCATATCGCTAGCCGTCGATGCCCGGCGCGGTCGCGTGGCCGAGTGGCTCTACGACAGCCGCTTCCGCTCGATCGTGGCGCAGGCCGTGGTCGTCGGCATCGTTGCATGGGGCTTCTGGTACCTTGCATCGAATACCCAGGAGAACATGGCCCGTCGCGGCCTCTCCACGGGGTTCGACTTCGTCTTCGGCACGGCCGGCTTCGACATCAGCTGGTCGCTGTTCCAGATAAGCACGCCGGCGTCCTACATCGACGTCTACAAGGTCGGCATCGTCAACACGCTCGCGGTCTCGATCCTCTCGATCGCCTTCGCGACGGTGCTCGGGTTCGCGGTGGGCATGCTGCGCCTCTCGAACAACTGGCTCGTGTCGCGCCTGGCCGGCTGGTACATCGAGGTCCTGCGCAACACGCCCCTCCTGCTCCAGATCTTCTTCTGGTTCATCGGCGTCTTCACGGGCCTGCCGCCGCCGCGCCAGTCCTACCAACCGGTCGAGGGCTTCGTCCTCAACAACCGCGGCTTCTTCATGCCCGCACCGGTGGCCGGCGAGACGCTGTGGATCACCGGCGTCGCCTTCCTCGCCGCATGCGTCGCGGCCATCGTGCTGCATCGCTGGGCGCGCGCGCGCCAGGCCACGACCGGCAAGCGCTTCCCGTCGATCCTCGCCGGGTTCGGGATCGTCATCGGGGCGACCGGCCTGGCCTTCGTCGCGACGGGCATGCCGCTGTCCTGGGACGTTCCGAAGCTGCGCGGGTTCAACTTCGCGGGCGGCATGACCGTGCCCCCTGCCTTCTGCGCGCTGCTGATCGCGCTGTCGGTCTACACGTCCTGCTTCATCGCCGAGATGGTCCGCGCGGGCATCCAGTCGGTCAGCCATGGCCAGACCGAGGCATCCTTCGCGCTGGGCCTCAAGCCCAACTGGACGACGCGCCTCGTGATCGTGCCGCAGGCGATGCGCGCGATCATCCCGCCCCTCATCAGCAGCTACCTCAACGTCACGAAGAACTCGTCCCTGGCCGTGGCCATCGGCTACCCGGACCTCGTGGCCGTCTGGATGCAGACGTCGCTGAACCAGTCCGGCCGCGCGATCGAGATCGTGGCGACGACCATGCTGTTCTACATGACCTGCAGCCTCTCGATATCGATGCTGCTGAACGTCTACAACCGCCGCATCCAGCTGCGGGAGCGCTGAGATGGCCACCGAGGCCCCCAACCCCGCGCTGGTCTTCCAGCCCAAGCCTTCGCTGCCGCCGCCGCCCTTCACCGTCGGGCCGGTCGCCTGGGTGCGCGCCAACCTGTTCTCCGGGCCGGTCAACACGCTGCTGACCCTGGCCTCGATCTGGGGCCTCTACCTGACGCTCGCCGCGTTCCTCGAATGGGCCTGGTTCGACGCGGTGTTCGAGGCGAATTCCCGTCGCGAGTGCCTCGACAGGAGCCCCACTGGCGCCTGCTGGGCGGGCGTGCGGGCGAACTGGGGACGCCTCATCTACGGCCCCTACCCGCTCGCCGAGCGCTGGCGCATCGACTTCGCCTTCCTGGCGCTGATCGCGTGGATGGCGCCGCTCTGGATCCGCGCCGTCACCGGCAAGATCGCGATCGCCGCGACCATCGTCTGCGCCTATCCGTTCTTCGCCGCCTACATGTTCCTCGGCGGCACGCGCGAAGAGACGATGACGGTCCTCTTCCCGGCGGCCGTCCTGGCCGGGATCGGCGTGCTCGCCCACTCCGCCTGCTGCATCCTCGCGGGCAGGCCGCTTCCGGACGTCCTGCTGCGCCCGTTCGGCGAAGGACTCACGGACAAGGGGCGCAGCCGCGCGCTCGCGGCGATCGCCGCGGTCGCCTACGCGGTCGTCCTCGCCGCCGCCTGGAACTTCGAGCTCGCGGAAGTGAAGACGGATCGCTGGGGCGGCCTCTTCCTCACGCTCGTCATCTCCGGCATCGGGATCACCTCCGCGCTGCCCTCCGGCATCCTGCTCGCCCTCGGCCGGCGCAGCACCATGCCCCTGATCCGCATCCTCTGCGTCTGCTACATCGAGCTGATCAGGTCGGTGCCGCTGATCACGATCCTGTTCATGGCGAAGACCATGTTCCCCCTCTTCATGCCGCAGCACATCGTGGTCGACGAGCTCGTGCGCGCCATCGTCGCGGTCTGCCTCTTCGCCGCCGCCTACATGGCGGAGATCGTGCGCGGCGGGCTCCAGGCCCTGCCCAAGGGCCAGTACGAGGCGGCTGCCGCGGTCGGCCTCAACTACTGGCAGACCACGCTCTTCATCGTCATGCCGCAGGCGCTGAAGGCGATGATCCCGAACATCGTCAGCAACTTCATCGGCCTGTTCAAGGACACCACGCTGGTCGCGATCATCGGCCTCAAGGACCTGATGCTGCAGGTCGATTCCGCGGGCAAGGACCGCGACTGGCTCGGCCTCTTCCGCGAGCCCTATTTCGTCGCGACCGCCATCTACTTCTTCTTCTGCTACTGCATGTCCAAGTACAGCCAGAGCCTCGAGCGGAAGCTCTCCGCCGGGAACCGGCGCTGAACCGGACGGGGCCAGGAATGTCCGACACGCCCTCCCCATCCCCGGCTTCCGGCGCGGCCGACCACATCGCGAGCGCCAAGACCTCGCGCGTCGCCGTCGAGATGAAGGGCGTCAACAAGTGGTACGGGCAGTTCCACGTCCTAAAGGACGTCGACCTGCTCGTCAGCCAGGGCGAGCGCATCGTCATCTGCGGGCCGTCGGGCTCCGGCAAGTCGACGCTGATCCGCTGCATCAACCGCCTCGAGGAGCACCAGCGCGGCAGCATCGTCGTCGACGGCGTCGAGCTCGACCGCGACGTCAAGAACATCGAGCGCGTGCGCAGCGAAGTCGGCATGGTCTTCCAGCAGTTCAACCTCTTCCCGCACCTCACGGTGCTGGAGAACTGCACGCTCGCCCCGATCTGGGTGCGCAGCATGCCGCGGCGGGAGGCGGAGGAGATCGCGATGGAATACCTCCGTCGCGTGCGCATCCCCGAGCAGGCGGCCAAGTACCCGGGCCAGCTCTCCGGCGGGCAGCAGCAGCGCGTCGCCATCGCGCGGGCGCTGTGCATGAACCCCAAGGTCATGCTGTTCGACGAGCCGACCTCGGCGCTCGACCCCGAGATGATCAAGGAAGTGCTCGACACGATGGTCGAGCTCGCCTCCTCGGGCATGACGATGCTCGTCGTGACGCACGAGATGGCGTTCGCGCGCCGCGTCGCGGACCGCGTGGTCTTCATGGACCATGGAGAGATCGTCGAGCAGAACACCCCGGAGGCGTTCTTCGGCGATCCCCGCTACGACAGGACCCGGGCCTTCCTCGGCCAGATCCTGCACGGCTGACCCTGCCCCGCCCGCGCCGACAAGGCGCAGGCGCGACAGTCCCCAGCCCTCAATGGCCGAGGATCTGGCTCAGGAAGAGCTTCAGGCGCTCGGTGCGCGGGTTGGCGAAGAACGTCGAGGGCGGACCCTGCTCGACGATCTCGCCCTTGTCCATGAACAGGATGCTGTCGGCGACGGTGCGCGCGAAGCCCATCTCGTGGGTCACGCAGATCATGGTCATGCCTTCGTTGGCGAGCTCGACCATGACGTCGAGCACCTCCTTGATCATCTCCGGGTCGAGGGCGGAGGTAGGCTCGTCGAACAGCATCACCTTCGGCTTCATGCAGAGCGAGCGCGCGATGGCGACGCGCTGCTGCTGGCCGCCGGAGAGCTGGCCCGGGTACTTGGCCGCCTGCTCGGGGATGCGCACGCGCTCGAGGAAGTACATGGCGCTCTCCTCGGCTTCCTTGCGCGGGACCTTGCGCACCCAGATCGGCGCCAGCGTCAGGTTCTCGAGCACGGTCAGGTGCGGGAAGAGGTTGAACTGCTGGAACACCATGCCGACCTCGCGGCGGATCTGCTCGATGTTCCGCAGGTCGTTGGTGAGCTCGACGCCGTCGACGACGATGTCGCCCTCCTGGTGCTCCTCGAGGCGGTTGATGCAGCGGATCATCGTCGACTTGCCGGACCCGGAGGGCCCGCAGACGACCAGCTTCTGGCCCGCATGGACCGTCAGGTCGATGTCGCGCAGGACGTGGAAGTCGCCGAACCACTTGTTGACCTTGCGCAGCTCGATCATCGGCCGCTTCGCGGCCTCGGCCTTCGGGATGGCGTTCATCGCTGGCTCCATTCTCCGCGCGCCGTTCACCGGCGCCTGTGCTGGTTCAGTTCGGTCTCCAGCCCCTCGCTGTACCTGGACATCGCGAAGCAGAAGACGAAGTAGATGATCGAGACGAAGACATAGGCCTCGACGCCGAAGCCCTGCCACGCGGGCTCCACGATAGCCGTCTTCGCGGCATTTAGAAGGTCGAAAATGCCGATGATCACGACGAGGGACGTGTCCTTGAACAGGCCGATGAAGCTGTTGACCATCGGCGGGATGACCAGCCGGAGGGCCTGGGGCAGGACGACCAGGAGCGTCTTGTGCGGCCACGACAGGCCAAGGGAATCGGCCGCCTCGTACTGGCCCCGCGGCAGCGCCTGGAGCCCGCCCCGGATGACCTCCGCGAGGTAGGCGGCGGCGAAGAGGATGATGCCGACCTGGGCGCGCAGCAGCTTGTCGAAGGTCATCCCCTCGGGCAGGAACAGCGGGAACATGACGGAGGCCATGAACAGCACGGAGATCAGCGGGACGCCGCGGACCAGCTCGATGTAGGTCACGCAGAAGGTCGAGATCGCCGGCAGGCTGGAGCGCCGGCCCAGCGCCAGCGCGATCGCCACCGGGAAGGCGAAGGCGATGCCGAACGTGGCGAGGACCAGGGTGATGACCAGCCCGCCCCAGCGCTCGTTCTCGACGTAGGAGAGGCCGAGGAACCCGCCCCACATGAGCCAGGCGATCACCGAGAGGCCGCCGATCCAGACCAGCGCGAGGCTGCGGTTCCAGAAGCGCCGCATGCAGCTCGCGGCGTAGAGCGCCACGAACAGGAAGATGCAGAGCAGCGGGCGCCAGTGCTCCTCGTAGGGATAGGTCCCGAAGAAGATGAAGCGGTGCTTCTCCCCGATCAGCGCCCAGCACGCGCCCGTGCCCTTGAGCTCGCGGCAGATGCGCGTGTCGGGCTGGCCGTTCGCGTTGGCCGGGACGGTCCAGGTCGCCTCGAGCACGGCCCAGGAGAAGAAGCCCCAGAGGCCGCGCAGGAGCAGGTAGGCCATGACGAGCGTGACGGCCGTGCTGGCCCAGGAGCCGAAGAGGTTGCGCCTCGCCCAGTCGAGCGGCCCGCCGCCGGACCCGCCGGGCGGGGGCCTCGGGGACGCGGCCCCGGCGGGATGGTGGATGGTCGGGGCGGATGCCATCGGCGCCCTCACCGCTCCACCAGCGAGATGCGCCGGTTGTACCAGTTCATGAACAGCGCGATCGAAAGGCTGATCGTCAGGTAGACGGCCATGATGATGGCCACGCCCTCGATCGCCTGCCCGGTCTGGTTCATCGTCGTGTTGGCGATCGAGACGAGGTCCGGGTAGCCGATCGCGACCGCGAGCGACGAGTTCTTCGCGAGGTTCAGGTACTGGCTCGTCATAGGCGGCACGATCACGCGCAGGGCCTGCGGCAGCACGACGAGGCGCAGCACGCGGCCGCGCGGCAGGCCGAGCGACAGCGCGGCCTCGGACTGCCCGTGCGGCACCGCCTGGATGCCCGAGCGCACGATCTCGGCGATGAAGGCGGCGGTGTAGGTGACGAGCCCGATGAGCAGCGCCGCGAATTCCGGCGTCAGCGTCCCGCCGCCGACGAAGTTGAAGCCGCGCAGCGCCGGCCTGCTCCACTCCAGCGGCGCGCCGGAGGCAAGGAAGGCCGCCAGCGGGCAACCGAGGACGAGGCCGAGCGCCGTCCATCCCGCGGGGAACTGCGCTCCGGTGGCGGCCTGCCGCGCGCGCGCCCATCCCGCCACCGCGAACGCCGCGGCCAGCCCGACGCCGAGGCCTGCCAGGACCCAGGCATGGCCCGGATCGGAGACCGGAAGCGGATACTTGAAGCCCCGGTTCGAGAGGAAGAACACGTCGAGGATGCGGATCGCCTCGCGCGGGCCGGGCAGCGATTCACGGAACAGCGCCCACCAGAACAGCAGCTGCAGGAGCAGCGGCAGGTTGCGCATCACCTCGACATAGGCGTGCGCGCAGCGCGCGAGCAGCCAGTTCCGCGACAGCCGGGCGATGCCGATCGCCGTGCCGAGCAGCGTCGCCAGCACGACGCCGATCACCGCGACGCGCAGCGTGTTGAGCACGCCGACGAGCAGCGCCGCGAGGTAGCTGCGCTCCGGCGTGTAGTCGATGAAGGGGGAGTCGCCGATCGGCAGCCCCGCCTCGCGCGACAGGAACCCGAAGCCCGAGGCGATCCTGCGGACCTCGAGGTTGTGCATCGTGTTGGAGGCGAGCCAGCCGACCAGCCAGGCCACCAGGCCGATCATCACGACCTGGTAGACGATGCCCTTGACCCTCGGGTCGGAAAGCGTCCAGCGCATGGTCGCCGCGGGCGGCCTGCGACCTTGCCTTGCAGCCCCTGACGCCATCAGCCCCCGTCCCGCCCGTTCCGGGCATCGTCCCTCGCGCGACGCTCGTCACGCGGAGGCCGTCAGGTCCGCGCGCCGGGCGCGGGCCTGACGGTCCATGCAGCGGACGCGCCGGTCAGCGCATCGGCGGCGCGTAGTGCAGCCCGCCGTCCTTCCACAGCCTGTTCACCCCGCGCTCGATGCCGATCGGGATGATGTGCTTCTCGTAGATCTCGGCGTAGTTGCCGACCTGCTTGATCAGGTTGTAGGCCCAGCGCGCGTCGAGCCCGAGCATCTTGCCGTACTCGCCCTGCGTCCCGAGGAAGCGCTGGATCGCCGGGTTCTGGCTGCTGGCGAGGCTGTCGATGTTCCTGGAGGTGATGCCCATCTCCTCGGCCTCGAGCATGGCGTAGAAGGACCAGCGCACGACGTCCGTCCATTTCGGGTCGGCCTGCCGCACGGCCGGCCCGAGCGGCTCCTTCGAGATCACCTCGGGCAGGATCACGTGGTCGGCTGGGCTGGGCGCCTGGCTGGCGCGGATCGCCGCGAGGCCGGAGACGTCGGTGGTGTAGACGTCGCAGCGACCGGCGAAATAGGCCGCGTTGACCTCTTCCAGGCGCTCGATCACCACGGGCGTGAACTGCATCCTGTTGGCGCGGAAGTAGTCGGCGAGGTTGAGCTCGGTCGTGGTGCCCGGCTGGACGCAGACCGTGGCGCCGTTGAGCTCCTTCGCGCTCTTCACGCCCAGCTTTCTGGGCACCATGAAGCCCTGGCCGTCGTAGAAGGAGATCGCCGCGAAATCGAGGCCGAGCGACGTGTCGCGGGTCAGGGTCCAGGTCGTGTTGCGCGCGAGGACGTCGACCTCGCCGGACTGGAGCGCGGTGAAGCGCTGCTGGGCCGAGAGCGCCGTGTACCTGACCTTGCCCGCGTCGCCGAACATCGCCGCGGCGATGGCGCGGCAGATGTCGACGTCGAGGCCGGTCCATGCGCCCTGGCTGTTCGCAAGGGAGAAGCCCGCGAGGCCGGTCGACACGCCGCAATTGAGGCTGCCGCGCGCCTTCACGGCGTCGAAGGTCGATGCCTGCTGCGCCGAGGCGACGCCGGCGGCGAGGAACAGCGCGGATGCCGCTGCAAGGGTTCTGGAGATGCTCATGGTGCCCTGCGCTCCGATTTCCCGGGGTATGGTGGCGCGAGCACGCCGGCGCGCCCGCCACGTGCATCCGCCATGCGCGACGGTATTATCACGCGCCCGTCGCCGCGCTCAAGGCGAGCCCCCGCCGCGCGCGAGCCGAAGACCACGAGGACGCTCTCGATGGCCCCGCACCGACCCGACCAGCCAGCGACGCCCACGGTCGAGGACCTGCTGTCGCGCATCGCCTTCGATCGCGACGGGCTGGTGGTCGCCGTGGCGCAGCAGCACGACGGCGCCGGCGAGGTCCTCATGGTGGCCTGGATGAACCGCGAGGCCGTGCGCGCGACGGTCGCGGAGGGCCAGGCCGTGTACTGGTCGCGCTCGCGCATGAAGCTCTGGCGCAAGGGCGAGACCTCCGGCCAGGTGCAGCGCCTCGTCGAGCTGCGCATCGACTGCGACGGCGATGCCCTCCTGCTGCGCGTCGACCAGGCAGGCGTCGCCTGCCACACGGGACGGCGCAGCTGCTTCTTCACGGCGCTCGGCCCGACCGGGCTGGAGACGATCCTCGAGGTCGAGGTCGATCCGTCCCGGCTCTACGCGAAGGGCGGCTGATCAGCCCTGGAAGGGCGGCCGCGCGGCGATGGTCGCGGCGACCACCTGGCCCGCGATGTCGAGCTGGTAGCGACCCGACAGCACCCAGGCGCGCTCGACCGGCGCGGCGCCACGGACATAGCCCATGACCACGGCCCTGCCGAGCGTCGCGCTCCAGCCCGCGGAAGTCACCTCGCCGACGGGCACGCCGTCGCGCAGGATCCCCTCGCCGCCCCAGGCCCACGCCTCCGGGTCGTCGAGGACCAGCGTCGCGAGGCGCTTGGCCACGCCAGCCTCGCGCTTGCGCAGGAGCGCCTCGCGCCCGAGGAAGCCCGGCTTGTCGATGGCGACCGCATGCATCAGGCCGGCCTCGAGCGGCGTCTCGTCGGGGCCGAGCTCGGCGCCCCAGGCCCGCCGCCCCGCCTCGATGCGCAGCGCGTCGATCGTGTAGTAGCCGGCGTCGACCAGGCCGAGCCCCGCGCCCGCCTCGTGCAGCGTGTCGTAGACATGCGCCGCGAACTCGACGGGCACGTAGAGCTCGAGGCCGGGCCCGCCGACATAGCTCATGCGCGCCGCGCGCACCCGGGCATAGCCGATGTCTATGTCGCGGAACCCGCCGCGCGGCAGCGCGGCCTCGGACAGGTCCGCCGGCGAGACGCGGGAGAGGATCTCCATCGCCTTCGGCCCCATCAGCGCCAGCACGCTCCATGCGCCGGTCACGTCGGTCAGCGCCACGAAGCGGTCGCCCGCGTTGCGCCGGATCCAGTCCGCGTCGCGCGTCGCCTGCGCCGTGCCGGTGACGACGAAGAACTCGCTCTCGCCGGTGCGCATCACCGTGAGGTCGCTCTCGAAGCCGCCGCGCGCGTTGAGCATGCCCGTGTAGGTCACCGCGCCGACCGGGCCGGACATGTCGTTGGCGCAGAGATGCTGGAGCAGGTCCAGGCTGTCGCGGCCCTGCAGCACGAACTTGGAGAACGACGTCTCGTCGAAGAGGCCGGCGGCGCTGCGCACCGCGCGCTGCTCGGCCTCCACCCGCGGCAGCCAGCCGGGCTTGCCGAATCCATGGGCCGGCAGGGGCGCGCCGGGCGCGTCGAACCAGATCGGCCGCTCCCAGCCCATCTTGGCGCCGAAGCGCGCGCCGCGCGCCGCGAGCCGGTCGTAGAGCGGCGAGCGGCGCAGCGGCCGCGCGGTCACCAGTTCCTGCCGCGGCCAGCGCATCGCGTAGTGCAGGCCAAGGCTCTCGACCGTGCGCTCCCTGAGGTGGCGGACATTGCCGTGGAAGGGCGCGAAGCGGCGGATGTCGACGTCCCAGACATCGACCGGCGGCTCGCCGCCGACGATCCATTCCGCGAGCAGCCGCCCAGCGCCGCCGCCATTGGCGATGCCCGCCGAGTTGAAGCCCGCCGAGACGTAGAAGCCGCGCAGCTCGGGCGCCTCG
>Ga0315900_10011552_pt1 | contig 10924 bp, 13 predicted proteins | sample LakEriMetagenome_FD_203521 | JGI IMG/M metagenome (GOLD analysis project Ga0315900, IMG submission 203521) | Freshwater fungal communities from buoy surface, Lake Erie, Ohio, United States - Buoy 12 MA114 | ecosystem: Environmental > Aquatic > Freshwater > Lake > Lake biofilm | place: USA: Lake...
ATAATGCCCCTGCTACTGTTACTAAAATTGTGATTACTGTCTTTGCCGTTTCCATTTATAAAAATTTCCTTTATACCCGAATGATACATATTTGTTTCCCCCTGCATTTACAAAACCCACAAACATTTTACTCGTTTCATCTACTTGCCAAAAGTGAACATCCACACCATACATCCACGAATATTCTTTATGAACTTTTGCCCAGCGTTCATTAATAGGTTTGGTTACAATAGTCGATTGACCGCCTGTGATTGCTATCGTTTGGAATAGCAAAAGACCGCCACGCTTTACCCATAAATTTTCTTTGAACTTATCCCATCTGTTAATCATGGATATTTCAACAAACGGCTGCACTTCTTTTGTGAGTCTTAATTTATAACCGCCACCCACTTCGCTGCCATGTGATACAGGATTTACAGGAACTGAAAAGGCAAAACGGATAAACGGTTGAGCGTTGGTTGTTAAAGAAGCAAAAATTAATATGGTTAATAGTGTTTTCATTTTTTTAGTTTGCTTACAATGAATGAACAGATGAATCCACTAATAGCAGTACAGGCAAAATCTTTTACATCAAACTTGCCGTAGCTTTTATAATCGTAAATTTCTTTTGCTAACCCTGCACTTGTAGCCGCTATTGTTCCCCAAAGAATCGGTTTATTAGTAGCAAACGCAACAGGAATAGATATAGCACCACCTGCCATGATGTGATACAGTTTATCTTCGGGCAGCCATTTGAAAGGGCTTATCTTTTGTGCTTTAACGGCAAAAGGGAGAAAGAGTAGTATGATAAGTAAGTATTTCATTAGTAAATTGAATAGTAAGTGTTTATGTTTGATTCGATTCCTGTTTTATTAGATGATTGGTTTGAATTGTAAATAATTATTTCAGACATATAACAACTCAAAAAGAATGAACCACTTGCATCCGCACCAATTCTAAAAGAACTAACTTGTTGAGCACCTGCATTTCCAGTAGTTGATGAACCATTTATGCTGATAACAGAGTTTGCACCATTAAATAATGCGTATTGCAAAATAAAAGATTGCGTTGTGTTTGATGAACTTAAAACAGTTCCAGAAAAAATGTTTATAGAACTATTAGAGTTTGTTCTGTACATTTGCCACCTACTTGCATCGTTATTAGAGCCTAATCCAATTTTTGAACCCAATTCTGTATATTCTAATGCACTAAAAACAGTACCCGGCTGTGATATATTAGAAGATAATGTATGCTCAACGAAATTATTACCCGGAAAAAAAACAGAAGGTTTACTGTTTCTACGATAAATAACACCTGATTGAATTACTTGAGGCTGACTTGCCGCTGTACTTTGTGTTGCATTTCTTGAATTGCCACTTTGGTCGTACCATGTAACCACAAAACCATTGTTTGCACCTACAAATGTTTTTAACGAAGCTGTATCTAAGTCCCCTGCTGATGTGAAACCTATATCTTGTTCACTATTATCATTGCTTCTTCTTACACGAATAGCTGAACCGCTATAAGCTGTTCTTAATTTCCTTAAACTATACGCTGCTGCTGCGCCTGTGTAGGTATCAAGTAATAACGAAACAGAAGCAAACGGCCTGTATGGTGCAGATGCGTTAATTATCTGCCCTTGTGCGTTAATTGAAAACAGTAATATGATAATTAGTAACCTCATGCTTTGCGTATTCTATAACCAAATAATGTTAATGTGAAATAGGTCGGCTTTGTCGCTACGGCACTAAACCTTACAAACACCCAATTGCCTTGCGGTATTTTATTTGTCGTAGCGGTAACACTTGTGCCTACTGCTGTATTAGTAATGGCTGAACCTGTTGCTAATCGTGTGCCGCCTGCTGTGATATTCAATGAATCATTAAACCATACTTCGGGTGTAACACTTGGTGAAGTGCCTTGTAACGCTACTCGGTAAGAAGTGACAAACAAAGTATCTGTTCCATCTAAATAAAAACTCCCTGCAAGAGTGGATGTAGAGAAAGCTGCTGTATCGCCTACGGCTGCGCTTCCTACGGTGAAAGTTGCTAATGGGATGGTATCTAAATCCCTGCGGTAAATGTTTAAATCCTGTCGCATTAATTGACTGCTCGGTGTATCAACCACTACCGCCCACAACTTACCTGTGGTAATGGGCAATGAATCTTTGTTAATGAAAGTTGCTGCGTTAAATGTTTTACGCCCTGTGATGGATTGCGTTTTGTCGGTGGTAACTATTCGGGAGGTATCTGATATGCCGCTTGTGATAGTCCCTAACTCTATTGAACCAGTATCATTGGAGGTGTATGTAGTGCCGTTTAAGCGGACTGATAAGGGAAGTGTGCCGCTTTTGTTGGGGAGGTTTATATCTCGTAATGCTGTGTTTAAGTTGGTAGTTAGATTTGTTCCAAAGTTTACATTTGATGAATTTGAAAGATTAATACCGCTTCTGCTTATTTTGCCTATAAAATCTGTTTCCCCATTATAAAAAATTAAATCGTTATCATCAACTTGAATAGACGAATAAGTTGAGTTAGAAGCATCTCTTACATAAAATCTGTTTGCATAAATGTTGTTTGTCGTTGTATTCCCATTATCCGTTACCTGTTGAAGATTGAGCGAACCGACGCCAGTAGATAGCCTTTGGTTTAAATATCCTTTTGTGATTAATGTTCTATCATTCCACCCACTGGTATCTGTGAATGAATAATGTATTGGCTTGTTATAGCTTATCGAATCAGGGAAAACATAAAAATTACTGTTAGCACCAGTTCTGTATGCGCCTATTTGAAACTCATTCCCCCCGTTCTGATTGATTGCTATGTATGAATTTTTCCCACCTGTTGTAGTTCTACTTAAACCAACAAATGTTTTACCTGTATTAATAGTTCCTGTTGATGTACCATCGCTCCCTTCAAAATAAAAACGCTCTGTTGAAAAGTTATCCCAATAAGAAAGGTTTGTAAATGTTAAATCATTGCCTGCCGCATTATGTGTTCTGTTGCCAGTTAATGTTAAATTAGTGTTGGCAAAGTTTGGTGGCGTTCCCCAACTCGCACTCGTTCCATTAGTGGTTAAATACTTTCCATTGTTGCCCGTTTGGGAGGGGAGGGATGAGCCTGTTGAATCCTTTATTGCATAAGTAGTTCCGTTCTTACGAAAGAAAATAGAATCTTTGCCAATTACCCTCCAAATAGAATCAACAGCCCTGCTCTCTAATAACTCACTTAACCCGTAAACAACATTATTCATTCTTAGGTTAGTAAATGCCTCAACGGTTGAGTTACGAATATAACGCTGTATGTAATTTTGTAAAGAGTCAACCGATGGGAAACGGTTCTGCCCGTAGGAAGAAATAGAAAATAAAATAGCTATGAATAAAAGTATTTTTTTCATTATGCTAAAATAAAAAAAGCCTCTTTTAAAGGCTTGTAAGTTGTCAACTCAACCGTATTGCTAAAATATTTGTTCCTTTATCTGAATTATCAGAAGCATGGTTTGTTGTATTGTAACCCGTTCCATCTACTGCAATCCAATCCCCCGTATGTGTTGTTAAACCTCTCGCACCTCTTAGCTTATAAGTTGTTGTTGATGCAGGGGAAACTATTGCTTGCCATGTTACTGACATAACAGAGTTTAAGTTAGCCGTACCACTTGGGGGTCTTGAAACAGCACTTGCAGCTATTACCGTGTTATCACTATGAGTTATAGCCACAAAAGCCTGAAATATTGCGTTTACCTGTCTTATAACTACATGGCCTATAATTAACCATGTGCCTGCTGCCAGTGAAACGCTTGCGCCTGTTATATCTGCGTAAGTAGCTGCTGAAATAGTAGTTTCGCTTGTTGCAAAAGTCTGTAAATTAGTTAATGCTACTGCTTTGGTTGTAGTTCCTGTTATACCAAACCCGTTTGTTATAGTAGGCTCTTTGCCGTTTAATTGAGTTTGCAAAGCACTTGTTACGCCTTTAACGTAACTCAATTCCGTTAAACTTGGATAAGTTGCAACCGCCAAAGAAGTTATTGTACTTCCTGTTGAATTAAACGCTGCTATTTCATTATTCGCTCCTGTTCCTGTTACTGGATTAATTAAACTTGCTTGTTTGCCGTTTAACTGCGTTTGAATATCACTTGTTACACCTCCTAAATATTGAAACTCCGCATTTGTTACTGAACCATCTGCTATTTTAACGGCATCTATTCCCGATGCTACTTTTGAGTTAGTAATAGAACCATCTGCAACAGTTGCATCTGCTGTAATTGTTGTTCGTTGTTTTTGTGAAAAGCCTTGCATTATAAAAGATTTACGTTTGCTTGGTCAAACTCTGCCCCAAAAACATTAAAACTTAAATTCGCACTTGAAGCATATACATTTATAACATCTGCATTACTTAATGTTATACCTATTGTTGCTATAAAAGTATCATTTGCGCCAATCGTTAAATCATAATACAAATAATCTTTATTCGCTGTTGCCCCACTATAAACAGAAACGCTTACCCTAAAAGTCGCACTTGTAGAACGGTTACATACTACAATAGAACTTATCACCGCCCCTTTTGAGTCGGGGACTACATACAAAGCCGTTTCCGTTGTTGCTGCTGGTGCAGCTTGCCCTAATATTTGTTTTATTTCCATTATGCTCCCATTAACATAAATAAATTTTGATATACAGGTGTGGAACTCGTTACAATCTCAACAGGCGTGGATGTATCATTTCCAACATACCACTTATTATCAACCGTATCTTTTACAATAAAATTGCTTTCAAATTCTAAATCTGTTAAACTTTCAACTTCTGCGTAAATAATTTGTTTCATTATGGGTTGTTTTGATAAAATACTCTTAACACATCATTTTGAGCCAAAGCCATTGTGATACGTCCATTACTTCCAGCATTAGAAAATGTATATCCACCATCTGTAACTAAAACACCGTTCTTTAATATAAAATTAATTACTTGATTGTAAAGTGTTACTGATTCAATATAATTATTGGAATCGTCTGTTGCATTAGCTGTCAAAGTCAATTCTTTTAATCCTGTGTAGTTAGTTATAAAACTATTAATAGGCCACAAAGCACCATCAGCTTTAACTGTTCCCGAATATGTAGCGACCCCGTCAGCCTGACCTACATATTGAACATTCGTAACTATTCCACGACCATAATAATACTGTGCGCTTGTATTTGAAGTGTCTACTTCTATTTTTATTCCAACCTTTAAGCCCTGTAAAAGAAAAGCTGCCATTTCCATAGCATGAGTATAAGAACTACCGTCAGGGAACCCTTCAAAATTAAATACAGCACCGTCAAAATCTATTTGCCAATCATAGCGGCCATATTCTCTATTTGTACCCCTTCCGCTACCTTTACTTGTAGTAATTATTTCTTCTGAAGTAATTGATAAAGTACATGATGTTTCACATCCGATAACTCGTAAGCCATCGCCTGTATAAAACTTCATATCTCTGCCGTTTAAAATCATTTCTTTTTCTTAAATATTTTTTGAACTAACCAACCTAAAGCCCCGTAATTATAATCATAAGGTTTTTTTATTTCTTCAGGCGGTATTTCAACACCGTTCAAACTTTTATCTATCAACCTGAATGACTCTGTGCCTGTTGCTGTAAAGTCATCACCTGTGCCGTCATGCAATTCTACAAAAGTGCCATAAAACTTATTAGCCGTTAGGTCAACCTCTAAAGTGGAAATAATAAATTCAGCATCCCCGAAATAATCAAATTTCAATGTATTTAACGGGGATATAAATTTGGTTGAATTTTCAGCTTTGTTGTATAAAATGTTGCCTTCTAAAATATTAAATACTCTTCTTTTTAGTTTAAATAAAGCGTTTGTTATAAGTGTGGAAAATCTCACGCTCTCTGTAATGCCTGTATGTTTCCAGTATCTTAAAACGGTACTGTTAGAATCTATCAACACTCCTTTAAATATCCTATTTCTTGCATCGCTTATAAAAGTGGCATCTTCTATTTTTTCTCGAAATGTACCTGTTCTTTCAACTTTATTGTATTGACCTCTTGCTGTTTTATTAGGCAAAGCCGCTAAAGCATTATAAGTAAAATTCAAATCCATTATACCTATCAATGGTGTATTTGATGGTATACTGGACGCTTTAGCATTTATATAAAAGTAAATTTCAATATACGAAGATAAAGAAGGCAAAGGCTCTTGTGTTGCTATTGAAACATCTAATGGCGTATTGATAGTATTAACAGAAGCATTTATACCCAAAAATTGTATTGCAGTTTTCCATTTACCATCACCACCTAAATATAAAACAGTTGCAGGTGATGTCCTCGTTAATTTAATCACCAATGAAATTCCAGAATCTGTTGCTTCTTTACCTACTCTGCAAGAAAAACTAAAACCATCACCTTCTTGGCAATTAATAGACGTACTGTAAAGGGTTGTAACATTTGTATTAGCTGATATAGAAGAACCTGCTGTTCTTATATGAATCCTTCTTGATTTTTCAGTAGCGTCATCACTTGTAATATCTAAATCGGCTAAAATATAAGGTTTTGCACCTGTATAACTCCAATGGTCTAAATCATAAATTATCTGATTCGCAGGGCTTAAAAAACTATCAAAATCACCTTCACTTAAATCTTGGTTTCGTAAAAGGTTAGGTACTTCGTATGCAAAATTTAACTGAACGCTTTTATTTGCATTGGCAAAGCTTTGAACCGCATCTGCATTAATGAATTTCCTTGTTTCATTTAAACCTACGGTAAAATCAAATGTTTGCCCTGTGTAAATACCTAATGCCGTTCCTGATGAATCCCACCTTGTACAGTTTAATCCGTTGTTACGAATCCAATCCTCCAAATAAACTATCTGCCATTCGCCTCTTGCTTGAAATAATTGGCAACCAAAACTTGTAATAACTTTGTTTAATAAATCAAAAGCATTATCCCCTTCAAATGTTTTATAATCAATAAATGAATAATAAAAAGGGTCTTGTTCAGGATTGCCTACTGTCCTTACGCTCAAACCATCTGGATAAATGTTTATCCATGTATTATAATTTAATCCTAATTCGGTTTTGTCTAAAACATAAGCAAAAATATCTTTTACTCGCTTAGCTGCCCAAATTACATTATCTGATAAATCTGTTTTTTTGGCTGCTTCTAATAAATGCAATCCATCTCTTGCCACTAAATCAATATAAAATCCCGAATCTTGGAAAGGTGCTTCTAATGTCTTAGTATCTAACCATCCATACCAATTATTTTGACCGCTTATCCTTACAATTACTTTGTAATCTAAATCATCGGTAATTAAAAAATCTTCAATATCAAAACTTCCATCACAAAGCACCTTAAATTCTAATCGACTTTGTTTTATACCGAAATCTTTAGCCCTGTCTTGTTCGCCCCAAACTAATTTAGCACTTCCGCAAATTAAAGAAGTTGATGACCCTACAAATCCATCCTGCTGTAAATCTATCTGTACAGTTGTACTTGTTGGGTCGTCAAACTCTATTTTATATTTAGTTGCGTATGCCATTAGCCTAATATGCGTAAATTGCGTATATCTAAATTACTTGTTCCGCCACCCTGAACTCCTATTAAATCACTAATAGAGCCACTACCTGGTGCAATACTGTTTAACAATGCCTTTAAAGCCTGTGTAACTGCATACTGAATTAAAATACGTTGTGTTGTTTGTGCAATACTCTTAGCTATATCTTCAAAGGCTTTTACACCGTCTTTGGATAAGTTTGTAAACAAGTCGGCAAATTCACCTGCTATTGAGTTTATTAGTTGGTCGCTTACATTAAATAAATCATTAAGCCTTTGCTGTTCTTTTGCAACTTCTTCTATTAATTCTTTTTGTTTTTGGTAGGCTTCAGGTGTTAAAGTTAAAGTAGTTGTTTTAGTTGCTTTTTCAGGTAATCCACTTGCAATAAATTCCTTGCTTTTTTTAATTAACGCATCAAGATTTGGTACTGCATCTTTTAAGCCTAAGCCCAATAAACCCTGTTGACCTGTTTTGTTTAGTGTTTGTATTTGAGAAATAAACCTATTTAACTCGCTGTTTATAAATATAAACTCTTTACTTGTTTGTTTTACTCCGCTTTCAAGAAACTTTGTGAATGTATCTGACGCAAGTTTAATTTTTTCATTTAACAAGTCTAAGTTTAACGCTTGCTCTTTAAACTGAATTGCTGATAACTGTTCTCTGTATTGTTTTAAAATATCAGTTACAGGTTTTGTTTTTTTACCAAAATCTTCTGTTACCCCTGTAATATTTTTTATTGATTCAATTAATTTAGATATAGTTTGATTTGACTTTTCTAATTCGGTATTAAAAAAGTTTTCTTCTTGTGCAGCTTTACCTATTGTATTACCGTAAGCCTTTGCAAAAGCAAGTGCGCCAGTACCTGCGTTACCTGCACTACCTATAATCGTTTTTAATTTATCTAAAAATCCAAATTCACCAAATGTTCCTAAAGCGTCACCCGCTTGCGCCCTTTGTTGTATTGATATTTGTTTTACATAGGATTCTGCTGCTTTAGCTGCTAAAAAACTTGCTTTAGCTTCTTCTTGTTTTACTTGTGCGTATAATAAACCAATTTGCGCCCCTTCTTTTTGGAATGTTTGAAGGTCTTTGATTTTTAAACCGTATTCACTTAATTTTTTATTAGCATCTTCAAACGCATCTCTTTGCCTTGCTAAAGAAACATTGCCATCGTTTGCAATCCTTACTAAATTACTTATTTCGTTTTTTGCTAATGAAAAAGATTCAGCACCTTTGTTGCCTGCATCTATTAACGCCTGTTCAAATTTATTTATACCTGAAAGCGCATTTCTTATTTCATCACCATAAACTATTAATAAAGAAGTAACAGCAGAAACTGCAATGGCTATACCTGCTGGGCCTACTAATGCACTTCGTAAAGCCTTAAATGCACCACCTGATTCCTTTGTTTGTGATTGTAAATTTTGTAAAGAAGTTAATAAAGGGTCGATGTTATTAGCTATACCTATCAACCCAAATGGCGCATCTTGTACAACACGCCCAAAATTGACTAAAGCCACATTTGCCCCGTTGGTACTTTGCCCCAATTTAGGCATTTGTTTAGTTACTCCTGCTGCCGCCTGTTCAGTTCCCTTTAACGAAGTCTGAAGCTGCCTCAATGCCGCCTGTGCTTGTGCTACCTGCGCCTGTACTTCTATCTTCAACACTTCGTTCATGCTTAACTGCTTTTAACTTTTCTAATAACCGTTTTTTCTTTTCTTCTTCCTCTTTTAAATCCTGTGGCAAAGGGAAGTATCGTTTGAACTGATTGAAGTTTAGCGGCTTCGTACTTTGGGTACTTACAACGAAATAACTCTGAACCCTTGCTAACTCATAGCTGTCTAAAAGTCTTTCGTTGTAAGCCTCCACCATGTTCACACATTCAACCAAACTAAACTTGTCGTATTGTTCAGGGTCTATTCCGCACTTGTAGCACTTAACTCTGAACTCACTCCAATCAAATTCTTTTTTTTTATTTCTTCATCAACAGCCGCTTGCAACTTTTCTGTTTTTTCTTTAAAGAAGTTACCATCTACAAAATCCTGACAAAAGTCTTTTAACTCTTTAGCCTGTTCATCTGTTAAATCACTTTCTACATAGTCTAAAACTTCTTCAAATTCTACTTGCTTTGGTTTTAAATTAACCTTACTCCAATTTGCTGCACTTGCCCACACCATTAACGCTAAATCAAACGCTTCATAATAAAGAGAGCCGAAAGAAATTACATCTTCGGCTTTCTTTGTCCAATACAATTCAACAGCTAATCTTTTCGGTAAAAGGTTAATTTCTTTTCCGTTTATTTTCATATTGTTTATTTTAAAATCAAGGGGTCACATCAATAGTACCAGTCATTTGGAACGCTGCTGTAAAAGTTACGTTACCTTCTGCGGGGCTTGTGATGTTAAACGCTGTCATATATCCTGTACCTTGAATGTAAAAGTTTGTTCCTGCGCCTTCGGGGTCTTCATACTTAATATCCAAAAGGGTGTTTGCATGAAACCACGCATTCATTTCTTCTGCACTTACTTGACCTGCTGATGGTGATGTTTCAAAAATACCATCTACTGAAAAAGTGCCAGTAGGTGAACTTACTGCGGTAACGGTGTTACACTTGGTTACTGTGGTTGTTACAGATGCCGTACCATCGTAAGAAGATGATGTTTCACAAATTACATTTGAGTAAGCCCCTGTTGAGCCGTTCTCCCTCAATTGTAATGTAACGGATGAACCTAAAATAGCTGCCATTGTTTAATTTTTATTATCAAAAATATTGTTTAATCGTTCCTTTGTTCCTTATTCTGTCAACTTACTTTTCTATTACTATTTGAGAAAACCTTGTGAGCCTTCTTATAATCTTTTTAGTATCAGTATCTAATACAGGGAAATGCTGTGAACTTTCTTTTTTCACATCCACTACCTGAAAGTCTGAATCGTCTGCAATGCCTGTGGTATCTCTTGTTGGTTTGACTAAGTTTAAAATCTTGCCTGTAATCACATCGCAAACCTCTTTCATTTTTGGTTGCGGGTCGCTGTTGCTGTACATCTTTGTATTAAAAGTTGTAACCACATCAATCAAAACAGTTACCTCGTTGTAAAACTTAGTCTTTACAGGAATGTAAGCATCTGTTAAGGTCGAAATGATAATATAAAAGTCTGAACCTGTTTCATCTGCTTCCTCATCATAAACAGGAATAGTAGAACCGTTGTAAGTGATAGCACCCTGCAACAAGTCAAAATAAGAATCCCGTATAAATTTTATGCCGTCTTTCATTTTTTAATTGCCCTCCTTAAAGCATCACCAATCTTTTTATTAATCTTTGGCCTTTCCTCAAACCATGAATTGAAGAAAAAAGGCTGTGGGGCTACACCATGTTTTTTAATGTATCTCATAATCATAAAA
>Ga0315900_10011553_pt1 | contig 10923 bp, 6 predicted proteins | sample LakEriMetagenome_FD_203521 | JGI IMG/M metagenome (GOLD analysis project Ga0315900, IMG submission 203521) | Freshwater fungal communities from buoy surface, Lake Erie, Ohio, United States - Buoy 12 MA114 | ecosystem: Environmental > Aquatic > Freshwater > Lake > Lake biofilm | place: USA: Lake...
TCCGCCGCGGCCGCTCCCCCACCCAGGGCACGGAAAGCACGCTGAAGGCCAGTCGCCGGTCGAGACCGTGCAATCGGATCGCTTCGGCGAGCAGAAAGGAGCCGATGAACAGGAAGATGAGCGGGTCGGCGAACGGCCGGAAGACTTCCCTGGCCGGCGCCACTCCGGCGAGCACGCAGGCCACCGCCCCAAGCAGCGCCGTCACGGCCAGCGGCAACGCTTCCGTGACCCAAAGCGCCACGACCGCCACCACGATGACCGCCAGCCGCTGGGCTTCCGGGGAGAGTTCCATGCGCGGAGTGTAGCGGACCCGAGGAGGCAGCCGTTACGGTTCGCCGACAGGCCACGCAGGTGCGCAAGCACGGCGGGCCATGGATGGCCCGCCGTGCGCGACAATCAGTACGTCTTCCCCAGCGCCGCCTGCGCGGCGGCCAGACGGGCCACCGGCAGCCGAAACGGCGAGCAGCTCACGTAGTCCAGCCCCACGTGGTGGCAGAACACCACCGAATGCGGGTCGCCGCCATGCTCGCCGCAGATGCCAAGCTTGATGTCCTTGCGGGTCTTACGACCCTTCTCCACGGCGATCTCCATCAGCCGACCCACGCCCGAGACGTCGATCGACGCGAATGGGTTGGCCTTGAAGATGCCCTCTTCGGTGTACTTCGGCAGGAACGAGCCCATGTCGTCGCGGCTCATGCCCAGACAGGTCTGCGTCAGGTCATTCGTGCCGAACGAGAAGAACTCGGCCGTCTCGGCGATCTCGTCGGCCGTGAGTGCACCGCGCGGGATCTCGATCATGGTGCCCACCAGATACTTGATCTTCTGGCCGCTCTCCTTCTGCACCTGCTCGGCCACCCGGTGCACGATGGCCACCTGGTTATCGAGCTCCTTTTTGAAGCCCACCAGCGGGATCATGATCTCCGGCTTCACCTTGATGCCATCCTTCTGCACCTTGGCGGCGGCCTCGAATACCGCCCGGGCCTGCATCTCCGAGATCTCCGGATAACTGACCCCGAGCCGGCAGCCACGATGGCCGAGCATGGGATTGAACTCGTGAAGGGCGTGCACGCGGGCCGCCACCTTCTCGGCGGACAGGCCCAGCTTGCGGGCGAGGTCGGCCTGCGCCTGGGCATCGTGCGGCACGAACTCGTGCAGCGGCGGGTCGAGGAAGCGAATCGTGGCGGGCCGGCCCTCGAGGGCCCGGAAGATGCCCTCGAAATCCTCGCGCTGGTAGGGCAGCAGCTTGGCGAGCGCCTCGCGCCGCGCCTCCTCGGTCTCGGCCAGGATCATCTCCCGCATCGCGTCGATGCGGTCGCCCTCGAAGAACATGTGCTCGGTGCGCGTGAGGCCGATCCCCTCGGCACCGAATGAAATCGCGTGCCGCACCTGCTCGGGCGTGTCGGCGTTCGTGCGCACGCCGAGCTTCCGGTGCTTGTCGGCGAGTTTCATGATGAAGTCGTAGTACTGAAATACCTCCGAGTCGGCGGGCTTCATCGTGCCGGCGATCAGCACCTGCTTGAGCTCGCTGTCGGCGGTCTTGATGCCGCCCGCGAACACCTCGCCGGTGCTGCCGTTGATGGAGATCGCATCCCCCTCGCGCAGCGTCTGGCCTGCGCAGGTGAGCGTCCCCTTCGCGTAGTCGATCTGCACGGCGCCGGCACCCGCCACGCACACCTTGCCCATCTGCCGGGCCACCAGGGCCGCATGGCTGGAAACGCCGCCGCGGCTCGTGAGTATGCCCTCGGCGGCGATCATGCCGCGCAGGTCCTCGGGGCTGGTCTCGACTCGCGCCAGCACCACCTTCGTGCCTCCATGGGCCAACTCCTCCGCCTTGGCCGCGGAGAACACGAGCTGCCCGGTGGCCGCGCCGGGACCGGCGGGCAGCCCCGAGGTGAGCAGTCGCCCGCTCTTCTTGGCCGCTTCGTAGTCGTGCCGGTCGAAAATCGGGGCCAGCAACTGCGACAGGGCGTCTGGATCTGCCGACTGGATGGCGTGCTCGGCCGTCATCAGCTTCTGCTTCACCATGTCGTGGGCGATCTTCACGTAGGCCAAGGCCGTCCGCTTTCCGTGCCGCGTCTGCAGCATGTAGAGCTTCTTCTTCTCCACCGTGAATTCGAAGTCCTGCACGTCGCCGAACTTCTTCTCCAGGATGCCACGCACCTTTTCCAGCTGCTTGTAGGTGCCGGCGAACATCGCCTCGTCCTTCATCTCTGCCACGGGCTTCGGCGTGCGCACGCCGGCCACCACGTCCTCGCCCTGGGCGTTGACGAGGTACTCCCCGTAGAACACGTTCTCGCCGGTGGCCGGGTCACGAGTGAAGGCCACGCCCGTGGCGCAGTCGTCTCCCATGTTGCCGAACACCATGCTCTGCACGTTCACCGCCGTGCCCCACTCGTCGGGGATCTTGTACTTGCGGCGGTAGATGATCGCCCGCTCGTTCATCCAGCTGCCGAACACGGCGCCCACGGCGCCCATCAGTTGCTCGAACGGATCCTGGGGGAACGTCTTGCCGGTTCGCTCCTTGATAAGCCGCAGGTAGCGGCCGATCAGCTCCCGGAGGTGGGCCTCGGTCAGGCCGGTGTCGTCGTGGATGCCGAGCTGGTGCTTCAGCCCCTCCATCGTCTCCTCGAAGGGATCGTGCTCGTTCTCGTGACGCTTCTGCACGCCCATCACCACGTCGCCGTACATCTGGATGAAGCGGCGGTAGGAGTCGTAGGCGAACCGCGGGTTGCCGGTCGCCTCGGCCAGTCCCTTCACGGTCTCGTCGTTGAGGCCGAGATTGAGGATCGTGTCCATCATGCCCGGCATGCTGTCGCGGGCGCCACTGCGTACGCTCACGAGCAGGGCCTTGGCTGGATCCCCGAACTTCCTGCCGGTCTCCTTCTCCATGAGCTTCATGGCGGAGGCGACCTCCTCCTCGAGTCCCTTGGGGAACTTCTTCTTGTTGGCGTAATAGTCGATGCACACCTGCGTCGTGATCGTGAACCCCGGCGGCACCGGCAGGCCGATCTTGGTCATCTGGGCGAGGTTGGCCCCCTTGCCGCCCAGCAGCGGCTTCATGGTGCCATCGCCGTCGCAGCGCTTCTCACCGAAGTAATAGATCATGCGGCCCGACCTGCCCCCCTTCGCTTCCTTCTTCGACGTGCGGGCGCTGGACTTCTTTCCGAGAGAGGTGGCCATGGGTGGGTCGGAACCTTTCGCGAGGGTGTGAGGACGATCGGACAGTCGGGCAAAACCAGCAGAAAACGCCGGCGATGCTACGTTCGGGCACGGAGGCCGTCAACGAGCATCCCGCGACGGCACGCCACCCTGCGGCAGCGGCGCAAATCGCCGGGAAATCACGGCGTCGGGGCCGCGGTGACGAGCACGTCCTGCGGGTCCTCGACGAGCATGAGGCCGCGGAAGCGAACCTCCTGCGGCACGGTGTTGGAATGCAACTGCAGGCCGATCGGGCCGCTCTCGCAGAGTTCCGGCTTGGGATCGGTCCAGTCGAGCACCTGCTTCCCGTTGACGGCCAGGCGGATGCGGCTGCCGATGGCGAGAATCTCCATCTGGTTCCAGTCGTGCTGCCGACCGGCGGCCTTGGCCTTGCCGTCCTGATCGCCGCTGATGCCGTTGCGGCGGTAGAGGTCGTACAGGCCCCAGCCCGACGGAAACATGACGAGATGCCCCTGGTAACTCGCTGCCTCGCCGTCCTTGTCGAGCCTCTTTCCCCAGATGGCGACGCCGGAGTGCATCTCGCTCGTCACGAGCTTGCCCTCGAGGAGCAGCCGGAAGTTGCGATAGGGCTTCTTCGTGAGCAGATAGGTGCTCACCTTGGGTGCGTCGGCCTCGGCATTGCGGCCCACGATCTCGCCGTTGTCGACGCTCCAGTAGGGATCGACGTGTCCCTCCCAGCCGTCGAGGTCACGGCCGTTGAAGAGCCGCACGGCCTTGGACCGTTCCTCCTGCGGGAGCGTGACCCGTGACGCCCAGTCGGCGGCCGCCGCGGCCTCGCCCGCCGACACCGCATATCCCGCGGCCGGCGTGCCGTCATCCTGGAGTTTGCCGGCCGCCCACAGCGTGCCCCGGGTCATCAACTCGACGAACTCGGGCAGGGCCACCGTGTGCGGATAATGGCCGATCGTGGTGCCGAACACGCGGCCCTTGCCGTATTGGTTCGTCCAGACCACGGCCTGCATGCTCTTCCGCTCCCGGCTCATCGCCTCCACGAGCGGCGTGGCCGTGTCCCACAACTTGTTGATGAAATACAGCTCCTCCTGCGGCAGTTCCCACTCCTTGGGAAGACCCTTGAGCACCGGATGGGCGGCCTGCTCGGCGATCGTCTGGGCCGTGTAGGCGTAGTGGGCGCCGTGACCGGGCGACGTCACGCCGCAGAGCTTGAACCAGTCGTCGTTGCCGGCCCGATAGCAGTGCATGGCACAGTGCATCAACACCGCCGGCGTGCCCTTCTCGTGCTCGCTGACGATGAGCTTGAGGAACTCCGGGTCCTTCACGTGAGCGAAGCACTCGTTGTGGAACACGACGTCGTAGCCCTGCGACCAGTTGGGCTTCGAATAGACGGAAACGCGATGGTCGAGGCTCTCCCCCCCCTCGTGGATCACCGTCATCTTGATGCGGGCCCGTGACTCGAGCCCCGGCACGAGGATCTTCTTCTGGGCCTCGTAGTCGTGGCAGCAGCCGCCTGTGATGTAGAGCACCTCGAGCGGCTTGGCGGCATCGGCGGCTACGGCGCCGGCCGCGGACACGGTGGCCAGCACAATGGCGGCGAGACGGAGCGAAGCGTTCATGCCGAAATCCTCCAGGTTGGTGGCCCAGAGGATAGCACACGCTGAAACCCGTCGCCCGCCACGGCCCGGGGTTGCCTGTGCCATCTCGCGGGACGGTCGCTGCGGCCGTCCCGGCCTTCGCTCACTCCGACCTGGCTGCGCTTCGCCATCCCTGGCTTCGCTTGCCAGCTAGGCCCGCTCGATTGGCACGGGCAACCCCTCGAGGGAGAGTGACCGTTCGTCTCGCGAGCCGAACCCATTATTCGTACTGCGTCTTCACTATCGCGGGTCAGTGACAGTGCCTGCGAAGAGGATCGTGCCGGTGCGGCGGTCCACCACGGCCCAGGCGAAGGGGCGGTCGGCCTTCACCTCGAGCGGTGGCTCGGGATCGGGGGCGGCACTCGTCACACCCACCACCACGCCGGTGGCGGCGGCCGCCTCGGTACCCTCCTCGTTCACTTCCACGAAGCCCTCGTGGACGACGGCCGACACGAACAACTCGCGGGTGCCGTCCATGCCGGAGAAGTCTGCCGCTCCCGCGGCGAACGCCTGCTTCATTCCCAGGCCGCCGAGTGCGGCGTTGAGTGAAAGAGGTTTTCTCGCCGTCCACTTCGGCAGCGCGAGGATCACCTCGCGGCGGCGCACGCCCTGCCAGTTCTTGCGCCAGTCGCCGTCCAGTCCGGCGAGCACCTGCGGCAGCCCGTCCACGGCATCGGGCACGACGAGCACCATCGCCAGACGGTTGCCCGTGTAGGGAATCTCGCAGACCGTTGCTGCGACCGGGCCGGTGCCCACCTTCCCCGCCACCAACTTGCCGGAGTCGTGCATGAAGGGCGTCTCGACCTTCGTGCCGCCGGCGAGATTGAAAGATTGCGGCCGCGTCGCCCGCTTCTCGAAGGGCTCGGCCCAGCCGGCCTTCATGTAGACCGCGTTCGTGAGCACGAGCCGCGTCAGCGGGCCCACGCTTCCCGGCTTGAGCAGCTCGTCGATTTTTCGGGCCGTCTTGTCGCCCACCCAGCGGTTGATCTCACCCCGGGCCGCCTCGGCCGCCCCCTGGAAGTCGACGATTCCCGCCGCCGCGGCGAACCGCTTCTCGAGCGCGGTCGTGAACGGCTCCTCCAGCGTCTTGCCCCGCTGCACCCAGAGACGGTTGGCCACGTCGAGTTTGATCTTCTCCCCCTTGGCCTCGGCGCAGGCCCTGCGCAGCGCCTCCGAAGCGGCCGCGATCGCCTCCCGGTCGTCAGGCATGCCCAGCACCGTGGCGATTTCGGCGGCCGTCGTGCCCCGGGCGCCGGCGTGTGTCATGGCCAGGGCCTCCCAGACACTGACAGGCGAGACGATGGCATCGCCGTCGCCCGAGGCCCGCACGAGTTCCCAGCCCAGTGCGGCCACGCCGCGGGATGCGTCCTCGGCGGCGGCTGCCGCCCCGCAGGCCAGCGTCAGCGCCACCCCCGCCACCACGACCATCAATCCCTTGCCGCATGTCATGGAAAACCTCCTCGTGGGACCGCCGTACCCGGGCCGATTCCGTCCGTCGCTCACTCCAGCGTCAGCGACACCAACCGTTCGTCGAGCGCCCGACGGGCCTCCTGCTCCTGCGCTTGCCGCTGGGCGATCTCCTTGCGGAGCGTCTCCACGCGGTCCTCCTGCTGGGCGAACTTCTGCACGTAGCGGGTGTAGAGGTCGCTTCCGCGGTCGAGCTGCTGCATGTTCTGCCGGATTCGCTCCTGCTCCTGGCCGACCACCGCCACCTCCTGCTCGCGCTGCACCCGCTCCTGGACGATGCGCTCGATCTCCCGCTTCCGCTTCACGACGTCGGCGAGGGCCTCCTTCATGGCCGGCGAGGTGGCCTGGGTGCTCGAATAGAAGTGAATCGCCCCGTCGTCGAGGTTCGTGAGCGCCACCTGCTGCACCACCACCTGCTCCTCCACGACTTCGAGCTTCGCCGGCTTGCCCGGCTCGGCCGTGACGGCGAACCGGTAGCGGTCGCGGGTCGTCTCGGCCGGCTTCTCGGGCCCCACAAGCTTCCAGGGCTGCTCGAGCGGGTGCTCGATGAGCAGCTTCACGGCCTCGGCCCCGGAGTTCTTCACCTCGAACGTCTTGCGGCGGGTGAGCTTCCGCGTGGCCACGAGCGTCCCCTTCACGATCTTCACGCTCACGAGCATCTCGGGCTGCGGCTCCATCCGCGGCACCACCTCGACGTCGAGGTCGACGGCGTAGGAGAGGAGCCGCTCGCTGCCCGGGGCCATGTCCTCGATGCGGGCGTCGCCCGCGTAGGCACCGCCCGAGTAGATCGTGAGCGGGCCCTGCATGAGGTTGAGCTTCGTGGAGTTCACGAGCCGCAGGCCGGCCAGGGGGTGCTTGGGCATCACGCGGTCGTCGTAGATCGACACCTTCTCAGCCTCCACCTCCTCGCCGACGATGGGCAGCATCGCCGACCGCTGCCGGCCGATCGACACCGGCTTGGCGATCTCGTAGCGGAAGAATTCTCCCAGGGCCTCGCCCTGGGCCACGCTCTGGATCGAGGCGGCACCAAACTTCATCTGCTCACCCGCTTGCTGGTTGCCTGCCGCCAGCATCTCCATCTGCGGGGCGGAGGCGATGGCCGGCGCAGCCCGTCCGGCCATGCCTGGGCCCGCGACCCGCTTGCGTTCCATTCCCTTGCCGTCCGCCTTCTCACGGGCCGCGGCAAACTCGCGGTCGCGATCCGCCATGTCCTGCCCGTACACCTGCGGCCCGACGGAGGCGTAGAGCTCCTGGCGGACGACGGGCCGCGGCACGTAAAGCGGCTGGTAGAGATCCATCACGAACGAGATCGGCCGGCCGCTGACGAGCGCCATGCGCACGTCCTTCCAGTCCTGCTCGGTCGTATTCTCCACGATCGCCCAGCCCTGCAGCAGAGCTTTTTCCTTCTCTCGGACCTCACCGAGCACCACGCGGTAGCTCGTCTTCCACACCGGCGACTCCTGCACGTAGCCGACGCGCACGTTGCGGGCCCCCTTGCCCGCGAAGTCGAGCGTCACCGACTTCCGCTCCGTGTCATGGCCCAGCGCCAGCACGGCCAGGGCCTTCTCCAGCTCGCCCTGCAGCCGCTCGTCGAGCAGCTTGATGCGGGTCACGGTGTCGAGCGGCAGCGTGCGCAGGCCGTCCTTCGTGAGGATCGTGACGAACTCCTTCTCCACCGTCTTGTTCTCGCCGGCGGGCACCGTCCGCTTCTCCACGCCCACGATCGTGCCGGAGGCGGGCGCCGCCGCCTCGACCTCGATCCGCTCGCCCCGCAGTCGGCCCAGGATCGTGCCCATCGACGGATTGTCGGTGAGATTGACGGCGAACGTCTCCAGGGTCTTCGTGATCGGATCGCGGGAGGCGTAGCTGACGGCCGACACGGTACCGCCACCGAGATCCTCGAGCACCATGCTCTTGAGCAGGTCGTTGATGTGGTCGCTCTTGAAGCTCATCTCCACGCGGGCGTCGCCGTCGACCTTGCCGGCGTGCTGGAAGAAGCCCACGCCCGAGGTGAAGAGCACCACCTTTTCCAGCGGCAACGCCGGTTCGGCGACCCAGGCGACGCGCGGCAGGAGGCAGGCGATGGCGGCGATCGCGATGGCGACAGGGCGGTGAAGGGCGGACGGCATGATGATTCTCCTGCGGAACAGGCTCTGCTCCTTGGTACTTGTTGGCCCGGCGAATTGGACGCGCGACCCCGGCAAAAGGTTCCCATGCGGTCCCCGACGGTTCAAATTCAACCCAAAAACGGGGAACACCCGGGCCCTGCAACGGCACCGCCACGCCCGAACGCCCGATGCGTCGCAGGCCTCTTCCAGGGCCGGGTTTGCCCGGGCCACGTCGCCCGGACGTTCGCTGCGCCCCTCCTGGGCTCCGCTCTCTCCATGCTGCCTGCGCTTCGCCATCCTGGGCTCCGCTGGCCAGCAAGGCCGGCTCCATGGCCCGGGCAAACCCTCGCTGGTTCCCCGATCCGGACGGGCACGGTCGAGCCTTAGCCGCCGGCGAGTAGCGCCACGATCCGTCGGCCGGGCGCCGTCATAGCCAGACTGCCCAGCCGGCCGATCGCCACCCAGCGCTGCCCGGGCCCGGGCTTCGTGACGCGACGCACCCGGCGCTCGAGCACCCCACACGTCACCTTGTGGTGCGTGACGGTGTAGGTCACGACCCCCAGCCGCCGCGCCTCTGCCGTCTTCGCGTCGGCCGGCTTCACCCGCGGAAAATCCCAGAGCCCCTCCCACCACGCTCCGGGCCCGCGCCGCTCCACGAGCACGCGATCGCCATGGCGGGTCACGAGCGCCCGCTCGCGGATCTTTCGCGCGGGACGGGCTGCCACCATGACCGGAATCACGGCCACACGCCCGCTGCGCTGCGCTGCGCACAGGGCCTGCAGCGGGCAGCGCGTGCAGAGCGGACGATCGGGCGTGCAAACCAAGGCACCGAGATCCATGAGCGCCTGGTTGAAGCTTCCGGGCGCCGTCCGCGGCACGAGCGCCGCGGCGATCTCCCAGATCGGCTCGTCGCCCGCGCCACCCACCGGCTGCTCGTGGCCCGCGAGCCGGGCCAGCACGCGGCGTGAGTTGGCCTCCACGATGGGCGCCGGCACGTCCAGGGCGATCGACGCGATGGCATTGGCCGTGTAGCGGCCGACACCGGGCAGGCCGCGCAGGCCTTCGAGCGTGCGGGGAAACTCGCCGCCGTGATCGGCCACGACCACGCGGGCGGCAGCATGCAGCTGGCGGGCACGGCGATAGTAGCCCAGCCCTTCCCAGAGCCGCAGCACCTCGTCCTCGCCGGCCGCGGCCAACGCCGCCACGGTGGCGAAGCGGCGTGTGAAGCGCAGGAAAAACTCGCGCACGCGTTCCACCTGCGTCTGCTGCAGCATTACCTCGCTGACCCACACCAGGTATGGATCGCGGGTGCCACGCCAGGGCAGGTCGCGCTTAGCGCGGGCATACCAGGCCAGCAGCCGGCGCCGGACGGCGGCCGCATCGATGCCGGTGGGACGGTGCCGCGCCCCGCTGCGACCGGCCACAGCCGACTTCCCTGCGACCCTCACCGGCGCCCCTTGCAAACGGGTTTTTGCTGCGTTCCAACGGAGGCAGTGTAGTGTCGCGCCCGTCGTTCGTGACCGTTCCCGTCCTGCCACCATCCTTCACCAGCCGCCGACGCCTCTCATGAGCGACCACGACCAGGGTGCCCCGCGCGGCCGCAGGCCACGGTCCGGCGGCGCCGAAAAGCTCCGCCTCGAACGCCGCGAGGCAGCGGCCGGGCCGGCCTGGGAACTGGTCCATCCGCGTTGCAGCCGCCGCCGGCGCGAGGACCTCGAAGAGGTGGATGCGATGATCGAGGCCGGCGAGATGGAAATCGCCCGCGACGAACTGGTGTGGCTGCTCTCCGAGTGCCCCGACTTCCTCGAGGCCCACGTGCGGCTGGGAATGATCGCGCTGGAGGAGGACGATCCGAAGTTGGCGCGGGGCCACTTCGGGCGGGCCTACGAACTGGTGCTGCGGGCCCTCGACGCCGTCGGCAATCCCCAGCCGCTGCCCCACGCCCTCGACGGCAACCAGCCGTTTTTCGAGGCGGCCAAGGGCCTCGTCCACTGCCTCCTGGAGACCGGCCGCCGCACGATGGCCCAGGGCGTGTGCCAACGCATCGCCCCGCTCGACCCGGCTGATCCGCTGGGCATCCAGCGGTTGCTGCGTCGCTGAGCAGCGACCGGCAGGCGTGCCGTATGATGAGCGTTCGCTCGCCCGCCCTCAGGAGGCCTCTCATGCCGCGCCTAATCGCGTCTTCGTCGCCCTGGCTCGCCGTCGCCTGCAGCCTCCTTGGCGCAGCTCCGGCCGCCGACCCACCGATGATGGCCACCGCGCCGGCAGAGACGATCCGCCTCTGGCAGGACGATGCGCCCGCCGCGAAGGGCAAGGCCGATCACGACGTGCCCGTCGTCGCCTGGTGGCCCGTGCCGCAGGCGACCTCCCCGACGGCCGCGATCGTCGTCTGCCCTGGCGGCGGTTATGGCGGTCTCGCCGACCACGAAGGCACCGACTATGCCAAGTGGCTCAACTCCCGGGGCATCTCCGCCTTCGTGCTCCGCTATCGCCTGGGCAGCAAGGGCTATCGTCATCCCGTCATGCTCGGCGATGTGTCA
>Ga0315900_10011554_pt1 | contig 10923 bp, 11 predicted proteins | sample LakEriMetagenome_FD_203521 | JGI IMG/M metagenome (GOLD analysis project Ga0315900, IMG submission 203521) | Freshwater fungal communities from buoy surface, Lake Erie, Ohio, United States - Buoy 12 MA114 | ecosystem: Environmental > Aquatic > Freshwater > Lake > Lake biofilm | place: USA: Lake...
CGCTGAGCTCGTCGAAGCGGTTGGAGAATGTGGGTAGCGGTTCGTCCTTCGGCAAGCTCAGGAGCTCACCGTGACATGTCATGGGCTTCGCTCAGGAGGCCGCCTGCGTGAGCGCGTTGGAGGATCCAGAACGGATGTCACGCTGAGCTCGCCGAAGCGGTACCGAGCTTATCATCCGGTTCGGCAGGCTCACCGTGACATGTCATGGGCTTCGTTCAGGAGGCCGCTTGCGTGAGCGCGATGAAGTCGGCCACGGAAAGCTCCTCGGCGCGCTGCTTCGCATAGGGCATCGGCACCCCTTTCTCCAGGCCGGGGAAGGCCTTCAGCGCGTTGGAGAGGGTCTTGCGGCGCTGGTTGAAGGCCATCTTCACCAGCTGGAAGAAGCGCTTCTCGTCGCAGCCCAGGTGCTCCACGTTGTTCCGCTGCAGGCGGATCACGGCGCTGCGCACCTTGGGCGGGGGGATGAAGGAGCCGGGCTCCACGAGCATGAGCTGCTCCACCGTGTACCAGGCCTGGGTGAGCACGCTGGTGATGCCGTAGACCTTGCTGCCCGGTACCGCGCGGATGCGGTCGCTCACCTCCTTCTGGAACATGCCCACCACCTCGGTGCACCGGTCGCGGTGGGCCAGCACCTGGAAGACGATCTGCGTACTGATGTTGTAGGGGAAGTTGCCAATGATGGCGAAGTTGTCATCGCCGAGGGTGCGCAGGTCGAGCCGCAGGAAGTCGCCTTCGATCAGCTTGAGCGCAGGGTGGTGGGCGCGCAGGTGCGCCGCGGCCTCGGCGTCGAGCTCGATGCAGGTGAGGTCGATGTCAGCCCGGTGCATCAGGTGCCTGGTGAGCGCCCCGGTGCCCGGACCGATCTCCAGAACCCGGCGGTAGCCCCCGTGGTGCGTGAGGGCCTCGGCGATGCGCTGCGCGATGGCGTCCTCCTTCAGGAAGTGCTGGCCGAAATGCTTCTTGGGGCGGACGTCGGTCATGCCGTGTGCAGCACCTCCAATAGCGTACGGAACGCGGCGATGCGACCGCCGTAGTGCTTCTGCGTTTCGGCCTGCAGGCGCGGTGCGTGCTCGGCCTTGTAGCGCTCGTAGGTGGCCATGTCCGCACAGGTGTATTGCACCGCGTAGGTGACACCACCTTCCTCCTCGCCAAGCACACGCACGATGCGGCTGTCCAGGAAAAGCCCGGTGGCCATCACATCGGGGATGTGCACGCGCTTCATCCACTCCAGCCATTCCTGGTGGACGGGCTCGTCGACGCTGAGGGTGACGTTGTAGATGATCATGGCGTACCGTTGAGGAACTTCTGCTCCGGTGTCTGCGGGCCGTCCATGTCGCCGCGCAGCCGGCGGAAGCGGTCGCGGGCCTCGGGCACGAAGATGCTGCCGCCCTGCTCGAACAGCAGGCGTTCGTAGTACTGCTTCGCCTTCTCCGGGTCCTTCAGCTTCGTGTCGTACAGGCGCCCCAGTTCGATGAGGGCGTTGTCCATGAGGATGTCGTTCGGGTACTGCTCGGTGATCTTCACCAGCCACACGGCGGCGCTGTCGTACTGGTGCCGGGCGTACGCGATGCGGAAGCGCTCCATGAACACCTCGTCGCTGAGGCTGTGCATGGGATGGGTGAGCGTGAGGCTGTCGAGCTCGGCGAGGGCCTCGTCGTAGCGGTGCTGGAAGGTGAGCAGCTGGGCATCGGCGTACATGCCGAGCGGTACGCTGTTGCTGTCGGCGCCGAGGTTGTCGGTGATCAGCAGGCTCAGCTCCATGGCATCGTTGGCGATGAGCTTGCTGGTGCTGGCCTTGAGCACATCAAGCTGGCCCTGGGCCCACAGGAAGTCACCGGCGTAGAAGCTCACCTTGGCGTTGCGCAGGCGCGCTTCGTGCCCCAGCATGTCCTGCTTGAAGTCGAGGTCCACCTGGGAGTAGAGCAGCGAGGCGTCCCAGATCTCGGCGTTGAGCACGTGGATGTCGCCGAGGTCGAGCTTCAGTTCGGCCTGCGACTTGGGATCGATGCCGGGGGTGGCGATGCCTTCCTCCAGCACGGTGATGGCGCCTGCCGCGTCGTTGAGGTAGTAGGCCTTCAGCCGGGCGAGCCCCCGCACCAGTTCGAGGGTGGCCTTGCTGCGTCCCAGTTCGCTGATGGTGACCTCGTACTTCTGCTGCAGGGCCAGGAGCTCTTCGCGCGGTGGTTCGGCTTGCGCCGTGAGCTGCTTGTCCATCGCGTTCACCTCGCCGATGCGCGCCCTGAGGTAGTTGGGTGCCTCAGCGCCCAGCCCCACCACGTACTGGTAGCACTTGGTGGCGGTGGACCAGTCCTCGTTGGTCACGGCCACCTCCGCGAGCTCCATCAGGCGCTGGCCGCCCTCGTTGAAGCGCTTGTCCATGGCCTTGCTCTGCACGAGCGCGCTGGTGAGGTCCTTCTGTTGGATGTACATCCAGATCAGCAGCTCCTGGTAGATGGTCTTCTGCGGCTCCTTCTGGATGTGGCGCAGCAGCTCGGTGCGCAGCGTTTCGCTCCGTGCATCGCTCACGGTGAAGTCGATGTAGCGGGCCAGCCCGTTCTGCACGGCCTGGATGTAGGCCTCGTTGGTGCCGAGCAGGTCGATGTACTGCTTCACCATGGCGGGCACATCGCCCTTGGCGGCATAGATGGTGGCGATCTCGTAGTGGAAGTTGGTGCCGTCCTTCAGCATGGACTGGCCGCGCTCATAGGTCTGCAGGGCGAGGTCCAGCTCGTTGTACCGGGAGAAGGCGTTGGCCAGGTTGCGGATGGCGGATTGCTCGGGCTTGAGCCCTTTGAGGGCTTTCTGGTATTGCTGTGCGGCCTTCTCAGTGTCGCCCATGGCCTTGTACACGCTGCCCAGGTCCACGAGGTAGCGCGGGTCGCCGTTCTGCCGGCGCAGCTGGTCCTTGGCGAGCTTCTCCGCGCTCTCCAGGTCCTTCAGTCCCATGTGGCAGCGGAAGAGCTGCTCATAGAAGAAGGCCGTGGGCTGCGCCTTGTAGAGCTTGTCGTAGTAGAGGGCGGCCTTGTCGTACTCCCCGCGCTGGAAGTACTGTGCGGCGAGCTGCTCATCGGTGGCGCCCTGGGCGGCGGCATGCACGGCGAACGTGCCCACGGCCAGCAGGAGGAGGAGCAGGCGGTGTGCGGCGTGTCGCCTCATGGCAGGGGCGGGGTGGTCGCTAGGACGGAATCGACACGGGCGTGGTGCTCGTCCCAGTTGCGCTGCACGGTGCCCGCACTGCTCAGGAGCACGGTGGTGCGTTGGTGGAGGCCGGAGAGGTACAGTCGCTCCTGTTCCACGTAGGTGCGCTCGGGCCCCTCGGGCAGCAGCCCGCCGGCCACGTCGTGGCGCAGGTCCATCAGCTTGCCGCGGGTCTGGGCCAGCTCGTTCAGCACGCCGGGGCGCTCGCTGCGCACGCGGGCGAGCGACCGGGACATGGCCCGGTGGTAGTTGCCCAGGGCGAGGGCCAGCGAGCGGTCCAGGGTGTCCTTCAGGAGCGTTTCAAGGTGCGCCTTCTGGCCCGAGAACACCGAGTCCATGCGGTCGTAGGTGGCCGCATCCATGGCGCCCACCACGCGGGCAAGGCTGTCGACCTGCACGAGCATGCTGTCGATGGCGGTGAGGTTGGCGGGGTCGTGCGGCCTTCCCTTGCAGCCGGCAAGGAGCAGCGCCGTCGACAGAAACGCGGCGAGGAACGCGTGCAGTGTGCCCCGGTTCATTTGCGGATCATGTCGAACCCGGTGTAGGGCCGCAGCGCGGTGGGGATGCGGATGCCCTCGGGGGTCTGGTTGTTCTCGAGGATGGCGGCCACGATGCGGGCCAGGGCGAGGGCGCTGCCGTTGAGCGTGTGGGCCAGGCGCGTGCGCTTGCCATCGCGGAAGCGCAGCTTCAGGCGGTTGCTCTGGTAGGTCTCGAAGTTGCTGATGGAGCTCACCTCGAGCCAGCGCTTCTGGGCGCCTGCGTACACCTCCATGTCGTAGGTGAGCGCGCTGCTGAAGCCCATGTCGCCGCCGCAGAGCAGCAGCTGACGGTAGGGCAGCTCCAGGGCGCGCAGCAGGCCCTTCACGTGCTCCACCATGTCCTCCAGCGCGCCGTAGCTGTGGTCGGGGTGCTCCAGCCGCACGATCTCCACCTTGTCGAACTGGTGCACGCGGTTGAGGCCGCGCACGTGGGCGCCGTAGCTGCCCGCCTCGCGTCGGAAGCAGGGGGTGTAGCCCACCATCCTCACCGGCAGTTGCTCGGGGTCCAGGATCATGTCCCGGTACAGGTTGGTGATGGGGACCTCGGCGGTGGGGATGAGGTAGAGGTCGTCGGCGGTGGCGTGGTACATCTGCCCCTCCTTGTCGGGCAGCTGGCCCGTGGCGAAGGCGCTGGCGGCGTTCACCATGTGGGGCGGGATGATCTCGCGGTAGCCGGCCTCGGTGGCGCGGTCCAGGAAGAAGGCGATGAGTGCGCGTTGGAGCCTCGCGCCTTGGCCGCTGTAGACGGGGAAGCCGGCGCCGGTGAGCTTCACGCCCAGGTCCATGTGCAGGAAGCCGTACTCCTCGCCCAGCTCCCAGTGGGGCTTGGCGTCGGCGGGCAGGTCGGGCAGGGCGCCCTCGTGCATCACCACGGTGTTCTCCTCGGGGGTCCTGCCGTTGGGCACGCGTGCGTTGGGCGCGTTGGGGATGGTGCAGAGGTGGTCGTGCAGCGCCTTTTCGGCGGCGTCGAGCTTCTCCTTGAGGGTGCCGGTGGCGGCCTTCAGGTCGGTGGTTCGGGCGCGCGCCGCTTCGGCCTCGGCCTTGTTGCCGGCCTTCATCAGCTCGCCGATGGAGCGGCTTAGCTCGTTGAGCTCGGCGAGCTTCGCATCGAGCTCGGCCTGGGTGGTGCGGCGTTGTTCGTCGAGCTCCTGGGCCCTGTCCAGCAAGCCCTTGGCATCGATGTGGCGTTTGGCAAGGCGCTGTTCCGCCTCTTCACGGTGCTCCCTCAGGAACGGCAATTCCAGCATGGTCTTCGGGGGGAATGGTCCCGTGCGGCGGGACAGGTGCGAAGGTAAGGGGTGGGGGTGGGAGGGGATGGGAATGGAAAAAGCCCCGATCGCTCGGGGCTTTCCGGTCGGGTGTACCGCGGATCAGGCCTTGGCCTCCTCCGCGGGGATGATGCTGACGTAGCTCTTGTCGTCGCGCTTGCGCTGGAACTTCACCACGCCGTCCACGAGGGCGTACAGGGTGTGGTCCACACCGATGCCCACGTTCCGGCCGGGATGGTGCTGGGTGCCGCGCTGGCGCACGATGATGTTGCCGGCGATGGCCTTGCTGCCACCGTAGATCTTCACACCAAGTCGTTTGGAGTGGGATTCGCGGCCGTTCTGTGTACTGCCTTCACCTTTCTTGTGTGCCATGGCTGGTCAGGTATTGAGCGATGGTGCCTGTCGGCTTACTTCTTCGTGTCCTTCTTGGGGGCCGCTTTCTTGGCGGGGGCCTTCTTGGCCGGAGCGGCCTTCTTCGCCGGGGCCTTCTTGGCGGGGGCGGCGGCCTTGGGGGCGGCGGCCTTCTTCGCCTTCGGCTCGGCGGCCTTCACGGCCTTGGGAGCGGGCGCGGTGCTCTTGCTGGCATCGAACTTCTCGCCCTTGCCCAGGATCGCCTCGATCCACAGCTCGGTGAGGTACTGGCGGTGGCCGTTCAGCTTCTGGTAGCCCTTGCGGCGCTTCTTCTTGAAGACCAGGACCTTATCGCCCTTGCCATGGCTCAGCACCTTGGCGGCGATGCGGGCGCCTTCCACCACGGGAGTGCCCACGTTCACGCTCTTGCCGTCGCTGATCAGCAGCACCTTGCCGAGCTCCACGTGCTTGCCCTCCTCGGCCTCGAGGCGGTGCACCTTCAGTTTCTGGGCGGCCTTCACCTTGAACTGCTGGCCGGCGATGTCAACGATGGCGTACATGGTCTTCCGAAATGGGGTGCGAAAGTAGTATGAAATCCGATCCTCACCAACAGCTGGGTGTGGAGTGTGGCTAAGTGGCTGGGGGATAGTGGGTTGAGTAAAGAGTAACGAGTGGCGAGTAGTGAGTGGCGAGTGGCGAGTGGCGAGTAGTGAGTGGCGAGTGGCGAGTAGTGAGTGGCGAGTGGCGAGTGGTGAGTAGTGAGTGGCGAGTGGCGAGTGGTGAGTGGCGAGTAGTGAGTGGCGAGTAATGAGTGACGAGGAGCGAGTGTTGTAGCGGTTGGCTGGTCACCGGAGGAAGTACGGGGTGGTGAGGTTGAACCAGAGCCCAAGAAGGGCCATCGCCCCCGGGATATGGCGCCAGCCGGTTGTCTTGTTCTTGATGTAGGTCCGCAGGAGCCGGGCGGTCTCGTCCTGCAGGTCCATCATGCGGTCGATCTGTTCCGTCGGGAAGTAGTTCCTGCGGCGGGCAAGATGGAGCATGGAGCACACCTCGTTGCAAGAGCCTTTGGCTATCCATAGGTAGCGTAGCTGGTGGGCCTTGGTTGGCATTTCGTGACCTTCTGCGATGTTGTTGCAGATGGACAGTGATGCACGGAACAGTTGGTCCTTGAAGCCCCACTTCCGGTTCTCGGACAAGGCGATGTCCACGGCCTCGTTCAGGTCCATGGCCCGCTGCCAGGCGATGGAGTCTTCAAAGCTCTTCATGGGAGGGAGTGACGAGTAACGAGTGACGCGTGACGAGTAACGAGTAACGAGTGACGAGTAACGATCGGTGATCGGCGAGTGCCGGGTTATGAGGAGTGAGTTACGGTTGGCTCGCGGTGAACGGTGAAGATCGTGCAGCGGCGGTAAATGGGAAGGCCTTCAAACGCGATCGCGAGTGACCGTGGCAGACACGCCACTCGTCACTCGCGACTCGCAACTTGGGTTGTTCCGCCTTACAGCTTGAACGCCTTCTTCACGGCGTTCACCGCGTTGAGCTCCTCCCAGGGGAAGAGCTTCACCTTCACCGTGGCCTTCTGTCCGGCGTTGCTGAAGGACTTCGTCACCTCCTTGCAGGCGCGGCCCATGTGCCCGTAGGCGGCGGTCTCGCTGTAGATGGGGGTGCGCAGCTTGAAGCGCTGCTCGATGAACCAGGGGCGCATGTCGAACTCCTTCATGCCGCCGATCACCTTCGCGATCTGGCCGTCACTCATCTTCACCTTGCCGGTGCCGTAGGTGTTCACGTAGAAGCCCACGGGCTTCGCCACACCGATGGCGTAGGCCACCTGCACGAGGCACTCGTCGCACACACCGGCCGCCACCAGGTGCTTCGCCACGTGGCGGGCCGCATAGGCCGCGCTGCGGTCCACCTTGCTGGGGTCCTTGCCGCTGAAGGCGCCACCACCGTGCGCGCCCTTGCCGCCGTAAGTGTCCACGATGATCTTGCGCCCGGTGAGGCCGGTGTCGCCATGCGGACCGCCGATCACGAACTTGCCGGTGGGGTTGATGTGGTAGGCGATGTCCTTGCCGAACAGGGCCTGCACCCGCTTGGGCAGCTTCTTCATGACGCGGGGGATGAGGACCTCGATCACATCCTTCTTGATGCGCGCCAGCATCTTGGCCTCGCTGTCGAAGTCGTCGTGCTGGGTGCTCACCACGATGGCGTCGATGCGCCTGGGCGTGTGGTCGTCGTTGTACTCGATGGTCACCTGGCTCTTCGCATCGGGGCGCAGGTAGGGCATCTTGCTGTTCTTCTCGCGGCGGATGGCGGCGAGCTCGCGGAGCAGCAGGTGGCTGAGCTCCAGCGGCAGGGGCATGTAGGTGTCGGTGTCGCGGCAGGCGTAGCCGAACATCATGCCCTGGTCGCCGGCGCCCTGCTCCTCGGGCTTTCTGCGCTCCACGCCCTGGTTGATGTCGGGGCTCTGCTCATGGATGGCGCTGAGCACGCCGCAGCTGTGCGCCTCGAACATGTACTCGCTCTTGGTGTAGCCGATCCGCTCGATCACGTCGCGGGCGATCTGCTGCACGTCGAGGTAGGCGTTGCTCTTCACCTCGCCGGCGAGCACCACCTGGCCGGTGGTCACGAGCGTTTCGCAGGCCACCTTGCTCTGCGGGTCGAACGCGAGGAAGTGGTCGATGAGGGCATCGCTGATCTGGTCGGCGACCTTGTCGGGGTGGCCTTCGCTGACGGACTCGGAGGTGAACAGGTAGGGCATGGCTTGGCTTGTGCGGGCGCAAAGGAAGGGGTTCGGCCGGGGAACGCCAAGCCGGGCGCCTCAGCCCCTGGTCAGTTCCTTGAACACCTCCTCCAGGCCGCGTTCGCTCTTCTGCAGGGTGAGGACCTTGAGGCCCTGTTCCACGGCGAACTGGAAGACCGAGGCACGCGGGTCCTGCCCGGGGCTGCACACCAGGCGCCAGCGGCCCCCGTCCAAGGCCTCGGCGCGCTCCACGCCGGCGATGGCCAGCAGGGCCTTCCGGTCCACCGGCCGGTCGAGCTCCACCTCGAGCACCTCGCGCTGCTGCACCGCCCCGCGCAAGGTGCTGGCGGTGTCGTCGGCCACGATGCGGCCGCGGTCGATGATGATCACCCGGTCGCAGATGGCCTCCACCTCCTGCATGATGTGGGTGCTCAGCATCACCGTCTTCTCCGTGCCGATGCGCTTGATCAACCCGCGGATCTCCTCCAGCTGGTTGGGGTCGAGGCCGCTGGTCGGCTCGTCGAGGATGAGCACCTGCGGGTCGTGGATCATGGCCTGCGCCAGGCCCACGCGCTGCCGGTAGCCCCGGCTCAGCTGCCCGATCTTCTTGTGCTGCTCGCGGTCGAGGCCCACCAGCCCCACCATCTCCTTCACCCGCGCGTCGGCGTTCCTCAGCTTGTAGATGCCCGCCACGAAGGTCAGGTACTCCTTCACATAGAGATCGGTGTACAGCGGGTTGTGCTCGGGCAGGTAGCCCACGCGCCGGCGCACCTCCATGCTCTGCTCGCGCGTGTCGAAGTCGCACACCCGCGCCGTGCCCTCGGTGGGCGGCAGGTAGCAGGTGAGGATCTTCATCATGGTGCTCTTGCCCGCGCCGTTCGGCCCCAGGAAGCCCACCACCTCGCCACCGCCGATCTCGAACGACACGTTATCCAGGGCCTTCTGCGGGCCATAGACCTTGGTGATGCCGGAGACGGAGATGGACATGGCGGGGTAAAAGTACCAGCAAGGGCGGGACGTGCCGAGTGAATGTGCAAATGGTGGAATATGCGGATGTGGCGATGCCGGGCTGGTGATCAGGCGGGAGGTGTGCGTATGTCCGGCATGAGGGGTTCGGGTGAATGGAGCGTTCACTTCATCGAACGATGGATGCTGGCGGACGTGATACCAGCACTGTGGAGGACCATCGCCACATTCCCATCATTTGCACATTCCACCTTGTTCCCACCGATCTTCGCACCATGCCCACCGGCCTTGTGATGCGCTCCACCGGCAGCCGCTACCTCGTGCGCGGTGACGATGGCTCGCTGCACGAGTGCGTGGCCAAGGGCAACCTGCGCATCAAAGGCTGGAAGAGCACCAACCCGCTGGCCGTGGGCGACCGGGTGGACTTCACCCCCCAGGTCAGCGCCGAGGAGGTGGGGGCCATCACCGACCTGCACGACCGCCGTAACTACCTGGTGCGCCGGAGCGTGAACCTGAGCCACCAGAAGCACGTGATCGCGGCCAACGTGGACCAGGCCCTCATCGTGGTCACCGTGGCGCGGCCGCGCACCTCGTACGGCTTCATCGACCGTTTTCTGGTCACCGCCGAGGCCTACCAGGTGCCGCGCATCGTCATCGTGTTCAACAAGGTGGACGCGCTCGATGACCGCGGGTTCGATCTGCTCGCCGAATACGAGGACGTGTACCGCACGGCGGGCTACACCACCATCATCACCTCGGCATTGAAGGGCACGGGGGTGGACGAGGTGAAGGCTCTGCTGCAGGGGAAGGTCACGCTCATCGCCGGGCACAGCGGCGTGGGCAAGAGCACCCTCATCAACGCCATCGAGCCCTCGCTCGACCTGCGCACCGAGGCCATCAGCGAGGCCAGTGAGAAAGGGCAGCACACCACCACGTATGCCGAGATGTTCGAATTGGGACTGGCGAGTGATGAGTTGCGAGTGGCGCGTGCTGCCGGTCCGGAAGCACTCGCCACTCGCCACTCGCCACTCACCTCCTCAGCGCCACCCACCTTCATCATCGACACGCCGGGCATCAAGGGCTTCGGGCTGGTGGACATGAGCGCGGAGGAGATCGTGGACCAGTTCCCCGAGATGTTCCGCTTGAAGGGGGAGTGCCGTTTCAGCAACTGCATGCACCAGCAGGAGCCGGGCTGCGCGGTGCGCAAGGCGGTGGAGGAGGGCTCCGTGCCCGAGAGCCGCTACCTCAGCTACATCGACATGGTGAACGGCGTGGAGGACACCGGTCCCTACCGCGTTGATTGAACGATGCACATGAACAAGACCCTCCTTGTCCTCCTTTCGCTCGCCGTGATCGGTTGCCGCCAGCAACAGGCCGTGGTGATGGTGCCGTCCGCGCCACCCGCGATGGACCATGGCGCCCTGCTCGCGCAGCAGAACGTGGACGCCACCATCTACCAGCACGCCAGCGCCGAGGGCGCGCGGTTGTATGTGCAGTGCTACGAACTGGCGAAGCTGCGCCTCGATGTGAACCTGTCCCGCCCGCACGACCTGCCCCCGGCGGTGATCGTGGACGTGGACGAGACGGTGCTCGACAACAGCCCCTACCAGGTGACCAACATCGTCCGTGGCCGCAGCTACACCCCCGCCACGTGGAACGAATGGGCGCTCATGGGCTCGGCAAAGGCGCTGCCCGGTGCGCTGGAGTTCCTGAGGTACGTGGAGTCGAGGGGGTGCGAGGTGTTCTACATCACCAACCGCGACGCGAGCGAGAAGAACGCCACCATCAAGAACCTCTTCGAGCTGCGTTTCCCCTTCGCCGACGAGGCGCACGTGCTGACCATGGAGAACGGCGTGAGCGA
>Ga0315900_10011558_pt1 | contig 10921 bp, 5 predicted proteins | sample LakEriMetagenome_FD_203521 | JGI IMG/M metagenome (GOLD analysis project Ga0315900, IMG submission 203521) | Freshwater fungal communities from buoy surface, Lake Erie, Ohio, United States - Buoy 12 MA114 | ecosystem: Environmental > Aquatic > Freshwater > Lake > Lake biofilm | place: USA: Lake...
TTGGGCTCGGATTTACGGTTACTGTAATCGTATAGGATGCGCCTGCACATGATCCACTTGTTGAGGTTGGTGTAATAATATACTGAACTGTACCAGCTGTTGAGTTACTTGGGTTCGTTAAGGTTTGTGCTATCGTTAAGCCTGAACTTGCTGACGCTCCTGTTATTCCTCCTGTGATCGTTCCTACTGTCCAAGCAAATGAACTTGGTGCTGATGCCAATAACGCTATGTTTGTTGCTGCTCCGCTACAAATCGATGCTGTGTTTGCTGTTGTAACAGTTGGTAAATCTCCAATGTTCAAAGTTACTGTTGCACTGTTTGTTGTGCCACAACCATTCGTTACTGTATATCTTACTTTTTTACCGTTATCTGCAAAGCTTACTGTGTATGGTACTGTTAAGGCTGCATAGCTTCCTGAACCTACTGCTGTTTCTAACTGCCAGCCTTGTGAACTTATCGTGGAGTTGTTAGCCGTTACTGTTGGTGCTGTTGGGTTATAACTTGCTCCAGCACAAATAGCAGAAGGGGTGGCTGGTGTTGCTACCGTTGGTGCAGAACCAATGTTCAAGGTTACTGTTGCACTGTTTGTTGTGCCACAACCATTCGTTACTGTATATCTTACTTTTTTACCGTTATCTGCAAAACTTACTGTGTATGGTACTGTTAAGGCTGCATAGCTTCCTGAACCTACTGCTGTTTCTAACTGCCAGCCCTGTGTGGTTATGGCTGAGCCATTGGCTGTTACAGCTGGTGCTGTTGGATTGTAACTTGCTCCGGCGCAAATAGCAGAAGGGGTGGCTGGTGTTGCTACCGTTGGAACATTATTTGCAATAACACTTACAAGACTTGAAGCAGTACAACCTCTGAAAGTAGAAGATAAATTGTAATTATTGGAACCACTAAGTGCACTAGGGATTGTAGGATTTAAAGTGCTAGCTGAAAAACTTGGGCCAGACCATGAAACTGTTGGTGCACTAATAACTACAAATGCTTCAGATTTTTCTAATTCAGCTGAGCTTAAATCCCAGCCACTTGTGGCGTCATTGTCTATATTGTCATTTGGTGAAGCTCCTCCATTATTTATTACTGTTGACCCATTCCATGTTAAAATGTATGTAGAACCATCCCAACTATCATCATATTGATCATAAGCATTTAAATAAAGTGTTTGACCTAAATAAGCAGACAAATTTATCGATTGATTTGTCAACAATCCAGAGCCATTTCCAATTGTTCCATTACCTTGAGCCCAAACTACAGTTCCAGAACCATTCAAACCGGTTGTTATATTAACCCATTTTTCAGAAGCCCACGATCCACCTGATGTTGTTAATAAGTATGTTGTATTTATTGAGGCACTGCCATTTAAATTAACTGGACTACCTTCACAAGTTGTAATGGAATTTCCAACAGATGGGTCAGCATCTACTGTAGGTGTAACATTATTTACATTAGCAGTTACTGAATAAGCTGAATTGCCAGGGCCTGCTGTTAACCCACAATTGGTAGTATTACTTCCAAACCAAAAACATCCTTCTCTAACTACATCAAATGTTAAGTTATTATTTCCAGCAGTTGGCGCTGTTACTGTAAAAGCATAAGTACCGGTAGCTCCTGAGGCAAGATTCTGAGCATCCACCCTCACTAAGTAGTCAGGGTCTCCATTCCACTTAATACCAACATTATAATCTATGCCTCCACCATCAGTCCAGTTAACAGAACCATTATTTTTTAAGGTAACTGTTACTGTGCGCGTTTCGCCTTGACACCACCAATTACCTCCTGTATTTGAACTAATCCATGAGGTTGCAAATTGTGGTTGGGCAGTTATAAAAGACCAAGTTGTACATCCAGTTGGTGCACCTGAACCATTTTTTGGTACAACACGCCAATAATATGTTGTTAACCCATTTAACCCGCTTGCTGCATATGTTGTAGATATTTGATCTGTTGAAACTCTTACACTTGGATCTTGATTATTAACTAAAGTTTGATTAGTTGATAAATAAACATCATATCTTTCAGCATAGGTTGGAGCAGCCCATTGTAAATTAAGTGCTAAATTTTGATTGGTTGCACCATTTGCTGGAGCAGTAAGGCTTGCACAAATTGGCGCAGGATTTCTATAAATACAAACATTAAAAGTTCCTGGTACATCAAAAGATGAATTGGTATAAAGACGAAAGTAATAATCAGTATTCAAAGCAAAACCGGAAACAACTGTTGGATTAGGAGTTTGCGCTCGGAAATCACATACTACAGACAACCCGGAAGCAACTGTACCGCAAGCAGAGAAAAACTCAATACCCAAATCAGGTGATGCTGTTCCTAGCGTTACACCAAAATTTAAGGTACTATTATTACCTGAATTAAATTTATACCAAACATCTTTTATAGTACCTGTTGGGTCACAGGTAGGATTTGAAGGAAGTTCTTGAGAGGCGCCAACCGTTGTTCCTGATGTATTTGAACACGATGCAGAAACCGCTAATATAGTTGCATTGGCACACAAATCATTAGCCGGAGGTGGCGGTGGTGTTTGAAGTAACCATTCTAAAGTAAATGTTCCCTGACCGGCTAAATATCCATCCTGAATCCAATAAACTGTTTGAGTTGAGCCTGTATTATTTAAAAAATAATAGTGTGTCAAATCATCATCATCTAAACAACCAACTACAGTACCGTTAGTAGTTTGTGTTGGAAGGTTTCCAACATATCCAGTGTTTATTTCTGTTGCACCAGGGCAAGATCCACCGTATGCAATTCTGTGTTTTGAGTCGTATGCATTTACTGACTGACCTATAAAAAGCTCACTACCGTTTGGCACATCAATTTTAAATATTCTATCGCCACCAGTTCCATTTAAACAAGATGTTGAAATATCGTTTGCATAACCCACTGTTGTACCACTAAATGGACTTGTAAGTGTTGTCAAATCCTGTGCGTTGGTACAGTTTTCACCTGGTAAAGTAATTGTAGTAAAACTATTTGGATTATTTATAACAGTTGCAGTTTGGTAATTTCTAGTAGGGGTACAGTATTCATAAACTCTCACATAATAAGTGGTGCCGCCAGCTAATCCGGTTAAGGAGACCGGACCAGAAGCAGTTCCATTAAAAACACATTGTTGCCCACTTGCATAAACTGTATTTGCAGTTGGGTTAGTTCCATTTGTAGGTGCTACAAAACTATTGGTTGTATTTACATAAACAACCCTGCCTGCACCATTACCATTGGTCCAGTTAATTGATGCACCGCTACTGGTAATTGAACTTGCTGTAATATTTGATGCTTGAGTTGTGGGGGCGGTGCAAGGAGATTGCAGACTCCAAGTTAATGTAAATGCACCTGAACCACCACTTAAACCATCTTGAACATACCACACTCGCTGTGTTGAACCAGTTGTATTCGTCCAAACAGTTGGATTTAGTGCGTCATTATCCCAACATTGAATTTGCGTAGCTCCAGGGCAGGTGGCTCCATAACCGATATACTCATATTCATCGTAATTATTGGCAGTTTCTTGAAAGGTAATTGTGCTATTGTTCGGCACATCAATATAAAATATTCTATCAGGAGCACCTGTTATACAAGTTGAAATATCGTTTGCATAACCCACTGTTGTACCACTAAATGGACTTGTAAGTGTTGTCAAATCCTGTGCGTTGGTACAGTTTTCACCTGGTAAAGTATATGTTATTCTGACCTGCCCTCGGAAGCCTGCTCCTGCAGCGCCAGTTCCTCGTCCACCGCCACCACCACCGCCAATTGCAGTTGCAGTAAAACCAGCTCCATTACTATTTCTGCCCGCTGCGCCAGCACCACCACCACCAGTGGAGGGAGAAGTAGAGGTTCCAGCTACACCACCTGTAGCTGAAGCAGTTCCATCTTTCCCATTTCCAGGACAGTTTGTGTAAGGAGTTGTACATGGTGAACTCCATGTTGAATTCCAATTACCAGCCCCACCACCAGAACCAGACCAGGTTGTATTTCCACTTGGACCACCAACACCACCTGCATTTCCAACGGTACAGCCAGAGCTACATTGTCCTGCAGCACCACTAGAATTTGATGAGCCATTACCTCCGCCAGTAGCTCTTAACACAACAGCATTATCAGAAATTCTCAGAACTTGTGAAAAATCAGCACCTGCATTCTGAAAACCTGCCGCATCAACAGAAATAGAAAACGTTTGACCAGGAGTTACGGCATAAGTTTCAATACCTGAAAATCCGCCGCCTCCACCGCCGCCTGCTCTTCCGCCTCCACCTGCTCCTCCATTACCTCCAGCACCCCAAGCCTCAACTTGAATAGATGTGACTCCTGCAGGAACTGTCCAGATGCAAGTACCAGCAGTTGTAAAGTTTAAAATGCTTTTTCCTCCTGATGTAGTGGAATTAGGAACACACTGCCCCACCCCATTTTGGCTAAAAGCAAAAGCAAAAAATAGCACAAGCGGTAGTGCCCAGTTTTTTAACCGGGCTGTTAATAAGTTAAACGGGAAAGCAAAATTTGGTTTAAATGGGTTACTTGGTTTAAAAACCGATTTAGTTTTTGCAAAAGCAAGTTGTAAATTTTTAAAAAATAGTGCGTTAGAAAATAAATTTTTAAGCGATTGAGCAAAGGTATTTACAATTTTAAAAAAAACAGAAAGCGTTGTAAATACTAGTAAACACAAAGGAAACCAGATTTTACAAATTTTATTTAAAAAACTTAATTTATTTTTAACGTATAGTTTACTCATGCTCGTTTTAGCGAGGGCATAAACAGGTATGCCTTTACTATTTAAAAATAAAAAGGAATATTTGCAAAAATTAACTAAATTGATTTTTTTCCATTAATTGGAATATTTTTATCTCATTTGGTTCTCGAGTACTCGTTCTCTTCGACTGCCACTTCGACTGCGCTCAGTGTGACAGCTCGAACTGACACTTAAAGAGATGTATAGACTGCCACTTCGACTTGGCTCAGCAGTGTGACAGCTTGAACTGACAAAAAACAGATTCTGAATCGAGTTCAGAATGACGAACAAGGAGAGAAACTCATAAACTCCTCCCCCTGCCCCCTCCAGAGGGGGAAATGTGTACTGTTAAGTCATGCTGAGTATTTAGTTCTCCGCTTCGCTCGAAACGACAGTTATCGATTGTCACATCGAGCGCAGTCGAAATGCGTTCACGCTTGTTGTTCTCGACTGCCACTTCGACTTCGCTCAGTGTGACAGCTCGAACTGACAAGCGTTTTCAGTCACTTCAAGTGCGAGGAACGAGTGTAACGAGAAGGGCTGGAACACCATTATTTAATAAATTAACTGCGAAATTTAAAATTGTACTTATAAAAAATAAAATAAATTATAAAAGTTATAATTATAATTATAATATTTAAGTATATTTACAAAAATTATAACTATAAAATGAAGCCATTGATTCCGTCAGATTTAACACCACGTTTGGTATATCTAAAAAGAGTTTTGCCTTTTATTGATAAACCTATCATTAAAGTTTTTACCGGGCAACGCCGGGTTGGAAAAAGTTATTTACTTTTTCAAATCATGCAATACCTGCTGCAACAGGATAAAAAAGCGGCAATACTTTATATTAATAAAGAGGATTTAATGTTTGCAAGCATAAAAACAGCTCAGAACCTAAACGATTACATCGTCTTACATAAATCAAAAAGTAAAAAAACGTATGTTTTTATAGATGAAATTCAGGAAATTACAGAATTTGAAAACGCCTTACGATCCTTGTTATTAGATGAAACATTAGATATTTATTGCACAGGAATTAATGCCAATTTATTATCGAAAGATTTAGCCGGTAAGTTAAGCGGTAGATGTATAGAAACAGTGGTGTATAGTTTATCTTACAAGGAATTTCTTAAATTTCATGAACTAGAAAATACTAACGATGCATTGGAAAGCTATTTAAAATATGGCGGTTTACCCTATTTAAAAAATTTAAAACTTACAGATCAAATTGTTTTTGAATACCTAAAAAATATTTATAATACAATTGTTTACCGCGATATTGTTAATAGATATGCGCTTAGAAATGGTCCTTTTTTAGAACAATTAATTTTATTTTTGGCAAGTAATATTGGAAGTATTTTTTCGGCCAAAAAAATTAGCGATTTTTTAAAATCACAGCAAGTAAAAATGGCTCCCAATCAGGTTCAGTTATATATTTCATATTTAGTAAATGCATTTATCATACAGCCAGCGTCGCGCTATGATATTGTAGGAAAACGCTTGTTTGAAATTGGCGAAAAATATTATTTCGAAAACTTAGGTATTAGAAATTGCATTTGGGGTTATCGACCAGAAGATAAAGGTAAAATAATGGAGAATGCTGTATTTAACCATTTACTTTTTAAAAATAATGTGGTAAAAGTGGGCGTATTGCATGAAGCTGAAATTGATTTTATTGCCGAAAATGAAGGAGAAAAGCATTACTATCAAGTAGCGCTTTCTATTCACGAAACACAAACCATAGAGCGTGAATTTGGCAACCTAAAAAAAATAAAAGACAACTATCCAAAAACAGTCATCACCTACGATGTATTTAAAGGTAATACAATGGATGGTATTCAATGTTTAGACTTAAAAAGTTTTTTGACTACATAGGTATTAAATAAAAAGAGACTGTACTCAACTTTTGAGACAGCCTTTTTTTTCTATAAACTTTTATACAAAGAACGAGCTACAAATTTAAATAAATGATTTTGGAATTATATAAACTTATCATGCAATTTCCATTATACAGAAAACCGTATAATCAAATTAAAAAAACCTTACAACGAAAATAATTTTAATAAATTAAATTATGAGTTAACTATTTTTTAACTATCAATTAATTTATAAATTCACGGAAATTGAGTTCAATAATTGATTTATTTTGTTAATAAAAACACCTACTATGAAAGAAACTTGTTTTTTGAAAAATAACAGTACGATTAGGGTTAAAATAAGTAACGAAAGTCAAAACAATTACTCTCGTTACACAACATACTTATACTCCAACAAGTATAAATCATTCTAAACATAACAAAATTAATATTTAATTAATAATAAACTGACAGATCAGTTTATTTTCCAATAAATGGAACGAGCGACCTTGTTATGTTGATTAAAAGCTATTTAAAAATAATCACTCGCTACTTAAAAATATTTTATTTATTTCATCAGTACTTAATGCAACATTCCAAATGCCAATATCATCCAAATCTCCCATAACGTAAGACCCCTTAATAGGTGTATTTGTGCCAATATTAAATAGTGCGCCAAATACTAAAGATAGTGATGATGGCAGTATGACATCATTAAGCAAATTTGTTGCCACAAACTTACCGTTAATATATATTAAAGCCATGCCATTTTTAAAAACACAAGTGATATTTGTCCAATTGTTATAATGATTACTAAAATTTAAAAAATTATTATTATCAACATTTTCTCTATTAATAAACAAATCTTGCTCATTAGAACAAACTAAAGAATATTCATTAGAAGATTTATCGCCTTTAGAAATTATAACTTGAGAATTATTTGGATTAAATTTCAAATTAGTCCAAACAGAAATTGTAAAATTATTTCGTAACTGCAGCGAACTGTTTTGCATTTCAACTTCAATATGACTATAAATACCATCAAAATTATAGGCTTTATTTTCAATTCCAAATCTATCGGTTGTTAATTTGCAACCATGGTTAATTGCATTATTTCCATTCATACTTTCGTCATCTGCATTGCCATTAAACGGCCACCAGCCAATCAATCCATTAGTAGGTATGTAATTAGGAATAGTTTGAGAAATTACAGAAATTGCAAAGCTACAATTCACTATTATAATAAGTGTTATTTTTTTCATTTAATTAGTTTTTTATAATTGGTAACTCAGCTAATATTATTTTAAACTAAGGAGACTATGTATTCATCTTAAAAATTTAATTTTACATTTTATAATACTAAATAAATTAATAGGTATTTATATTTAATGAATTCCACTACTAATACTTTCTCTTTTCATTGGATTAATTGAAAGAACCGGAATTGAACTTTTTTTAATAATTTCGTTAGCACACATACCAAATATCATTTCTTTTAAACTTAAACTTTGTTTATTCATTTGCACTATAATATCACAACTGTTATTTATAGCGTAATTAATAATTGTATCTGATACATCTTTACTACATATTGATTTATTCGAACAATTTAGCCCCTGCCCTTTTATGTATTTTTTTACCTGATTTACATATGGTAAAATATTATTTTCATACTGTTCGTTATTGGGAGGGAAAACAGAGATGATATTAATATTAGAATTAAACATTTTAGCTAATTGTACCGTAATTCCTACCTTTTCTCTACTCTCAGCAGTTAAATCAATATGTATAAATATGTTTTTGTATTTTAATTGACTATTTAATACGTTAACTGTATAAACCGGACAAGGTGCAATTTTTAAAAACTTATATAATTCAGTTTCATTAAAAACAGGTTTTAACTTTACCTCATTATTTAAACCAAAAACTATTAAGCCGCAATCCGTTTCAATTGCTTTTTTAGTAATATTTTTAAAAATATTTTCGGAAATATAAATACTTTTGACATCTAGTCCTGAATCTTTTTTTGTTTTATTGGTAATTTCTATAATTTCATTATTTCTTTGGTTTTCACTTTCTGAACAAACAAACATTAATATTAATCTTGCGTTTAAAGATTTAGCTAAAACAGTTGTTTGTTCAATGAGGTTCATTGATTTTTTTGAAAAGTCAATTACTATAATAATTGCGGAATTTCTTTTAAGTATCATAATAAATTTAATTTTAATTGTTAATAAATCTATTTAATCGTTTAGTTATAAATTTATGTATAAAAAAAATGACTACTTTTTCATCGGCAACTTATTCCAATAAGTGGAATAAGTTGCCGATTTTCGAATGTAAAAAGAGGAACACCAGATTTAGAGATGCATAAATTTGCAGCGTAAAAACGTTGTAAAATTATTTTTTTTGCCTTGGAATGCAGCTACCAAAGGTGTGGTTTTGAATCACCCATTGCGCAACTGCCTAAGGCAATAGACTCCCGATAGCTATCGGGAGTCTTTCTCGAAGCGATCTTGTTTGCAAAAGATTATATTTCCGCGTGCATTAGGCTAAGATTCTGCTAGCAGCAGTTGTTCTTTTTATTATTTGTTTGTAGGCACCATCCCAAAGGTCAATACGTTTTTGTAGGGAGTCAATAGTTGCTTGTTCTGCTTCTTTCCAAAATTTGTCATTGTTGCCACAAAGATTTGATGTCATTTGTAAAGCAAGATGCCTATGATGGTCTCCGTCCACCTCTATATGTCTTTCGAGGTAATACTTGAAAATAGAAATGCTATCAGGGAAGTTTTTATGCATATCGTTTACTATTGCAATAAACATTCCTGGGATTAGGTCTTCCCGTCCAAATGTGAAAACTGCTGATTGTAAATACTCTTTATTGCTTCCAATAGTTTTGAATGTAAAGTTAACAAAGTCCCGCGCTTCTTTTGGAGTCTCTGAACTTGTAAAAGCAGCATTCAAGTCGCTAGTGGTTTTTAATACTGTTATAAATTCTTCAATTTGAGAAGTGTTTGCCCCGCATTGTTTCATAGCGTCTAAATATAATTCAAAATGACTTTTCCTCTTCCCGAAACTGTCAATGTCAGATTCTTCGCCAACAACGATTTCATTAATAAGATATCTTGTATCTGCCGAGCCCTTTGGGAACCATGGAATGGAAGTACAAGTCAGATTATTTTGCAGAGCCTTTAGTAAAGACATAAAGTCCCAAACAGCAAAAACATGATACTGCATAAAAACTTTCAGGTCGTCTATGTCTTTAATTGCTGAATAAACTTTATGATTAATGATTTGCTGCCTTAAAGGCTCAGTTGCCTTTTTAATTTTGTCTAATTGTTCGTTCATGTCTGTCTTTTTAAAATTACTGCTAAAGGTTACAAGCTAAATTCGTGTTTGGGTTTTGAAACTTTGCTTACCAAACTATTTTTACTAAGTAAAATATTTAGTGGGCATTTGCAAAGTAAAAAAAACCGTCATTCGCTGGAGTATAAGATTTTTCAAGTGCGCAGCCGAATGCCCAAATTGGATTTAGTTTGGATTACCTTAATTTTGTGTATACAACATATGTTTCGTGCATTTGTTTAAATACGATACGCCATAGTTAGTTTTGCTCTAGGTGTAATTCCTGACACTATGGTTGTATCTCCACTTGAATAAATTCCCGGTACAAATCCAACACTACTTGCCAAATCATCAAATCTATTGTATTTCCTTAAATCTCCTAACTCTGCTAAAATCGAAACGGCTACTATACCTCCAATACCTGGGACACTCATTAATAAATAGTAATCCTTTTTATAATGTTTTCGCGCGTAGGCTCGTAATTGATTCGATATATTAAGAAGTTCATAATGCATAAAATTAAAACGCTTTAATAAAAAATTAATTTTTTCTGTTCCTGTTTCATAGGACATTTTTTGAGTTTGAATCCATTCTATAAAATTCTTGCTCCAATTGGGATTATCAAATTCTTCAGGTATTACTATTCCATAATACATCAAATGACTTTTTATTTGGAGCTTAACGTGACGTAACCCTTCTACTAAATTATTTCGCTCCCTAAATAAACTTCTAAAGCTTTCTCTTTGCTCTTCAGGAATTGTTATGGAATTAAGTGCATCATTTTTTAATTGTTTACAGATATTTCTACAATCAATTTGATCAGTTTTAACTACATTCTGTTTTTGGGGTTTGGGAATATCGGCGGCATTTAAAACCAAAACATTCCAGTTTTGTTTTTGAAATAAACGTGCCGCTGAATATCCGCTAAAGCCAGCTTCATAAGCACAGGTAACTTCATGGCTTGGATAATGTT
>Ga0315900_10011560_pt1 | contig 10920 bp, 21 predicted proteins | sample LakEriMetagenome_FD_203521 | JGI IMG/M metagenome (GOLD analysis project Ga0315900, IMG submission 203521) | Freshwater fungal communities from buoy surface, Lake Erie, Ohio, United States - Buoy 12 MA114 | ecosystem: Environmental > Aquatic > Freshwater > Lake > Lake biofilm | place: USA: Lake...
AGTGCCGTTGGGGCGATAACAAGTATCGTGTTATTGCTGGTCGCAGTGGGATTAAGAACCGGGCTTACGGCTGTATTGACGAAGCAGTACGCAAGACTCAGGCTATGGGCTTCCATATTGATGTGACTAACCTAGCCATCTTCGTACACCTTGGTGGTAATGATATGCATTCAGACGTTACCGAAATGCTTCTGCGTAGCCGTATCTGGGCGTTAGAAGAATTGCTAATGTGGGTACGGTACCTATATCTGTATGGGAATGGGGGTATTGCCGATAGTCCTAGTGGATTGACAAACACCCCATAACCCTGGTATAAAGAGATCGTGGAACTAATCATTACCGATGGTGGACGTTCAAAGGCTGGCTATAAGGGCCGTTGCCGTGACTGTGTATGCCGTGCGATTACGGTAGCTACAGGTCTCCCTTACTCATGGGTCTACAAAGAACTGGCACGTCTGAACAAGACGGAAGGTGGCTTTGCGATGGCCCGTTTTGGTCTGCGTAAGGATGTGTACGAGCCGTTCCTGAAGCGTCTGGGATTCCGTAAGCTAACGATCCCTACGACTAAAGTGGGGCACTTCACGCCCCCTATGGGAACGCTTATCGTGTGTATGCCAGGACACGTTGCCGCGTGTATTGACGGGGTTCTGTATGATTCCTGGGACTCTCGTAAGGACGGTAAGAATGATGTCTACGGGTACTGGATAAAGGACTAGGACCCCGTAGGTGTCATATACTAGGACCCCCTTGACTTTGACGGTGTGGGTGTGGTACAGTATTCATACAGTCAAAGAGCGGGCGACATAAAACCGTTGGCTGACTAAAAACAAAACAGAAGGGTGGTAATGTGACGGGGCTCGAAACCCTGGTGAATGTTCTCACCAACAGGTAATCACATAAAAGCCTGTCTAGCCCTTCTAACAAATTTACAGACCGAAACCACGAATAAGCCATAATTGGGGCTTACGTGTACGGGTAGCGTCAACTGGTAGGTGAGGGTTTTTGGGTGTACCCTCCCTACCGTACCCGTTTACGATATCCGTTTACGATATCCGTTTACGATATCCGTTTACGATATCCGTTTACGATATCCGTTTACGATATCCGTTTACGATATCCGTTTACGATATCCGTTTACGGTATTCACATATCCTGCATAATTACGCAGATTCATATGATTTTTTCGTAGGTAGATACATAGTTATGCAGATTCCTAGACATAAACTGCAAAAAGCCCTACAACCCTTGACTTTCACCTGATTCTCTGGTATAGTGAAGACCATGCCGAACCATTGCTATAACCGCTTGGCACTTGAAGGCCCTACTGAAGCCATTGACGCTTTCGTTACTGCTACTCGTGATGATGAAGGGGCTTACGCTATCCTCAAAAAACTTATCCCTATGCCTAAAGCGTTTGAGAATAGCGTTTCGGGCATGGTTACTCTCAAAGATGGGCAACGTGTGCGTGTGGCTAAGGCTGTAATGAAGGACGATGGTGTAACCCATGACTACTACCGTGAGTTCACGGATGAAGAACGTACAGAAGTGCGTAATGTGGCTAAGACGCTCAACCATCTTATGGGTCCTGGTACGGTACCTGAAACTATGGACTGGTATTCCTGGTGCAACGCAGTATGGGGTACGAAGTGGGGAGACTACGATATTACCTACCATGACGTTCTGCCTGAAGTGAACCACGAACATGACCCCGACGACTTTGATACGCCTGAAGAACTCGAAGAACTTGAAAGCGAATACCCTAACAAGTGTGAACACCGTGAGTTACCTGGATTCCTATTCGATACGGCTTGGAGCCCCATTGCCAAACACGCTATGAAGTACATCAGCAAAATGTTCCCAGACATCAAGTTTATCTATTCCTATTGGGAAAGTGGTATGCAAGTCCAAGGGGAATTCATTATTCAGAATGGGGAACTTCTGTCTGAGTTTCACGACATGTATGACGGTTGCCAGGGAGGGTAGGGCTACGGCCCTACAACCCTTGACTTTCGTCGCTGTGTGGGGTACTGTATGCGTGTGAAGAAAAACACTCTCGTTCAGGACATCATGGTAGGTTGCCTTACCGCTATCGGTGCCATTCTCATTGCCGCATTCTTTCTAGGAATCTAGTACCTTGTCATGGTTGGTTTGGTATGGGTATTCCTATGGGGATGGGCTGGTATGGGTGTTGAACCCAGCCTCTCGCATATCAACCCGTGGATGGCCGCTGTACCGCTGACTGTGGTGCTTTGGATTCTTCAATGGATCTTCAAGTCCAACGTCACCGTCAAGAAGTCGTAGCCGCTACGTAATTGCGTAACCCAGACAATGTGACGGCGTAGCCGTCCCAGGACTTATGGATGAGGCCAGGGGTTACGCGACTTCATTACAATCTCAGACTTTTAGGTCATGCCAGACAATGTGACTACGTAGTAGTCCCAGGTACTGTACTTATGTATCTTCAAAATTTTGGAGAGTGGGTACAGTACCTATATCTGTATGTGAAAAGGACAATGGTCCTAGTGCCTTGACATTTGGGGTGAGGCGTGGTATAACTGAATCATGGAATGGGGAAAGAAACGCCACTATATGGTTCCCACTGGTTATGTGTATACAAAGGTGTACACGATTCGAGACGCTAAGCGTATGGCTAGACAAAACCACTCTGTAAATCAGTACTTCTACGCTTTCATCCCCTCTGAGAATAACGCACCTGGCTTGAATCCTATGCATCGGGTTAAGTATTCCTTTACCGGACGTAAATGGGTAAAGTCAGGTTTGGGACTTCAGTCCTAACCCCTTGACAAACACCCCATAACCCTGGTATAACACAAACATGCGAGGATTCACCCACCGCCCTCTACTCAAGTGTGATTACACTGGAATCTGGTTCACCACCGACTCTGAAGCCGCCTATGAAACAGGTATGCGTAAGCGTACCTACCAATGGACTTCTGTGTATGTGCAACGTAACCAAGACGGTACCTCCACTACCCATATCCATAAGGGTACGCAGGTGGTTTACACTTACACTCGCAAGCACTTCCTGTCTCTTATGGAAGTCTGGAACCGAATCGGTATGGCACAAAAAGGTGACCATATCTGGCTCTACGAAGAGGTAAAGGGACGTTAGTCCCAAGCCCTTGACAAACCACCACCCACTAGGGTATAAACAAATCATGGCTAAGAAAGTCACAAACGCAGAAATCACCGCCGCCGCTACCGAACTGGCTAAGGCTAACGCAGATGCACGAGACGCAGACGCCCGCGCCAAAGCCGCTAAGGATATCCTTACCGTTGCCCTTGAGCAACGTGGGTCCCTTACCAATCTGGGTATCGTGCTTGCCGTTACGGATACCTATAGCATCCCCCTGGAATACGTGGAGGAAGCCTTCCCTAACGGTCTTCGTAACAAGAACGTCTCCCTTACCAAGGCAGACGTGAAGCAAGCCAGCAAGCCTGAACTCATTGTCACTGGAACCAAGAAGTCTTGGAAGGTGGACGCCGTTAAGAAGTAAAGCATCGTGGAAGTTATGGGGGTGGGTAACCACCTAGACTTTTGGGTTGGGTCAGACAACTCCCTATGTATTTGCATAGGGAGTTTTATGCTTATGTATCTGGCTATGGGTATGCATAACACATACCCATAATAGTCCTAGTTATGTGACTACGTAGTGGTCCTGGGACCCACTTGACATTTGCCCTGTGAATATGGTCTAATGATGACATGGAACCGAGCGTACTCGCATACAACTACCCTGACTTTGATATTGTACACGGTGAGGCACTGTTTGATGTCTGTGAGGTTGAATTCCTTATATGTGTGGGTAGCGTAAGCAAGCCTACAGCATGGGTGAATGGAATCCCTACGCTATTCAAACCCAAAGCCTACGTATCCGTCTTAAAGACAGGTATGTATTACCCAATCGTGTGTGTTGAAGGGGACGTAAACAAGGAACATGAACTGCTGGAACGGGCTATGACTGTAGCGGCGATGACTGTTAACCCTGTCTTCGGTAGCCGATTCAAGAAAGAGAAATCTGTAGTCTACGTGAACTCTAGTTCTTACGTAAATGGGAAAGACAAAGAGGTAATAGAAGCCCTTAAGCGTATCTATAACAACTTCAAACTGTGGTCCTAGGACCCACTTGACATTTGCCCCGTGAATGTGGTCTACTACGCATATGGAACAAACCCACACCTTCCAACCCTTCTTCCTTACAGAAACCCGTACCTACGGTCGTGGTAAATCCAACTACGGTTACCTAATCATTCGCATTGGTAACGAAGATACGTTAGGTAAAGCCGCTGGTGGAGGTTATGATGTGCAAAGCACCGCTCTCACAAACGCATTGCTTAGTCATCCGGTTACCAAACCCCTACTCCAGCAAGCCATTCTCAAGGCTTATGAAAATGGGCACCTTGTCCGTTACACTAGCAACCCTCGTGCATGGGCATGTGGCAAGGCGTCTCCCTACTATGGAGTTGGGTATGCTAAGGATGAGGCTAACAATGGTCCTGCCTGTTACTCCATTGACGGAACGGTTGGGCTCCACAACGTTATGGAGTTCTTTAAGTTAGCCGGATTCATTGCAATCAAGCAGTACAGTCATAAGGGTACGTGTAGCGGTTGGCTCATCATGCCTTACACAAACCCATAATGGTCCTAGGACCCACTTGACATTTACCCCCTACTATGGTATAACTGTATCATGTTCAGACGAAAGCAACAACCCCGAGACCACGTTTGGTACGTCATCCTTGAGAACGTTGTTACCCATGAGCGAGTCGCTACCTGTCTCCATAACCAACGTCCTGCTAACCTGAAGCGAGCCGAAGGTAAGCGGTTATGGTCGGCTGAGTTTATGAACTGGGTCTACGGTAAGGAAACGCCTAGCCTAAAGGTAATGGAATACGGCCACCGCCACCGGGACGAACCGTCTGAACTCCACGAGGGGGCTTATGAAAATGCCTAAACGCACCTACACCGAATGTGTAATCTGGTTGGTTACAGAAATCCAGAACGCTTGCCATATCCTTGAGACGTTGTACAACCAGGAAACCAAGCAACACCGCTCCGTTACAGAAATCCAGAAGGCTTTCAGGACTCTGAACTTCTGTCAGCCACGTCTGCGTAAAATGTGGGGCAAGGCTTACAGGGACATGTATCCCCGTATCCTTGCGGCCCGAAAGGGGGTAGGTATGTAACGTATCCCTATAAGAATGTGGGTTGTGGGCTTAGGTACCTGGATTAGGGTCCTAAGCCCATTGGGTATGTATCCACATAATGGTCCTAGTGTATGAGTAGGACCACTTGACATTCTTGAGAGAGTATGGTATAACATTGTCATGGTTACCGAAACCAACGCCCAAACCGAAACCCTGAACACCATCACCCAGCACCAGCACATGCGTCGTTTCATGGCGGCTCTGAACCTTACCCATCCCCATAAGGAATATCATGAGTTCATCACGGACTTCAACGACGCTGAGAAAGTTAGGGATGGGCTCATTGAAGCCTACGAATACGAACGCACCAGAAACGCCTACCTTATGGGAGCCTGTAACTACATCGCCTTCGCTACAGAGGTACCTAAGATTGCACCTAGAGATACGGAGTTTCGCGCCTACGTCCAAACCTATGAGCCGAAAGAAGGCTCACGAAACCGTCCTGGCGTCGCAGACATTGAAATCACATTCTCCCAGTACGCCACCTGTGGAGCCATCTACCGTGACGGACAATGGAGTTTCCATAGCTAAGGGAACCACGTAATCCCAGACTTTAGAATCAGCCCAGCCTACTCCCTTACAAATCTCTGTAAGGGAGTTTCTTATGTATGTGTGTATACACCCGCGCATCACCTATGCGGGTGTATAAGTAAGACGAAACCCAAGACTATAGAATCAGCCCAGCGAGTCCTACGCGCCTGGACTTCTAACTCAGGTCAGTAGGTACCCTATGTCTATATGTTATGCGTTTCCGTTGCTTATAGGGGTATATAAGGGGGTTCGGGACTTTAGACCTATTTTGCTCTAGGGGCTTGCGTTATGGGTCCGGGTATGGTATAACGTTATTGTGATGAACTCACATAGCACCCAAACCGACACCCCGACCATTTCGGCACGTGCCGAGGCGGCACGCCTCCAAGCGGATACTGATACGCTTAGGGACTATTCGCCCGCCATTTACAATGACTTGCGCGAATATTCCGCCGAATTGCGGAATGACCGAGAGGAGCAAGATATTGCGCGGATTATTGAACGCGCATGGGGTACCCGATAATGGCGCGTTCGATTCATCCCAACCTTACCCCGGACCAAATCAGGGAAGTAGTACCAGGCCTATGGCCCACGATGGACGTACTCAGCCGTAAGACTGAGAACGGGGAATATATCCCCACGCCGTTCTACGCTATCACGCAGCCCGATGGTACGTATGGTTGCAAACCCGTACTCTCGCAATTCCACCTAATGACGGGAACCCAGGTTGCGGAATACCTGGCAGACGTTGCGGAATTGGCCTTCGGTAAGGATTCCCGTACTACAATACGCCAGAATGGCGCGGGATTCAAGACGTTCATGCGGACTACCGGGGACGTTGCCGCACAAAAATACCAAATCTTTGGTATGGGGACGTTTGAACCGGGATACAAAGTCTTTGACCTTACGGCATACGCTTTGCGGGAAGTCTGCACCAACGGCATGGTATCCCCTGAAGCCTTCAGCCGTTCGCGGATCATCAATTCCCCTATTACCTTTGAATCAAAGGTAATACAGGCCGCCGACGCTCTAACCTTGCATGTTCAGCGCGCTACGTATTGGGCAAACTGGGTTGAATCCCTAGAAACGCATGAACTCAGCCCGAAAGACGCGTTGTACTTGTTTAGAGGCGCCTTAGGGTTTAGCATGAACGGGGAACTGAAGCCACGCGAGCAAGCCGCCCTAGACAAGTATCTAGGCGCGTATCATTCCGCCGTTGGCGCGGTACCGGGGACGTTGCGGGGTATGGTTGAGGCTTGTACTTATGTCATCAGCCGGGAAACGGGGACGCGAAACCGGGCGGGTGACCTAGTACCCTATGACTCTCAAGACAAGGTATTGGAGTCGTCACGGCCTGGGTCCGCGGGTGACAGGGGGGTTTATGATTCCATCATCAGACAATTGTCTGAAAGGGTGGAACTAGTCCTAAACTAGGACCAACGGCCTAGGCAACTAGGCCTAAAGTCCCAGGTGGTCCTAGGACCACCCCCCTCCCGTGGTGAACGTAGCGTCCAACACAAACCTCACTCAAATTTACCATTTTGGAATTTCCCACAACCCCATCACAAACACACCCCCACAACCCCATCACCTACACCAAAAATTCTCCAAAATTTTTGAGAGCATTTTAGAATTCCCCGCCCCCTTACACACCACCATTACCACGAATCATTTCGTACATAGCCTTTACCTCTTTAGCGTCCTTCAATGCATGATGCCGTTCCTTATCCGTAAGGGTTCTGATAATGTGAGAATTAGTCAACCGTGCAAGGGATTGGATCTCGTTGTAATAGAATGGTAACCACGATGGTCCATCAATACCTCTTCCAAATAGCTGACGTAGGGCAACGAAGTCATAGGCCCCGCAGAACGCCCAGAATTCGATGCTACGGTGCCCATCCACGAACTTCAGCAGGTCCTTGGCTATTTCTGCCTTAGTGTACGTATTTTCATATGCAACATCATTTTCTATGTGCGGCCATACGTTATCACTAAGCCAAGGGTGTTCTAAAACTGCGTCTACATCAAACTCTGACGACACTCTATAGAAGGTGTCACCATTGTCGTTAATCATCCCAATCGAAATGAGATCTATGGTTTGTCCGTTATCTATGAATTCAGTGTCGAAATAGAAGTTCATACCGTCACCTTGTTACCTTCTTCATCCTCAATCCAGACTTCGGAGTACATCATCCCGATTTCCTGCACGTCGTCCTGGTCGTCTAGCGTCAACAAGGGCTTTATTTGACGGGCTTGCATTTCCTTGATGGCTTCATCTAGGGACAGGGGGTGTGTGCCGAATTGAACGAAACCCTCCGGTAAAACCTTAGCACACGGCATCAGTTCCGCAATAGCCTCGGGGGAAAGACGTGACATCACAACGTACTTCACGCCCACCCTCCCATGATCTAGGTAGCCCTGAATTTGCTCGGGGGTTGCCCCACTGCCGCAATGCTCCATAATCGCCTTAGCCTCTTCACGTTTGTATTTGGGCCAACTATAAGCCGCCTCTGATGCCATTGCAATCTGTCGTTGGATGCCGTCTTTCCTCACGCTATACCCTCCTCGCCATCCGACCAAATATGATAAACCTTAAGGTCTTCACCTTCTCCTTCGTCCAATAGACTAAGAAGATCTTGTGTAATGTGCAACAGCGGTACCGTACCCCCATCAAGAGGAATGTCAAGTGGAGTAAGATCACTTATATCCCCTTTTACTGTCTCTAGTACGCGGTCCAACTCCGTAGGGTCAACAGTGTGACCATGATGCCAGTAGTCACCACCTATTTCTTCGCAGGTGGACCACAGCACCAATACATTATTAGCCCTGTAGAGAATTGTCATTCATCATCCTCCATATCAGGAATTTGAATCCAATACGAATCTCCCACAATAGAGATATACTTTTCTTCCGTCAGTTCTCGGTTTAGGTCTGCTTCAAGAATGTCCGCGATTTTAGTAAATGGAATCCCTCTATCATTCATAGCGGGTAACGACGCCCACCATACACGAGAGGTATTGCCCGGCTGAATATTGGGGTTTCCAAGTTGATTTGCCAGTCCGAATTTTTCTTGGTTAGATGGGTAGTTTGTGGCGGTAAAGCCTTCTATTTTGAAATACGGCTGAAACCCCTCTTGCATTTCATAAAGAGGAGACAGTTCACAGGCTACACCTAAGCAACAGTAACATAATTTGTCTTCCACTTTTGACGCCAAGTGACCCTTACCCTGTTCGTAGTCACCGCTTCTTAGGGCCTGTATCCAGGTACGGGCAAATTCCTCTTGACTAGGTAAGAGGTCTTCAGTAAAATAGATTCTCATAAGGTTTTTCCTTCGTTGTATGGGATGATTTTGACATCCTTAAACATCCTACCATACTCCGTGTGCCCATCGGGACCATTGACGACTTCAGTAGGGTGGTTCTCCCACCATTTAGCTATTGCCGTAGCTCTTTTGAGGTTCAGTACAGGTGACGTGACGCCTGTATGCATACCCATTAACCCTATTTTGTTAAGAGCCGCTTTACCTTCTTCTGTATACGTAGCAACTACGACATACTTTGCCTCTTTCTCAAGCATCTTCCACCTTGTTTTCGGGTTCGGCCAAAGCATCACGCCCTTTTTGAGTCAAGAAGTAAAGGTTTCTGCCATACAGCGGGTGAAACGTGGAGTAGAGGTAACCATGCTTTTCGAGCTTCGCCCGATAACCTGACGCGGCTCGGTTTAGGTTGTGTCCCGCTACCCCTGCGTGGTTCATGTTTTGTAGCTTGGGATGGTCGGGCCAAAGCAGTGATGCAAGCCAGTCAGCAGGGATATTTTCGTTCTCTTGAATGACACGTAGCGCATGTCGCATAAACGGCGTAACCTTCATTCTTCCACCTGGTTTTCACCAAATTCCTTATCATACCATTCTTTCTTCCGTTGTTCGTAGTGAGCCTTAGTACAAAAACGACCACTCCACAACCAAATTTTTCCTTCCCTGACAAGTTTAAGTAACACCAGACTTTGTTTATCATGGTCCAACTCTGGTAAGTTGGCTCTTATGGTGTCAGAGGTAACCCCATGCGGGACGGCGCGACATATCTTGAGAATTACCTGTTCTGGTGTCATTTCTTTACTCAAAAGTGTATTCCTTCACCTAATTGAATCACGCCCAACCCCCTAAAGCCTCTGCAACTTTGTCCAAAAACGCTGAGATAGCGTTGAATTCAGTTTCCATTATAGGTAGGCGTAGGGAAGTACCCTCAGAGAACAACCATGCATTGCCTGATGGAGATACCTCAATAAGGCAGGTTGGTCGTCTACACGCTCTTCGTAGATACGGACCACCATATCCTGGTTTTGGAGTAAAACCACGAGCCTTCCAAAACTCCAGGTATTGCTCTTCCGTCACATCATCCACATTCATGTCTCCGATGTCCTCTGCTTCCTTATTCAGAATACCAAGAACATGCCTCTTTGCGGCAGAGTACCCCTCGTCATAATGGCTACCATGTGTCCGAATGGGTTTCTTTTCAGCCCATTGACGTAACGCTTCTATTCTGTCTTTGTTATTCATTGTTGTATATCCTCTCTGTGAAAAATGATGGTTTGAGTACTTACAAGTGTAACTAGCACTGCCTTTTGTCGGTAATGGTGCATCGTAAACTTGGCTATGTCCTGAATCTGCTCATAGGTACAGGCTATTCTAACAGGAATCATAAACTCCTTGTGTAGATCGTTGTTTTCATCAACCCATTGTCCTTTAGCGGCCCTGTAAATCGTTAGTCCACCTGTGATACTACGAACGTAGGCATCCCATTGTTGGTGATACGGTACCGGAATGTTACGTCGTCGTTTAGGTATGTCAGGATCTGTACCATCGTGGTCTCCCATTCTGTGAGGTACAAGAATCTCCCATAGTGGTGATGTGGTCATTGTCGTAAATATGCCTCTACGTAGTCTGTTAGGCTATTACCACGGTAGTTGACCATTATATCCCACGCCCAGTCCTGTACTACGTCACCACCTTCTTCAGTAACCCAACCTTCAGTTGTTGCAATCAAAATCTTACCATCCCTAGTAAAAGGGTGGTACTTCTTATCCTTTTGAAAGGCGTTTAGGTTAGCAACTTGATGGGGAGTCCACGGAGCTTTCACGTAACCCATCTTCATTATTGTACTT
>Ga0315900_10011561_pt1 | contig 10919 bp, 11 predicted proteins | sample LakEriMetagenome_FD_203521 | JGI IMG/M metagenome (GOLD analysis project Ga0315900, IMG submission 203521) | Freshwater fungal communities from buoy surface, Lake Erie, Ohio, United States - Buoy 12 MA114 | ecosystem: Environmental > Aquatic > Freshwater > Lake > Lake biofilm | place: USA: Lake...
GCACGCGGCGGCGAGTGCGACGGTGGCGGCCAGCGCGCGCGGCCACGCGGGCGACGCGACCTCGCGGGGCTCCGCGCCGGTCGCGGCGGTCGGGGCGGCGCGCCCGGCACGGCTACGGCGTGAAGCGTCCATTGACCTCGGATTCTAGTTGCACGCGGTCGGCCTTCAAGTCGGCTTCGAGACCGCGTGCGGTCAGCGCGTGCCGGGCGAGTTCCATGCGCACCGGCGCGTCGGTGGTCGCGAGGCTGCGGTCGATATCCAAGCGCAGCCGTTCGGTGCGGATCGTCGCCTGCTCGCCGCGGCCCGTCTCGCTGCCCTGCAGGCGCACGTCGCCGGCGAGCAGCACGATACGCCCTTCGCGCGGCAGGGTGCCTTCCGCGGCGGTCATCACCCACGTGCGCGCCGGCGTGGCGAGGAAGTAGTCGACGCGCAGCGTCTCGAGCCGGACGTTGCGCGAGGCCGGGTCCTGCACCGCGCGGTCCGCGGTGACGCGGATCTCGACTCGCCCGGTGGCGTCGGTCTGCTCGAGCACGGCGCCGCGCAGATAGTAGGCGGGAGTCGCGTCGGGTGCGTCGGCGGTGAGGTCCGCGCGCTCGCGTTCGCGGTTCGCGAGCCACCACGAGCCGACGGCCAGTCCGATCATGAAGACCAGCACCACGGGGCCGGGCAGCCGGGCGGCGAGTCTCACTGGCCCGCGGCCTCGACGAGCAGGTCGCACACTTCGCGTACGGCGCCGTGCCCGCCCGGCAGCTGCGTCACGTAGCGTGCGGCCGCACGCACGTCCGGATGCGCGTCGGCCACCGCGACCGGCAGGCCGACGATCGCGAGCACGGGCAGGTCCGGCGAGTCGTCGCCGATCGCGACCGCGTGTTCCGGCGCGATGCCGGTGAGCGCGAGCAGCTCGCGCAGCGCGGCGACCTTGTCCTCGCAGCCCTGGCGCAGGTGGCGGACGCCGAGCTCCGCGCAGCGGCGCTCGACCGCGGCCGACCGGCGGCCCGAGATCACGCCCACCTCGAGGCCGGCGCGCTGCACGGCCTTGATCCCGAAGCCGTCGCGCACGTGGAAGACCTTCAGCTCCTCGCCGTCCGGCCCGAACCACAGGCGGCCGTCGGTCAGCACGCCGTCGACGTCGAGCACGAGCAGGCGGAGGCCGGTGGGAAAGCGCGGCCTCACATCACACCGGCGCGCAGGAGGTCGTGGACGGTGACGACGCCGACCACGCGGCGCTCCGCGTCGACGGCCGGGATCGCGGTGATCGCGTGGCGCTCCATCAGCAGCACCGCGGCCTGCGCGAGCAGCTCCGGCGCGACGGTCTTGCCGCCCGGCGTCATCACGTCGGCCATCCGCGTGGCGTGCACGTCGAGCCGGCGGTCGAGCGCGCGGCGGAGGTCGCCGTCGGTGAACACGCCGAGCAGGCGCCCGTCCGCGTCGACGATCGTCGTGAGCCCGAGGCCCTTGCGGCTCATCTCGAGCAGGCCGGCGCCGACGGTCGCGTCGGGCGCGACGCGCGGGATGTCGTCGCCGGCGTGCATCACGTCGCGCACGTGCACGAGCAGCCGGCGCCCGAGGCTGCCGCCCGGATGCGAGCGCGCGAAGTCCTCCGCGGTGAAGCCGCGGAGTTCGAGCAGCGTCACGGCGAACGCGTCGCCCATCGCGAGCGTCGCGGTCGTGCTGGCGGTCGGCGCGAGGTTCAGCGGGCAGGCCTCGGCGGGCACGCTGACGTCGAGGTGCACGTCGGCGGTGCGCGCCAGCGTGGAGCCCGGGTTGCCGGTCATCGCGACGAGCGGCAGGCCGAGCCGCTTGAACGGCGGCACGAGGCAGACGATCTCGGCGGTCTCGCCGGAGTTCGACAGCGCGAGCACGAGATCGTCGCGCGTCAGCATGCCGATGTCGCCGTGGCTCGCCTCGGCCGGATGCAGGAAGAACGCCGGCGTGCCGGTGCTCGCCAGCGTCGCCGCGATCTTCGCGCCGACGTGGCCCGACTTGCCCATGCCGGTGACGACCACGCGGCCGCGGCAGGCGAGTGCGAGCCGGCAGGCGCGGGCGAACGCGCCGTCGAGCCGCGCGCCGAGCGCGGCGACGGCTGCGGCCTCGACGCCCAGCGCGCGGCGGCCGAGCGCGACGACGTCCGACTCGTCGGGCGAGGGGGCGGCGGCGACGGCCGGGGCGGCCTGGGGGGCGGAGGGCTGGCGCATGGGACCGAAATCATAGCAACGCGGGCCCGCGGCCGCCGGCCCGGGCCCCGGGCGGCGCTGTTCGCTCCGGGGGCGATTCTCTACACTGCGCGCCGCGCCGCCTCCGCGGCGTGCCCCACCCGCAGGTTCCCATGACCCCCGACCAGATTCGCGCCCAGATCGAGGCCGCGCTGCCCGGCAGCCGCGCCGTCGTGCGCTCGGACGACGACACGCACTTCGAGGCGCTCGTCGTCGCGGCGCAGTTCGAGGGCAAGCGCGCGATCGCGCGCCACCAGCTCGTCTACGGCACGCTCGGCCACGCCGTCGGCCGCGAGATCCACGCGCTGTCGATCGAGGCGCTGACGCCCGCGGAGTACGCGGCGCAGGGCGGGGAGTAGCCCTTGGACGCGCTGCAGATCAGCGGCGGCGCGCCGCTCGACGGCGAGGTGCGCATCTCGGGCGCCAAGAACGCGGCGCTGCCGATCCTCGCCGGCACCCTGCTCGTGGACGGCTCGGTCACCGTCGGCAACGTGCCGCACCTGCGCGACATAACGACCACCAACGTGCTGCTCGGCCGCCTCGGTGCGCGCGTCACGGTCGACGAGAAGATGCGCGTCACCGTCGACGCCTCCGAGGTGAACGAGTTCGTCGCGCCGTACGAGCTGGTGAAGACGATGCGCGCGTCCGTGCTCGTGCTCGGCCCGCTGCTCGCGCGCTTCGGTCGCGCCGACGTCTCGCTGCCCGGCGGCTGCGCGATCGGCGCGCGGCCGGTGAACATCCACGTCGACGGGTTGCGGCAGCTGGGCGCCGAGATCGCGATCGAGAACGGCTTCATCAAGGCGCGCGCCGGGCGCCTCAGGGGCGCGCGGCTGGTGCTCGACACGGTGACCGTCACGGGCACCGAGAACCTGATGATGGCGGCCACGCTCGCCGAGGGCACCACCTACATCGAGAACGCCGCGCGCGAGCCCGAGGTCGTCGACCTCGCGAAGTTCCTGAACGCGATGGGCGCCAGGGTGTCGGGCGCCGGCACCGACACGATCACGATCGAGGGCGTCGACCGCCTGCACGGCGGCACCTACGAGGTGCTGCCGGACCGCATCGAGGCGGGCACTTTCCTCGTCGCCGGCGCGATCAGCGGCGGGCGCGTCCGCGCGAAGGGCGCGCGCGCGGAGCACCTCGACGCGGTGCTCGCGAAGCTGCGCGAGGCCGGGGCGCTGGTGGAATCCGGTCCCGACTGGATCGAGGTCGACATGCGCGGGCGGAAGCTGCGGGCGGTCGACGTCCGCACGGCGCCCTATCCCGCGTTCCCCACCGACATGCAGGCCCAGTTCGCCGCGCTGAACACCGTGGCGGAAGGCGTCGGCACGATCGTCGAGACGATCTTCGAGAACCGCTTCATGCACATGCTGGAGCTGCGGCGCATGGGCGCCGACATCCGCATCGAGCACAACACCGCGATCGTGAAGGGGGTGCCGCGGCTGACCGCGGCGCCGGTGATGGCCACCGACCTGCGCGCTTCGGCGAGCCTCGTGATCGCGGGCCTCGTCGCCGAGGGCGACACGCGCGTCGAGCGCATCTACCACATCGACCGCGGCTACGAGCGCATCGAGGAGAAGTTCGGCGCGCTCGGCGCGAAGATCAGGCGGGTGAAGGCCTAGGGGCCGTGCCCAGTCTCGCCTGCGAGAATCGCGGCCGTCCCGTTTCCGTCCACGCCGAACGAAGCTGCCGCGCTCTATCGCGGCCGCTCCGCGACCGGCACTCGCACCTCGAACCTGCCCCGGTTCGGCCGGATGCCCGCCAGCCGCAGTTCCGAGCCGGGCGCCCGCCCGGCGATCGTCCGCAGGAACGACGGCGCGTCGGTGATCTCCTGGCCGTCCAGCGTCGTCAGCAGGTCGCCCCGCGCGAGCCCCGCGCCGGGCGCGGGGCTGCCCGCGTAGAACCCCACGATCTGCACGCCGCGCAGCGGCGCACCGGCTTCGTCCACGAGCCCCGGCGGCAGCGTGCGCACGTGGAACCCGGACCAGCCGCGCACGACGCGGCCCTTCGAGCGGATCTCGGCGGCCACCCCGCGCACGAGGTTGACCGGGATCGCGAAGCCGACCCCCTCGATGCCGAGTTCGCGCGACAGCACCGCCGTGTTGATGCCGACCAGTTCGCCCCTCGCGGTGACGAGCGCGCCGCCCGAGTTGCCCTGGTTGATCGCGGCATCCGTCTGGATGAAGTTCTCGAACAGCAGGATGCCGAGCTGGTTGCGGCCCGTGGCGCTGACGATGCCCTGGGTGACGGTCTGGCCGAGCCCGAGCGAGTTGCCGATCGCCAGCACGACGTCGCCGACCTGCAGCGCGTCGGACCGGCCGAGCGCGATCGCCGGGAGGTCCGGCAGGTCGATCTTCAGGATCGCGAGGTCGGTGTCGGGGTCGCTGCCGACGAGGCGTGCCGGTGCGCTGCGGCCGTCGCGGAGCTGCACGACGATCTCCTGCGCGCCGCCTATCACGTGATAGTTCGTCGCGACGAAGCCCGCGGTGTCCAGGATCACGCCCGAGCCGAGGCTGCGGTCCTCCCGCCGCCGGAACTCGGGCAGGTCGGGAAAGAACGGCGCCCAGCGCTCCGGGAGCTGGCGTTCCAGGACGACCCGGCGCGTCGAGATGTTCACGACCGCCGGCGCCGCCTTCGCGACCGCGTCCGCGTAGCTGCGCGGGCCCGGCGCGCCCGGGGCGACGGGCGTCGCGCGCGCGTCGGTCGTCCCGCTCGCGACGTCGGTGGGGCTCGGCGCGCCGGTCGCGGCCGTCGGCACCGGCTCGAGCGCCGGCGTGCCGTCCGGCGCATCCGGGGCCGGTGCGCGCGAGGGCAGCAGTCCGGGATTGAAATAGACGGCCAGCAGTGCGATCGCGAGGCCGAGCGCGATCCACGGTGAGAGGAAGACGGCGATGCGACGGAGGGAGGGCAAGGAGCCACGCGCTTCACGCGGCGACGGCGGGGCTGCCGGTCTGCTGCCGCGGTGCAACGTGTGTATAATGCGGAATCCCTCGACGTCGCGAAACGGTGCCGCCCGCGCGGTCGCCGGCGCCGCCTCGCGGCTCGCGTACCGTCGATCGGTTCGGCACGGTTTCCCGCCCCCGGAGCCCGGTTCCGGTGCGGTTCCACAGGGGTTCTCTCGATGACGGAACAGGCGATGACGGAACAGGTTGATCAGGGTCGGCGCCGGCTGCTCGTCGCCGCCACCGCCGCCACGGGCGCCGTCGGCGCCGCGTTCGCCGCCGCGCCGTTCCTCGCGTCCTGGCAACCCAGCGCGCGGGCCAAGGCGCTCGGCGCGCCGGTCGAGGTCGACGTCGGCAAGCTCGAGCCCGGCGCGATGCTGAAGGTAGAGTGGCGCGGCAAGCCGGTGTGGGTCGTGCGCCGCACGCCCGGGATGCTCGCCACGCTGAAGGCCGCCGAGCAGTTCCTGCTCGATCCGAATTCCGACGGATCCGACCAGCCCGAGTACGCGAAGAACGAGACGCGGGCGGTCAAGCCCGAGTACCTCGTGGTCCTCGGCGTCTGCACGCACCTCGGCTGCTCGCCGCTCGCGAAGTTCACCCCGAACGACGTGACGGTGTCCGCGGACTGGCCGGGCGGGTTCTTCTGCCCCTGCCACGGCTCGAAGTTCGACCTCGCCGGCCGCGTCTGGAGCGGCGTGCCGGCGCCGTCGAACCTGCCGGTGCCGCCGTACCAGTGGGTCGCGGACACGCGCGTGCTGGTCGGGGCGGAAGGCGCGGCCGCGGCCTGACCACGACGGTCGAGGCGCGCGTCGCGGCCGCGGCGCCGGGCTCGACGATGCGATCGACATTCCCGCCGGAACCCCCTGTGGCCCGAGCCGCAGAGGCCGGTCCGGCGGCGGGATTGGAAGGAGTGGAGTAGATGGCTAGCAATCCGGTGACGACCTCGAGCGCGCCCGCCGCGCCCGGCATCGACGACGTCCGGCAGGAGCCGGGGTCCGGCCTCTGGGGCTGGATCAACGCGCGCTTCCCGGCCGCGAAGATGCTGAAAGAACACGTCACCGAGTACTACGCGCCGAAGAACTTCAACAACTGGTACCTGTTCGGCTCGCTCGCGCTGTTCGTGCTGGTGATCCAGATCGTCACCGGCATCTTCCTGACGATGAGCTACAAGCCGTCGGCGGCGGAAGCCTTCGGCTCCGTCGAGTACATCATGCGCGACGTCGAGTGGGGCTGGCTGATCCGCTACCTGCACTCGACCGGTGCGTCGGCGTTCTTCGTCGTCGTCTACCTGCACATGTTCCGCGCGCTGCTGTACGGGTCGTACCGCGCGCCGCGCGAGCTGCTGTGGATCCTCGGCATGCTGATCTACCTCGTGCTGATGGCCGAGGCCTTCATGGGCTACCTGCTGCCGTGGGGCCAGATGTCCTACTGGGGTGCGCAGGTGATCGTGTCGCTGTTCGGCACGATTCCCGTCATCGGGGCGGACCTGCAGCAGTGGATCAAGGGCGACTACTACATCAGCGACATCACGCTGAACCGCTTCTTCGCGCTGCACGTGATCGCGCTGCCGCTCGTGCTCGTGATGCTGGTCGCGGCGCACATCCTCGCGCTGCACGAGGTCGGCTCGAACAACCCCGACGGCATCGAGATCAAGAAGAAGAAGGACGCCCGTGGCATCCCGCTGGACGGCATCCCGTTCCACCCGTACTACACGGTCAAGGACATCTACGGCCTCGGCATCTTCCTGACGATCTTCTGCGCGATCGTGTTCTTCGCGCCGACGTTCGGCGGGCTCTTCCTCGAAGCACCCAATTTCGATCCGGCCAACCCGATGCTGACGCCGGCGCACATCGTGCCGGTGTGGTACTTCACGCCGTTCTACGCGATGCTCCGCGCCGTTCCGTCGTTCGCCGGCACGCAGGTCTGGGGCGTGATCGTGATGTTCGCCGCGATCGCGGTGCTGTTCTTCCTGCCGTGGCTCGACAAGTCGCCGGTGCGGTCGGTCCGCTACCGCGGCCCGATCTACAAGGGCATGCTCGCGATGTTCGTGGTGTCGTTCGTCGCGCTCGGCTACCTCGGCCTGCAGCCGGCGACCCCGCTCTTCACGCTGTTCTCGCAGCTGTTCACGTTCCTGTACTTCGTCTTCTTCCTGGCGATGCCGTGGTACTCGCGCATCGACAAGGTGAAGCCGGTTCCCGAGCGAGTGACCTACCATGCGCATTGATCCGGTCGTGCGTCGAGTCGTCTACGCCTGCACCCTGCTGGTCGCGGCGGCGCTGCCGGGTGCGGCGCTGGGCGCCGGCGGCGACGTGCCGCTCATGCGCGCCGGCAACGACATCCACAACCTGCCGTCGCTGCAGCGCGGCGCGCGCAACTTCATGAACTACTGCGCGGGCTGCCACACCGCGCAGTACATGCGGTACAACCGGATCGCCCAGGACCTCGACATCCCCGAGGGCGAACTGAAGGCGAACCTGATGCTGAAGGGCGGCAGCGTCCACGACACCATCAGGAACGCGATGAAGCCCGAGGACGGGCGGAAGTGGTTCGGCAATGCGCCGCCGGACCTGTCGCTGATCGCGCGCTCGCGCGGTCCCGACTATCTCTACACGTTCCTGATGAGCTACTACGCGGATCCGTCGCGCCCGCACGGCGTCGACAACCGCGTGCTGCCCGGCACCGCGATGCCGCACGTGCTGGCGCACCTGCAGGGCGTGCAGAACGCGGTGTACCGCACCGAGAGCTCACCTGACGGGTCGGCGATCAAGGAGTTCGAGCGGTTCGAGGCGGGCGTCCCGGGCAGTCTCACGCCGGCGCAGTACGAGGAGTTCGTACGCGACACCGTGAACTTCCTCGAGTACGTCGGCGAACCGATCCAGGCCAAGCGCCAGAAGCTCGGCATCTGGGTCATCCTGTTCCTCCTGGTTTTCACGACGTTTGCGTACTTCCTGAAGCGCGAGTACTGGCGGGACGTGAAGTAGCGGTCGCCTCGGTCCCCGGCCCGCGCGCTTGCGGGCCGGGTCCGGACGACCACCTCTCCCCCCGGCGCGCGGGCTGCGGCCATACTAGGACCCATGGCCGCACCCCAGCACCCGACGTCCCGGCGCCCGTACCTCCTGCGGGCGATGCACGAGTGGATGACGGATAACGGCCAGACTCCCCACCTGGTCGTCGACGCCGCCGTCGACGGGGTGGTCGTGCCCCGCCAGTACGTGCGCGACGGCAAGATCGTTCTGAACGCCAGCTATTCGGCGACTGCCGGCCTGCTGATCAAGAACGACTACGTGAGCTTCAGCGCGCGTTTCGGCGGCACGCCGTTCGAGGTGCGCCTGCCCGTGGTCGCCGTGCTCGGCATCTACGCGCGCGAGACGGGGCAGGGGATGATCTTCTCGGACGACGAGCCTGCGGCGCCGCCGCCCGCGGGGCCGCCGTCCGGGCCCCCGTCTGGACCGCCCGCGCGGCCCACCGGATCGGGTCCCGGCGACGAGCCGCGCCGCCCGCAGCTGAAGGTCGTCAAGTAACGCCACCCCTGCGTGGCCCGGGTTCGACGCGGGTTCGACCCGGGTTCGACGCGGGCGCGACTCATGCGCGAAACGCGTCCCGCAGCCACTCGAAGTCCGGCGCCTCCGGTTCGCCGCTCGCAGCCAGCACGTCGAAGCGCATGCGCAGCCGGCCGAGTGCGGGCCGCGTCGCCAGCAGCCAACCGGCCGTGGCGAGCAGCCGTCGCTGCTTGCGGGCGTCCACGCTGGCGGCCGCGCCGCCGTGGCTGCGCCCTGCGCGGTAGCGCACTTCGACGATCACGAGCTCGGTGCCTTCGCGCATCACGAGGTCGAGTTCGCCTCGCCGCGAGCGGAAGTTGGTGGCGACCGTCTGCAGGCCGCGCGCCTCGAGCCAGTCGCGGGCCGCGGCCTCGACCCGCGGCCCGGCATCCCGGGCGGCCGGCGGCTTCATCGGTCCGGCGTCAGGGCGCGATGACCACCGAAGGCAAGGGCCGCGGCCGCCCGTCCGGCCCGATCGCCGCCCAGTCGAGCGTGCGCCGGATGCGACCGTCGGGGCCGACCGTCAGCCGCCCCGTCAGTCCGGCGATCGGGTCGCCGGCGTGCGTCGAGACCGGTGCCGCCGTGGCGTCGCCGCTGCGCTCGCCGGTTTCGAGGTGCTCCACCAGCCGGAAGGCGTCGAAGCCCATCGCATACAGGCGTCCGCGCCGGCGGACCGCCTGCGGCCAGGTCCTGGCCAGGGTCTCGCGCAGCTGTGTCGTGTCCGGGTCCTGCGCAAGCGTCCATGGCATGTCCGGGAACACCAGCCCGTCGAGATCCTCGTTCGCGGCCGGGTTCGGGTCGTAGATGTCGGAGATCGAGTAGACCGGCAGGTCGCCCGCGAAGTGGAACTTCAGCTGCGGGCGTATCAGGCGCCCCTGCACCGGCTGGCCGGCCACGAACAGGAACTGGAGGTCGTCGCGACGACGGGGCGAGAACTGCAGCGGCGTGCCGAGGGTCGCGACGAGCTGCCGGTACCGCCGTTCGCTGTCGGCGAAGCCGAGCGCCTGCGTGATCTCGTCCGAGAAGTCGGACGTGCCCGACGAGTATGCCCGCGAGGCGACCACGACGCCGCCGCCCTCGCGCAGCGCCGCTTCGAACGCACCGACTACGCGCCGGCCCCACTCGCCGGACGGCACGAGCGCCGCACCGACGCGGAGCCCCTGCGCGACGAGGCGCTCGGCCACCTGGCGCGCCTCGTCCTCCGGCGCGAGCGCGTACTGGTAGAAGCGGCGGGGCACCGGCTCGCCGTCCGGCAGCACGTTGAGCGCGAGCGTGACGACGCGCGGATCCGCGCTGCGTGCGACCGCCTGCACGTCTTCCTTCGCGAGGGGGCCGACGACGAACGCGGCCCCGTCGGCCACCGCGCGACGGTAGGCATCGGCGGCGTCGGTGCCCGTGTCGTACACGCGCAGCTCGGGGCGCGCGGACGGCTGCGCCCTGTACCACGCCGCCATGAAGCCGTCGCGCAGCGCCGTGCCGGCGGGTTCCATGCGCCCCGACAGGGGCAGCAGCAGCGCGACTCGCGCGGGCAGCGCGGGACTGCGGTCGGCTTCGGCCAGCATGCCGTCGAGGATGGTGCCGTTGGCGGGATGCGAAGCATAGCGGTTGCGCCACGCGGCAGCCCGGGGCCGCACTGCCGCGGGATTGCGTGCGCCGGCGACGGCGATTCGGGCGAGCTCGAGCCAGCCGATGACCACCGGATCGGCGCCGCGCGGCGCGTCGAGGTCGCGGCCCTGCAGCGCGGCCGCGCGCAGCGAGTCCCAGAGCGCCCGGCGGTGCGGCTCGAGCGCCGTGCGCACCTGCCCGCGCGTTCCCGTCTCGAAGGCGCGAACGCCGTCGGCCACGCGCCCCTGCGCGATCAGCGCGCGCGCACGCAGCGTCGACGCGGCGGGCTCGAGCGTGGCGGGCGGCGGATCGCCGGCGCCACGCAGCTGCTCCAGCGCGCGGGCCGGCCGTCCGGCGGCGAGCGCGACCTCGGCGCGGAGCAGGGCCCGCGGCGCGGCGGTCGGCGCGGCGTTCGCCGGATGCTCGGTGTCGAGCCGAGCGAGCACGCGCTCCGCGTCGGCGGGGCGCGCGGCGGCCAGCCACTGCCGCACCGCATTGGTCAGTGCGGCGGCCCGGGTCTCCGGGCGGCCGGCGCCTGCCGCCTGCTCCCAGGACTGGGCGGCCGCGGCCGGCTGGCCCTCGCGGGCGAGCCGTTCGGCGTTCGCCGCGGGCGCCTGCGC
>Ga0315900_10011564_pt1 | contig 10918 bp, 9 predicted proteins | sample LakEriMetagenome_FD_203521 | JGI IMG/M metagenome (GOLD analysis project Ga0315900, IMG submission 203521) | Freshwater fungal communities from buoy surface, Lake Erie, Ohio, United States - Buoy 12 MA114 | ecosystem: Environmental > Aquatic > Freshwater > Lake > Lake biofilm | place: USA: Lake...
CTTGCGGCAGAAGCCGAGGCCTGATCTACCGCCCCGTCGTAGCAGGGCACGCCACGTTCCCCGCGAGAGATGCGATGCGACGGGCTGTGCCCGAGACGTTTTTCTTCTGCAACCAGACCGCTCCCGCAAGCCACCTCAACGGCGGCTCGCGGGGCAGTGGTGTTTCGGTCAGCCCATACGGTGCAGCGCGCAGAGCTTGTTGCCGTCGGGATCACGCAGATAGGCCAGGTACATCTTGCCCAGGCCGCCCTCGCGCACACCGGGCGGATCTTCACAGCTCACGCCACCGTTCGCCACGCCGGCCGCGTGCCAGGCGTCCGCTTGCTCGGGCGAGCTGCAGGCAAAGCCGATCGTGCTGCCGTTGCCCGCCGTTGCCGGCTGGCCGTTGATGGGCAGCGAAATGGAGAAGATGCCGGTGGGCGTGAAGTAAAAGATGCGGTGGCCGTCGACGGCTGCGGGCGCGACGCCGATCGCGCCGAGCACGGCGTCATAGAAGGTCTTGGCCTTGTCGAGGTCGTTGGTGCCGATCATCACGTGGGAAAACATCGGGATACTCCTTGGGGTTGAGGGTTCAGCTGCGCCGCGCCTCAGTGCGCGGTGACCGCGGCGAGAATGTCCCAAGCCCCGGCGGTTTACAACCTGATCAGTTTTCCAGCCCCTGCCGTCAGGTCCCGGCCATATACCCCTTCCGGGGGAAGGGTCGCCTGTGTTAAACCACGCTTTTCGAATAATCGGGCGAGATAGATCGCCCGTCGCCAAGAGGCCTGCGCCGCATGGACGTCGCACGTGTCTATCAGGAACTCCTCCCCGACGCCGCGCCTGCGGGCGCCGATGTTTTTCGCACCCATCGGCTCGACGAAGCACAAGACTTCGTCGCCCGCATGTTCGTCACCCATGGCCTTGCAGCCCGGGCAGACCCCTCGCCGCGGGCGGTCTCCGTGGGTCGCGCCTACATGGGGCCGGTGGCGATGCACGCGATGGACTACGGCCGCCAAGTCCGGATCACGCCGAAGGCGCTCGAGGACTTCTACCTGATCCAGATACCGGTCACGGGTTCCGCGTGCATCGAGCACGGCAGCCACCGATTCGACATCGGTTCCGGCGAGGCCTCGCTGTTGCCGGCCGCCGATCCCATCGCGATGACCTGGGCCGCGGATTGCCGCCACCTCGTGGTCCAGGTCGACCGTGTTACCCTCGAGCGCGAAGCGGCCCTGCTGATGGATGCGCCGCTGCGTGGCAAGCTCGATTTCGACGTGCGGTTGCGCTGGGCGGACCCGCGGATGGGTTCGGTCCGCGGGGCGGCCTCTGCCCTGTACGAGGCCTCCAGGTCGGTCCTCGGCCTGCCCGGTTCGGCGCATGCGCAGGAGACCCTTTGCCGGGCCTTCTGCCAGTTGCTGCTCCTCTCCCAGCCCGGCAGCCATTTCGAGCAGATCCGTTCCCCGCGCACCAACGCCATCACGCCTGGTCAGGTCCGGCGCGCCGAGGAGTACATCCGGCAGCACCTGACTCAACCCATCGGCATCGAGGAGATCGCCCGCGCCGCAGGCGTCTCAACCCGTTGCCTCTTCGACAACTTCCGCCGCTTCCGCGGATCGACGCCTATGCAGTACGTGCGGGAGCGACGCATGGAGGCTGTGCGCCGTGACCTCGAAAGCGCCGGCCCGCAGGACTCTGTGACGGCGATCGCAACCCGCTGGGGTTTCACCCAGCTGGGTCGTTTCTCAGCGGAATACCGCCTGAGATTCGGCGAGAACCCGTCCCTCACCCTGCAGCGCGCGCGACCCGCGCACTGAGCGTCGCGCCTCAGTTTTCGTCCCCTGCCCGATGGTAGGCAGTGAGCCTGTGCAGGAGCTGCAGCACCGAAAGCCAGCACACCAGCTCGATGATCGCCTCCGGCGGGAGCGACACCCGTCGGCAGGTTTCCACGACCTCGCGGTCCACCTGCGCAGGGCTCGATGAGGCCGCCCGGGCGAGCACCATCAGTGCCTTCTCCTGCCCGTCGCGCGCGGCCAAGTTGAGGTCGGCGCCGCCGGCATAGGCACGCGCCTCTTCGAGGCGCTGCGAATCGACTCCGTGGGCACGCGCAAGCGCGGCGAGGTCTTCTGCCAGCGCATCGTCCCCGATCACCGTCGCGAAGATCGTTCCGGCAAGGATCTTGGTCTCTCGCGACACGTTGCACTGTGCAGGATCGAGGTTCAGTGTCAGGACCGTCGTGATCGCACGCAGGCAGCGCGGATTCAGCAATCTGCCGAGAATCGGGAACGCATGGCCCGTGTGTTGGCGCAGATAGTCGCCGGCTTGCGGCCAGCGTGAGGGCACGCCTTTTTGCCAGCGCCTGTCCAATGCCAGCGCCGTGGGCAGTTGCGGCAGTATCCGGAGCTTCTCGCGCCAGGAGTCGGCGGGTGGAGGCGCTGCCGGCGCTGCTGACTCCGGGTCGAGGTTCCAGCCGGCGCCACCCGGGCTCCAGTCGGCGCCGAGCGTCTCCCGGACCTCTGCCACGGTGCTGGATTCGAGCTCCACGCCGATCGCATCCATGAACTTGTTCAGGAAGCCCATCGCAATCGCGCCCATCGCGATCCATTCTGCCTGCTGCGGCGGGAAGAAGCGCTCAAGGTCCTGTCGTTCGCGCGGCGTGATCTCGCAAGGAACACGGCCCAGTGAGCGTGCCACGGCGACCACCGCGGCTTCTTCCGGGGCAAGGCCATCACGGCCGAGCAGTGCAGCCGCCACCGTCTGCGCCGAGGCGCCGCGGCGCAGTGCGAACGAGCAGGTGTGCGCGGTGCAGTAGGGGCATTCCGCCGTGCGACTGGCCACCAGCATTGACAGACCGACCAGCGCCTTCGGTGCCCCCCCGAGACCGAAGATGGCTGCCGGCAAATTCATCAGGTTCGGCACGACGAGGTTGTAGGTGCGGAACGCGGGGGGCCAGATCTCGAGGTAGCGATCGCAATTCGGCACCACGCCGATCAGCGTACGTACCAGTTCCATGAGTGGGCCGTAATCCCTGTGCAGCACCTCGAGGGGCACAGCCCGGGACTGGAGCAGCGAGGCGAGGTTCTCTGTCGCAGGAGCCCCCGTCATGAGCCCTGACCCCTGTAGCGCGCGAGCAGCGCCCGAAGCCCCGGCGCGTAGTCGGCGGGATCGAGTACTGCGAACCATTGCATGAAGCGCTTGCCCGCGCTCAGCGCGAGTCCCATGTCCTCCAGCAACTCGTCCATGTGGTGGATCGAGAAGGGGATGATGTTGGTCCCCTTGCAGTGCTTGCCGTCCGTGCGCGCCTCCATCCAGGAAAGGCGTTCGTCGATGTCGCGGTTCTGCTGTGACTCCGACGGCAGCGGGATGCCGCCCCTCAGGTAGTCGCCGATCCACATCGCACCGATCTCGGCGTTCAGCTGGCTGAAGAACGAGGAATTGAACCCATTGAAGGCGATATCTTTGAGACCCACCGGCAGCATCGACCGGAACAGCCGGAAATTGCCGTCGGGATCGAGGATGCGTGCACGCGAGGCCTCGTCCATGAAGGGGATCTGCTGGTTCCAGCCGGTGCCGGCGATCACGATGTCGGCGGGGATGGTCTTGCCGTTCGACAGGCGCGCCTTGCCGGGGCTGAGCTCCGCGATCTCGGCCCCCTTGTGGAAACCGATGCGGCCATCGGCGATCGCATCGTAGAAGCCGTCAGTCACCAGGCTGACCGTGCTGCGCGCGATCGTCTCGAGGTGGCGCTCCGGGTGCAGGCCAATACGGCGTAGCCGGTACTGCCGCGCGATGATCGCGGCAACGCTGCCCATCATCGCGTTGCGCATTGGCAGACCGGGTCCGTGCAGGAACTTCTCGAAACCCCTTACGCGGATGTAGCGGAAAAGCCCCTCGCCCATGCGCGTGAAGAACAGGTACTTGAAATTCAGCACCCCGCCGATCAGCTTCGGGATCTTCCAGGTGAGGTGCCGCGCCACCACGTTCATCGAGGCGGCCTCGGCAAGCAGCGACTGCGCCACGTCGCAGGAGGACTTGCCATAACCCACTACCACCACGTGCTTGCCGTGCGCCTTGCCGGCATCCGTGAACTGGCTCGTGTGGCAGAGCGTGCCGCCTGCCGCGCGGAAGGCCTCGGCGCCGGCGTACTCCGGCACGAAGGGCGTGCAGAAGATCCCGTTGCAGACCACGAGGAAATCGAACGCGTGTTCTGTGGTGGACCCGTCAGCCATCGAGCGGGTCTCCAGCACCCAGCCGCGGCCACCGGCAGCGGGACTCGCCCGGACCACCTCGCGGGAGAGGTGGATCGCCTCCAGGATCCCGAAGTGACGCGCATAATCCGTGAGATAGGACTGCACCTGCTCGCCCGAGGGCCACTCGGGCCAGCTCTCTGGCATCGGGAAGTCCGAGAAAGCGTAGGTCGTCCGCGGGTTCTGCGTCGTGAGCCCGGGGTAACGCCGCGCGCTCGACCACACGCCACCCAGATCCGGCTCACGCTCGAAGACCGTGACCGTGTAACCGAGTTGCTTCAGGATCTTGGCGGTGCTGAGGCCGGCGATGCCGCTGCCGATGATGCCGATGGTCTTGATCAAGGCCGATGTTCCTCAGTGGTTTTCGGAGCTTGCAAAGCCTCAGCCGGTCTGCCCGGCCATCAGCAGCGGCATCAGCGGAATGTGTTGCTCCGGCCCCATCGCGCTGTAGCCCCCGTCGACCGGGAACTCCGCGCCGGTGACGTAGGACGCCGCGCTCGAGGCCAGGAAAGCCACCACGTTGGCGACCTCTTCGCCATCGGCCACGCGCCCCATGAGGTTGAAGGCCGAGACCACCTTGTCGGCGTGCGTCCGGTTGTTCCCGGTGAGCGCCTCGAAGGGACCCGACCAGACATGCCCCAGCCGCGCCATGTTCACGCGAATCCGGTCGGCGGCGTACTCCACGGCCTGCGTGCGTGTGAGGTGCAGCAGCGTTGCCTTGGAGACAGGGTAGGTCCAGCGCCCGATGTGGGGCGCGATCCCCGAGATCGAGCCCACGTTCACGATGTTGCCGCCGCTCTCGCGCAGCATCGGCCGCGCGAGCTCGCCCAGGATCGCCGCCGACACCGCGTTGGCGTCGAGGCTCCGGAGCCACATCGCGCGCGGCGAGGCAGCGCCGTCGTCTTCATACGAGGCGGCATTGTTGACGAGCACGTCGAGCCGCCCCCACCGGCTGCGCACGGCTTCAAGGAGCCGCGCGAGTTGCGCATCCTCCGTGATGTCGGTCTCGACGAAGAGGCAGCGCTCGCCGAGCCGTTCGGCGATCGCGCGACCCTTGGCAGCGTCTTTCTCCGCCACCGCCACGCAGGCGCCGAGCGCGTGAAACTTCTCGCTGATCGCGCCGCCGATCGAGGCCGATCCGCCCGTCACGATGGCCACCTTGCCTTTCAGGTCGATCATGACCGCTCACTCCTCTTTCAGTTGGACGAGAAGTCGTAGCGCAGCGTCAGGTAGTACTCCCGACCCCGCGCATAGACACCCTCATAAGCCTGGAAGGCATCGCCGATGATCCCCGTGACGAGGTAGTCCTCGTCGCCGAGGTTGGTGGCGCCCAGCATTACCGACCAGTCCTTGCCGGCGGACTGCCAGGAGAGGCTCGCGTTCACCAGGTCGTAGGCATCCTGTGCGATCTGCGGCGTGTTGAAAGAATCCATGAACTGGTCGTCGCGCCTCGACCAGTCCACCCGAGCGTCGAGTGATCCGGCATCCCCCAGCTCGAAGCGTCTGGAGAGCGCCGCGTTGAACGTGTATTCCGGTACGCGCTCAAGGTCGTAGCTTTTGTCGATCAGCGTTTCCGCGGAGTCGAGCTTCTCGTACTGCGCGTCCACATAACCGACACCCGCCTCAAGCAGCCAGCCTTGCGCGGGCACCCATGCGAGTTCGAGCTCACCGCCCGAGATCTCGACGGCTGCGGCGTTCTTGGTGACCGGCGCGACGCTGGTGAAGACCTGGATCTGGAAGTCGTCGTACTGCGTGGTGAACAGTGCGCCGTTCAGGCGCAGCGTGTTGTCGGCGTTCGAGAACTTGAAGCCCACCTCCCAGGACTCCACGAACTCCGGGTCGAAGGCGGGAATCAGGTCGATGTCCGCGGTGCCGGGCGGTGCGGTGACGCCCGCCACCTGTGGCGGGAACACGCGCTGGCTGAAGCCACCGCTCTTGAAGCCCTCCGAGTAGTTCAGGTAGGTCATCAGACTGTCGTTTACCTGCCAGCGCAGGTTCGCCATCGGTGTGGTTTCGTCGACCTCGGCCTCCTTCTCGAGCTTTGGCAGGATTCTGAAGCCTGCCTGCATGAACGGTGCATCGAGCAGCGGATGCCCGCTACCCGCGAAGTAGTTCTGCAGGATGTACTGATCGGGCAGGAAGGTTTTGGTCTCGTCGGTGTAGCGCAGCCCCAGCGTCAGCGTGAGCGCATCGGTGATGTCGTAGCTGCCCTGCGCGAAGACCGCCGTGCTCTCGTTGTTGAACTCGCCGCCGCTCAGGAAGTTCGAGACCGTGAAGTCCAACGTGTTGGCATTGTCGCCGTCCTCCTCGAAGTAGTAGGCCCCGAGGATCCAGTCGAGTCGACCGTCGAAGGCGGAGCCGAGGAGTTGGAGCTCTTGCGAGAACTGCTCCTGCTGCAGGTCGTCGGCGAATTGCGCGACGCGGAACGGGGAGCCGTCGCCGTCCCGGGACATCTGTGAATCGAGGTCCCGCCAACCCGTCAGCGAACGCAGCGTGAGGCTTTCCGAGATCTCCCACTCGACGGTGAGCGCGGAGGTCGTGAGGTCGGAATCCGAGTAGGACGGTGCCGTGCCGGCGTTGTCATCACGGCCCAGCAAGTAGCGGTCGTCGTAACAGCCAGGGACGGCGTTGTTCACGAGCCCGGTGAGCGGAGGGATCAGGCAGGGGATCGGTGGACCGCCTGCCTGCAGGTTCGCGCCTACGTTGTGGATCGTCGCCATCGGCGGCGTGTCCGGGTCCACGGGGCCGGCGTAGTTGATGCCGAGCAGCACCACGGCCGGTCCGTTCTCGCGGTCACGGGTAGTGTCGATGTTCCAGTCTACGGTCACTGCGTCGGAGGGCATCCAGCGCAGCGCGAGACGACCGGTCAGCGTGTCGTCGTCGCCCAGTTCCTCACCGTCGCCCACCCGCTCCACGTAGCCCTCGCGCGAGAGCGAGGCCACCGACACGCGGCTGAAGAGCCGTTCACCGAGCGGCAGGTTCACCATGGCCTTGAAATCTGTGCGGGCGTCCGAACCCACCGTTGCCTCTACGTTGCCCGCGAGGACCTCGTCGGGCTTGCGCGTGACCACGCTCACCGCCCCGCCGATGGTGTTGCGCCCGAACAGCGTGCCCTGCGGGCCGCGCAGCACCTCCACGCGCTCGATCTCCACGAGGTCGAGCACGGCGCCAACGGAGCGGGCCACGTAGATGCCGTCGACATAGAGCCCCACGCCGGGGTCCACCGTGGGCAGGAACTCCTTCTGGCCGATCCCGCGCAGGTAGATCGAGGCCGAGGAACTCGCCCCGCTGAAGCTCGGGTTGTTCTGGAAGGTCATGCTGGGCGTGAAGTTCTCGATCTCGGCGAGCCGTGTGACCCCGCGCTGGGCCAGCCCCTCCCCGCTGAAAGCGGTGATGGAGATTGGCGCATCCTGGAGGCTTTCTTCCTTCTTGCGGGCAGTGACGGTGAGCTCCTCGATGCCGTCGCGCACCTCCTGGGCGGTGGCGGCCGGTGGAGAACCTGCGGCACTGAGGCCGATGGCGGCGATCATGGCCGGGAGAAGGCGGCGGGTGGGGCGCATGCGTGTTCCTCCAGAGCGTTGGGATCGGGGCCGGATATCCGGTCTGGAACGGATGCTATGGACGGCCGTCCCCGGCTGCTATGCAGAAACCGAAGCTGCTGTGCAGATAACGCGGAAAGCCGCGCCCGATTGGCGGCACCCCCTAAGCGCGTCCTGGCCTCACCCCAAGGCGACCCCGAAAAACCGCAACGGCTCCCCGTCGTCCTTGAGCCTGATGATCCCCTCGTCCGCAAATCCCAGATGCTCCAGCACCCGCACCGAGCGCGCGTTCCCCGGGCTCACGATAGCCACCACCCTGCCGAGCCCGAAGCGCTCCCGCCCCAGCGTCAGCGCGGCGGTGCAGGCCTCCCGGGCATAGCCCTCGCCCCAGTGCCCGGGCAGTAAGGCATAGCCGATGTCGGCATCCTCCAGCCCCTCGCGTCGGATCAGCCCGCACATGCCGGCGGGCTCGCCGCTCCCTAGCACTTCCACGAGCCACAATCCGAAGCCGTTCCGGGCATAACTCGTCATCGGCCCTTCCGCCAGATAGCGCTCCGCGTCCGCAATGCTGCGCACGCCGCGGTCCGCGATGTTGGCGATGAAACTCGGTTCGTTCAGCAGGCGCAGCACGAAGGCCGCGTCCTCGAACACGAACTCGCGCAAACGCAGGCGCTCGGTGGTGACGGGGTGCATCGAGGGGCGCTCCGGGGGCTGGGCGGTTGGAATACTATTGCGCCGCCAACGGGAGACTCCAGCAACATGAAAGGCAGCCACGCCCACGCCGGCGATCCGCGCAACGAACACATCCTGATCGACATCAACGGCGATCTGTTCCCCCGCCACGAGGCCAAGGTCTCGGTCTTCGACTCGGGGTTCATTCTGGGCGACGGGGTCTGGGAAGGCCTGCGGGTGGAGCGCGGGGTGGTGCTCTTCCTCGAGCGGCATCTCGACCGTCTCTTCGAAGGCATGAAGACGCTGGGCTTCCTGCCCGATTTCACCCCCGCCGATCTCAGCCGCCGGCTCTACGCCCTGCTCGCCGCCAACGGCATGGACGACGGGGTGCACATCCGGCTGATGGTCTCCCGCGGGGTCAAATCCACTCCCTATCAGGACCCGCGCGTCACCATCACTCCGCCCACCGTGGTGATCATCCCCGAGTACAAACTCCCCAAACCCGAGACGCTTGCCCAGGGTGTGAGCCTCTACACCGTCTATACCCGCCGCGGTTACCCCGACGTGCAGGACCCGGTGCTGAACACCCACTCCAAGCTGAACTGCATCGTCGCCTGCATGCAGGCCGCGCGCGCGGGGGCAGACGAAGCGCTGATGCTGGACCCGCACGGCTTCGTGGCCACCTGCAACTCCACGCATTTCTTCATCGTGCGCAGGGGCGAGATCTGGACCTCCAGCGGCAATTACTGTCTGGACGGCATCACCCGCGGCAAGGTGCTGCAACTCGGGCGTGCGCTGGAGATACCGGTGTGCGAGAAGAGCTTCTCCCTGCACGATGTCTACAACGCCGAGGAAGCCTTCGTGACGGGCACCTTCGCCGGGCTCGTGCCGGTGCGGGAGGTCGATTCGCGACCCATCGGCGAGGGGAGCGCCCGGCCGGTCATCGCACGGCTGCAGGCCGCCTACCGTGAGGCCGTGGCCCACTACATCCAGCATGCGGGGCCCACCCATGCGCGCTGAAGCCGTCGCGCCCATCCGGATCGCGATGTGGTCCGGGCCGCGCAATATCTCGACGGCGATGATGCGCTCCTTCGGCAACCGGCCCGATTGCACGGTCGTCGACGAGCCTTTCTATGGCTACTACCTGAAAGCTACCGGCTCCGTGCACCCCGGGCGCGAAGAGATCATCGCCAGCATGGACTGCGACTGGCGCAGCGTGGCCCGCAGCATCACCGAAGGCCCCGTGCCTACGCCCGTGCAGTATCAGAAGCTGCTCACGCACCAGATGCTCCCCGAGGTGGAGTTGGGTTTCACCGATGCGCTCGTCAACTGCTTCCTGCTGCGCGAGCCGGCGCGTGCGATCGCCTCCTACGCCAAGGTCAGGCCCGAGTTCGCGCTTCACGAGCTGGGCCTCCCCCAGCAGCTGGCCATCTACCGCTACGTGGCGGCGCGCGCGGCCCGTGCGCCGCTGGTGGTCGATGCCGTCGAGGTGCTGTCCGATCCGCGGACCGCTCTGGGGCGCATCTGTGCGCACGCCGGCATTCCGTTTCGGGAAGACATGCTGCGCTGGCCGCCCGGCCGACGAGGCACCGATGGCGTGTGGGCACCGCACTGGTATGCGGCTGTCGAGGCCTCTACCGGCTTCGAGCCACCGCCCGTGGGGGTGGTCGAGGTGCCGGCGCGGTACCGGGGCATTCTCGATGAGGCGAATGGCATATACGCCGAGATGCGGGCCCTCAATCCGTAACGCCCCCATCACAAACTGCCAACTACTCCCATACAGCGCTCCGGGCTTGCCATCGGACTGCAACCCGCTGCTATATTCCGACCACGCTCGATGGTCCCAAGGTCTGTCGGTGTCGTCTGTCTGTGCACGGCAAGGGGTTGTTCCGTGTGCAGCCGGGGATCTTCCGGAAGGTCTCCCGCGTAGAAGGCACCTGCTGGCATGGCGGCGAAAACCCGGGACAGGGTTCTCGCCCAAGACCATCGAACCGATCGGTACCAATCAGAAACCATAGGGGATTCAACATGCTGCAGAAGAAACCACTGTCGCTGGCCGTCAGCGCCGCACTGGGTCTCGGCGCTACCGTATTCGGTGCACCGGGCTTTGCCCAGGACGCCGCCCAGGGCCTTGAGGAAGTCGTCGTTACCGGTTCGCGCATCCAGAAAGCGAACCTGGTCACCTCCAGCCCGGTCACGCAGTTAGATGCCGAGCAACTCCAGTTCACCGGTATCACCCGTCTTGAGGACGTCCTGAAGGACCTCCCGCAGATCTACCAGGGTCAGGGCGCCGGCCAATCCAACGGTGCAACCGGTACCGCCACCATCGACCTTCGCAACCTGGGCACCGTCCGTACCCTGGTGCTGGTCGACGGCAAGCGTCTCCCCGTCGGCTCCCCGCTGCAGAGCGGCGGTGCAGACATCAACCAGATCCCCGGCGCGCTGATCAAGCGCGTTGAAGTCCTCACCGGTGGCGCCTCGGCG
>Ga0315900_10011566_pt1 | contig 10915 bp, 8 predicted proteins | sample LakEriMetagenome_FD_203521 | JGI IMG/M metagenome (GOLD analysis project Ga0315900, IMG submission 203521) | Freshwater fungal communities from buoy surface, Lake Erie, Ohio, United States - Buoy 12 MA114 | ecosystem: Environmental > Aquatic > Freshwater > Lake > Lake biofilm | place: USA: Lake...
GAACCTGACCGCGCTGTCGGCCACCTACTCGGCCTCGCGCAACATCGGCGCGGCGCTGATGAGCCAGGGCTTCCAGAACCGGGTGGCGATGGCGCAGATCAAGAGCTACGAGCACTGGACCGGGCTGTCGGCCGGCGAGAAGTCGGCGCTGTCGCAGATCATCGGCCGCGGCATCGTCGACGGGAAGAACCCGCGCGTCGTGGCGAAGGAGATCGCCGAGCGCATGGGGGTGTCGCGGGCTCGGGCGGAGGGCTATTCGCAAACCGACATCACCGACACGCTGCGCATGGCCCGCCTGGACGAGCGCGACTGGGCCGTCGAGAACCTGGGCATGGACATCGGCCTGCTGTGGAAGTCGGCGCTGATCCCGACGACTAGGCCGTGGCATGCGAGCCGCAACGGGCAGGTCTACACGAGCGCGGAAGTGCGGCAGTTCTACGCCGGGCCGGACCGCTACCGCTGCCACTGCTCCGTCACCGAGGTACTGCTCGACGACGACGGGAAGGCCCTGCTGACCGATCGCGCGCGCCAGACCAGCGTGGACGAGATCAAGGCGTGGGAGAAGAAGCGCGGCGCCGCGAAGCAGCCCGCGCGCTGATCCGTAGCATCGCCCATGCCGGCTAGGGGTGGCCGGTTCATCGTTGTTGTCTCCTGCCCTCGCGGGCACCTCGGCCCCGGCGTCGCAAGGCTCCGGGGCCTCTTTCTTCCTGTTCGTAGCATGGCGCTTGCCAACGGGTGGAGCCGTGGCGGACAATCGCACCGAGCCCTCAAGCTCATGCAGTCTTACCCGGCAACGGGACGCGGCTCCACACGCGGAAACTGCATGGCCTTGAGGGCTTCTTCGTTTCCGGCCGCCTGCGGGCGCGCGAGCGTGGCGAAAGCGAGCACGGCCCTGCATCGGGCCACACCGCGCAAAGACCGGCCGGTCGGTTCACCCTGACCGCGAGCCGTGCGGCCTGTCTGCGAGGGACCGCGCAAGACGACGGGTTACGGGGTGACTTCAGCCTGCCCGCCGCCGATGAATCGCAGCCTCCTGGGTGCGCTGGGCCTGCATGCTTCCATGACTGCATGCAGCGCCGGGCGAGGCGTGACTCCTGTCACCCTTGGCAGTGCTATGGGCGGCCGTTCCTAGCATCGCGCCGCATGAAGCACACCCGTGTCCATGTCCTGTCGGCCGTCAACGCCGGCGCGGTCTCGAAGTCCGGCGGCCGGTACACGGTCGCCAACGTCTGCGGCGCCGTCGACGGCATCGTGATGAATGGGATGGCCTACATGGCCGACCAGCTCGCGGCGGCCGCCCCGTCCCTCGAAGGCAAGCCCGCCCCCGCCGGCCACCCAAAGGACGACGCCGGCCGCTACATCAGCGCACTGAGCGGCAACGCCCTGCTGACGAGCTACGCGGGCGCCGTGTGCACGAACGTCAGGCACGAGGGCGGCCGCACGCTGTACGACGTCGTCGTCAACGAGGCCCAGGCCAAGGCGCACCCGGACGGCGCGCGCCTGGTCGAGCGGCTCGACGCCGCGATGAACGGCACCAACGCCGAGCCGATCCACGTGAGCACCGGCCTGTTCTGCAAGGCCATCACCGCGAACGGCGAGAGCCTGGGGAAGAAGTACCAGCGCATCGCCACCGAGATCACCTACGACCACTCGGCCTTCCTGCTGAACGAGAGCGGCGCCGGCACGCCCGAGCAGGGCGTCGGCATGTTCCTGAACGCAGCCGGCGAGGCTGAGCAGGTCGAGGCGGTCGCGGTCAATGAAGCGCTCGACCGCCGCGACGAGGGCATGCGCGGCTGGCTGCGCAAGCTGCTGGGCAACAGCGAACTGAGCCTCGACCAGATCCGCGACGGCCTCTACAAGTCGCTGCCCGAAGGCGCCTGGGTGCGCGAGGTCTTCGCCCGCTACGCCGTCTGGTCCGACCGGGAGGGCCGCATGTACCGCCAGGACTACAGCGTCGCCTCTGACGGCTCGTCCGTAGCATTTTCTGGGACTGCTCAAGAGGTGCGCGAGAAGCGCGAATACGAGCCCGTCAACAACCTGCAGAGGGATCCAATGAAGGACATGATCGTCAACGCCCTGCGAGCCGCGGGCATCTCGACCGAAGGGCTGACCGATCAGGCGCTCGTCGACGCTTACAACGCGCACGTGCGGGCCGCGGCCGTCGCCCCGGTGCAGGCCAAGCTCGACGCCGCGAACGCGCAGCTGCAGACCCTGCAGGCCAACGCGCAGCAGGCCGAAGCAGCCGAGCTGGCGACGCTGGCCACCGAGCTGGCGGCCAACAGCAAGGGCCTGACCGCCGACGACTTCAAGGCCATGGGCCTGAAGCGCTGCAAGGAGCTGAAGGCCAACGGCACGACCGCTGCGCCGGTGCTGCCGGGCAGTGCAGCCGCGACGACCACGGCCGGCGCCGAGTTCGCCAGCTACGACATGAACGCGCTGATCGACGCCGCTGACGGCGCCGACAAGCGCTGAACCGCTGAAGGAGCGTTCACATGACCCGCACCGTCTACAAGGGCCCGAACGGCCGCCAGCCCGTCACGACCGACGCCCGCGTCGTTGCCGCAGCCCTGCTGCCGTGCACGTTCGTGACCGAGACCGCGACGCAGTTCACCCAGGCCACCGCGCCCGGCCCGAATGTGCGCCTGCTGGCCAACCGCGACTTCTACAGCACCGCCCAGCTCGACGCGACGAACCCGCTGCAGACCGCCTACGCCTCGGGCGACACGGGCATCGCCTACGTGCTCGAGCCCGGCCAGCGGTACTTGGTGGCGGTCGCCGCCGCGACCTACAGCTACGGCCAGGCCCTGACGATTGCCGCCGCCGGCCGCGCCGCTGGTGCGGCGACCGGCAACGTGGTGGTCGCCTTCTCGCGGGAGGTCGGCGCACGCAGCGCGGGCGACCTGATCGAGGTCGAGATCGCCAACTTCTACGCCCAGCCCTGACGCCTGAGCACCAAGGAGCCCAGAACATGCTTCGCTACACCGCAGAACAGCTCGCCGCCATCAACGCGGCGCGCGCCGGCTTCAACCAGCGCCAAGTGGCCATGGCCGCGAACCACGCCTCGGACATGCAGTTCGCCGGCAACGCCTCGGGCATCGACATCGACGCCTGGCGCCGCATCGACACCCGCGCCACGCAGATCATGCGTGACGTGCTGGCCGTGTTCAACACGCTGGCCCGCGCAAACACCACGCCGATGGGCGTGGGCGACCTGATCAACTACTTCCCGCAGGTCAGCGACAGCGGCCAGGTGGCTGTCTCCATGGACGGCCGCAACGGCGAGATCGCCGACCAGGCGCAGGTCAAGTACGTCGGCACCCCGGTGCCGGTCATCACGGCCGCGGCCCGCATGGGCTGGCGCCAGATGGCCGTCGTGCGCAAGGGTGGCGTCGGCCTGGACGTCGAGACCATCGCCAACAAGCAGCGCAAGGTCGCCGAAAAGCTCGAGGACATGGTGCTGAACGGCGACGCCAGCATCGTCGTCGGCGGCAACCAGATCTTCGGCCTGCGCAACCACCCGCAGCGCAACACCAACACCCACGGCTTCGACCTGAACAACACGGCCACCGGCGCGAACTGGCTGTCGGCCTTCCGCCAGCTGGTCGACGCCTGCGTCGGTGACAACGCCTTCGGCCGCATCACGGTCTTCCTGAATTACAGCGACTGGGTGTACGCCTCGATCAACGAGTTCGCCGCGGGCTACCCGAAGACCATCCTGCAGCGCCTGCGCGAAATCGAGCAGATCGCCGACATCATCCCGTGCGGTCGCGTGCCTGCCGACAACATCATCGGCGTCGCCGGCCTGGCCGACGGCAACTGGGGCTCGATCCTGTCGGCCATGCCGATGACGACCCGCCCGAAGGCGCGCATGAACCCCGAGGACGACTACGTCTTCGACGTGATGGCCGTGGTGGCGCCGCAGTTCCGCACGGACTTCGACGGCCGCGCCCCGTTCGCGCACCTGACGGCGGCCTGATCGTGAAGGTCACCGTCACCCACCTGAAGGCGCCCTGGCCGGCTGGCACGGTCCCGGGCCACGTGGTCGACTTCCCGGGCCTGGACACGATCCCGGCGTGGGCTGTCGGCAAGTGCGAGCCGGCCGCCGACGATGCCGAGGCGGTCTCGTCGTGGCCGGTCGTGGTCGCGCCTGCCGAGCTGACCAGCGAGCTTGTCAAGGCGCCCGAGGGCGAGCCCGTGGTGAACCCGGCCCCCGCGCGCAAGACCGCGAAGGCCCAGGCCGCCGCCGGCTGAGCCCGCGCACCGCCGTCGCCCGCCATGCTCACGCTGCTGCAGGCGACGGCCTACCTCGACGAAACGCTCGGCATCTCGGTGCCGAGCTTCGCTCTTCAGGCCGCGATCGACGACGTGGCCACGCGCGAAGCCGCGATGACGACCGCGGGCTACAGCGCCTCGACGATCGTGCGCATCCAGGCCATGGCGGTCGCCATCCTCGCCGGCGCCGACTTCGCTCGGAAGATCAAGTCGCAGGCCGCCCCGAGCGGCTCGTCGCGCAGCTTCGAGAACGTCGACGACGCGCTCTCCCGCCTGCGCCGCGTGCTGACCGCGCTCGACACCGCGAACACCGTCGCCGACCTGCTCGGCCCGGACCCGAAGACCGGAACCCTGCTGCTCGTGACCTGCTGATGCGGGCGGCACCAGGCTGACCAGCCCCGCACATGGCCACGATTCAACCTGACAGCATCTCGGTCGCGTCGAGCGTGACGACGGCCTACGCGGGGCGGGCTGCGCCTACGCCACCTCCGCCGCCCCCGCCGCCACCCCCGGCCCCTGTCGCCGAGTTCATCGGCTCGCCCCTGAGCGGCAGTACGCCCCTTGCGGTGACGTTCACCGACCAGAGCACCGGCAGCATCACCAGCCGGCTGTGGGACTTCGGCGACGGCACCACCAGCACCGCGACGAACCCGACGAAGGCCTTCCTGACGGCGGCCAGCTTCACCGTGGCGCTCACCGTCACCGGGCCGGGCGGCAGCAACACGCGCACGCGCACGGGCTACGTCACGGCGACTGCGCCGGCTCCCGGCCCCACGCCGCCGCCGCCACCTTCGCCGCCCCCGCCCGCCCCATCCGGCGGCGCGATGCAGCTCACCCTGACGAGCGCCACGAGCGCCGCGCTGCCGTTCACCGCGGGCTTCACCTTCAGACAGGGCGACATCCCCAGCGGCCAGGGCGTCGTCGTGTCAGGCGCCACGGCTCAAGCCACGATCAAGAGCACTTGGCCAGATGGCTCGGCGCGCATCGCCATCGTGGCGGGCACCTACACCAGCGCGGGCAGCCCGGTCACGCTGACCATGAGCGCGGGCACGGCCAGCACGGGAACGGTGCTCACCACGTCCGACCTCGATACAGCGCTGGCGGGCAACAACGTCGTGGTAGACGCTGGCGGCCTGGGGCTGGCCTCGTGGAGTGCTGGCGCCGACTGGGCGAGCCCCTTCGCCACCTGGGTGAGCGGGCACCGCATGTCGTCGTGGATCTACCGCAAGCCGGTCGGCAGCGATACGCACCTCGTGGCGTGGCTCGAAGTGCGCCTCTACGCGGGCGGGGCGGTGGAAATCTTGCCCTGGATCGAGAACGGCTATCTGAACGTGGCCTCGCCGACGAACAAGTCGGCCACCTACAGCTTCAGCATGGGCGGCACCACGCGATTCAGCGGCGCCATCGACCTGAAGCACCACCAGCGCACGCCCCTCATCAGCGGCACGGGCCTCTCGCACTGGCTCGGCACTGACCCGGGCGTGACGATGCGGCACGACGCGGCCTATCTGCAGGCTACCGAGATGGTGCCGACGTACCGCGCGCTGACGCCGGCCGGTGCTGCGGTCATCAGCACGGCCTGCCCGACCACCTTTGCGCCGCTGCAGCAGGGCGGGTACACCTACCAGTCAGACACCATGAGCAGCGGCGGCGCAGCCGGCCCCATTGGCCTGCTGCCGACGCATGACGTGCTGTACCTGACTTGCGCCGCTGCTGACGCTGCGCGGGTCTACAAAGCGGTTGTCTTCAACGGCTACTCGGCGGGCCGCTATCGCCACCACTACCGCGACGAGACGACCAACCGGCCCCCACTGACGAGCGCTTACCCGACCCTCTGGATCGACAACAACACGCCCACGCCCAGCGGCGGCGAAGGCCCCGAGCGCGACATCGCGCACCATCCCTCGGTCGGCTTCATGGCGTACCTCGTCACCGGGCGCTGGTACTTCATGGAAGAGGCCGCCCTCTCGGCGAGTTTCAACCACTTCGTCAAGAGCTTCAACAGCGTCATGCGCGACGGGTCGAAGGGCCTGTTCCAGTCGTGCTTCGGCGCGTGGCAGACCCGCTCGGCAGGCTGGACCATGCGCACTTGGGCGCAGGCCCTGGCGATCATTCCCGACGCCGACACCGCGCTGAAAGCGGACTTCCTGCGGGTGTGGCACGAGAACGTCGACAAGTACCACGCGCAGTACATCACCCAGCCTGGCAACCCGTGGGGCTGGGTCGAGCCGGGCGAGGAGTACAGCGGCACGCTGCGCCTCGGCCACGGCGCACCTTGGCAGCAGGACTTCGTCAGCGCAGCAGTGGGCTACTCGCGTGCGCTCGACCTGACGGCCGACGCCACACGTAAGAGCCGCTGGCAGGCTTTCCACGAGTGGAAGGCTCAGAGCACCATCAAGCGCTTGGGGCCGTCCACCGGCTTCTGGTACATCAACGGCGGGGTCTTTGCCCAGCGCATCAGCCCGGCAGCACTGACCGAGAACGACTACCGCAACGGCACTGGCACGTTCTACAGCGAGGCCGAGAGCTACGCGCAGATCGTCGCGGGCCTCGATGCCGCGTCAGCCCCGACGAGCTGGATCGGCACGACCGAAGGCGTGCTCGGCGGCGAAATCATGCCGGGCGAGTCGGCCATGTGGGGCAACCTGACGCCCTCGCTGGCCTACGCCGTGCGCTTCGGGGTCAGTGGTGCGCTCGACGCGTATCGCCGGCTGGTGGGTGCGGCGAACTGGATTCCGCTTGCCGCGGCTTTCAACGCGCAGCCGGTGTGGTCCGTGCTCCCGGCCAGCGGTGCGCTGCCGACGTGGCTTGCTTCGCAGCCGCTGAACACCTGGATCGAGATTCCGAACACCAACGGCCGCGTTACCACGGCTGTGGTCAACGGCTCAACTCAGGCAGTGCTCACGGGCGGCGATGGCTGGGTCGATGCATGGGGCGCGTTCGCGGTCAAGTTCGACACCAGCGAACTGTTCATTGCAGCGGCTGGCGGCCACGGTGACAGCGCCGACAACCGCGTGGTCAGCATCAACCTGTCGAGCAACACGCCGACGTGGACCCTGCGCAGCCAGCCCTCTACGGCGGTGCAACTGGATCGAACCAGCGGCTACTACCTCGACGGCCTGCCGGTTGCGCGCCATCACTACGACGACATCTTCTATCTGCCGCAGCTCCGGCGCGTGATGATGGTCGGAGGGCGGGCGATCTACGGCGGTGGCGGTCCTGAAACCGCTGCCGTGACCGGCTTCGACGTGGACGCGAACACCTGGGACGCCGAGGGCAAGTTCGCCAACACGCTGCAGTCTGGCGGCACGTCGTTCGGCATGGTGCATGTCAAGAGCACGGGCGTGATCTTCTCCAACGTCCTCACAAGCGCTGCCGTGCGGTGGACGCCACCGACCTCGCTCACGGGCACCGGCCTGGGCACGCTCACTGCGGCCTCGGTGACGGGCTTCACAGCGGTCAACAACCGCTGGCCCGCAGCCTGGGACGGCAGCCGCAATACGTGCTTCTTGCTGAACTACGGCAACGGCGAGGGCAGCAACTCCGAGGTAGGCCTCGTGGCCTACAAGTGGGCCGGCGCGGGCGGCAGCGCGGCATCGGCAGTGACGCTGAACACCAGCGCGGCGCGCACCGCCCTGCTCGCGGCGGCGCCTGAGTACATGGCGATGGACTACGACGCCGACAACGACCGCTTCCTGTGCATCCACAGCGGGCGCAACAGCCAGACCGGCGTGACGGCCACGGGCGAGATCGGCAAGGTCTACGCGGTGCAGCCGAACAGCGGCACGACGTGGGATGTGAGCGTGCTGACCATCTCGGGCACGCCGACCAACTCCCCGAGCGCTGGCGTGAACGGCCGGTTCAAGTACGTGCCGGCCCTGCGCGGGTTCGCCTTCATGCCGCGCGCTAACAGCAACCTCTGGTTCATCAGGACGGCCTGACATGACGATTTCCTTTGACCGCGCCGATGCAGGCGGCTCCAGGGCACAGCACACGCTGGTCGGCGGATCTGCCGCTCCGCATACGATCTTCGCGTGGGTGTGGCGCGAGGAGCTTGGTTCTGTCGAACAGACGCTGTGGGCTGTGGCGCAGATCGTCGCGGGCCGCCGCGTCCGGCAGCGCTTCATGTCTACCGGCTCCACGACGGTGCAAGCCGGCAACGTCACGAGCTGGGGTGCCGCAGGCGGCAACGCCACCGAGGACTTGGGCAGCTCGGCCACGCTTGAGCCGGTGATGGTGGTGCGCAACACGGACGCCAGCAGCACGATCTTCACCACAAGCAACCCGACCGGCGTGGTCGTGGACACCACGAACCCCGGCGCGTCGGACTTCTCGGCCGCCGATACCCTCCTGATCGCCGCCAGCTACTTCGATGGGGCGTACCAGGGACGCGCCACCATGCACATCGCCGACATGGCGGTGTGGACCGGCGCCGCATTGACGGCGACTCAGTGGACCGCACTCACGGCCGGCACGCCACCGAAGCCCGAAGACATCACGCTGCCCGGCGGCGCGGTGCTGTATGACGTGTGGCCGTTCAACCCGGCAGGCTCGGCGGGCACCCCTGTCACCGGCACCCTTGCCGGCATCATCAACGGCCGCGAGTTCACCATCGTGGGCGACGTGCGGGTGTCGTCGCGTGCTTCGCCTGTCAGTCGCGTGACCGCCCCCGTCATCACCGGCCCCGCCGGTTCCGCAGGCGCCGCGAGCATCACCCACGCGGTCAACGAGAACCAGAACAACGCCGGCACCTGGTCGGCCACTGGCGGCAGCGCCTGGAGCCTGACCGGCACCGACGCCAGCCTGCTCAGCATCAGCTCGGGCGGCGTCGTCACCCTGGCCAGCGGCAGCTTCGACCACGAGGCGAAGGCCAGCTACAGCTTCAACGTGCTGCGCGATGCGGTGGCCCAGGCCGTGACGCTCAACATCAACAACGTCAACGAGGCGCCCACCTTCAGCGGCCCCGACATCAGCGTGCCGGGCCTCGTGGTCGGCGTGGCCATGAGCAGCATCAATGCCGCGCTGCGGTTCGCCGACCCCGACAGCGGCGACACCGGCACCTACAGCGCCGTTGGCACCTGGCCGGCGGGCGTCACGGTCAACAGCGCCGGCCTCATCAGCGGCACGCCCACCACGCCGGGCACCTCGAGCAGCCTGCGCGTGCGCCGCACCGACGTGGGCGCGCTCACGGCCGACAGCAACCTGTTCAGCATCACCGTGTCGGCCGCCGCCACTCCGGTGGCCTTCTCCGGCACCGTCGGCGCGCAGAGCGGCACCGTGGGCTCGGCCTTCAGCTGGGCCGGCTCGGCGCTGGCGAGCTTCTTCTCCGGCAGCCTGACGCCCTTCGCCTACAACGTCAGCGCGGGCAGCCTGCCGCCGGGCCTCACGCTGAACAGCAGCACGGGTGTCGTCACCGGCACGCCGACCACTGCCGGCACCTTCAACGCCACCTTCCGCGCGCTCGACACCGGCAGCAACGCGGCCACGAGCAACAGCGTGGCGTTCACGATCGCTGCGGCGCCGCCGCCTCCGACCGGCCCCACGCTGCCCGCCGTGGCCACCGACGCCACCGGCAGCACCCGGCGCACCGGCCAGACCACGCGCATGGTGGTCGAGCCCTTCACCAGCATCGAGGCGCTGGGCACCGGGGTTCGCACCATCGCCACGGGCACGACCGACGCGACGACGGGTGAGGTCACGCTCACCGGGCTGTCGCCGGGCACCTATGCGGTCCTCGGCTTCTTCCCGAGCACCGGCGCCACTATCGCGGGCGTGCGGTTCCGCCTCGTCACGGTGAGCTGATGGACCGCAACCTGCTCAGCACGATCCCGGTCGGCATCAGCGCCGGGCTCGAGATCGCCGGGCCGCCGGAGTGGGGCCTGCTGGGCTCGCAGATCCTGGCCGAGACGGCGACCGGCACGCACGGCCCCGGCGCGCTGTTCAACGACGGCCTGACGCCGGGCCTGCGCTACGTGCCGGTCCTGCTGACCCGCAGCTCGCCGGCCTTCGTTCTGTACCCGAACGGCAGCTACGAGGGCCCGCGCCCGAGCACCGCCACCTATGCGCTGTACGAGTCCGGCACTGGCCGGGTGCTGGCTGGCGACCCGGGCACGATCACGATCGCCACCACCGTGCCGCCCGGCTCCTACCTGCCGCAGCCCACGACCTCGGCCAGCTGGTCCTACAAGCAGACCGCCACGCTCTGGCCGCTGACCGGCCGCGACGAGTGGACCGGCGCTGTGACGCACGGCGCCCCGGCGCTGTTCCTCTGCGACTATGCCGAGGACGACGTGCGCATGCGCTCGGCCAGCGGCGAGGAGTTCACGTCGAAGCTGCTGATCTACACGTCGCTGCCCGGGGTGAAGCAGGGCGACATGGTCAAGATCGGCGCCTCGGGCGTGGCCGACCCGTTCGCGGCTGGCGCCGAGGAGGTGCGCGCGGTGCGCACCTGGGCCGACACGTTCCGCGCCGAGGGCGACCCGGACTTCCGCATCGCCACCTGACGGCGCGCGGGCCCGCGGAGGCCTGTTCCTAGCATGCCCGGCATGGATCGCAACCGTGTCCGCGTGGTCAACCGCATGCCGCAGTTTCTGACGGCGACGCAGGCCCGCGCCCAGCGCACTGTGCTGACGATGCTGATCCC
>Ga0315900_10011568_pt1 | contig 10914 bp, 17 predicted proteins | sample LakEriMetagenome_FD_203521 | JGI IMG/M metagenome (GOLD analysis project Ga0315900, IMG submission 203521) | Freshwater fungal communities from buoy surface, Lake Erie, Ohio, United States - Buoy 12 MA114 | ecosystem: Environmental > Aquatic > Freshwater > Lake > Lake biofilm | place: USA: Lake...
GATGGGAACACGATTGGCACTGGCACGTGCACACCATCTTTCCACCTAGTCACCTTGCCACGTGCATAACGCATCGTGGTTTCGTGAATGATTTCTGGTGTGATTTCTTGGTGTTCAGCACACAGGAATGCATACACCTGTGACTTCGAAATCAACTGATCTTCTGTGAATCCGCCAAACGTGTTGAATCCACAGTCAATCAAAATGGTCATGGATTGCAACACGTGATATTCCAATGGGTTTTGATTATTCATCTGCAATCACCAAGTCTAAAATACTCACTTCATCATTGTCAACTATTTCTGCTGGCAGTGCCTGTCTGTGTTGCTGTGCCAATGCTTCTGCTTCTGCTTCTGCTTCTTGCCTTGCCTTCTTCAGTGCCTGTTGCCTTTGTTGCTCTTCTATAAACCAATTCATGGCACCTTTTATCACTGGTTGTTTTGCATCACGTCTTTTCTGTTTGGTGACAGCATCTGGAAACACATCCCGCCAACCACTGGCAATGGATTTGTTGATTGCTTCGATTGCCACATCTGGTGCCACGTCCACCAATTTTCCAACAATCTTCTGCCACGCACGTGGTGTCAATGGGTGTTTGATTTCCTGCCTGTGTTGCACGAACTCTTCAATCGCAGACAACAGTGCCTGATCTAAGATGCCAGCATTGGTGGCATCAGAAACAGCATCTGATGGTGAAAATGATTTGCGTTTCGCACTGCACTTAATATCTTCGTTAGAAGATATAACATTGTGTTTGTGTTTGTGTTTGGTTGCACTGATGTTGAACGTCTGTTCAACAGGTGTTGAACGTGTGTTGATTGGTTGTTCATTTTGAACCTGATTGCGTCTTGCTTCTGCACTCTTTTCACCAGCAATCTTCTTCTGATTCTGCCTGTTGAATGCATCATTTCGCAGTTGATCCATCTTTGCATTGACACCATTTGGAAACAATTCATCCATGTATGGTGCAAATTCTGCCCACTGTTCAACAGTTATTCCAATGATGTTCAACAGACGTTCAACAGACGTTAAACGTCCGTGTTCCCATTGAATGTCCAAGCATTCACGATAGATTGCACGTGCAGTGAATGACATGGAACGGACAGTGATGCTGGTGGCAAAATCACGTGGGTACCACGCATACCAACCAAGTGGTGTTGATGATTTGTCTAGTGGCACAATGGTGCCTGTTTCGTTTGTATTCATGTTGATACCTACCAATCAAGGCATTGGGTGGGTATCAGCACCTTCTGCCTTGATTGACTGTTTTGATTTTACTTCTTCTGTTGGAAGATTTCTAGTGATTTGGTGAAACGTTCCACCACTGCTTCTTGGTTGAATGTTTCGATGGGTGACAATGTAATGGTCACAGATGATCCTTGGTCTTTGTCATAATCAATGCCCACAGAAAACCCACGCACAAACCTGTGGTTGTCTTCCAAGATGGCACCTGATTTCACCAGTGCGTCTTCTGCTGGTTTGACACGGTTGGACACGTCACCACGAAAGGCACTGCCAAGATGAAATTGATAGTGGATGTGGACAGCACCAGACGCACGATGCATTGCCAATGCAAGGTATGGCACCACTGCATTTGTCCACAGATCGTATTTGCCATTCTTCACACGTCCTTTGCCGGGAACATTGACGTACATTGAATTCAATGATGGTGGCATTGTAATGGTTGCTGTCCAAGATTTCTTCACAATGATTTGATTTTGCATGATTCTTCAAAGTGGTTGGCACCATCCACAATGTGGACAGTGCCAGATGTCAATCATTCATCACTGAATGGATCATAGGCATCAGGTTGTGGTGCCTGCCTTCCACCACTGTTGCCACCACTGTTGCCATCATCCTTTGGTCTGTCCAGTGAATGCACGTTGTCTGCCACGACAAATACCTGTTCACGTGGGTTTCCATCTTTGTCTGTGAATTTGCGTGTTTCCAAACGTCCATCCACAGAAATCAACCTGCCTTTTCCAAGGTAATCATTGATGTACCTTGCTGTGGATTCCCATGCTGTGATGCGAAAGAAATCTGCGTCTGCTGATCCATCTTTTGGTTTGATGCGTTTGTTGACTGCAATGTTAATTTCCACCACGTCTTTGCCTGTGTTTGTTGTCCTGAGTTCAGGATCACGTGTAATCCGTCCGATTAAAGTTATTCTGTTAAGCATTTTTGTACTGCCTTTGCTACTGCTGTCATGTGCTTGCAGGCATGGTGGTTTGTGCCATTCAGCAAATCAATGAAGTGTGGTTGTTTCTGTCTGCACTGTGCGTCCATGCAGTCACACGTTGTATGACCAAAAGGATTCACAAAGACTTCGTACCACTGCCACCAGTGGGTGCTACTTTGGACAATGAACATCATGCCATCTTCCAAAATAACATCCACCAACACCACTTCCATTTTTAGTCAATCTTAAATGGGTGTGGCAATTCTTTGTGCGTTGCTGTGATCCAATGATGGACATCAGGAATCGTGGTGCAACCTTCTTTTAATGCCTGATGGATAATGTCCGTTGCCTTCAATGGGTGGTTGATGGTTTGCAATTTTAGTTTCAATTGATTGAACTGATCCATTGTGCCACCCACTTCTTGGAATTCTGCAAACACCTGTTTTGCAAACACAGCACGTGATGTGGTGGCATCCACCATTGTTGGTGCTGGTGCTGGTGCTGGTGCCTTTGCCTTCGATTTCGCAGGTGCCACATCCATACCTGCGTGGGCATCAGTGTCCGTATCATCAATGATTGGGATCAGAAAATACTTTAACAATGCATATTTTGTGCATGACGTTATTGCCTTCTGCACACCTTTATCATCATTGCCTTTTGCCTCACCAAACCAGATGAATTGGTCTGATTCACCACTGCTGGCATCCACGATTGTGAACTGCATCTGCACCACCACGTGTCCACCTTCATTGGTCATTTGCAGAACACTTGGTCTGATCTGGACACCCACTTCCACACACGCATTCCTGACAGCAGGCAACACATCATCCCATGCCTGATATTTGAATTTGAAATGGGCATTAAGTCCATTCTTTTCCACGTGTCCAATTGCCTGCGACACCTTCAGCACCTTCTGTGCCAGTGTTGTTGTTGCTGTGCTCATGCCATCACCTTCACTGTCATTGTTTCACTGTCCGGCACCACCACAAATCCTTCAGGCACTGTTTCCAACAGCAGTTGTTTTTGGTCTGCTGTGATTTTGCTGATTTGAAATTCTTCAGTGGTTTTGATTGCTTCCACCCATCCAAATTTGTGGGCAGTAGCTAGTGCCAATGATTTGTCCGAAACACGCACACCACCAGCAGATGTGCGAAATGACACACTGCCAAAAGCAGTCAACAGTGTTTTGGATTTTTGCAATTCCAATCTTCCCTTTGCAAATGCTTCAATGTGTGGTTCGTATAGATCACGCAAATAGGCAATCTTTGCCTGTTCACGTTGTTCGATCTTTGCCATGTTTGCACGTATGCTGTCATGGTGTGCCTTCTTGCCTGCCAAGATTGCTTCTGCCTTGCCAATGCGTTCCAACACTGCTTCCAGTGCCACCTGTGATGTGATGCCTTCTGGTGCCAGTGCTTCACACAGGATTTCACCTGTGGACACTTCCACCACTTGGTTGTCAATGATTTGATATGTTCGTTCCATTGTTGTATGTTTCCTTACTTTGCCTTTCGTGGACGTCCACGTTTGTCTTTGGTCGTCTTGCCAATGATGATGTTCATTGCCTGATACTTCAGGTTTTGAACACTCATGCCAGCATCTTCTGCGATTGCGTGAAATGGACGCAGGCTTGCCTTGGTTTTGATCCACTGCACTGCTTCCATCACGTATGGGTTTTCGTGTTCCATCACCAAGACAATACCACATTTAATTATTTTGTCAACATATTGTGATTATTTTGTGGAATTATGTATAATGGATTTGTCACCACGTGGTGGCACGGAAACAAACAATGACAACAAACGAAGTAATGGAATATGAAGTGGGTGATCTGGTGATGGTCACCAAAGACATTCAATTCAAAATCAATGGTGACATCTGCCAAATCTTCCAAGGTGACACTGGCACTGTGACAGCAGTGGGAAACGCACCCACAATTTATGGTGGATTTGTGCCAATGGTCACAGTGTCCATTGATGGTGTGCTATACAATTTCTTGGCATCAGACATCTGCTACAAACTTTGACACTATCTGGTGGTGGAAACACCACCCACCAACAACAGGAAACAAAACAATGACAGACAAATTGAAATCGGAAATCAAATCCAAAATTGCAGAAATTCAGGACATGGGAACATCAGGTGATTGCCACTGTTTTCGTGGTGATATGATGAATCCACCAGAACAGTGTGACAACTGCTGGAATCAGGTTGAACTTCAGGAATTGAAAGAATGGGTGGAAATGACATCCAACAACCTTGCCAATCAGGAATTGTCTTTGGGCACACCAGCAACCATGTCACCAGATTGCGTCCGTACATGGTGGGCAGATTACACAGAAGAAATGGCACAGCACCAATTGACTGAATTGCAGATGAACATTCTGTTTTGCTACAGTGTCCTGCCAATCATTGAAGGTGAATTGCGATGATCTACGCAGTGATTTCACGTGATGAATTCGGAACCATCACAGATGTGAAGGCATCGTGCCATGACACCCACTTTGATGCAGACGTGGTGCCACTTGCCTATGGTGTGGTGGAATGGTGTGCTTTTGGATTGCGTGTGCAGTTCATTGACGTGTCAAGTGGGTACCCACGTGATGTCACCACCCAATTCCAGATGAAATGCATCCCAATCAAAAATGTGGTTGCATGGATGGAAGAATGCATCGGCATCATGGACAGTGTGCGATTGGATAAATCTGCCACTGCCACATCTGAAGTGGATTATGTGGTGAAATATGTGGAAAGACATATTACAAATTACATTGAACAGATCATCGAAAACAAACAGGAAACAAACAAATGAAACAAATCACAGACAACAACCAAATGACCAACCAAACCATGTCACAGACAATCATGCCATCACCAGAACGCATCAAAGAAATTGAAGCTTTTGACAATGCGTGGGCATCACTTCGTGGCAATCCGAAACGTGCAGAAATCATTCAGCAGATGATTGACAGTGGCACACTGATGTCTTATGGCAAACCACGCAGACGTCCACGCACCCATGACATGACATGGGCAGATGGGTTCACAATGCTGGCACTGATTGCCATTGCCATCTTTGTGGGTGTGGTGCTGAAATGAGCATGAGTGAAATCATCAAGTTTACACCACGAACTATCAAGATTTATAAGTGTGATGTATGCCAACAATCGTTTGAATGGGGCGAAGAATCTCATCTTTGGGGGTCGATAGGGCATCAAGATATTGGGGCAAGACAGTTCAAAGTTTGCTCGAATGAATGCCGCAGGAAAGCACCTAACATCACAGACTTGGATTACATCACTGGAGACTATAAATGCTCGGATGGTGGCAAAGTGGTAAACGCTCATTGGGACGAATGGGATAATCAAACGGGGAGGTTTGCAAAATGAGCATGAGTGAACATACCGATGGCGTTAGCACATCAATGATATATACCTATGAAAGCAATGCATTTCAGCATATTAAAAATCACAAACACACGGGCGTTTGGTACATGAGGATTTGTGGAGGTCATTCTGGTTATAAAAACATTCGTCTTAATTTCTATGATGGAGATAAACCCCATTGGTTCCATCGCTTAATAACTCGGCTGCTTCTTGGCTGGAAGTGGGAGGATAGGCATGAGTGACTACTTAAGGGCGTTAAAAGCCCTTGGCTGGCTCAACCTCAACACCGACTACCGAGCGAATAACATCAGCGGTGACTATCCGCAGAGTTATAAAGAGCACGTTGGCGGGATGTTTGGTTTGTCAAAGTTCAGCTCGAAAGAGAGCCTCGACATCATCACTGGCAACGAACTGGTATCGGTGGCAATGAGGGAGGGTTGGAAGGATGAATGAGGAGCAAGCATGGACGCAAGCAGAGAAACTCACTCTATTGTTTGGCTCCCTCGCCATCGAGTGCTTCTTCTTCCTCATCGTCTTCTATGTCGGCTACTCCCTTGCCAAAGAGCGGAAGAGACAAAGGTAAAAGCTGGAACGTCCTAAGGTTATGGGTATGGATAAAATGACTCCACCAGTGGCGATGATCAACGCACTGAAGAAAGGTTTGAAGTTACACGAAATGGGACTCTCTGGCAAGGGTCTCCAGCCAGACACCGTTATGTGGGCGAAGAGATTCGTTGCGGGAGACGATGCGTCTCCAGAGAAGATTCTGAAGGCGGCCAGATGGTGGGGACGGAATGAGCGATTCCTAAAGGAAGATGACAAATCTCCTGCGATGGTGGCTGCACTCCTTTGGGGAGGAGCTGCGGGACGAGATTGGTTTAGAGCGATGGCAGAAGAAGTTCGGCACGAAAAAGCCGAAGACAAAATGCCATACAAAGAGATGGATGACGAGTCCTAAGGTACAATCAAACCTGAGCCCGAAATGGTTCAGCTTGTAGATTGAAGATTGGGTTAGCCTCATCCTAGTGGTGGGGCTTTCTTTTTTGGAGGGTCGTAGCGGATGTTAGTAGTGTTCCATCTGTCTCCCCTCCGCCAAATAAAAACCCCCACCATTTCTGATGAGGGTTAGGAGGAGGAGTTTAGGAGTGTCACGCTGAAACGTCATGCTTCAACGATTCTATTCTATCACACATCTTCTGCATCTGCAAATTTTTCGTCTAACTTTACTGCGGTATAGATGTTTTCAGCATCGAGATCAACAACATCATTTAGCACCACCGAGTAGGTAACAAGAGGTGCTTTGTCTGCATCTCTCGCCGCCTTATCTTTGTAGCAAGCAAGTACCGCAACTCCGCTTTTGACACGGAACTGGTAATTGACTTCAATGAGTTTGTGGTAGGTGGCATCCACACCGAACGCCGTTTCAATTTTAATTTCTAGTGCCATTAGTTTTCTGCCTCTGCTTGCTCTGGTTTTGCCACCAGTTGATTCTTGATGTCCAAAAGTTGCCCAATCGCATTGAACACTTCGGTTGCTTGACCAACAGTTCCATTGAAAGGAGCATTGTCAATCACATTAATAAGGATTTCGACTTGTTGTAAGGTGAGGTTAATAGTTACCATTAGAACGCCGCTCCTAGTGCAATTCGTCGCCAGCCAGTTGACATCCTGACATAAAGATAACTGTCATCCCATGCAATGTCGCCAGCGTTACCTGCCGCCGCCGAAGTTGCTGGAGTCTGAGCAGTAGTTATCTGAATTTTGTTGGCTGCAAATGAGGTAATCCCACCACCACCATTGAAGGTAATGTCGCCAGTAGAACGAGTAACTGCCATTACCAAGCCAAGGTCAGCACCCGCGTCTGAAAATCTGCGAACGTCAAAATTACTTCCAGCATTGCTCCCGCTTTCTGCTACAGTATTTGCACCAATCGTAAACCGTGTTGAAGACGATGTTCTAAAGAAGATGAGCCGTCCATTTCCAGCAGTGTTGTCTACTTGAAAGTTGGTAGCTACACAAGCCCCACCAAAACTTGCGAACGTTGGAGAAACTATTGAAAAACTTAAAGTTTGAGTTGCTGTCCCGCTTGCAGTTGTGTAAAAATCAAGTCGTGTACCTCTAACACTTTCTGTAAATGTCTGAGTAGCCGCCGCTCTAATTTCAGCCGCTCCAACTGTGCCAAAAGTAGATGCACCATAACCTTGCCATTGGATTGAACCAAGCACGTTGCCAGATTGTACGGCTGTTGGTGACGCATAGGTTCCTTGCCGTCGCCTGAACAGAATAGTATTTTGTCCCGCCGAAGAACTAAAAATATTGAATGAATCAACTGCTTCAGTCCCTTGAAACATTGTAATAGTATTTGCAAGACCTGCGGGGATAGCAGAAATTGTTCCCGTAGCTTGAAATACTGCCCCAGCAGTAGTGGTGTCTGGTGCCTTGAAAACTTGCTGTGCGTTCCAAGTATTGGAGGTAGCAAACCTAGAAAGAGCCGCCTGTCCCGCATTATCAGAGGTAATTTCTGTGAACATTAGATCACTCCATAGGCATGAGCGGTAATCGTGCCAGCATTCGACGCAACATAGAGGTTACATCCGTATGGGGCTTCGTTCAGAATAGAGATGGAAACATATGTTCCTGGGTACACCCGAATCCCTCTAAGGTTTACCGCTGCGGATGGAGCGGCTACACCAATAGGGGAAAGGTGAATAAACACAGAGTTGGTTGTATCAGGATTTGTAAAAATAATCCCATTACATCCGTTAGGGATGTCAAGCAGAGCGGGAGTCGTCGTAACGCTCACGCTAACAAATTCACCGTTTAGTTGGAAGGTAGTCATGATTTTTCTCTTGTTATATAGACGAAGTTACAGCGGTAATGGTGGCATTGGTGGAGTCAACACTTCTTCCTCGGTTCCCTTGATAGGAAGCGATTGTCGGTTGAACTCTGGATTCAGAACGGTTTTCGGCAACTTGGAGCGAAGTTCGTCGGTCAAAATCACTCGCCAATCGTTCGAGGTCTTTACCTTTTCTTCAGTAGGGTCATATCGCTTGAACTTGACTCGTTGTGGTTCTTTGCCCGTCAAGAGACCCGTCTTACTTTCGGTCTCCTGTCGTCTTGCCCAGTCTCGGAATTGACCTGGAATAAGAGTGGTAGTCCCCTTCTTGATGGCTATCTTCATCAATTTGACTTGTGGGTCACCATCACCCATTAAAGCATCTAAAATATCTTTGGTGTTTGAAGCCATAGGATTTGAGAGTGCGAGATCAAAAAGAAATTGATTGCGTATCAATCGCTTTTTTTCTGGAGTAAACGGTTCACCGTTCTCGTCTTTGTACTTGTCAAGCGTATCATCGGCGGCGGCGATGAGCATAGGAACGGTAAGACCACCCAATTTCTGAGAATCACCAAAGTCTAGTCGTTCCTGACCCTTCTCGCCCACAATGTTTGCATTGAAGATTTTTGGCATTATCGCTTTATACAGTGTATAGGTGGCAATCCCAGTGAGGCCTCTGGCAAACATCTGATTGATAGCATCTCGCTCCGCAACGGAAATCATTTGCCCTTGCAACTTCTTGTACTTTGCAACTCCAAGGTTAGCAGCTCCCCTTGCAATCCCAACGCCTGGAATGTAATCGCTCGTAGTGGCGGCAACGTTTCCAATGACCTTGCCAAAGCGGAAGAAGAGGACATCGAGCAATGAATCCACCGCATCTCCGACATTGGTTCCCTTCTTGAGTCCAAGCGAGGAGAGTGTGGTTCGCTTGACTCCTGAACTTACTCTGCTAATCAAGTTATCGTTGTTGAAGGTATTCCTGAGAGAAAAATCTTCGGCGGCAAGTGTTACGTCAGGATGGTTTTCAATGTCTCGGAGAATGGACTCTCTCATCAAATCAACATCGTCCTTGGTGTATTTGCCCTGCTTCTTCAGTAACTTAATGGCTTTGTCCTCAGCTGCTACTTCCTCTCCAATGACATAGTACAAAGATTTGTATGGAACATCACCAGCTTCGGCGGCAACCCCACCCAGCTCACTCACAAAACTCTTCATCTTCCCGCCGAAGGTATTACCACCCAGCTTGTCAAATGAACCTTTCCATTCGTATCCAGTTCTCAATGCCGCTCTCTTCAAAATGTCATTGGCACGAGTCACAAACGACCCAGACAATCGGTCTTCACCAAGTATTTTGGCAGTGATTGGATTGACGAACGAATAAGATGGCATCTCCATAAGTTTGGATGGAACCATGACCAATCCAGAAATAATGTCCTGTGCCCTCGAGTAGATGGATGCAAGCTGGTTAGAGAGCAGGATTTCGTTGACTCTTGCTACCGTGGTTTTGGGAGCAAGTCTTCTGAGTTCGTTGTCTACCTGTCGTTGCTTTAGCTTTGCCTTGAGCTGAAGAGCGTATAGTTCATCGTCCATCTGGCGAACCTTTCGAGGAACCTTTTCCAGATAATTCCCTGTACGAATTTGTTCGTCAAGCGAATCAATCTTGTCCTGAAGTCGTTGCTTTGACTTTGCCAATCTCTCAGCGTCCGACGCTCCAGGAGAGACTTGTCTTGCCTCTGCCATCAGCTGTCGTTGCAATCGTTGCTTCTCTTTCTGAAGGTCTGATAACTTCGGTCTCGTCTGACGATCAAACTGCAATGCGTCCGCTACATCTTCGGTATCAACGTTAATCCCATCGCTTTGCAACTTGGCAACAATCTCATCAAGGTTCCCGCTTTCCTTCAGGATAATCACCCCTTCATCAATTTTTGCTTTGATGTACTGAGCAAGTGGCTTCAGAAATCGAGGATCAAGGTTAGCGGACTTTGCCTGTACATTAGGGTCAGGAGAAGTGAGTGCCAAGAAATCGCTTTTTGCTTGCTCTGCCCTAGCTCTGGCATTCTCCTTAGTTCTCGCAGATTTCTTTGCCGCTCGTTGCTCGGCAAGGAGTCCACCATCTAGCTCGGCTTTCAATTTGTCGTAGGCTTCTTTGGCAGTAACGTTGGCTTGCTCCAACTCGTTGACTTTGGCAGTCAAATCATCAATCTCTTTCTTAGAGTGCAACCCATTGGCGATAATATCTTCTACCGATTCGCCCGTTCGCTTGGCAATCTTCTGGGCTTCAGCGAGAATTTGCTCCTTGTTTAGACCTGCCATTCTGGCGACTGCCGCATCATTCAAAATAGTAGCGAGCGAGTAGTCGTCATCGAGCAATCCCTTTCGAGCGACCAATGCCTTAGCGGCTTCCGCACCAGCTTCTTTGGCGACCTGCGATACGTCTCGAAACTTCTGCTGCACCACCTGTATTTGTCTGGCAATGTCTCCGTCTTTGGTAGCGTCAAAGAGATTCTGGAGTCG
>Ga0315900_10011569_pt1 | contig 10913 bp, 17 predicted proteins | sample LakEriMetagenome_FD_203521 | JGI IMG/M metagenome (GOLD analysis project Ga0315900, IMG submission 203521) | Freshwater fungal communities from buoy surface, Lake Erie, Ohio, United States - Buoy 12 MA114 | ecosystem: Environmental > Aquatic > Freshwater > Lake > Lake biofilm | place: USA: Lake...
TAATTTACATGTTTATAACAAGGTATATGTGAAATACCTCATAAAGTTTCTACTAAATTTAAATTTCTGTGGTAAGGTACTTCACATATACCCAACCGTTATACACAATTTAATCTACAACGTGAATTTTCTCCTCAATTTTAACTATACTTCTTTTATCGTGTTTTATGATTTCCATAGCATCATTATAACCATCATTAGGTAATCCACCTTTATTTAGCGTTATCCACCCATCAACTTCATCAAACACTACCTGTTTTTTATCTAAAACACTTCTACGTTGTTCCAACACTCTACCTAAAAATTGAGGATAAAATTCACTCCTACCATCTTCAAACTTTTCTTCTTTAATTCTATATTTTTTCATTTTATTAAATTTTAGTTGTTAATTCCGATTAAACTGTGTATAACAAATGATAAACAACATTAAAACGATTGTTTATCATAGGACGTTTTACTTCCATAACATTCAAGTTTCTTATCCGTTACATTCCACAAATCTTTTTTTCCTTCCGTCATATGACAATTGTGTTTCTTTCCGGTTCTTTTTCCGAACTCCACAATCATATCATTATGACGATTACGGATGAGGTGAGGGCACTCTTTACAGGGTTTTTTCATTTTCGTACTTTTTGGAAATTTCATCAACTCTTTTGATAATTGATGTTTTGGATCTATAATCCTGACAGAATATAGTTTTACCATCAAAGGTAATGGTCATAAAGACATTAAATCTGTCTTGACTTACATTACGTAGTTTGATTGATAAATTACCATAGGTGAAGTACATAGTCCCTTCACTTTTAAGTTGTTTGTAATTAAAGTTGAACTTTTCCATATCACAAAGATATGAAAATATTTTTAACTCACAAATTATTTTTTGAAATTGTACGTGTTTTCTATTGGTCTTTTTCCGTATTTTTTTTCCATCATTTTTTGATGTAGATCCCAATCCAATATTGACTCATTGGTTTGCGTTTTATCTTCTTCAGGTAGAAGGGAATATACTTTTGATATTTTTTTCATCACTTTTGTTGCAATATAATTAAACTTTTCACACTCATCTTTAAAGAAATCAATTTCTCTACCTTCATATTTAATAACATATCTAATATATTTATCTCTAATTTTTTCTTTCTCTTCTTGATTTGGTGCTTGTTCCATAAACATTTTAACCAAAGGCCCCATCTGTTGTACCATCATATCATAATGATCAAAGAAATAATTATCAAAAGCCTCCATTTTGGCATTTACAATATTAACATAAACAATTATCAATACTTCCTCAATTTTTTTCTCAATGGACATTGTTTTTGGTTTTAACCCAACAAACTTCAATAATTCATCACATCTACCCATTTGACTTTTTAAACCAGAAATTAAATGTTCAAATGAGAAGTTTTTTATTTCTTTTAATTCATCATAAACAATATCATTTGTTATGAACTCGTAAAACTCATCTCTTGTTATACCTTTTTTAATCATTCTTGTTGCAATCTCTGTAGGTCTCACCAAGTTTTCGGCATTTTGAATAAAATAACTATTCCTCATAAATTCTTCAATCACCGGAATACCAAAAGACATTCCTTTAGAATAGGCCTGATAATCCGCCGTTCCACCAACAAGTTCTACCTTCTTTTTTAATCTATCAAATCTATGTTTTAATTCGTGAGCCATTACTGATATGGTATTAACCTCATCCCTAACGAATCTATCGTATAGATCCTTTGGTTCCCACTCACTTGATGTAACAAAATTCACATTTAATTCTATCTCACTAGATGTTTCATTAATCTGCATTAAAATACCTCTATCAAATTTAAATGCGTATGAAACTCCCATTGATGCAATCTCCACTTTTCCTTTATACCCAGCAAGTTCTTCGGTATGTACAGAAAGTTTTAAAGTCCTTAAAACTTCATCACCAATTGGTAGATTTACGTTTGTTTTTAGTTTATATTCGTCTTGTTTTTTATCTATCTTTTTTAGAAATGCCGACACAATACCATATAATTTTTCCGCAGAATCCATAACGAATTCAGGAACCCCAACGGCTTCACTAATCAAACTTTTTGATATTAGATCATATTGTGTTTCTGTTATAATAACTTTTTTCATATCAATACTTTATTAACAATCATCAGAAATTTCATTCCAGAGTTCAACGAAATCGTCATAATAGTCATCAAACATTAACTTTTCAATTTCCTCTCTACCTTCATTTCTTTCTTCATCTGAAAATACATCATCATCCCTTTCATAGTCTTCATCACCAAAAAAGAATCTCATACCTTCATTAATACAAAAATGAGCGTATTCGTCACCATCACTAAAATTACAAGGATCCTGAATTTGTACTTGGAACTGAATAATATCTCTCAATTCTCCGATTCTCCTAATTCTTTTGAGGAATTTATTTTGTGACTCTGTAATGATATATTTCTTCATACAAATAAATATATCGGAGTTGCGATTTATCCCACAACTCCGAGTTTACCATCCAAATGATGATCATCCAAGATTTCAGACGCAACCATCCTTTTATCCATTATTTTAATGATTTCGTCAATACTATATGGTTTCATACCATTGCCATCAACACCAACATCCATTTTCTTTCCATTCCCAAACTTTCGGTGTTCAGGTAGATGAACGTGTCCGTGAAGATGGATAACACCTTTATTCATTCCATTCCAACTTTGGAGTGGATAATGACACATAACAAAAGAATGATCTCCAATTTTAACCTCCAAATAATGTTGGATACTCAAAAACTTATCTTGGATTCCGCCTCGGTCATTCTCAATGTGATGATCGTGATTACCAAGAATCAAGTGGATGTTTTTACAAACCAACCTATCCAAAAATAATCCAATATTATCAAACCCACCAAATGAAACATCACCAAGCATAATTAATGTATCATCTTGTCCAACAACAGAGTTAATGTTGTTTACAATTGCATCATTCATTTGTTCAATTGTTTGAAAATCCCTTGTTGAGTTCTCCGGAACTTCACCATCATGGGTTCTCCAGTTTGTAACACCACGCACAATATTTTTGTGACCGAAATGAGTTAAGTATCCGAGGTAATCCACACTCTACCTGTGTTTCCCTCGGATATTATTTTTTTAAATTTTAACATACTTATTATTTTTTATTTTACAAATATAATCATTTTTATTATATCTTTCACCGTTTTTATAATTATTTATCAATTCAAGACATAAGGATTGTTCAAAATATTCTAATCCCCAATTTATTATTTTATTAAAAAGTTCATTTAGTTCTATTTCAGAGTCATTATTTTTAAAAGATTTTCTAACATTATCTCCGTGGGTAATTAGTTGACAATTTGACGGATGTCTAATGATTTCCGGAAAAACCCCCATATAAAATCCATTTTTTCTACCAAAAATATGATCTCTAACATAAAATGGTTTATTTTTATTTTTATTTTCTTTATTGAATAAAACACCGTTTTTTAAATTTTCAACACCAATTGTATTTTCGGTTATAACTTGTCCAACCCAATTGGAAATTTCACGGTAAAACTTATAATCATCTTTTTTTTCTAACGGAATCCAAACACCATTTTTTTCGTTTATAACCCTCATTTTTTGTTTATACTCTTCAGTGAATTTTAATGAAGATTTTTTACCAATTTTTTCTTTGGTTTTTTCACTCATTTCTGGTTTAACATATCCATTTAATATTTTTAAACTATTTGTTATTTTTCTTTTATTTTTAGCATCTTCAGAAACTTTTTTCCCTTTCATCCCTTTTGAGCATTTTTTTCTATAATTTTCATCAACTCTACTTTTAGTTAGTTCAGAAAATTTTTTTCGTTTTTCTATTGACCATTTTTTTCCAAAATTAGGATTACCCTCTCCGTGTAACTTACATTGTTTACAATTAAAAGTAACCAAATCTATTCTTCTAACATATCCTGCGGATATTTCACATTCTTTTCCACATTTTTTACATAAAATTTTATGTTTTTTATTTGTACAAATATTACACAAAATTTTTGATTTACCAACTAATTCTTTTTTACAAACTTTACATTCCATAACCTCTTTTATTATAAATACTTCAAGTTATATTAAAAGTCGGTGTCGTTTGTGATTTATTTCATAATTTTATACTAAATCTATTTTTCATTTGTTCTATCTTATCTTCAGGTACATTATGATCATTTTTATTATCATGCCTTTTTTCCACAACAACACAAAATACCATATAACCAAATTCTTTTGCCATATCAAAATATGGTTTCATTTCCCACTCTTGGGTGAATGTATTTGATACCGCAATTTTTGAGATAGATGACATCATTGCTGATCTGACATTATCTTGACATTCAGCATGAGCTTCTTTTATTTTGGATGGATCAAACTTATATACACCCTCACCATATGGATCATCATATACCATAAAGTATTGATCAGCCTCAAAGACGTTTGAGGTTAATTGTTTTGCGAAAGTTGATTTTCCTGAACCAGGTATTCCTCTTACTATATATAAAACTTTTTCCATACCACAAAGATAGTAAAAAAAATGTAATAAACAAAAAAAGGAACCTAAGTTCCTTTTAAATTATTCGTTCTTTGATGAGTATTTAATTACCCATGTTTCGGACTTCGTTATCCATGTCAGGGGCATTATTTTTACTAATTACATTTTTACTATCCGGTGATGTTGGTATTGGTGGAAGTGTTTCATCATCACTAATTACAGGTGGGATAAAAGCTAAAATATCTTTCAACGATTTGCAACTAGATTTTAATAGGGTAGTTGCCTTACTATTATTTGTAATATCAAACCAATCAATACCATTTTTAGATGCAAACCATCTATCTTTTTGTTTGGCATACTGCCACACATTGTCGTTAGGTAATAAACATTTTTCTTCGTCAGATAATGTTAACTTAATTGTTTTTGATTTTTGTTTTGTTTCCGTCTTTTTAGTTTTTAAAATATCACCACCACAAAACATTTTATTAATTGTGGTTTTAAATGGTTGTCCAGTGTCTGGCGCTTGTTGATAGGTTTGGCTACCAACGTTTATAATATTTTGACCACAATTTAATTTACCTTTACTACCCGATAGTTTAAATTGATTGTTTTCTTTATAATAAACATTAAATATAACTGATTTACCATCTTTATCTGGATATACTATAGTATCTTTTCTAACATAAACTTTTGATGCTGATCCACCTAACTGCTCACCACTACTATAAAATACTTGATCACGTTTAACCACATATGTCCCATCAGAGTTTAATGTTTGTTCAGAGATAACATCTTTTTTCACACCATATTGTGATAATATATCTTTCTTTTCTTGTTCGGAAATTAAAATTCTTCTAATATTCATAACTTGTTTATTTATAAATATATGATAAACAAAAAAAGGAACCATTTCTGATTCCTTTATCGGGATCGTCCATTGGAGAACGAACTGCCACCACCTTGTTTTTCTAAACAAGGAAACTTATATCTTATGCATCCACAAATAATAATTTGTTTGGTTTGAGGATCCCATTGTAACATCAACGAATTTCAATCCATTTATGACTCCATTATTGATATTACCATCATAAATAGTTCCACTCAAATTACCCCATGGTGTATAATTCATTGTTAGATTATATGCCGATGCGGTGGTATAGAACGAATACGTTGCACCATTACCATTGAAGGTATATTGATTAATCGTATTAAACGCAAGAGTATCATTTGTAGGGATAATACTTCCGATCTCACTGACACGATAACCGGTAATTACCCAACTTTCCCCAACCATATTTAGTGCGGTGTCCATTACAATTGTATCATACACAATTGGTTGTGGTGGAAGTGGTGGATCATTGGGTTGGATGTTATCCTTCTGACAGGACATTACTCCCAACCCAATACAAATAAACAAGAACATTTTTTTCATAATCATTTCGTTACAAGTGCTTCAATTTTACTTTTGATAGGTTCAACCATATCAATATCTTGTGTACCAGTCACAATGATGGAGTCTTCCAAAAACCGGAATGGAATATTGATCAAAAATGTACCTCCATTGAAGAATCTCAAATCATTTTTAAGTTCCAAACATCCGTGAACCATTTCCAAGAAGATCTTGAACTGAACCTCATCAATAAATACTTCATTAAGAAGTTCTCCAAACTTCTCGTTTATAATTCTAACTTTATATCCTACCTTATTCATATTACAAAGATAAAAAATATTTTTGTTATTTCAAAACAATTTCACCTTCAATAATACCAAAAGAACTATGTTCTCTGAAATGACATTCACCAGTAGTGGTGTCCTTTGTTAGAACCCACATATCATCACCTTTCCAAGTGATATTCATTAGAACCTCATTTTTTTTAAGACTAACTTCTTCAGTACCACCCCAACTTCTTGCTCTTTGGTTATCAGTACAAGATGTGATCATAATCACACCCAAAACAACATACAAAACTTTTTTCATACAATTATTATTTATTTTCAACAATTTCTAATAACTTATCAAGACAAGCAAGTTCTGCTTTTTCGTAGGTTTTATAAGCTGATAAGTCATTGAATTGTTTATCTATGAAATTAGGGTTTGTTGTGGCAATTACATATTCAAACTTTGCAACACCATAATTAGATTCAATCCAAATTCTCAAATCATACTTCTCTCTAAACCATCTAAATGCTTGTGAGAATGTTGGAGCTAATACTCTATCTTCAATATTATTTAAAAATGAAATTGAATATATTGAGCGGATTTCATGAAATGTAGAATCGGGGTCATAAACACCAAAACAAGGCTCATCAAATCCAAGTGCTTTCATTCTTAAAGCCAACTCATAAGGTACAAATTCTTTTTCCATATTATTTTGATTTAGATTCAACAATTTCAATTAATTTTTCCAAGCAAGCAAGTTCTGCTTCTTCGGGAGTGTTATATCCATATTTTTTACCAATTAGTGATACTACTTCCATCTTATTCAAATCAACTAATTCAAATTCCCAACCTAGATTTTTCCACTTACAATCAATAAATGAGTGTAAGTTATGCTTCTCTCTAAACCATCTAAATGCTTGTGAGAAGGTAGGGGCTGAAACTTTTTCCTTTAAATCACCATAAAAATTTAGCTGAGTATTGTTTCTGAATTTATGATTTTTTCCTTGGAGTATTGTGTCATAATAAATATCAATATCACCTAATTTATAAAACCCAAAACAAGGTCCATCAAACCCAAGTGCTTTTAATCTTAAAGCAAGTGGATATGGTACAAATTCTTTTTCCATATTATTTTGATTTAGATTCTACAATTTCTAATAGCTTTTCAAGACAATCAAGTTCTGCTTCTTCGTATGTATTAAAAATCTTTCCATAAAAATCTTCAAAATTATTCAGGTTCAATATTCTAAATGAATATGAATGTATCACAGGTATTTTACCATTATTCAATCCTCTATCATAAACCTCAGAAGAAAATAAATCATGCTTCTCTCTAAACCATCTGAAGGCTTGTGAGAATGTTGGTGCTGAAATAGAAAAACCATGGTCTGAGTTCTTATACCTTCCTTCTATTATTAATTCATCATATTTGTAATATCCAAAACAAGGTTCATCAAACCCAAGTGCTTTAAGTCTTAATGACGGAGCATAAGGTACAAATTCTTTTTCCATATCTTTAATTATTTCAACAAAGATACATAAAAAATTATATTAAACAAAAAAAATCCCAAATAAATTCAACTAAGAACCATTTGGGATTTTCAAGTTTTTAAACCAACAATAAGTAAGAAAGGGGAATTTGTTGTTGTATGTTATAAATATTACAATGTTTACGAAAATTCAATTTTTTTACAAAATTTTCAATATAATTTTGAATAATTGATCCTTATAATCATCAAATGGTAAATCAATCATCCCAAAATACCCGCATTCACTATGTTCGTATCCGTCTTCAGCATTTTCAAGATCAGGATATATTTCCTCATCAACTTCAATGAAATAAACATACATAACACCCTTTAAATGTTTACCATCCTTCGTATATCTATTTATAACACCAATCAATTTTAACTCATCAGGATCCTCAATAATAATGTTTGTCTCTTCAAAGAATTCTCTAACCGCAGCCTCCCTTGGTGATTCACCATTCTCAACACTACCACCAGGTATTGACCATTTTCCGGGTAATGATTGATCAGGACTTCTTTTACATAGTAACACTTTATCATTACATTTAATCAAGATACCTGAAAATCTATCCAATTTTTTATTTTTATTCATATTTATGTGTATGGAATTAATAATAAATAACAATCTATTCAATGTAAAATGTGTTTTAACAAAAAAAGACATTGAAGAAGGTATGATGTATAAGAAATTTGATGATACCTTTGATGGAATGTTATTTTTTATGAGAGATGGTGAACATCATTTTTGGATGAAAAATTGTGTTATACCTCTTGATATAATTTTCATAAAGGCAAATACTATTTACAAAATACACCATAATTGTAAACCATGTTTTACAAATGAGTGTGATCACTATTCAGGAGAAGGTGATCTTGTTCTTGAAGTTCTTGGTGGAACTTGTAATAGATATGATATTAAAGAGGGCGATAGAGTTTATTTTGACTGATAAAGATATTTCTCATTCCCACAATTAAAGATTCTATAATACCTCAATCCATCCATTATTTCAACTTCAGTTAAATTTTTATCGTAACCTTGTTTAACTAATTTATGTTTTTGATAATTAATCCTATTCTCACGTTTACCATTAATAACATAATGATAATTAGGTTTACTTAACCCAATTAAATCAAATCCAAGATTTTTATACAAATCACCATTAGCCCAAGATATATCACAATAAGATAACACACTAATAGGATTATAATCTTTAATAAATTGTTTAAATAATTTAGATGCTCCTCCGATAACGGAAACTCCAACTTTATTACAAAATCTAACTAACTCATATTCATCGTCTTTTTGATTTTTATTCAAAATCTTTCTTGTCTTCATAAAAGTCATCAACGATATTAACTCACCATTATAATATAATCCATAATTAATGTTAGTATTAACAAAACCTTGTAAGTGATTTTTGATCAAAAATTCTTTAACTATATTTTTATCTTTAATGATTTTTATGTTTGTTTTTCTGGCATATACCCTATTTGAGGTATTTAAAATATTTCCAATTATTGACTTAACAATATCATATTTAAAATCAAAATCATCTTCAAATATATGAATCAATCTGACACCATTCTCATTACATATTTTGGTTTTTTTAATGTGGTAATCGTTCTCAACGAATAATTCAGAATGCCACCTAAGACCATTAAATTCAAATCCTATTTTTAATTTAGGTAAATAAATATCAATTTCTTTACGATTAATTTTGTATGATTGGATAATCTCACCATCATATAATTCACTTATTAATTTGAATAACAAAATTTCTTTACCCGATACGTTACTATCAACCGGATTACATTCACAACATAGTTCAGTTTTAATTATTTTCCTGTTAGCAAATAAACCTTTAGGTATTTTGGATTGTCCGTGAATATCACACTTCACAATAAAATGTTTTTCATCTTGATCAATCACTTGGGGGTTATCAATCAAAAATTGTTTAAATATTGTTTCTTTTCTTTTTTCTTTTTCTTTACCCCCATTTTCATATTTCCATTTTTCACTTTGTCTAAAATGTTCCGTACCCCATTTTAATAAACTAGTTTTTTTTGATTTTTCTTTAAACTCCTTTGTCTTGAAGGGGGTTTTTTCTCCGTATTTTTCAACACAGGTATTTTCTCGTTTTGTTTTATTGCAAACAGAAGAACAAGTATAATACCCACCTCTACTAATTGATTGATTGTATCTTCTATATTGAATTTTTACTTCTTTACCGCAAACATCGCAAACCGCATCAACGATTAGATGACTTTGTGGATTAACCAACTCAATTGGTAATTCATTATACTCATTGAGTATGACATCTATGTTATTTTTTTTATAGTAGTCAGCAACATTTCCAGTGATCCTTATTTTGAGTGTTTTTGTTAAAAGCATAAATAGATATTTACTATAAATATAGTAATCAATCCATTAATGTCCACCGATTTGATTATTCTTCACCAATTTTTTCTTTCAATACTCTAACAAATTCTCTTTGTATCATTTTTGTGAATTTAACATACGCAGCATCTTCACTATCTTTTTGGTATTTGTATTTACCTGATGGAGGTCTTTTAGATCTACCAAGATAACTTAAACCTGAAATGTTAGTTATACATTTGTGCCCACCACTATTAGAAACAATCACATCCCAAGCACTTACAGTGATATTATCCAACATACTCATTTCCTCTTCAGTTAAATCACTAAATGGTTTGGACATTGCGGTTTCAATGTCTTTCATTAATGATTTTCCACTCTCACTTTTTGATTCAAATCCATATAATGCTTTGAAATCTTTAAACGTAAACCCAACTGACTCAGATCCAAAATCTTTACCTGATTCTGAAACCCACTTTATTGTTGATAATGGTATTTGTCTATCCTTAAGTTGTGATTCCCACTTCGCAAGAACCTCATCTTTAATTTCACCTAAATTAACACCTTTAAGTGCTCTTTCTTTTTTAAACGGATTACAAGATGCTTGAACCAATCCCAAAGGCCAAGCAATAACCAAGAAATCGGCTTCAGGATTATTTCTAAATGGTGTGTATCTATCATAAGATCCTGGTTTCATCATTGATCCTCCACCATATTGAACTATTATATTACCTTCAATCTGAACATTTGGGTGACTTTTCATTGTTTGAACATACTCTTCCTTGTGTTTTTCTAAAGATTCAACTCCAGCATATCCTTTTTCCGCAAT
>Ga0315900_10011573_pt1 | contig 10911 bp, 11 predicted proteins | sample LakEriMetagenome_FD_203521 | JGI IMG/M metagenome (GOLD analysis project Ga0315900, IMG submission 203521) | Freshwater fungal communities from buoy surface, Lake Erie, Ohio, United States - Buoy 12 MA114 | ecosystem: Environmental > Aquatic > Freshwater > Lake > Lake biofilm | place: USA: Lake...
CTGATCCGTCCGTTGTTGTGCAGGCGGCAACCAAGACCTTCTCGTTGCAGGGCCGCACAGTGCAAGCCCTGCGGGGCGTCACCTTCAAGGTGCTGCCTGGCGAGCGCGTCGCGCTGCTAGGCGCCTCCGGCTCCGGCAAGTCCACCTTGCTGCGCGCCCTGTGCGGGCTGGAGACGCTGGACCCGGTCCCAGGGCGGATCGAGGTGCACGGGCAGTGCCTGCAGCAAGGCGGTCGTCTGGACCCTCAGGTGCGCCGCATGCGTCACGGCATCGGCATCATCTTCCAGCAGTTCAACCTCGCGGGACGTCTGCCGCTGCTCACCAATGTGTTGACAGGGGTGGCGGCGCAGACGCCTTTGTGGCGTTCGTTGACAGGCCGGTTCACGCTGGAGGATCAAGCCCGCGCCCTGGACGTCCTGCAGGCCATCGGCCTGGCTGATCAGGCTTTCCAGCGATCGTCCACCCTCTCAGGCGGGCAGCAGCAGCGTGCCGCGGTGGCGCGCTGCCTGGTGCAGGGTGCGCGTCTGCTGCTGGCCGACGAGCCCGTGGCCTCGCTGGACCCGGAGTCCACGCGGCGCGTCATGGACCTGCTGCTGGAGTTGAACCAGACCCGTCGCATGACCTTGCTGATCAGCCTGCACCATGTGGCGCTGGCGCGCCGCTACTGCGAGCGGGTGATCGCCGTGCGGCAGGGCGAGCTGGTGTTCGACGGGCCGACGTCGGTGCTGACGCCGGGCTTCCTGCGCGACCTCTACGGCACCGCTGCCGACGAGTTGATTGACGAGGAATCGCCCACCCAGGTGTCGCCGCCTGCGATTCCAGGGCTGCCTTCCGTGGGGGCCAAGCCCGATCTTTTCCCCGAAGCCCGCGCGGCTTGATTCATTGTTTCCATCTCTCATGAGGAGTCCCATCGTGACGACACGTCTTGTCCGTTCCCTTGCTGCCCTGTCGCTGGGCGCTGCCACCTGGGCAGCGTCCTGGGCCGTGCAGGCCCAGGAGATCAACTTCGGCATCATCGCCACCGACGCGGCCAGCGTGCAGCGTGAGCGCTGGGAGCCGTTCTTCCGCGACATGGAGAAGAAGACCGGCCTGACGGTGAAATCGTTCTATGCCCCGGACTACGCCGGTGTGATCGAGGCCATGCGCTTCAACAAGGTGCAGGTGGCCTGGTACGGTAACAAGGCCGCCATGGAAGCCGTGGACCGCGCCAACGGCGAGATCTTTGCGCAGGTCCGGTTCATGGATGGCAGCTATGGCTACCACTCGCTGCTGATCACGCACGTGGACTCTCCCTACAAGACCTTGGACGATGTCTTCAAGAACTCCAAGAGCATCAACTTCGGTATCGGCGATCCGAATTCCACGTCGGGCTTTCTCGTGCCCAGCTTCTACGTGTTCGCGCAGAACAAGGTGGACCACCGTACGGCGTTCAAGACCATCCGCGGCGCCAGCCACGGCGTGAACATGCAGGCGGTGCTGGCCAAGCAGGTGGACGTGGCGGCCAACAACACCGAAGAGATGGACAAGCTCGAGAAGACGCGTCCTGACCTGTTCAAGCAGGTGCGTGTGATCTGGAAGAGCCCGCTCATCCCCAGCGACCCCTTCGTCTGGCGCAAGGACCTCGACCCCGCCGTCAAGGAGAAGGTTCGCAATTTCGTTCTCAACTACGCCAAGAGCGATCCTCAGGAAAAGAAGATCCTGAACAACATCTACAGTTACGACGGTTTCCGTCCTTCGAACAACGACCAACTCATTCCCATCCGCGAACTTGAACTGTTCCGTGACCGCAGCCGTGCCGAGGCCGATGCCAAGCTCAGCGCCGATGAAAAGGCCAAGCTGATCGCCGAGATCGACCGCAAGCTCGCAGCGCTGAAGAAGTGAACCCATGACGGCCGGAACCGCTCTCTCCCAGCAGGTGGCGCCCAGCGCCCAGTCCCTGCGCTTGCTGCAAGAGCGTGCCGCGGAGCAGCGCCCAGGCTGGCTGTACTACGCGGGCTGGGCGGCCGCGCTGGCCTTCCTGGGCTGGGCGTGGAAGGGAGCGGAGATCCGGCCGCTGGATCTGGTGCGCGACTCCGGCAACATCGCCACCTACCTCAGCGACTTCTTCCCGCCCGACTTCAGGGACTGGCGTATCTACCTGGGCGAGATGCTGGTCACGCTCCACATCGCGGTGTGGGGCACCTTGCTCGCCGTGCTGGCAGCCGTGCCCTTGGGGCTGGCGGCGTCCGCCAACGTGGCGCCCGCGTGGATACACCAGCCTGTGCGGCGGCTCATGGACGCCTGCCGCGCCATCAATGAGATGGTGTTTGCGCTTCTGTTCATAGTGGCGGTGGGTTTGGGCCCATTCGCCGGTGTGCTCGCGCTGTTCGTGCACACCACCGGCACCCTGGCCAAGCTTTTCTCTGAGGCTGTGGAGGCCATCGATCCGCGCCCCGTCGAAGGCATACGCGCCACCGGTGCCCACCCCCTGGTGGAGATCGTCTACGGGGTCATTCCCCAGGTGCTCCCGCTGTGGCTGTCCTTCACCCTGTACCGCTTCGAGTCCAACGTGCGTTCGGCTTCCGTGGTGGGCATGGTGGGTGCGGGCGGCATCGGGGTGGTGCTGTTCGAGGTGATCCGTGGATTCCAGTACGCACAGACCTGCGCCGTGCTCATCATCCTGGTGGTCAGCGTCAGCCTGATCGACCTGTTATCTGCCCGCTTGCGCAGGCGCTTCCTGTGACCGTGTCGGGCGTTGTGGGCTTTCAGTGGCGCATGCCGGTGGACGTGCGCTTCGGCGCAGGCTGTGTGTCCGAACTGAATGAACGACTGGGTGGTCGATCCGCGGTCGTCATGGCCTTCGAGCCCGCCACCGCGCTGGGCTGGCGGGCCCAGTGGTCCCGTGACCTTGGCGAGCGTCTGCGCGCATGGGTCGAGGTGCCGGACGGCCTGTCCAGCATGGTCAGATGCCGCGAGTTCGCCGAACAGGTGTGGCCTGTGCTGGCGGCAGAACCGGGCTCCGTGCTGATCGCGCTGGGCGGCGGCACCACGCTGGACATTGCGAAGGTGCTGCGCTGTCGGCCTGTGGAGGCTGACCCACGCATCGACCAGCTCAGCGGCGTGCAACGCCGAACGCATCCCGCAGGCTTCGACCGGGTGGCCGATGCCCTGCGGGGCACGGCCCCCTGGCCGGCTCTCGATCTGGCACCGCTGTGGATGGTGCCCACCACGGCCGGCACGGGCAGCGAGGTGACCCGTTGGGCCACGGTCTGGGACACCGACGTCGAGCCCGCCCAGAAGCGTTCCTTTGACGAAGCCTTCGGGTTTGCGGATTGCGCTTTTGTGGATCCTGCGCTCACGCACAGCTGTCCCACTGCGGTCACCCGAGACACGGGGCTGGATGCGCTGTCCCATGCCCTGGAGGCGATCTGGAATCGGCATGCCAATCCGTTCAGCGACGTGCTGGCCGTCTCGGCCGCGCGAAAGGTCCTGACCTGGCTGCCTGTGGCGCTGCGGGAGCCCGCCAACGTGGAAGCTCGGTCGGCCCTTTCGCTGGCCTCTCTGGAGGCAGGCTTTGCCTTCTCGCAGACCCGCACGGCGCTGGCGCATGCCTTGTCCTACGCTGTGACTTTGGAGCAGGGTGTGCCGCACGGCTTGGCCTGCGCCCTGTGGCTGCCCACGGCGTGGCAGTTGGCACAGGGCTGTGATGAGCGGGTGGACCGGTTGCTTGAGCAGGCGTTTGCTGGCCTGGACGGCGGCGCTGTATCGTCCCCAGGGGTAGCGCGTCTGCAGGCCTGGCTGGCGTCAGTGGGTGCCGCTTGCGACCCCGCCAGCCATGGCGTGCATGATGCCGAGCAGCGCGTCAAGGCGGCGTTGGGTTCCGCCCGGGGCCGCAACTTCATCGCGGCTTGACGTACCGCACGCGGCCGCAAGGCTGACGGTGACCTGGGCGAAGCATTGCTTCTTGGCCCCAGCCAAACATGGCCCGTTGGCGCACAGAATCTCACAGCCCTTGGACCTACAGGTTCAGCCCCAGCACCCGCCCCAAAGGCGCCATGATCCACACCCACGCGCCTGCTCCCAGCGCTGCCGTGTAGACCAGCGCCAGCCCGGCCAGGCCAGCGGACCACACTGCCGCCAGTCCGTCACGGTGAGACAGGCCCAGTCCCAGGCTGGTGACTGAAGCTGCCGGCAGCACGTTGCCCAGCGGAATGGGCAGAAAGATCAACAGCCCCATCAGCGCCACCAGCGCGGCCACGCAAGCGGCACGCCAGGACCGAGGCTGCAAATCCACGAGAGTATTCAGCCGGGGCCGGCACCACGGCGCAGCCAGCCGGTCCACCCGCGCCATCCAGCGCCTGACCAGCCGCCGATGGCGAGGGTTCAGCAGTACGGCAGGGACGCGACCTGTCAGATCAGTCGACAACGTTCCCCGCCAGATCCACCAGGCCGTGCCCATCAGGGCGAGTCCCATCACGTTGCCAATGCCAGGTATCGGCAGCACGCACGGCGCTGACAGCAAGATCAGCAGCGACCCCTGCGGGTGAGAGGGGGCCGACGAACGGCTCCGAGCGGGAGAGGAGCGTCCTTGCGCCGAAGACTCATCCTTCGCTGACGCCTTGGAGGAACTCATGGAATATTCGTCGATTCCGGCTGCGGAAGGGTGCACCCTACATCAGTCTGCACGCGGCAGGTCGCCATGGCTCCAACGCCTGCTGGTCTCCTGGACGGTGGTGCTGGCGCGCATCTGCTGAAGGCAGTTGGCTTGATTTGCGTACGTAGGATGGTGCCTGTCCTCAATGAAGCTGCGATGACAGCGCCTGACGATCTTGCAGATGCTGTGGGCAAGGCAATCAGGCTGCCCTTGTTCGATTCACCCACCACACCAGCGACAGCATCACCGGCACTTCCACCAGCACACCCACCACCGTGGCCAGGGCGGCGCCGGAGTGCAGGCCGAACAGCGAGATGGCCACGGCCACGGCCAGTTCGAAGAAGTTGCTGGTGCCAATCAGGCAGGCCGGGCCGGCGATGTCATGCGGCAGCTTCAGCCAGCGCGCGCCCAGCCAGCTGATGGCGAACACGCCGTAGCTTTGCAACACCAGTGGCGCGGCAATCAGCACGATGACGAAAGGCTGGGCCACCAAGGTGGTGGCCTGCAGCCCGAACAGCAGCACCACGGTGGCGATGAGACCTGCTACGGCCGCGGGCTTGAGCCGGGCCGTAAACGCGCTGACCGCCTGCTCAGACCGCCGTTGCAGCACCGCCCGCGTGGCCATGCCGGCCAGCAGCGGCAGCACCACGTAGAGCACGGTGGCCAGCAGCAGGGTAGTCCAGGGCACCGTGAGTTCGGTTACCCCCAGCAGGAACGCGGCAATGGGCGCGAAGGCCACCACCATGATGAGGTCGTTGACCGAGACCTGCACGAGCGTGTAGTTCGGATCCCCCCGAACCAGTTGGCTCCAGACGAACACCATGGCGGTGCAGGGGGCCACCCCCAGCAGGATCATCCCGGCGATGTACTGCTGCGCATCCGCCGGCGACACCCATCCCGCAAACACGAACTCGAAGAAGAGCACCCCGAGCCCCGCCATGGTGAAGGGCTTGATGAGCCAGTTCACCACCAGGGTCAACGCCAGGCCTTGAGGGCGCCGGCGCACCTCGCGCACGGCACCCCAGTCGATCTGGACCATCATCGGGTAGATCATGATCCAGATGAACACGGCCACCACCAGGTTGACGTGCGCCACTTCCAGCGCCGCCGCGGCCTGGAACAGGCCGGGGACGGTGAGCCCGAGCGCAACCCCGGCGCCAATGCCCAGGGTCACCCACAGGGTGAGGAAGCGTTCGAACAGGCCCATGGCGCTCTTCGTTGTCGACGCTCAGCGCTTGCCGATGTCGCGCATCTGCTGCTGCAGTGACAGGCTGTCTAAGGCCTCCATTGGCAGCGCAAGCATCAGTTCGATCCGCCGCTTGAGCACGGCGGCGGTGTCCCAGAACACCTTGGCCGTCTCCTCCTCGGTGCCCAGGAAGGCTGCGGGGTCGGCCACGCCCCAGTGCGCCGTCATGGGCTGCCCCGGCCACACCGGGCAGGTTTCTCCGGCCGCCTTGTCGCACACGGTCAGCACGAAGTCGAGCGCCGGCGCACCGGGCTGGGCAAACTCAGCCCAGTCCTTGCTCCGATAGCCCTCGTTGGGCAGGTGCATCTCCCGCAAGGTGCGCAGAGCCATGGGGTGTACCTGATCGGCGGGGTGGCTGCCGGCGGAATGTGCGACAAAGCGCCCCCGGGCGAGATTGCGCAGGATGCCCTCGGCCATGATGGAGCGGGCGGAGTTGTGCGAGCACACGAACAGGACGTGGCGGATGCGTTCGGTCATGGGAACCTCGTGTCAGCAGCAGGTGGAAGGGGAGAGCGTGGCCAGCCCGCAGGGCTGGCCGCCGCAACAGTGATCGGTGAGATATGCGATGAGTTCGTTCATCTGTGCGATGAGCGGCCGGTACACCAGATGGCGGCCCTGGCGCTCGGCCTGCACCAGCCCGGCATCGGCCAGGCCCCTGAGGTGAAACGACAAGGTGGACGAAGGCACACCCAAGGTGGCGGCCAGCACGCCCGGGGTCATCCCGTCAGGGCCTGCGCCCACCAGGGCGCGGAACACGCGCAACCGGGCGGGTTGGGCCAATGCAGCCAGCGCAGCCACCGCCTGGGCCTCGGACAGGGGGCTGGGCATCACCACGGTGGCCGCGTTGAGAACGGCGGCGCTCATGCGCGCGCGTCCGGGTCTGGACCTGGGCCCGCAAGAGGCAAACGGGTGGGCAGCGCCAGCGTCACGGCCCAGCACGCCAGCAGCATGAGCCCGGAGCCCAGCAGCGACCACGACAGCCCGCCCCACTGGTACAGCAGCCCCGACATCAGCGTGCCGAAGAAGCGGCCCAGTGCATTGGCCGCGTAGTAGAAGCCCACGTCCTCGGCCGCCTTCTCCGAGCCAGCGTAGGCGAGGATCAGGTAGGAGTGCACCGAGGAGTTGACGGCAAAGGCCGCGCCAAACACCGCCAGCCCGGCCACCACAACCCAGGTCAGCTGCGGCACCTGCGCCCACACCAGGCCTGCCAGCACCAGCGGCACGGCGGCCAGCAGGGCCGACCAGGCGCGTGCCGCGGGCACTTCACGCGTGAGGCCGTCTTCGCTGCGCCGCACGATGGCGGGTGCCGCAGCCTGCACGACGCCGTAGCCGATGGTCCACAGCGCCAGGAACGCCCCCACCATGGTGAAGTTCCAGCCCGAGGCGTACAGGAACACGGGCACGCCCACCACAAACCACACATCGCGCGCGCCGAACAAGGCCACCCGCGCGGCGGCCAGCAGGTTGATGGCCCGGCTCTTGGCGAACAACTCACGGGCCGACTTCGACGCCTTGTTCTTGCCCATCAGCGGCGGCACGAAGCCCACCACGCCCACGAACACCAGCGTCAGCAGCGCGGCCATGGCCCACAGGGCGTGGGTGAAGCCCAGGGCCTGCAGCAGCACGCCGCCCAGGAAGAAGCCGATGCCCTTCATCGCGTTCTTGCTGCCGGTGAAGAAGGCTACCCACTTGAAGAGCTGTCCGCTGGCCTGGCTGGCGGTGAGCTTGATGGCCGACTTGCTGGCCGTCTTGGTCAGGTCCTTGGCCACACCGCACAGGCCCTGCGCGCCCACCACCCAGGCCACCGAGGCCGCCACCGTCCAGTCGGGTGACAAGGCCGACAGCATCAGAAAGCCCAGGATCTGCGTGCCCAGCCCCACGGCCAGCATGCGCGCGATGCCGTAGCGAGTGGCCAGCCAGCCGCCCACCAGATTCGCCACCACCCCGGCAGCCTCGTACAGCAGGAACAGGAAGGCCAGCGTGAAGGGGGAGTAGCCCAGCCGGTAGAAGTGCAGCAGCACCAACATGCGCAGCGCGCCGTCCGTGAGCGTGAAGCCCCAATAGGCCGCGGTGACGATGGCGTAGTCACGTGCCCCTCGCCCGGCAGGTACGCCGGGCGATCCCCCAAGCTCGGACATCACAACCCCTGCTGCTGCAGATGGCAGGCCAGATCCACCATACGGCAGGCGTAGCCCATCTCGTTGTCGTACCAGGCGTACACCTTCAGCAGCGTGCCGTCCGTCACCATGGTGGACAGCGCGTCCACGATGGAGCTGCGCGTGTCGCGCGCATAGTCGGCACTCACCAGCGGCCGCTCCTCGTAGCCCAGGATGCCGGCCAGCGGCCCCCGTGCGGCCTGGGCGAACAAGGCGTTCACCTCCTCGGCGGTGGTCGCGTGCTGCAGTTCGAACACGCAGTCCGTCAGCGACGCGTTCAGCACCGGGGCCCGCACGGCGTGTCCGTTGAGCTTGCCCTTGAGTTCAGGGTAGATGAGGGCGATGGCGGTGGCGCTGCCTGTGGTGGTGGGCGCCAGGCTCAGCATCGCGCTGCGGGCGCGCCGCAGGTCCTTGTGCGGCGCGTCCACCACGAGGTTGGTATTGGTAGGGTCGTGGATGGTGGTGATCTGGCCGTGGCGAATGCCCAGCGCCTCGTGCACCACCTTCACCACGGGCGCCAGGCAGTTGGTGGTGCAGGACGCGGCCGTGACGATGGGGTGCTGTTGCGGGTCATAGAGGTGCTCGTTCACGCCCACCACCACGTTGAGCACGCCGCCGGTCTTCACCGGAGCCGCCACGATCACGCGCTTGGCGCCCCGGTCCAGGTGGCCTTGCAACGTCTCGGGCGTCAGGAACTTGCCCGTGCACTCCAGCACTACATCCACCCCCAGGTCACCCCAGGGAATGTCGGCCGGCGCGGCATGTGCGCTGAAGCCGAGCTTGCGAGCGCCAATGCGCACCGAATGCTCATCAGGCGCCTCGATGCCCTCGCGCCAGCGGCCCTGCACGCTGTCAAACGCCAGCAGGTGCGCCGTGGCGGCAGCGCCGCCCTTGATCTCATTCACGTGTACCACCTCCAGGCGGTTGCCCGCGCGGGGGTCGTCCTCCGGGCGCTCGGCCGCGCCGAAGGCGGCGCGCAGCGCCAGGCGGCCGATGCGGCCCATGCCGTTGATGCCGACTTTCATGGGTGGGGTCTGGGTCATGGAGTGGGTGGTCATGGGCGGCGGGGCGTCGACGTTCAGCCGATCCCTGATATTTCCATCGAAGTCGAATCATCCACTTTCGAGATGACAGTTGTGTGACGAAGGCTGCAGCAGGCTCGTGCTGGCTTGCCACGATCTGGTGACCAGACTTTCATCGGGTTCTTTGGTTGACCATGAATGGTGTAAACGGTATAAACAGTTTCGTATTCATCTGTGCAAGGACTACCGAATGAAGTCGAATGCAGTTTCCTCCGCCAAGCCTGCAAGGGCTGCAAGCGCACGACCCGCTCCGGCGCCGGCGCCGGCGCCGAAACCTTCTGCCCCCAAGAAGAGTTCAAGCACCGCTGCCAAGGCTGTCAGCCCGGCAGCCACCCCTGCCGCCCCGAGGGCGGCTGTCCCGACAGCATCGCCCGCACCGGCGCCGGAGAAGCCCGCCAAGCCACCCAAGGTCCGGCTTGTGCGGGACAGCTTCACCATGCCTGAAGCTGATTTCGCCCTGGTGGCCACCCTCAAGGAACGCGCCTTGAAGAAAGGGCGCGCCGCCAAGAAAAGCGAACTGCTGCGCGCGGGGCTGCAGTTGCTGGGCCAGCAGTCGCCGGCAGCCCTTGTGGCGGCGTTGGAGCGCCTTCAGCCGATCAAGACGGGGCGTCCTAAGCGCAGCGATTGAGGAGGGGCTTCGGCCCGCGCGAAAGCGCGCCTGGCCTTTTAAGGTGGGTCCAACGGGCGTTCAACGCCGCCGGTCTCTCAGCCGACGCATCACTCGCCAGGCAATGAGGCCGGTGAAGGCCGCAATCAGCACCACCATCCACCAGAAGCCGGCGGGGGTCTCCCCGAAGGGGATGCCGCCGACGTTCATGCCGAACAACCCTGATGTCAGGTTGATCGGCAGTGCCAGCACCGTGACCATGGTCAGCATGTACAGGCTGCGGTTGTTCTCCTCCGCCACCTTGGTGGCTGACTCGTCCTGCATGAGCTTGATGCGGTCCTGCAGGGCGGCGATGTCGCGCAGGACGAGCGAGAACTCCTCGTTGGCCTGGGTGAGCTGCTGAAGATCATCCGCAGACATCCAGGCCGGAGGGCGGCTGAGCACACGGGTCAGTGCGCTCGGTTCGGGGGTGAGCAGGCGCTGCAATCGAACCATCAGGCGCCGCAGGCCCGCCAACTCTGAGCCATGACGTTCGTGGCGGCCGGCCAGCAACTCGTCTTCCACTTCGTCCAGGCGCTCGGAGGCTCGGCGCAGGATGCGCTGCAGTTCGTCGGCTTGATCCCGCAGCAGGTGGTCCAGCAGGTCCACGCTGCTGGGCATGGCGGCCCCCCGCCTCACGGCGGTGCGCAAGCGGTCCACCGAGCGCAGGGGCCGGCGCCGGGCGGTGACCACCAGCTTGCGTGTCACGCTGGCCCACAGGGTTTCGACTTCCTTGGCGTCGAAGCTGAAGTCAAACGTCACATCGTTGAGCACGGCAAACAGCGCATCCTCGTCGCGTTCGATGCGCGAGGAGCGTGAGCCGTCCACCAGCGCTTCGAAGAAGTTTTCGCTCAGTCCTGCATGTGCGCGCAGCCAGCGCACGCTGGCGGTGTGGCTCAGGTTCATGTGCAACCACACGAATCCAGGACCCTGATGCAGAAGGAGTGATTGCGCTTCCTGGGTTGAAGCCACAGCGATGGCTTGTCCATCGGATCCGAACAGATACCCGCAGATCAGCCCGTCATCGGTTTGGCGGCTCAACACGGGTTGGGAGAGATCTGGAGAGGTCATCAAGCGTCAGCGCATCGGTACAGCCGTCCAGCAGCGCTTATCGTCCAAGTCCGTGACAAAGTGATGACGGCAGGTGT
>Ga0315900_10011574_pt1 | contig 10910 bp, 11 predicted proteins | sample LakEriMetagenome_FD_203521 | JGI IMG/M metagenome (GOLD analysis project Ga0315900, IMG submission 203521) | Freshwater fungal communities from buoy surface, Lake Erie, Ohio, United States - Buoy 12 MA114 | ecosystem: Environmental > Aquatic > Freshwater > Lake > Lake biofilm | place: USA: Lake...
TCGAGCACCTGCCGCGGCTTCGATCCCGTCCACCGCGAGCCCGAACGATCCGCCGCAACCCCGATCAGTACGTCATGCAGGCCGCGTTGAGCATGCCGGCTGCGAGCGACATTGCCCCCAGGAACAGTCCATGCGCAACCTTGCCTTCGGGAATGCCGGTCACTATACCCGGCATCGTGAGCCTCACGCCGAGATACACCAGCAACTGCACCACGAAGGCCACCGCGCCCCAGGACACCATGTCGAGCAGGTTCACGCTCTGCGCGACCGCGCGGGCGAGCGGCACGACGAAGCCGAAGAGCGCGCCGGCCAGGCTCCATGCAGCGGCAGTGTTGCCTTCGTGGATCAGCCGCAGTTCAGGGTAGGGCGTGATCCGGATGTAGATCGCGATGAACAGCACGACCATCGCGAGCGTCGCCGCGAAGTAGGTCAGGAAGGCCGGCACGCCCATCATGTAGTCCAGCAGCACGCCCATCGGGTGTCCCTCGTCGTGTGGATGATCGGTTCAGTCGAACCAGTGCGGTATGAAGTGGCTGCTGTTGCGGGTGATCGGCGAACCATCCTCGCGGATGCCCATGCCGGCTGCCCGGTCGCCGACGATCCACGAGCCGATCACCGGATAGCGGTCGTCGAACCGCGGCAGCGGGGCATAGGCCTGGTAGATGTAGCCTTCGGCGCCGTAGCGACCGCCCTCGTGGTGATTGCCCTGCGCGGAGCGGATCGTCACGTTGGCACCCTCGCGCGAGTACAGCGGCTTCCTCACGTGGTTCGACGCCCAGTCCCCGGCGCTGGCGGCCAGGCCGGAGGCGTCGAAGCTGGCGGGCAGCAGGTTCGGATGCCCGGGGAACAGTTCCCAGAGCACCGGCAGTATGGCCTTGTTCGAGAGCAGCATCTTCCACGGCGGCTCGATGATTCGGGTGCCCGAGCCGGCGATGCAGGGGCCGAAGGCCTCGCGCAGCATCCACTCCCAGGGGTAGAGCTTGAACAGCGACTCGATCGGCCGGCCGTCGAGGTCGACGAAGCGGCCGGCGGATTCGCGCTCGCCCGCGCCCGGTACCGCTACCCAGCCGATCGCCTCGATGTCGATCGCGCGCGCGTCCAGTCCGGCCTGCAGCGCGGTGTCGAGCAGGTACTGCAGGGTATCCGCGTCCTCGTCGTTGCCCATCGAGCAGGTGAGGATGAGGTCTCCGGGCAGCCCCATCGTCCCCCAGCGTTCGACGAGTTTCTCGTGCAGCGAGTTGAACTGGTCGCGGTCGGGATGCACGTCCTGCAGCCAGTACCACTGGACCACGGCCGCCTCCACCAGCGAGGTGGGGGTGTCGGCGTTGTACTCGAGCATCTTCGGCTCGCCGGTGCCGTCCCACGAGAAGTCGAACCGGCCGAACAGGCTCGGTTCGCTGCGCCGCCACGAGTCCACCACGAGCGGTATCGCAGGCTCGGGGAGGCGGAAGCGATCGAATGCGCCGGTGGACACGACGTGCGCGACGGCTTCGAGGCAGAGCGCGTGCACCGCTTCGGTGGCCGCTTCGAGCGCATCGATCTCGCCGGCGCTGAAGGCGTAGCAGGCCGACTCGTCCCAGTATCCGTCGTCGGCGCTGTGGAAGCTGAAGCCGACGGCCTCGCATCTCCGCTGCCAGTCAGGGCGCGGCGTGCGGCGTTCGCGGCGCACCGTCAGCCACCGCTGCTGCCGCGCGCGCTGGCGCCGAACCCCCCGCGCGAGGTTCCCGACGAATCGGTGGATACGGTGCCGCGTTGTGCGGCCGTCGCGCGCGCGTTCCAGTTCTGCACCAGCATGTTGCCGCGGCCGTACTCGATGTTGCCGTTGCGTGTATCCACGACGCCGTAGCGGTTGTCGCGCCCGTGGGTCCTGCGCTTGCCATGGGGATACGTCGGGCCGTACCAGCCTGTTCCGCCGCCCGCCGTGGTCGTCGGCTCGCAGGTGGCGCTCTCGCCCCAGTCGGTCCGGCAGTCGGCCTCGCGCAGGTACAGGTCGCGCAGCGGAATGGGCGCCTGTTCGCAACCGGCCAGTAGCGAGCCGGCCAGCAGCAGCGGTACGCAGGCGGATCGGCGGTGTTGCGGGCTCATGCGGGAAGGCGCAGGCGGCGGTGACGGTGGCTGTCGCGGTCAGTATACGAGACCGGGCCCGGGCGGACGATGCGGACGAGCCGCACGGGGTGCCGCGGCGGGTCGGCCCATCGACCTGCCACTCCGGGCAGGTCAGTGGCCTGGATCGACGCCATGCACCTCATTTGCTGGACATCCGGGTCGCCGACCGCGCTCGGTCGGTGCGGGTCGCCCTGCCGGCGAGCGGCGCGCGGCTATTCGAGCCTGACGCCCGAGGCCTTCACGACCTTCGCCCATTTCGCGATCTCCGAGCGGATGTAGGCCGCGAACTCATCGGGCGTGCTGCCGACGAGTTCGAATCCGACGCCCTCGAGTCGCTGCCGGACATCGGGCATCGCGAGCGCCTTGACGGTTTCGGCGTGCAGCCGCGCGACGGGCGGCTTCGGTGTTCGCGCGGGCGCGAGCAGGCCGTACCAGGCGGTCGCTTCGAATCCGGGGAAGCCCGATTCCGCGATGGTCGGCACGTCGGGCACCGCCGTGCTGCGTTTCGCGCTGGTCACGGCAAGCGCGCGCAGCTTGCCCGCCCTGACGTGAGGCAGCGTCGATGACATGCCGCTGAACATCGCCTGCACCTGACCTCCGACGAGATCGCCCACCGCCTGACCGCTCCCCTTGTAGGGGATGTGCACCATGTCGATGCTCGCGAGGCCGTTGAGCAGTTCGCCGGTCAGGTGTCCGATGCTCGCCACGCTGGCCGAGGCGAAGTTCACCTTGCGCGGATTCGCCTTCACGTAGGCGACGAAGGCCTTGAAGTTGCCTGCGGGCACCGACGGGTGCACCACGAGGATGTTGGGCGCGTTGGCCAGATGCGTGATGGGCGCGAAGTCGCGGACCGGATCGTAGGGCATCTTCGCGGTCACGGCGGGGCCGATGCCGAGATTCGCGATGTAGCCGAGGACGATGGTGTGGCCGTCCGGCGGGGCGCTGGCGACGATCTGCATGCCGATGTCGCCATTGGCGCCGGCGCGATTGTCCACCACCACCGGCTGGCCCAGCCCGTCGGCTAGCCTTGCGCCCAGCACGCGGGCCAGCGTATCCGTGCTGCCGCCGGGCGCGAACGGCACGACGAATCGCACCGGCCGGGTGGGGAACGAGCCGGCTGCGGCAGCCGCGAGGTCGGAGCCGGCCGCGGCGCAGAGGGCGACCGCCAGGCAGGCCGCCGCAGGCAAGCTGCGCACCGCTCCTCGCTGGTTGCCGGTCGATTGATCGCCGCGAGGGAATGCTCGGGACTTCGGCGTCGTGCTGTCTGACATGTCGTCGATTCTCGAGTGGAGGGCGCTCGCAGTGTAATCGAGCTGCCGCCTGCACTTCGAGCGCGTGGCGGCGTGCGAACAGCGCCCGAGTTGCAGGGATACGCGCAGCGCGGCGCGCGGGCCGTGACCGTCAATGCGCCGACGGGCGATACAGGTCTTCGAACTCTGCAAGACTGTCGACGAATGCCTGATCAATGGCCGCAGGCAACGTGACAATCGCTTCGCGCTGCCCGGTCGAGGATCGCACCTGTCCATTCTCGCGGGTATCAGGCAACTCGTTGACTTGTGTCATCGGATGACCTTCCTCGCATCCTTGAGTAGCAGCAGCAATTGCTGCTCACGCAGCGGCGAAGCGATGAATCCGAAACGGGTGTAGAACCTCGCCGCGTCTTCGTCGATGGGGTGAGTCAGCATCGCTCGGATGCCCGCTTGCTCGGCAATCAGCATCGTGCGCCGGATGGCATCCTGCAACAGACCGAAGCCGATGCCGCGCCCCTGATCCTGCTGCGACACAGCCAGCCTTGCCAGGATTACAACCGGAACCGGGTATTGCTCCATCCCTTTGCGGATGCGATCCGGAGCTTCCAGGGTGTCGACCTGGCCGACGGTCAAACTGAAATAGCCCGCCACGCGACCATCATCCTCGGCAACGACAAAAGTCTTGGCCGATCCACTGCCTTGGGCTTGCCGAGCGTGGCGCAGTAGCCAGTCGTCGAGCGCGGGCTTGCCGCAATCAAAACCTTCCAGCCGATGCTGCGCAGCCAGTGGCTCCGGTGCGCGCAACGTCACTTCGTGTCCCAGGGCGCCTTGCGGGCAAACAGATCACGTAAACCGTCGTTGGCCTGTTCGGGACGATCCAGCAGATCCATCAGTGCCTGGTACTGGCTGCCCGAAACCATGAACAGGCGCTGATCCAGCAGGGTTTGCTCGGCAGCCAGGCAGGCGCTATCGAGGATGAAGTCGGTCAGCGACTTGTGGGCGACCTCAGCGGCACGACGCAACACCACCTCCTGTTCGGGGGTGGCGCGCAGCCCGAGGCGGGCGGACCGTGCGGAAGGCAACGGTGCAACGGCAGTCATGGCAGCACCTGTTTTGTTAGATCAACTGCCGCAATGTTAGTACAAAAGACGCACGCTGTCCAGGTGCGATGGTGACCGGTAGCCTTGGTTGACAACGAACCGCTGCGCGCAAGTTGTTGATTCGTAGAGACCGCTATCTGTGCCTACCCGCAGGCCAATAAGAAAATAGAGATGGCTCTGGCGGAGAACGTGGCCGATTTCGGGCGTGTCGGCTGGTGGCCGCCCGCAGCACGAGTGGCCGAAACCCTGCGTGGCGCGGGGATTTCAGGCAGGAAAAAGGGCCCGGAGATCATCCGAGCCCTTCTAGATGGTGGAGGCGGCGGGAGTCGAACCCGCGTCCGCAAGTCCTCTGCAGACAGGTCTACATGCTTAGTCTGGTCAACTGGTTTTAACCCTTGATGCGCCGACCGACAGGCTCATCTCCGGCGATCTACTGCGACTTTGATGCCGCACGTCGTAGCCCCATGCGACACGAGGTTCCTGAATGGCTTCGCTGCGGGTTGCCCCGCCCGGCCCGGAACCTGACCGGTGCGAAGTCCAGCCGGGTTAAGCGGCTAGAGCGTAACGCTCGTCGTTGGCGTTTGTAGCGTTCCGGCTGTTTTTACGAGGTGCTCCGGGCCTCGGCATGCACTGCTCTGTTTCGCGACCCACGTCGAAACCGGGACGCCCCCATTGAGGTGAAGATGGTACCGCGCCTGCCGGATTCAAGGGGTACCGCCGGTCGGGTGTCGCCCGGCGTTCGCCGGTCGGTGGCGTGCAGGGTGCCGACGCCTGTCTCCCGAGGCCCGCGTCCGACGCGCCGTGGCGGAGGGGCCGTGCCCGACCAGGGGGCAGCGCGAACGTCAATCCGGACGTCACTCCCGGGCGGGCCGTCGCCCCCCCGGCAAGCCCCGGGCGTCGCCGATGGTCTCGCGATCAGCCGACGCGGCTGACGAGCCCGTCGAGCAGTTCCTCGGGGTGCGCGATCATCCAGTCCGCGCCCCAGTCGTGGGGGTCTGCGCCGTACAGGTAGCCGTACAGCGCCACCACCGGGGTCATGCCCGCGGCCAGGCTGGCCTGAACGTCGCGCCGGTCGTCGCCCACGTACAGGCACTGCGCGGGATCGACGCCCACGGCCCGGGCGCCGGCAAGCAGCGGATCCGGATGCGGCTTGGCGCGGCCGGTGGTGTCGCCACCGACCAGGCACCGGCTGCGCGCGGCGACGCCCAGCGCATCGACCAGCGGCCGCGCGAGGTATTCCGCCTTGTTGGTGACGATGCCCCACGCGAGTCCGCGCGCCTCCAGCCCGTCGAGCAGCGCGGGCATGCCGTCGAACAGGCGCGAGTCGACCATGATGTCCTGCTCGTAGAGCGCGAGGAAGCGCTCGCGCAGCGAGTCGAACTCCGGCTCTCCCGGGCGGATGCCCAGGCCCACTTCGAGCATGCCGCGCGCGCCGTGGGAGACGTGCGAGCGCAGCTGGTCGATCGGCATCGGCGCGTGGCCACGCTCCACCCGCAGCACGTTGAGCGCACGCCCGAGGTCGGGCGCGGTGTCGGCCAGCGTGCCGTCGAGATCGAACAGCACGCAGCGGATCGGCGCGGCACTCACCCGGGCTTCCTCGCGTGCAGGATGTAGTTCACCGAGGCGTCGCGTCCCAGCCTGTAGACGCGGGTCAGCGGGTTGTAGGTCATGCCGGTGATGTCACCGGGCTCGAGTCCCGTCCGCCGGCACATGCGCGACAGTTCGGAGGGCGTGATGAACTTCGCGTACTCGTGGGTGCCGCGCGGCAGCAGCTTGAGCACGTACTCGGCCCCGACGATCGCGAACAGGAAGGACTTCGGGTTGCGATTGATGGTGGAGAAGAACAGGTGGCCCCCCGGTCGCGCCAGCGCCGCGCAGGCGGCGACGGTCTGTGCCGGGTCGGGCACATGCTCGAGCATTTCCATGCAGGTCACCACGTCGTACGCGCCGGGCTGCTCGCGCGCGAGGTCCTCGGCGGAGACCGCGCGGTAGTCGACCTCGACCCCGCTCTCCAGGCGGTGCAGCTTCGCCACGGCGAGGGGACGCTCGCCGAGGTCGATGCCCAGCACCTTCGCGCCTCGCTGCGCCATCGACTCCGACAGGATGCCGCCGCCGCAGCCGACATCGACCACGCGCGAACCCGACAGGCGGGCCAGGCGATCGATGTGGTCGAGCCGCAGGGGGTTGATGTCGTGCAGCGGCTTGAACTCGCTGTTCGGATCCCACCAGCGGTGGGCCAGTTCGTTGAATTTCGCCAGTTCGGCGGGATCGGCGTTGACCTGGGTCATCGGCGTGGCGTCTTCCAAGTGCGCCGGGGCGCGGGCGAGGCGAAGTATCGCGCGACGAGCGGCGGCGCGGTGAGGCTGGCGCGCTGGCGAGTGCGTCGGCTCAGCGCGCCGGTGTGATCCGGGCCTGCCAGGCGCGGGCGGTGAGGGCGAGCGCGTCGGGGTCCAGGCCCTGGAGTTGACCGTCGCGCACCCGCCGCGCACCGGCGACCCACACGTCGGTGACGTGCTCCCGCCCGGCGGCGTAGGCCAGATGCGAGACCGGGTCGTAGCAGGGCTGGAGTTCGGTCGCGCGCAGATCGACCGCGATCAGGTCGGCCTGCTTCCCGGGTTCGAGGGAGCCGATCAGGGCGTCGAGTCCGAGGGCGCGGGCGCCGGCGAGCGTGGCCATCTCGACCGCGGCGTGTGCGGGTAGCGCATCGGCGGCGCCCGCGACTGCCTTCGCGAGCAGGCTCGCGAGGCGCCACTCGGCGAACAGGTCGAGCCGGTTGTTGCTGGCCGCCCCGTCGGTGCCCAGGCCCACGCCCACGCCCGCGGCGAGCAGGCGGGCGACCGGCGCGAAACCGCTGGCGAGCTTGAGGTTGGACGAGGGACAGTGCGCGACATGTGCGCCGCGACGCGCCAGCACCTCGATGTCGGTGTCGTCCAGGTGCACGGCGTGGACCGCGATCGTCTGCGGGCCGATCAGCCCGAGCCGATCCAGTCGCGCGATCGGGCGTATCCCGTGCTCGCGCAGGCCGTCGGCGACCTCCTGCGCGGTCTCGTGCAGGTGCACGTGGACGGGAACCTGCAACTGGTCGGCCAGCACGCGCAGCGTGGAGAAGGTGGCGTCGCTGACCGTATACGGCGCATGCGGCGCGAAACAGAAGGATAGAAGGGGTTCGCCGCGCAGCGCATCGCGCGTGGCGAGGCCGCGGTCGAGGTAGTCCTGCGGGTCGGACGCGTAGGCGGTGGGAAACTCGATGGCGATCATCCCGATCGCGGCGCGCATCCCCGCGGCAAGCGCTGCCCGCGCGGTCGCCTCCGGGAAGAAATACATGTCGTTGAAGGTGGTGATGCCGCCACGCAGCATCTCGGCACAGGCGAGCAGGGTGCCGTCGTGGACGAATGCGTCGGAGACATGGGCGGCCTCGGCCGGCCAGATGTGATCCTGCAGCCATCGCATCAGCGGCAGGTCGTCGGCCAGTCCGCGCATCAGGGACATGGCCGCATGGGTGTGCAGGTTGACCAGTCCCGGCATCAGCACCCGCCCCGCGAGATCGACGCGCTGGTGCACCGGGAGCGTCAGCGATTCGCCGGTGGGAACGACGGCGGCGATGTGATTGCCGCGCAACAGCACGGTGTGGTCCGCCAGCAGCGTGGCGGCAGGCCGCACCGGAAGCACCCAGGTCGCGTCGAGCGCGAGGTCGAAGGGCGATCCGTCGAGGGGGAGGCTGTTCACGGGGCTGAAATGAAAAAAGCCCCGCACCGAGGTGCGGGGCTTCGATCGGGATGGGCCCGATTACATCTTCGCGGCAGGCTTGGCGGCAGGCTTCGCAGCGGCCGGCTTGGCAGCAGGCTTGGGCGGACGCGTGCCGGTGACCTCCACCGTGGTCCGACGGTTCGGCGCCAGGCAGTCGATCAGTTGCTTGCGGTTCATCTTCGCATCGCAGAACTTGGTCACGTTGACCGGCTGACGCGGACCCACGCCTTCCCAGAAGATCAGCTTGGGATTGAGGCCGCCGCTGTTGACGAGGTGGTCACGCACGACCTGCGCACGGGCCTCGGACAGCTTCTTGTTGTAGGCGGCGCTGCCGATCTTGTCGGTGTGGCCGGTGACGATCACGACGTTGATGGTGACCGGACCCTTCTTGAGTTCCTTGAAGAGCTGATCAAGGGCTCCGCGACCGTCGGCGGTGAGGTCCGACTTCGCGAACTCGAACGGGACGTCGACTCGGGTCTGGAACGGGGTCGGCTTGGCGGGCTTCGGCTTCGGCGCCGGCTTCATGTCGGCAGGCTTGGCCGCCGGCTTCATGACCGGGGCCGCGGGGGGCGTGGCCGCCCGCGGCGCGGGCGCGGCGGCCTTGCGCGGGATCAGGTCGGGATCGCACTGCTCGGTGGCCTGGGCGGGCGTCCAGTTGTTGGACCGCACGCAGACGCCGTAACTGGCGGCGCGAACGGCGTTGCCAGCCCCGTCGATCAGGTAGGCGCCCCGATCGGTTTGGGCCATCGCGGTGCCGGCGGCCAGCAGGACAGCCGCGGCGGACAACTGCAGGCCGCCGACCATACGGTGCTTCATGAACTCGCTTTGCTTCACGACTTCCTCCTTGTTCTTACGGGGCAAAGTACTGCTGCCACAAACCGGACTGTGTGCCGAAGCGTCGCGACCCGGCAACCCCCGGCCCCGACCTCCACCGATCACGGGTGGAGTGTAGCAGCGGGAACGGCGTCCTTGTGATGGAAAGATGGCCCGCCTTCCGTGCGAATCCCGAAAGGCTGTCGAATTGTAGGGAGGATTGTGGCGTCGGCGCAACAGGTTTCGCAGCGGATCGTGCCGGACCGTCCGCACGCCCGCCGCGAGGACCGCACCCGTCGGGCGTGCGCGAACCGGAATCGGGCGCCGGCCGGGCGGGCGGGGCGAGGCTCCCAGCAAGGGGAGGGCGAGCCGGATGCTATGATGTCGGGATTTTTACAACGTCCGCTCGCCCGCGAATCCGAGCCCGCCCCCCGGGGGCGGGGCGTCGGCCCGCCCCCGGGTGGCCAGCCAAAGCGTCCCGATGGAACCATTCGCGAAGGAAACGGTGCCGGTCAGCCTCGAGGAGGAGATGCGGCGCTCCTACCTCGACTACGCGATGAGCGTGATCGTCGGGCGCGCGCTGCCCGACGTGCGCGACGGGCTCAAGCCGGTGCATCGGCGCGTGCTGTTCGCGATGCACGAACTGTCGAACGACTGGAACCGCCCGTACAAGAAGTCCGCGCGCATCGTCGGCGACGTGATCGGCAAGTACCACCCGCACGGTGACTCGGCCGTCTACGACACCATCGTGCGCATGGCGCAGCCGTTCTCGTTGCGCTACCCGCTGGTCGACGGGCAGGGCAACTTCGGTTCGGTCGACGGCGACAACGCCGCGGCCATGCGCTACACCGAGATCCGGATGTCGCGCATCGCGCACGAGCTGCTCGCCGACATCGACAAGGAAACCGTCGATTTCGGGCCGAACTACGACGGCTCGGAGCAGGAGCCGCTGATCCTGCCCGCGCGGGTGCCGAACCTCCTGGTCAACGGGTCCTCGGGCATCGCGGTGGGCATGGCGACCAACATCCCGCCGCACAACCTGGGCGAGGTGGTGGCCGCCTGCAGGGCGCTGCTCGACGATCCCGGCCTCGACATCGAGGCGCTGATGGCGCACCTGCCGGCGCCGGATTTCCCCACCGGGGGCATCATCCACGGCGTCGCCGGCATCCGCGAGGCCTACCGGACCGGCCGCGGCCGGGTGGTGATCCGCGCGCGCACGCACTTCGAGGACCTCGACCGCGGCCAGCGCCAGGCGATCGTCATCGACGAGCTGCCCTACCAGGTCAACAAGGCCCACCTGCTCTCGCGCATCGGCGAACTGGTGCGCGAGAAGCGCCTGGAGGGCATCTCCGAGATCCGCGACGAGTCCGACAAGTCCGGCATGCGCGCGGTGATCGAACTCAAGCGCGGCGAGAACGCCGACGTCATCCTCAACAACCTGTTCAAGGAGACCCAGCTCCAGGACAGCTTCGGCGTGAACATGGTGGCGCTGGTCGACGGCCAGCCCCGCCTGCTCGACCTCAAGCAGATGCTGCAGGCTTTCCTGCGCCATCGCCGCGAGGTGGTGGTGAGGCGTTCGGTGTTCGACCTTCGCCGGGCGCGCGAGCGCGGACACGTGCTCGAGGGCCTGGCGGTGGCGATGTCCAACATCGACGAGGTCATCGCCCTCATCAAGGCCGCCGCCTCGCCCGCCGAGGCGAAGACCGCGCTGATGGCGCGCGCCTGGCGCTCGCCGGTGGTCGAGGAGATGCTCGCGCGCGCCGGCGCCGGGGCCGCGCTGTCGCGGCCGGAGGAACTCGACGCGGCCCTCGGGCTGCACGCCGACGGCTACCGGCTGTCGGATACCCAGGCCCAGGCGATCCTCGACATGCGCCTGCAGCGCCTCACCGCGCTG
>Ga0315900_10011585_pt1 | contig 10903 bp, 18 predicted proteins | sample LakEriMetagenome_FD_203521 | JGI IMG/M metagenome (GOLD analysis project Ga0315900, IMG submission 203521) | Freshwater fungal communities from buoy surface, Lake Erie, Ohio, United States - Buoy 12 MA114 | ecosystem: Environmental > Aquatic > Freshwater > Lake > Lake biofilm | place: USA: Lake...
CTTTATCTTCAGCCTGAAATAAAACAGATGCTGCAAATATTACTTCAGATGCATCAGTATCTTTAACAAAATCAAATTCAGTATCGTATATAAGATCACCATACCCTTCGTTGTATTTCTTTCTGTAGTTCTCATTGTAGTAATCATTGTCTTGCTTATACTTAAATTGATAGTATCTCGCATTTATTTCACTCATTGGCTTAATGCTGATTGGCTTTGATCTGTCAATCTTATTGGACCAATCTACAAAACTGCCATCATAAAAATCTATATAAGGTTTAATCTTAATCTTGTTTGTGTCATATTGATCATCATAAACATAAAGATTGAACATCTTGCAAATTGACAAAAAGAAATCCCTTTGAAAAACACCTTTTGGAATTGCGTTGTTAATCAATAAGTCTTCACCATAATTTACCGTTATATCAGCACCTGAAGATGCAAATACTTTTAAAAAGCCTGAATCAATATCATATGTGTTTGCAGTTGTAGATACCCATGCATCAATTGTGTCATTCTGATTTAATGTAGTTGTATATTCCAAGTAAACATAAAATCCGTTTGGTGTTGCGTATATTGGATATGTTTGTGAAGCTACTTCTCCGCTGTTTACCCTTAAAGATATTGTTACATCTTGTGGTGGTGCAGGATATACATCAGTAATTTCACCTGACAATTCAAGTGCTATTGTACAAGGCAAAGCCGTTGCACCATTATATCTGTAAGAATTTCCGACTAAAGTAAAATCTCCTGCTGTAGTAACTGTGAAATCAGGATAATTTTCTGTGCTGTATGATTTCTCATCAGCAGTTGCAATAAATGCGTTTGTGCTTGGGTTAGATATTACCGCTTTGTTAGAAGGTATAACCATTCTTTTAAGAAGATTGGTGTCAAGCAAAGGAAAATCCCAAGTGTAACCACTATCTTCCTGAATCTTTTTAAGATATTCTTTGACATATAATGCAGGTTTAAAAGCTTTAAAACTGAAATCGGTATTATTGCTCGTTACGTTTCCATAATCGATTAAAGGGAAATAAACACCTGATGCGTTTATATTGTCCCAACTTGCTGTTATGTTTGCAAGTGTCCAATCCTGATCGTATTCTGAAAAGTCCAAGTCTTCTAACCTCTTGTTCCCTAAAGCCGAAATAAAGCCCCCCAAGTCACCGTAAACAGAGCATTGATATTCTATTGCTGCACCTGTGATCACAACCTCCATAAGCCTTAAAACACCTTTAAATATCTGAATGCCATCAACGAATATTCTGCAAGGTGCAACCTTTGAAGCATTGAAGTCATAACCCACGTTTGGATTGGCATCGTTCGTAAAGTTGCTGTTCCCTAAATCAAAAATGAACCCGAATACTTTATTGTTCTGTGCTGATCCTGCTATGTTTATTGTCTTTGAAAAGGAAGTATTTTTACTACCAAAATCAGCGATGTCATCAATAGCGAATGTAAATTCAGCATCGATGTCTTTGATCAGATCAAGTTCTTCGTTATTTATGAATATCTGTGTCCTCATCTAAATTGACTGTTTATAACTCTGCCAACTGTTGCAGTCAGCTGTATATTGAAAGTCTTATTAATATTATCGTACTTGAACTCGTAATTATTGTCATCAATAGTTACAGGGAAATAACCGCCATTCATTTCCAAGTAAACCTGTGAACTTGCAACCAACTGTTGCCCCCAATATGAATCCTGTTCAGATATCCAATCAGAAATTAAGTTCATCTTATTGGTGTGCTGTATATTAAAGTTTATATTGGTTTCAGAAATCCTATTGTATGAATCAGCTATCCTTTTGCTGCCATCAATTGTCTGCCATTGTGGTTTAGCGAATTGCTGTTTTTCAAAAGATGATATCCTTTTATTTGCAAGGGCAAACTTCATGGTGTCCCAACCACCCAAGCGATTGAGGAAGTGAAGGTTAATTGGCTGAAACTTTGGGTAACATTTGAGTCGAACAAATATTTTACGGCTTGAATGTCCACTTCGGTTAATGTAAAACTTGTAACCATAGGCTGTACTTCCAATAAGTGTACTTCCTGCCCATGTATTGATTGCATCTGTTCCAATGTTCAAAAGATTAAATTCGTTCAAAGTTATTGTTGCACTATGTGATGACAATGTGCTACCTGCTTCATTAACCACATCGCAATAAGCTGTATATGTTCCTGTATTTTTTCTAAAAAAGCTAACAAAAACTTTATCAGAATTTGATGCATTTATGTTTACATCCCTTTCTGTTAGAAAATCATCTTCATATTCAGCAAGTGGTGCAGCATAGTATGTGCTGAATGTTTGATTGCCTGAAGCATAATAGTCAGAGAATAACGGTCTGTAATAGTTTGCTGCTGTGTACGATCCTGAAGCCTGATTTGTTGTTATGACTCCACTCACTTCCTCACCTGCCTGTATTGTATAACTAATCTTATATTTATCGCTTGAAGCCACAAGGATTGAATTCCCTGAAGGTTCAAAGTAATTCTGAATGTATGATCTTACTACAGGACCTGCATTGTAGAATCCATATCCTGAAGCATCAGGAAATACTTTAACTGTTGTTGTATTCTGACCTGTTACAATTACATCAACAACGAATTTAAAATTGGTTGTTCCTGAATTGTTTGAAGTCAGCTTAAACCACAGGTCTTCATGTGCCGGACTATATGCTGCCGGTGCTTCGCTTATTACTGCTGCCATTTATTGCTCTGATTTGTATTGTTATTTCTGTGTCAAGTGCATCGCCTATTGCTGTCCTGAAATCAGCATTGAATACTGACTTCATTGCCTTGTCAATATAATAGGTCGCTCTTAAACCATCCCTTTTTATTTTAGTCGAAATCGCATAGGCTAACCTACGTTTATTTTCGGCATCGGTTAGCATTTTCTTTAATCTTGTTCTTTTCTTTTCAAGTGATGTTGTAGGTTGTTGAATTGATCTTATTGACTTCCTTGATTTATTTAACCAAGAAAATATTGAGGCAGCCATTGCCCTGTTTGGTCTTGATTTTCTGAATGTATATGTACCTGAATTTGACCTTTTATTATCTATTCCCTTAACACCTTTATTTACATAGTCATAATACTTTGCAGCCTTAGAATTGATCGGATAACCGAATTCGACAACATATCCTGTTTCAGTCTGCCTGACTATCGGTACAGATACATCGTAAAGTGCACCTGATGCAATAGCCTTTGACTTTGTTAAGTTTAGTTTAACTGACTTATTCCATTCCTGTGCATATTGAAACAAAAGCAATTCAATAGCCTTTCCCACAATCGGGTCTGTTTTGTATTCAGAACCAAGTGATTGAAGGTAGCCATTGAGGAACTGCATTCTTTGTGCCTTGCTGATGCTCATACTTATAAATGTCTAAAAATAAGGATAATAACTAACAAAAAACCCCACCTAAAAAGGCAGGGTAAACAACCGCTATATGAAAAAAACTATTTGTATGTATCGTTAAAATATTGATTTCCTGTCACAATTCTTTCTTTATCTTGATAATACTTATTTCCATGTGCATTAATGATCTGTTGCTTTTCAATGTTTTTAGCCTGTTCAAATTTCTCTTTTATTTTCCACAAACTGCTGTCAAGTTTTTTATTAAAATAAACATTTAGCCTTTGTTCTAACCATTCAACAGCTGTTTGTTTTTTCATTGCAAAGTGCGTTTAAAATCTCTTTCTGCTTTCATGTATGCAAGTGCGTTAAGATATTCGATTGCCCTCATTTCCCATGCAACTTCAGCTGTAATATTATGGAGTTTGGCAATTTCATATATGGTATAGTGCCATCCATATATTTCAAGAAATCTTGAACCGCCTCTGTCTGATCCGAAGGGGTTTTCATCTGATTCAGGCTCTGAATCAAAAAGTCCTCCGAACATTTTATCAAGTTCAGAAATACACTTAAAAAAAAAATTGCGGAATGATAAACATCGACAAACTTTGCCTCCAACATATCCTGTGCGTATTCTTCGTGTTTACTCGCATCGTATTTGTCAAGCCTCCAACCGAAGATTGTTTTCTTCATTGGCATAACCATAGTCGCTGCTAACTTGTGAATGTTTGTCACAAGATCAGCACCATAAACTTTGCTTTCAATATACCTCGCAGCAGGTATGTTCCTGACATCGTAAATGCACTTGTATCGTTTTCCGTTTACATCAATGTACTTTACAGGCTTACCTTCGATATCGTTTGCAAGAAAGTTAAGATTTTCCTTTGCCTTGTTGAAATCAGCAATTGACATTGATAGCACTTCGTTCTCTGTCTTTGAAGTTACAATGCTGATCAGCTTAACTGTTTTGTCAATGTCATCTTCTATTTTAAGGGCATTAACAAGCTGCTGATATTGAAATAAGTTTAAGTCCTGCCAATTCATTAATAGTGTATTTTATCGTACCATTCTGTAAACATAAAATATAAAGCTACAAGTACAATCGGAAAGCATATGATGACTGCTGATCCGAACCATAATATACTAACTATGTATTTCAGTATTGTCTGAAAGATTGATTGTGATTCGCTTTCCCATAGCTGAAAAAATCTTCTCAACAACGGATAGTCTTGGTGGATTGCCATTTTCAATTCGGTTTATTGAAACAAAGCTGATTCCTGATTTTGCAGCTAATTGTTTCTGCGTTAATGATTGTTCTTGTCTTGTTTTCTTTAATAGTTCACCGATCATATTTCTGTTTGTTTAATTACATCTTTTGTCTTCAATGACTTATTGTTCTGCACAAATTCATAAAACTCATTCGCCTTTTCCTCTCTGCTTGTCATTGAACCTACAATATACTTTCCATCAATTTCAAGGTAATAACTAACCTCTCCTAAAAAGCTTACCTCTTTGATTAATTCGATTTTCATAATAAGTGGTTTTTACAAATATAAACAAATGTTTTAATTATTTAAAAACTTTTTTAAACCATCAGCACTCTTTGTGATTGCCTCTGCTCTTTCATACAGGCTCTTGATTTGGTCCTCAATTTCTCTTTTATCATAACTGCAATAGTACCCATTTGAAGTTGCTATTACAGGCAGGATTCCTTCACTCCTAATAAAGTTTGTAATCTTTCTCAGCCTTGCTCCTGTCATCTTGCATCCGAAATTATACTTCTCGTTTAACTTCTCACAGATCACATCAGATTTAACAGGGTTATCTTTTGTTTTTGTTGATAGTCCCTGAATGACTAATTGAACAAAATTCTTTTCATCATCCGTAAGAGGGCAGGTTTCTTTTTCGAAATTTGTAATCATAAACAGTAGTTATCTTGAAGTAAACCAATAATGATTGCACCGATCAATAAAGCTAAAATTAAATTTAAGTTTTCCTTTTTCATAATAGTGGGTTTATTTTTTTATTAATTTCAAATTGAGTTCCTGTGCAACATAATTAATGTGCTTTTGTGTAGTTTGAGACCAATAACCTAATTGAATAAGATAGTCGCCATCTATTTTTGCTACCAATGTTTCGTAGCTTTTTACATACTGAAATCCATCAGTTCCTAAAACGATTGAAAGGTTTTGTTTGTACTTTGTCATAATAAGTGGTTTTGTTTATACAAATATAAATCTTATTTTAATACAAAATACAAAAAGCTAAACTTTTTTTTAAAGAAAACTGTATTTGCCTGTTCCTGCTTTGAAATTCATATTATGCCATGCAAGTGCAAGAGCCATAACGCAGTCATCATGAAAACCTGAAGGTGCTGAATATTTAACCCCTGATGCTGAATATTGATACTCAAATGTTTCTAACTCATTGACTATCAAACCATTAGGAAAGCCAATCTTGCCTGTATGAATAGCTGTTTGAAGCCCTGTCATGAGCTGCTGCTTTGAAGTTTGGGTAAACTTGAAAGATTGAATATTCATTCCTGCTCTTTGCAGGTCTTCGAATATAGGATCACCAACCCCTGTAGAATCAATTAAAATAGGCTTTTTAGGCAGTTTCTGTATCTCAGCTTTGGTACTACCCCAATCCTTTTGAAATCGGCTAAAAAAGGCTGTATTCCCCTCAGAATCCAATCCTATTATAACTGTATAGTCATATGACTTTGCAAGGTCTATTCCGAATACTACAGGCTCTCTGTTGCTTATTGGCTTGATACAGTTCCTGATGAAGTCATTACCGAATGGATTGGCTGCGTTCTCCATTGGGTTAGCCATGTACTCTTGCTCAAATACAGCCACAGGCAATTGGCTTCTCGCATCATCAATCTCTGCCCTGTCTATGTATGGGTTATCGTAGGTGCTATATTTAAAAGATGCCCAATCTGTTTCACCTGCTGCCCCCTTCATGTAAAGACTAAAAAAGTAATTCTGCCCTCTGGGAGTTGAAAGAAACATTGCCCAACCTTTGTAGTCAGTTAGTGTTGGTCTTATTGAATTGAGCCATCCGTTTTCTAAATCTGAAATAAAAGCTGCCTCATCTATTATAACACCATGAAACTTTCGACCTCGTAAACCATCTAACCTTTCACCTGTAAAGAACTCAACTGATCCACCGTTCGGGAAGTCAATCTTTAAATCTGATTGGTTTTTGGGGTAAGGCAATGCATTCCCTAACTTATTAAAAAATACTTTTGCAAGTTTATATGTAGGGGTTATGTATGCAAGATTCTGACCGAAACAGGCAGTCTTTACAATCTTAATAAGGCATAGTTCACTCTTACCGAATCTTCGACCGCACATAAGCACATTAAACCTTGCTTGACTTTCAAGAATTGGTTTTTGATTAATATGTGCAGCGGAAAACTCAATTCTCATAATATTGATTTGCCTTCAACAAATACTATCTCCACCTTATTATCTGTGTTGATGTCCATTTGTTCTTTCGGCTTACCATATACCCTTGTCAGTAATGTTTCAAGTGAATACAAACTTCCCTTTTCTAAACTCTTTCTCATTGCGTGTGCAACTGTTTTTTCAAGTACTGTTGCCTGTGGATTATCCCATACAGCTTTCAATTCCTCAATAGTCATTGACATCATTGCCTGAATGCTGTCGTTTATTTCGGATAGTTTATATCCTTGCTCTTTTAAAAGGCTGACATATTTTCTCGGTCTTCCTTTCGGATTACCTGACTCACCTTTTTCCCAATTATTTATAACACCACCATGTTCTTGTTCGATTTTCTTTGCCATTGTTATGCCATTGTTTTTAATTCAAATGATGCTGTTATTCTATCATGACTACCTGTGCTTGTTAAAACACCAGTTTGTGGAGTTTTTCTTCCAATTCTTGTACATGACCATTTATTATCTTTTTTCAATCCATATATTAAACTTGGAGAAGAAGTAAGTATATTAAATCTATATTTATTTTTTTTATAATATTCGCCTATCATATTCAAAAATTTTAAACCAAATCCAGCACCTTGATAATCAGGCAATACAACTAATCTATGCACTTTCTTCATATTCGTAACTTTTGGATGTGGTAAATGTAAAACAGACAGGAAACCTGCTATATTATCGTTTATTGTAGCAATATAAACATTTGCAGCATTGTTATGTGTATGACTCAAATAATGATGCTTTGCAAACATTTTCCATATTGTTTTATCGTTTGTACTGAATATCTCGAATTTGATGTCTGGTCTATTTTTTTTTTGCCCTTCGCATTTACGAAAGGTCATTGTATCTGTGTCAAATACCCAATCAGGTAACAACCAATCTTCAACATCGAAATGACAAGTTACAGCTATAAACTTTTTGTTAGTTTTTCTGATTGCCTTTTGCATTGCAAATGATCCTATTTGTGCAACATTTCTATCAACAACACTTGTAAATTCATCAAATACAAATAACTCTTTATCAGATAATATTGCATTTGCTAAATCAACTCTCATCTTTTGCCCATTACTCAAAACTGAATAAGGTTTTAACCAACTTGGTGGGCTGCTAAATCCTACAGAATTGAATGCTGATGTTATTTGCTCGACTGAACAACTTTCAGGCATATCATCCAATACTGTTTCTTTGTTATATTCAAAATTTGTTATATATGATTCTGGGAATAATTGTTTTGCAATTGTTGTTTTACCTGTCCCACTTTTACCTACTATTAATCCAATTTGCCAATTATCATCAATGTCAATACTTCCTTTGAATTGTTCAATTATATGTTCACTCTGTAAATCGAATTTACCGATTACAGATGCAACCCTAAATGTTTTTTTAGGCTTTGTTTCTTTTATAATGTCAAAAGTCGGCATTCGTAACCCATTTCAATTAACTTGTTATATTTCTGTTCTTGCTCAATTTCATCTTTACAAACAACTTCAATTCTGAATGATGTTTTAATTTTTTCACTTAAATCATCAGGTTCTTCCATTGGCTTAAATAATGGTATATCCAATCCCCATTCCTCTAAAACTTGATTATCCCATTCATTTGCTAACATATCCCAATCCCATTCACCAAATCCTACATTATCTTTGATTATAAATTCTTTCTGCTGTTCCTCTGTTAAACTCGAAGCCTTTATAATAGGCAGTTCTTTTAATCCTGCTTCCTTACAAGCCTTTAAACGCATATTACCGCCCAATACGACCATGTCATCATTAACTACGATAGGTCTTATATTAAGCATCTGTGGAAACTCCTGAATGCTTTTAACAAGTTTCTTGAACTTGTCATCCTTTATGATTCTTGGATTGTTTGGGTTAGCTTTAATTTCCCCTACCTTGACCACGATAATTTCGCTCTTTTCTGTCATGCTTATTAAATGATTTTTGTGCTTTTCCTTTCTTTCGTTTACCAAAGGTAACTTTTATTTTATCCTGTGATCCTTTTTTCATCTTACATTAATTGATAAATCTTTGACCATTCTGTAGGTAATGATACCTGTTTGTGTATTCTATACCCTAACTGCAAAAAGAACTCATCCCAATCTTTTTGATCTTTTATATTTATATGTCCCCACATTTCATCATTAAAAGTTTCTAAACTTGTACTGCTGAAAAGAATCCATATTGGATTGATCTGCTGAAAAATGGTTTTTATTTCATCATCAGTCATATGTTCTGCTGTTTCAATGAACATCAGAATATCTGTTTTAGGCAGTTTAGTGACCAACTTTAATTCAGGTAAATTTTTCTTTAAATATTCTTTATGGCTCTTAAACTTTTCAAATGCATAAACTTTGAATCCATGATCAATTGCTGCTTTGCTGTATGCTCCGACTCCGCAACCATAATCGAGAATACTCGCCCCATATCCATTGAGTTGAGCAACTGTATTTCTTGCCAAGTCCATGAATGCAGGATTATCTAAACTAACACCCATTTTTAATTCTGTTTGCAAGAATTCTTTATCAGTACATTTTGCCATAAATTTCAATAAATCTGTTATGTGTTTGTTTCATTAATTCTGTGTATGCTTTTTTATCGCCATATCTTTCATGGCACATTCTGCACATTGCCATTAGGTTTTCGATCTTGTCTTTATCTTTGCTGCCACCCATGCCCCTGCAATCAATATGATGAATGTCAACAGCTTTATTACCGCATACTTCACAGCCAATAAAATCTTCGAGTCCATAACCAAAATATTTCATGTAAATTTTAGTGTGCTGCTTCATTTCGTACCATCTTGTAAAGGTTCATGCACTTCAGGCTCTATTCTCCTGTAATGCTCTGACCATAAAATTTTAGTTAAAGTTATTGATTTTTCTACAACCTCTTGCTCTGTTGCTTCCGGAAATAATATGTGAAAAACCTCATGGATGACAATTTCTAAATGCTTACGGGATTTGATCGAAGGATCAATTTCGATCAGACCATCAGAATGAGCAATACCCCAAGCTTTTTCTTTTCCAAGCTTACGGTATTTAATCCTGATCTTTGGCTTTCCTTTTCTAAGCAGCAATGTCATCTTTCATTTCCATTAAATCGGGTCTTTCTAAATCTGACAAATCTATTTTATGATTACCTCGCACCTTTGCCAATGCCCTCCTGTATATTTCCTCTTTTCTGTATAACTCCTGCATTTTTTTAATCAAATACACTTCCTGTTCTTCGATGCTCATTTTATTTATTTTTTTAGGTAACATATTATTTGTCGGTTTTAGAATGAAATTTATGACAGGTATTGCATTGATATTGAATCTTTTTAACCCCCGATGCTGTTGTTCTTCTCATACTTACAACAATTTCATCTGATCCACATTCAGGACAACTTCCCCTATCTTGCCCAAACAAAACCCCATAATGACTCTTTGGCTCAATGTGATTGTTCAGGTGTTTGAATACTTTTTCAAGTAACACAACATCCATTTTACAATACTTAATCATTTTCTCCATTGCCTGTTTATCGTTCTCTAAAAGTATTGACTTCCACAAATCGAACTCAGTCTTTATCTTTTGCCCGATACCTAAATACTTAGCAATGTAGTTAAGCCTGTTTGAATTGAACCTGAACTTGGACCTTGCAACCTTTAATGTATCGATAGTTGTATATTTTGGGAACATATCAATACCATGATACAGGCATCTTGTTCTGATCCATGCCAAATCAAACTTATCGCCATTATGCCCTACCAATTCAGTTGCCTGATTAGTTACCTCAATGAACTGCTGAAGCATTTTCTTGTCGCATTGTTTTTTGTCCCAATGCAAAGAATAAACTTCCTTTTCTTCCTCCCACTTGTAACAAATACAAATGATCGCTCTTTCTTTTATGATGTTAGAGTAATCAATGTTTTGTTTATAACCTGCTGACCAAAACAATCCGATGTTTGGACTTGTTTCGATATCAAAAAATAATCGCCTACGTTTTGTCGGCATAAGCTATGTATTTTGTTTTGCCATTTTCTTTTATGGCTCTCAATACCTGCTTCCGCTGCTGACCATTTGCTTTGAAAGATACATGAACCCAATCAG
>Ga0315900_10011586_pt1 | contig 10902 bp, 19 predicted proteins | sample LakEriMetagenome_FD_203521 | JGI IMG/M metagenome (GOLD analysis project Ga0315900, IMG submission 203521) | Freshwater fungal communities from buoy surface, Lake Erie, Ohio, United States - Buoy 12 MA114 | ecosystem: Environmental > Aquatic > Freshwater > Lake > Lake biofilm | place: USA: Lake...
GCCAAATGGACAAGTATTACAAAATGTGGGTTGAACGTTGTGCTTTTATGAAACTGCAAGATCTAGGTGACACCTGGAACGGCGAATTCATTGCGCACGAAAAGTAATTATTTTTTATTTTCGTCTAGCTTGGTGGCTTCATCAAACTTTTGATTGGCTTCTTTTTCAACCTTCATTTGTTCCATCACACGATCACCTTCAATCATTTTTCCGCGTAAATGCAACACTGTGTTGACCTTTTGATTCAAACGAATAAGATCATTGTCCAACATGCGTATGCGGTCAATGAGAGCAATCAACACAGTGTTGGCTTCATTAATAACAGGCTTGACTTCCTTGGTTGACCATTCCCACACGTACTTGATGATGTAGCCCATGCCCACGGCCATCACAATGGGAAAACCATATTTGTTTATTAAATCAACTACTTCGCTCATTTTGCAGATCCTTCCAATACAAATTGTACCATGGGGTCTACCTGATGCAATCTTATTTTTCCATTGACTTCAACCATCTGCCAAAACTGTCCAGGTTTCCAACCCAGTTGGGCAGTGTTTAATTCTTTGTCAGGTACAATATACCCTGGGCCCAAGTCCCAGTTGTAATCAACATATAACATCAATCTCTCCTTGCGTCGTTTTTACCATCTGCTCGTGCAATACGGTCAACATCGGGTTTTAGTCCCAGTGCATTTGACACAATGGTATCAATGCGAACCACATCATGGTTCATGGTCTTTACACGATTGTCTAGTGCAGTAATAATACCAGCCATGCCTTTGATAGCACTTAACACACCTGCTAGCAATAGTTTGATTGTGAGATACACAAAGTATCCACCTGCCAATGCCACTGCTATTGGAAATCCTAGATCACCAATTAACTTGAAGATATCACCCATGTTGGCTCCTTGTTTTTATAGCAGTATTTATTGACTCTGGACAATGGTAATTGTGGTGGTGCCGCCTGTGTTGATTTTTTGATAAACAGGCACACCATCCTGTTGGAGATCCAAAATTGCCCCTTGCTCTCGGGGCACAGTGAGTTCAAAAATATGGGTGCTGTATTTGGTCAATGTCAATTGTTCTTGGTCGTTTATACGCCATTTCAATCCTGAACTTTCATTATAGCCCGGTAACATGCTCAAGGTAGTTGACATGGCTTCTTGTGTGGCTGAAAGCGATGCATTCACAGCATCTAGTACGTTGGGTAGCAACTCATCCTCTAGTTCATTGCGATCCAATCGGTTAAAAGCATCTAGTTGATTTTCTAAATCTGCTGGTTTTAAAAAATCCTGGTCAAGAAAGTTAACGTCCAAGGCTGTTCTGGTTTCACGACGGTTGTCTCGGCTTTCATCACTGATTTCTCGGGGTTTGCTGATGATTAACATGTTGTTGATGTTGGCCTGATCAATGGTGACAACCACTGGTTTTGTGGGCGGGGTGTCTGCGGTAGCTATCAGTGTGGCTTGATAGGCCTGTGTCATTAGTATACTGCCTGCCTGATTGGACACTTCAATTTGCCCAGTTACACATGTTTTGTCGTCACAGCTGGGCAACAACATAATAAGACTGCGACCCAATTCATCCACAGTCATGGAAAAGTCAGTGCCTCTCACAGCAATAGAAGCCGTGGGTGTTTTGACCGCAACCTGTTGTGGAGAGTTTTTGGCTATCTGTCCTGATGCATATCTAGCTGTACCTAACGCCACTTTCATGGCCAACTTGCCAGTGCCCGACTTTGGATCATAAACAAATTCATCTATGATCAATTTAGACTGCTCGGTAATACGTACTTTAGTAGCATCTTCAAATGTAAGCTCGGCTCGAGCACGGGCTGTGACAATGGTGTCATTCATTTCCACTGCCGTGTTCACAGCACTGGAAATGCTTTGACGGGCCCGCACTATTTCAGTGGGACCAGTTTGTTCAGTGACTTTGCCTACTCCGGCCCAGGTGTTAGTCAGACTGAATAATACTAATGTTAAGGTTATTACCTGAAGCATTGACCGTTGCACTTTGAGTGTTCATGCCGCTTTGAGACACAGTGATTGCATTAGGAGTTGCACCAGAACCTGAACCAGTAACATTGATTGTAGCAGAGTTAGCACCCGATCCTGAACTGCTATGGGTCACATGGTTATAGTCGCCTAACACTGTGATGTTGCTGGTGTGCGCTCCGCCGTTGGTTCCCAACAAACTTTTTACATCGTTGTTGTCGCCTGTTATGGTATGCGTGATTGCAGAACCACTACAGCTGGCGCTAACACTGGTTCCACACGTAATGGTTTGTTGGTTGCTGTCGCCTGTGATAACTGACGTTACAGTGGTACCAGCGCCGTTGACCAGCATGGCCAACTGATTACTACTGCCCGACTGTTCGATGTACACTGTGTTTTGGCCACCACCAATAAAGGCCGGTGCTATGGCACTACCAATAGTATTGTTGTTGCCGGCCTGCTTTAGTGTAACTGTGGCGTCATCACCAACTTGTTCTATGTAGATTTCATTCGCGGCTTGAGCATGCAATACAGCCATCATGCTTAGTGCAAATATTGTCCCTTTGAGAGATCTTGTTATTTTCATTTTTATTTTGCTGTCGAGTTACTATCCTCGCCTGCATTCCTTGGGCGTGTGCCCTTTTTGTATGACCAAAGTTTACGTTTTGCTCCTTCTTGGATCATTTCGTACACCGCTTGCTCGATGGCTATCCGAACTGCGTATGTTGTGGGCTCATTAACAGCAGCCCCGTTCTCAAATTCAATAGACGTTGTTCCAACATCAATAAATTTAAGAACACCTTGATTGTGAGCTGTGCTAAACACAGTTTTGCTCACAGCCGTATTCAGCAACACTTCGCCGGTGTTGACTGAAATCACTCGCATGGATATCACAATTTCATCCACACGGTATTGAGTACTGGCACCAATGCCCAGTATTCTAGCACCACTGCCGCCAGATGTGATGTTGGTGTCATAGCCAATGATGCCACCTTCAATCATGAGTCCAGCTACCAGCAATGGTTTGAGTGGCTTGGCATCTTTGCCTTCGTATACTTCACGTTGGTTGCGTATGAGCTGCCGCTCTTTGATCAAGTTGTCCAAGCCCACACGTTCAACCACTGTGAACCAACCTGGTGTGTCTTGTAATGCCTTGATCAGGAACACTTCAGCACCTTGTGTGACCGCAGTGGAAAACAGCGCCAATTTTTCACTGCTTTTTTTCTGCCCAGTTTTGTCTGTAAAGCCGTACACAGCAATGGGTATCCGTGGACCATCCAATTCAGGCAACATAGACAGCAAATTTTGTCGTGGCACTAATTTGGGTGGTTGTGCATCAAATTGGCTTTGATCCAAACTGGCACACCCTGTCACAGCCAACAACAATGATAAAATCAGTGCTTTCATCAAAATGCAAAACTCGCTAATGGCACAGTGATCTCTGTGCGATTGCCATTGCTTTCCACAATGGTCATTGTGACATCAGTAGAGGTCTTGACCCAGCTGATGTTGGTACCTTGAAAATCCAAACTGCCTGTGGTGCCACCGCCGCTGAACAAAGAATCCGCCAACTGTTTGCTTAACTGTGCGTAGATACGACTTTCTACGTTGACAAGGAATTTGGCAAGATTGGTTTGTTTGGCAGCAAGCTCGGCCTTGGCCAGTCTGCTGGCTTCTTCATCTCTGAGCTTTTGCCGGCGTGTTGCTTCCAGCTGTTCAATTGTGAGAACGTGGCTGCTATACCCAATGCCTGAAAAGGATGGTGAATTGAACTGATGTACCAGTTCGGTGGCTCCGGCCCGCGATGACATCACAAGCAGGGCTATCGTTATAATTGTTTTGTTCATAGAAAAACCCCACGTTAGTATTTACATGGGGTTTTTCTAGATTAAATTGTAGTTTAACGAATCACAGTTCCGTCCCAGTCATCGGGCGGGGGTTCTGTTTTAAACTGCTCAATGCGACGGTTGAGTTCGTCGTAAAATGTGTCTAATTCGCCGGCCCAACGACCACGCAAATCAATCATGGCATTTTGGCAGTAAGTCCAGTTACGTTTTTTGAACTCTGTTAGCACATTATGATGTATCTCTTTCCACTGCTCGACCAGGGGCAGTTCGTGCAAGGGCATTTTATCCACCACACAGTATGTGGGCACTTGTTGATCTGCTTCTTTGATATAAAAAGTATCAAGTTCCAAAACAATAAATTTGTCTGGGATAAAATTCCTGTTGTCGCCAAATATAATGTTCATGCATTTTCCTTTTAAATATATATCATGCAATTTGCGTTTGACTTAATTTCAGATTTACACATAGAGACTTGGCCACAGTTTGACTGGAAGGACCAAGCTACCAGCCCGTTCTGCGTTGTGGCTGGTGATATTGCCAAGGATCGTCAAGTGGTATACGATACCCTGCGTCATCTCAGTGAGTGTTACCAAGCAGTGTTCTACATCGACGGCAATGACGAGCACATCAACTTCATGTCTGATCTAGGCGGCAGTTACGAACATCTCACAGAAATGATAGGCGGCCTAAACAATGTGGTTTATCTACAGGACAATGTTGTGGTCATTGACGGTGTGGCCATTGTGGGCACCAATGGTTGGTGGACTTATGATTTTGAATTTGGTGTTGATGTTGAACAAAGCCAGGCATGGTGGCGTGACAAACATCAACTAAGTACCAGCCAAGGTCGTTTGCCGGTAAAAATGGGCACCACTGACGCCACTTACATGGTGGCCAGTATCAAGCGATTGCAAACACACAACGATGTTAAGAAAATTGTATGCGTCACTCACACTGTACCAAATCCTGACTTAATCAGTCATGACATAGATCTCAGTGGCACACACCGCTTAAATTGCATGGGCAACAGATACATGACCGAAGTGTTGGGCGCTGACACCGAACACAAACTGCACACATGGTGTTTTGGTCACTATCACGGCAGCATTGATCAAACACGCAACAGCGTTAGATATGTCAACAACTGTCGGGGTCGAGGTGATACACAATACTCGCAGTATGTGTATTACCCCAAACGAATTGTGATTGATTTTTAAGCCGTCTCAGGCTCAAGTTTGATCTGCAATGGATAGCTCTGTGATCTAGCACTGAGCGTTACTTCAATGCCTTTTTGCTCGGCAATTTCGTAAGGCAACACAGCCACAGTGGCAGCACCTGACTCGTGAATGTCAACTGTGATTTGCTCAGCAGTTTCTTTGGTATAATCAAAATGTTTAATCAAACTTTCTACCACAAACTCCATGGTGGTCTGACTGTCATTTAAGTAGATGACTCGAAACAACGAAGGCTCTTTGATTTTTTCAGAAATACGAGTTTTTGCCCGGGTCTCACTTTGTGCCATTTTTTATCCTTGTTAGCAGTGGCAGCACCGCGCTGCCACTGTATTTACACTATTATATTAAGAAGTGTATGTGATAGCAATGCTCTTTGGCTTGGCATCTTCGGGAATCTCTCGTTTCAAGTGTACGCTGAGAATGCCCAGTTCAAGATGAGCGTTGCTGATTTCTACGTGATCCGCAAGCTGGAATTCACGACGGAAATCTCTATTGCTGATGCCTTTGTGCAGATAGTTGGGCACAATCTTTTCGCTATCTGGCTGATACTCTTTGCCTTCAATGATCAAGAAGTTTTTGTCCTTGGTCACTGAAAGGTTATCTAATCCAAATCCAGCCACAGCAAGACTAATCATGTACTCATCTTCATTGATTTGCACAATATTGTAAGGTGGATAGTTTGTTGAGGATTGTTGAGCACTCACACGCATGAGTTCATCAAACATGTTATCAAAGCCGATACCAAATTTGTGAATTGAGGGAATGTCGAAAGAACGAAGGGTAAGAGTTTTTGTCATTTGTTTTCTCCTTTAATAAGCAAGATGACTTAGATGTAGCCCGACCATCGGCGCTACATTGTTATTTATTATACACGAAAAAAAATTATATTTTATTATTTAGGTCAGTTACCAGACGATAACTTGTCCATTCTGGATGGTCTGGGTGTGGCACCCACGTCATTGCAAATAGTGTGTAAGATTCATCTGAATTAAATGTAACCCGCAAGGTGTATTTGAATACCTTGGTTCGATATTCAACTTCGTATCTGGCGGCCCACAAAACCAGTTTTTTTTGAACTATGCTCAAAGCATGACTTGCTTGATCTGGGCCGCCTGCACCCCTAGGCAGCCGAAACTCAATGTACATCAGTACAGTTTTTTAGGTAGTGCTTGCTCGGCTAGTTGTTTGCGCCAGCGATTGCGTGCCGCACTGGCTTTGAGTTTGCGAGCAGTTGTGGGCTTGACATAAAACTCACGATCTCTTAGATCGTTGAGTATGCCCGATGCTTGAATTTTTTTCTTGAATTTGCGCAGTGCTCGGTCAACTTGATTGTCTGTGACCAACACACTACGACCGCGTAATTTATGCATTGACTTGTTTTAACTCCTCGGGTGTATTTACCATGTTTTCGTCAATTTCTACGTACTTAATATTGTTTTTGCGATATTCAGCCAGTCGGTACATGTGTGGCAACAAAACACGTTCCAGTTCACTGTGCAGACCACGGGCACCAGTTTTGTTTTTAATGGTGTTGTCGGCAATGCGCTCTAGTGCAGTGTTGGTGAATCTTAGTTCCACACTGTCTTGATTGAACAACCACTTGTATTGTTCCACGTAACTGTGTTTGATATTGATCAAGATCTTGATCAAATCTTCTCTGGTGAGATCTTGCAAGGCCACCCAAGTTGGGAAACGGCCCACAAATTCTGGAATCATTCCAAATCTAATGAGATCTTCAGGACTGGTTTGATCCAAGTTGAGCTTGGCATCTTTAGTAACTTCAGCACCAAAACCAATTGATGTACCACGTATGCGATTTTTCACAATGTTGTCTAGGCCCACAAATGCACCACCTGCAATAAACAAAATGTTGGTGGTGTCAATTTCTACCATGTCACCAGCAGGATGCTTGCGATTGCCTGTGGGAGCGACCCTGCACTTGGTGCCTTCTACCAATTTGAGTAGAGCTTGTTGTACTCCCTCGCCTGATACATCTCGTGTGATTGAGGCACTCTCACTGCGGCGACTGATTTTGTCAATCTCATCAATAAACACAATGCCGCGCTGTGTTTTTTCTACGTCGCCACCTGCGGCTGCAAACAGTCTCGAAATCAAACTTTCTACGTCATCGCCCACATAGCCAGCTTCGGTAAGACTGGTTGCATCGGCGATCACAAACGGTACATCAAGGTATCGGGCCACACTTCTTGCCAACAGAGTTTTACCTGATCCTGTGGGCCCAAGCATGAGAATGTTGACTTTTTCAATTTCGGTATTTTTATCTCGATTGTTGATACGTTTGTAGTGATTGGCAATGGCCACACTCAGCACAATTTTGGCCTGGTCTTGTCCAATTACATATTCATCTAGGTGTTTCTTGATGCTGACTGGATCCAAGGGTTCTGCGGTGTCTGTAATCATTGCTGTGATATCTTCTCCCAGCAGTGTGGTACACAAATCAACGCATTCGTTGCATATGGCAACCTCTACGCCCACAATGAGTTTGGCTACGGCGTCTTTGTGCTTACCACAAAAACTACAGTTATCTGTTGTTGAGTCAGGTTTGATCATTTGTTTTTTCAGGTAAGGGTTTTAAACGTTGTGCAATTTGTTCACGCTCAACATCGCTTAGATAATCGGGATCATATTCCCCTGATTCCAACTTGCTGATCAAGTGATCAATATAGGCAGCATCGTAAGTATAGTTATCAGAAAGATTTTTGTCAACAATAATCCAGTCAGATCCGTTGAATTTGTACACCATGTTTGGCATTTGATCCACACGCACAAATGTATCACCCTTGTGAGCCTGTAGTGGGAAACTGATTCCAAATCCTGTGTTAGTAGGTTGAGATCGATCATTGTCTGCAACCAATTTCATCCAAGGCAATTCGGCAATCTCGCCCCGAGCATATAGTTTACGTTGTTCTTTGAGAGTTTTGGTAGGATTGGCCTCTTTCCAAGCCTTGATAGCTGCCTTGACACTGATAGGCTCAGCATCATCCAATTCTTCATCCTCAATCAAGGCTGGCATATCAACAAACACAGGCTGACCCTGTGGCTCAGTCTCGGGCTTGGCTACCATGGGTTTGAGATTTTTAAAATGATCAAATGGTTTGGCAAGATAAGGATATCGCTCGTTCCATGGGCGCTCATCTTCTTTGGCTTCAAACATCCATCCTGGTGGATGCGGATCAACTGATTGTACCTTGCTTTCAGGTTCGGCCTGGGATTCCGACTCGTTGTGTACCCATCCCCCACGACCCTGCCTGACCCATTCAAATTGTTTGTTGGCAGCCAAGATTAATGTAAGTGCTAAAGGATCAAACACCAACACAATCATTATGATTACAAATCTTACAGCACGTTCAAGAGTGTTCTGATCAGCACTGTCGCCATAGATCAAGGCCGCAATGTACTTGATAGGGCCTACTTCAGCTTCGATCTTGCGGAACTCTGCTCGAAGTGGTGCAGCCTCTTCATTAAGAGCACTAATTGTTTTCTGTTCGGCTGCAATCTCAGATTGAAGTCTTGTGCGTTCTTTTTGTTGTGCTCTTCGAATTGCAACAGCTTTGTCGGCACCTTTTTCATCTTGGCTTCGACCCATAACTTGGTCCACAGCCTCGTCCATCTGTTTAAGCGCCTTGCGGTTGGCATCAATATTGTCCTTTGCAGTTTTAATCTTTTCGTCGTAGATGGCAACTTTAGCCACTGAATCGCCTGACACTAGGCTTTGATCTGAGTGTGCTTTTGACAAATAACCAAAGATGCCCATGCTGGTCAGTATCATGAGAAAAGCCACTGCCGGCACTAGGTATGCCTTAAATGCCCAGCCTACTCTGCGCCAGTTGTTGTGCAACCACACTGTGGCCACAATTTTGCCCAGTTCTAGTGATCCGCCCATGATAATCACAGGAATGGTGGCAGCAGAGAATATAGCAACCAATCCGGCTACTGAATAATAAGCAGCCACCATGCTCAGTAATAATGCGGTGGCAAGAATAGCTAATCCAAATATCATAAATTTTATTTACCGACCGCTGGCCCAGCAATCACAGCATGCTTTACGGCTATCCATGTTGCAAACGCAGGATCTGGCACTTCAAACCAAACAGCGATTAGCTTGTTGCTGAATCGGTTTTTCTCGATTCGCCGCTTGACATGCGGTTGACCACGCCAGTCCTTGCCATACAGCACACGAGCTTCGTTCATGATTGCATACCAAGTTTTGATGTCTGCAATCTGAAATGTAATACGGTGCATGACCAAAGGCGTTACTTTAAGCGAGTCAAGTGATTCAGAGATACTCAACGCAGAGCCCTCAATGTTGACAGTCATTACTAACCTTTCCAGATTTATCCTCTCGGCATACTCCCGGGGTATCAGCCCAGTTTTGATCCTAAGATCGAGGTCCTTGTCGCAACCTACAGGATTTAAGTCTAACTTGCCACGGTCCAAGCAGGCCCAGGTTATCGATTCACCCCGCCCCACCATTAGACTACCCAATCTCTTTGATCATGCACAGTAATTATAACTGTGCATGTTGAGATTGTCAAGTGTTTTGTTTTTGTTTGACAAGATTGCACACAGTTTGAAACTGTTCGTATGCATCACGCACAGCCGGGTGACTCATCAGTTTGTCTGCTTCCGCAATCATGGCGTTAACGCCTGCTTCGGCATGATCTCGAGCACAGCCTATGGTCAGTGTGGCTAGATCATCACCAAACTCTTTTGCCAGTTTTTCCCAGGCTTTCTTTTGTCCCGGAGTGAGAGGAGTACGCTGTGGCCGCATCTCACTGGCTTTACGCATGGCTTCGCAAATGCCATCTTCGGCCAGTCGCCCTGCCGCAATCATTGCGGCATAGTTGGGATCAATATTGTACCGGCGGCTTTGTCCACCCGGGTAGCACATCACAATGTGTGTGCCCTTGGAAAAACTGTCCAGGTACTCACTGTCGTACTCACTCACAGGCACATACCGACGTCCAATTTTTTCATAGTAAATTTTCTTCATTTGCCAAAATACTTAATAACTGTGTTCAGTGCTTCCACCAAACGAGTGTTATCTGCTACATCTTCGGGGTGCAACCAATATCCGTCTGGATTGGTTTCTGACCGAGGATTCTTTTTCCAATCACTGAGTTCTTTCTTGAGATAGGCTCTTTGCTCTTTAAGATTGAGCACAGTGATGCAATCAGCGGCTTCGCTGTCTAGTGTAATGGGTCCTACTCGTTTACTCATTGTGTGCTTTCAGTGTGGTTCCTCTTAGACCAGAAACTATTTGAAATTTGTCCCAAGCGTCTTTTACTGTTGCAGAGTTTTCCAGGTCACTGTCTGTTACTATAGTTTCAAGCCAGATATAAGGCAATCGTCGAGGATGAGCACCAAACTTGCGTGGCTGATGTAGTTTGCCCGAATCCCACAGTTCTTTACTGACGTCTCGAAACTTAGACTCGTCCTCAGCAGGATAGTCCATCCATTCTGGGCTACTAAAGGGATTGCCAAAAGTTTGGCCACCGCCGTATCCAGTCCAGATACCTGCCCACTGCTCGTCATCATGTGGATCAAAATCTGTACGAGTGATCAACACTAGTACATCGTTGATGTCTACCTTGCCATCCACAATGTCGCGCACACATCTGCTGTAACTAAGTCCAATTTTCATACTTTTTCGCCTGCTTCAAAATCACGGAACCGCAAAAATCGCGGAAATCTCAAACTGTATGATCCGTCTTGGTTTTGGGTGACTGCGTCCGCCTGGACTTCAACCAAGTGACCAAGTAAGTCATCCCTGGCGTCCCAATACTCATCACGATTGCTAT
>Ga0315900_10011587_pt1 | contig 10902 bp, 9 predicted proteins | sample LakEriMetagenome_FD_203521 | JGI IMG/M metagenome (GOLD analysis project Ga0315900, IMG submission 203521) | Freshwater fungal communities from buoy surface, Lake Erie, Ohio, United States - Buoy 12 MA114 | ecosystem: Environmental > Aquatic > Freshwater > Lake > Lake biofilm | place: USA: Lake...
GGCGATCACGAGGCGCTTGCACCGCTGGTGCGCGCCAAATGGAAGTTCGTCCGCCGCAAGGCGCTGCTGCCCTGGCCCGACGAGGCTTCGCTGGGCGACTTCGACGCCGACGCGGCCCTCGCACGGATTGAAGCCTGGCTCGGCCAGCCCTTCGAGGAACTCGCCTTCGCCCGCGCCCTGCAGGCATGGCAGACCGACGGGCTTTCGGAACGCCTCGATCTGGCCGCGCGCTACTGCGCCTGGGCGGTGCACAGCGAGGCCGGCCAGGCTCGCCATCGCGGGCAGGTGCTGTTCCGACATCCGCGGCAGACCGATCCGGCCGCGCTGCTGCCGGCGGTCGTCCCCGGAACCGACGCGCACGGCCACCGGGTGTCGGTCATCGACCTGCGCCATCTGCGCCGCCGCGAGGGCTTCGGACTCACCGACCGGGGCACCGACCTGCCGGGCGCGCTCGACGAGGTCAACTACTGCCTCTGGTGCCACGCGCAGGGCAACGATTCCTGCTCGAAGGGACTGCGCGAGCGCGGACCCTCCGGCGCACCGGCCGCACCCGGCACGTCGGGCCCGACACCGGCCGCGGCGGCGGCCACCCCCCGCTGGCGACGCAGCGCGCTGGGCACCACGCTCGCCGGCTGTCCGCTCGAGGAGCGCATCTCCGAGTTCCAGCAGGCCAAGGCGCGTGGCCACGCGCTCGCCGCGCTAGCGATCATCGTGATCGACAACCCGATGGTCGCCGCCACGGGCCACCGGATCTGCAACGAGTGCATGAAGGCCTGCGTCTACCAGCAGCAGACGCCGGTCGACATCCCCCAGGCCGAGACCCGCACCCTGCGCGACGTGCTGGCGCTGCCCTGGGGCTTCGAGATCTACGGCCTGCTCACCCGCTGGAACCCGTTGAACCTGCGCCGCCCGCTGCCGGCGCCCCCGTCGGGGCGCAAGGTGCTGGTGGCCGGCATGGGGCCCGCGGGCTTCACGCTGGCGCACCACCTGCTCAACGAGGGTCACGCCGTGGTCGGCATCGATGGCCTGAAGATCGAGCCGCTTGCGGCAGGCCTGGGCGGCACCGACTCGGCGGGCCTACGGGTGCCCTTCGAGCCGATCGAGGACCTCGACGACATCACGACAGATCTCGCGCGGCGCGTGCCGTCCGGTTTCGGCGGCGTCGCCGAGTACGGCATCACCGCGCGCTGGGACAAGAACCTGTTGCTGCTGGTGCGGCTGCTCCTCGAGCGTCGCGAGGACTTCCTGCTGGCCGGCGGCGTGCGATTCGGCGGCACCCTGGATGCCGCCGGCGCTTTCGCCCTGGGCTTCGACCATGTCGCGCTGGCCACCGGCGCCGGCCGCCCGACGCTGCTCGAGATCCCCGGCGGCCTGGCGCGCGGCGTACGCACCGCGAGCGACTTCCTGATGGCGCTGCAGCTCGGCGGCGCCGCGCGCGCCGAATCGCTGGCCAACCTGCAGCTGCGCCTGCCGGCCGTGGTCATCGGCGGCGGCCTCACCGCCTTCGACACCGCCACCGAGGCGCTCGCCTACTACCCGGCACAGGTCGAGAAGTTCCTCGCCCGACACGAGGCGCTCGTCGCAAGCGGCGGCGAGGCCGCGGCGCGCGCCGGCTGGGGCCCCGAGGAAAGCGAGATCGGTGAGGAATTCCTCGCGCACGCCCGCGCGCTGCGCGCCGAACGGGCGCGCGCCGCGAGCGCCGGCGAGGCCCCGCGCGTGCTCGAGCTGCTTCGCAGCTGGGGCGGCGTCACGGTCGTGTACCGACGCCGCCTCGTCGACAGTCCCGCCTACCGGCTCAACCACGAGGAAGCGGCGCGTGCCTTCGAGGAAGGCATCGCGTTCGCCGGCAGCCTGTCGCCGGTGCGCATCGATGTCGATTCCCACGGCGCTGTCGCGGCGATCACGCTGCGTCGCGAAGCCGGCGACGACGGGCCGGCCGGCTCCCTCGAGCGCTGGCCCGTGCGCTCGGTGTTCGTCGCCGCAGGCACCCGACCCAACACGGTGCCCGCGCGCGAGGATCCGGCGCACTTCGCCCTCGATGGCGAATACTTCCGGGCGATCGACGCCGATCACGGCGGGCCGGTGCGCCCCCCGCGCGACGTCGGCGGCAAGCCGGAGCAGCCGCAGGTGCTGCTTCACCGGGAAGCCGACGGTCGCTCGATCTCCTTCTTCGGCGATCTGCACCCCTCCTACGCCGGCAATGTGGTGCGCGCGATGGCCTCGGCCAGGCAGGGCTGCGCGGTCGTCTCGCGCGAGCTCGCCGCGCGGGCGCCCGCCTCGCCCGCCTCCTTCGCCGACTTCGCACGGGAGGTCGGCGCACGGCTGCGCGCGCGCATCGAGCGCGTCGAGCGCCTGGCCCCCGGCATCGTCGAGGTGGTCGTGCACGCGCCGCTCGCCGCCCGCCGTTTCGCCCCGGGGCAGTTCTACCGGCTGCAGGACTTCGAGGCGCTGGCCCCGGAGGTGGCGCCCGGTGGGGTACGCACCCGGCTGTCGATGGAAGGTCTTGCGCTCACCGGCGCGTGGGTCGATCCCGAGCGGGGGCTGGTCGCCACGATCGTCCTCGAGATGGGCGGATCCTCCGACCTCTGCGCGGGGCTGCGCCCGGGCGACCCGGTGGTGCTGATGGGCCCGACCGGCTCGCCAACCACGATCGGGCACGGAGAAACCGTGGTGCTCGCCGGCGGCGGTCTGGGCAACGCGGTGCTCTTCTCGATCGGCGCGGCGATGCGCGCATCCGGGTGCCGCGTGCTGTACTTCGCGGGCTACCGCCGACCCGCCGATCGCTTCCGGGTCGCGCAGATCGAGGCCGCGGCCGATGCCGTGGTCTGGTGCTGCGACGAAGCGCCCGGCTTCGAGCCGGGACGCCCGGGCGACCGCGCCTTCACCGGTAACCTCGTCGAGGCGATGCTCGCCTGGGCCCGCGGCGATCTCGGCGACCTCGGCGTGTCACCGCAGCAGGTCGACCGGCTGCTCGCGATCGGCTCCGATCGCATGATGGCCGCGGTCGCCGCCGCGTGCCGCGGCCCGCTGGGGGCATCGCTGCGCCCCGACCTGATCGCGCTGGCGTCGGTCAACTCGCCGATGCAGTGCATGCTCAAGGAGATCTGCGCGCAGTGCCTGCAGACGCGCACCGACCCGGTCACCGGCGAAACCCGCCATGTCTTCTCGTGCTTCGAACAGGATCAGCCGCTCGCGGAGGTCGACTTCGCGATGCTCGACCAGCGCCTGCGCCAGAACGCGCTGCAGGAGCGCCAGACCCGCGCCTGGCTCGCGGCCTGCGGCACCGCCCGTCCGCCCGCATGATGCATTGCACCATTCCGGCGTAGAATCCGGGGCTGTCCGAAGGCCAGGGGCCTGCGCAACCGGAGAATCATCGATGCTGTACCAGCTCAGGGAAGTCCAGCGGGCGATCCTCAACCCGGTCTCGGTGTGGGCCGAATCGATGAGCAAGCTCTACACCAACCCGTACAGCCCGCTGTCCTACATGCCGATGGCCACGCGGATCTCGGCGGGCCTCGACCTGCTGCATCGCCTGGGCAAGGAATACGAGAAGCCCGAGTTCGGCCACCGCAGCACCCAGATCGAAGGCCACGACGTCACCGTCGCCGAGCGCATCGAGATCTCGCGACCCTTCTGCCGCCTGCTGAAGTTCGAGCGCCTGCTGCCGAAGGCGATCGCGCACCGCGCTGACGACCCGGTCGTGCTCGTGGTCGCACCGCTGTCCGGCCACCATGCCACCCTGCTGCGCGACACCGTTCGCGCCCTGCTGCCCGACCACAACGTCTACATCACCGACTGGATCGACGCCCGCCAGGTGCCGCTCGTCAACGGACCCTTCCATCTCGACGACTACGTCGCCTATTGCATCGACTTCATCCGGCATCTTGGCCCGGACGTCCATGTGATGTCCGTCTGCCAGCCCACGGTCCCGGTGCTCGCCGCGGTCTCGATCATGGCGGCGCGCAAGGACCCCAAGCTGCCGCTGAGCATGACGATGATGGGCGGTCCGATCGACGCCCGCAGCAGCCCCACCGCGGTCAACAATCTCGCCACCAACCACAGCTTCTCGTGGTTCGAGCGCAACGTCATCTACACGGTGCCGGGCAAGTACGCCGGCGCCGGACGACGCGTGTACCCGGGCTTCCTGCAGCACGCGGGCTTCGTCGCGATGAACCCGGACCGCCACGCGACATCGCACTGGGACTACTACCTGAACCTCGTGCGCGGCGACGACGACGACGTCGATGGCCATCGCCGCTTCTACGACGAGTACAACGCGGTGCTCGACCTGCCCGCCGAGTACTACCTCGACACGATCCGCGTGGTGTTCCAGGATCATCTGCTGCCACAGGGCCGCTGGGACGTGCGCTTCGAGGGCGAGACGATCCGGGTCGACCCTTCGGCGATCCGCAATGTCGCGCTGTTCACCATCGAGGGTGAACTCGACGACATCTCGGGATCGGGCCAGACCCGCTCGGCGCACGGGCTGTGCACCGGCATTCCCGAGGCGCATCGGCGCCATCTGACCGCGGAAGGCGCGGGCCACTACGGAATCTTCAGCGGGCGCCGCTGGCGCGAGCATATCTACCCGCAGGTGCGCGAGTTCATCGCCGAGCACCGCGAGCGCATCGGCGTGCGACGCTTGAATGCGGTCGGCTGACTCGCTGTCTCCGGTCGCGCGGCGCCCGGTCGCCGACCTCGCGGCACGCATCGACGCGCTGCTGCCGCAGACGCAATGCACGAAATGCGGCTTCGAGGGCTGCCAGCCCTACGCCGATGCCATCGCCCGCGGCGAAGCCGACATCGATCGGTGCCCCCCGGGTGGTCAGGCGGGGGTGGCGGCTCTCGCCGCGCTGCTGCAGCGCGCCGAGCCCCCGCTCGATGTCTCGCGCGGGGCCAGCCGCCCGTGGCACGCCGCCCGCATCGATCCCGCCGGTTGCATCGGCTGCACGCTGTGCATCAGCGCCTGCCCGGTCGACGCGATCATCGGGGCGCCGCGCCGCATGCACACGGTAATCGACGCGCTCTGCAGCGGCTGCGACCTGTGCCTGCCCGCCTGCCCGGTCGACTGCATCACGATGCACCCGCAGCCTCGCGACTGGCAGGCCGATGACGCGGCGCTGGCGCGCCAGCGGCACCAGGCGCGCCAGGCGCGGCGCATGCGCGAGCAGCACGAGGACCGCATACGCCTGCTCGGCAAGGCCGACGCCAAGCTGCAGGCGCTGGCCACCGAGCCTGCCGACGAGGCCAGCGGGCGCAAGCGCGCGCTGATCGAGGCCGCAATCCAACGGGCTCGCGAGCGGCTCGCCCGGGACACCGCCCAGCCACCGGCGGCATCGCCCGCGCGGGAGTCGGCCCGATGAGTTCGGACAGGCCGGCGGGCGCGGGGACGACCCGCAAGGCGCCGCGCGGCGGCGTGATGAAACCCGCTGAACGCGAGGCGATGTTCGAGCGGCTGCGCGCGATCGACCCCGCGCCGCGCACCGAGCTCGAGTACGGCTCACCCTTCCAGCTGCTCGCGGCGGTGCTGCTGTCGGCGCAGGCCACCGACCGCAGCGTCAACCTCGTCACCCGCCGCCTGTTTCCGGTCGCAGGCACGCCGGCGGCGATCGCCGCGCTCGGCGAGGAAGGCCTGATTCCCTACCTGCAGACCATTGGCCTGTTCCGTGCCAAGGCGAAGCACCTCGCCCAGACCGCCAGGCTGCTGCTCGAACGGCACCGCGGCGAGGTGCCGCGGGCGCGCGACGCCCTGGAGGCGCTGCCCGGCGTGGGCCGCAAGACCGCCAACGTGGTGCTCAACGTGGCCTTCGGCGAGCCGACCATGCCGGTGGACACCCATGTGTTCCGGGTCGCCAACCGCACCGGGCTCGCCCCGGGGCGCAATGTCGACGAAGTCGAGCGCAAGCTGCTTCGCAACGTGCCGGCCGCCTTCGCCACCCATGCCCATCACTGGCTGATCCTGCACGGACGCTACCTGTGCAAGGCGCGCCGCCCCGAGTGCTGGCGCTGTCCGATCGCCGACCTCTGCCGGCATCGCCCCAAGACACCCGACCCCGACGATGTTCAATCCCGGCAAGGATGACGTCAGGCGCTTCTTCTGCGGCGCCTGGGACAAGCGTCGCCGCGGCGCACCCCTGACGCCGCTGGAGACGATCGCGGTCGACTGGGTGCTCGAGCACCCCGAGTACCACACCGATCTCGCCGACCTCGAAAGCGCGCTGACTGCCGACTATCCGGTGGAAGCGGGTCGCACCAACCCCTTCCTGCACCTGTCGATGCACCTGGCGGTCGCCGAGCAGCTCGCGATCGACCAGCCGCCGGGCATCCGCGAAGCCCACGCCCGCCTGGCCAGCAGGCTGGGGAGCGCGCACGAGGCCGCGCACGCGGTCATCGAATGCCTCGGTGAAGTCGTCTGGAGGGCCCAGCGCGAGCGCTCGCTGCCCGATTCCCAGGCCTACCTCGACTGCGTGCTGCGGCGCGCCGGGCGCTGAACCGGGCCCGAGCGGCGGGGCGGCGCTTTTCTGCTACCCTTTGGCGCCTTTTTCCAGCGGCGCAAGCACCGCGCCGATCCGCCCATGTTCAGCAACCTGATGCCTCGCGAAGGCAAGTTCTTCGAGCTGTTCGACCAGCACGCCGAACGCATCGCGCAGGGCAGCCGGGAGCTGGCAGGACTGATGAGCAACTACAGCGACGCCGCGGCCCGGCAGCGCGGCATCGAGGCCATCGATGCCATCGAGAAGGCCGCCGACCGCATCACGCACGAGACGGTCGCGCTGCTGCACAAGACCTTCATCACGCCCTTTGACCGCGACAGCATCCATCAGCTGATCTCGCAGATGGACGACATCCTCGACCTGATCCAGGATGTCGCCGAGTCGGCGATGCTCTACGACCTGCAAAGGGTCACGCCGGAGGCGCAGCAGCTCGCCGAGCTCAACCAGATGTGCTGCGACCGGGTGCGCACCGCCGTGGGGCTGCTCTCGAGCATGGAGAACGCCGACGCGATCCTGCGGCTGTGCACCGAGATCGACCGCCTCGAGTCGGATGCCGATCGCGTGATGCGCTCGGCGATGTCACGGCTGTTCCGCGACGAGGCCGACGTCCGCCAGCTGATCAAGCTGAAGGCGATCTACGAGCTGCTCGAGGCGGTCTCCGACAAGTGCGAGGATGTCGCCAACGTCATCGAGGGCGTCGTCCTCGAGAACGCCTGAGCGACGCGTACCGCGGACGATGCAGTCGCTGCCGATCGCCTTCTGGATCTTCGCCACGCTGGTGGTGCTGGCGCTGGCTTTCGATTTCATGAACGGCTTCCACGACGCGGCCAACTCGATCGCCACCGTCGTGTCCACCGGCGTGCTCAAGCCCTACCAGGCGGTGGTGTGGGCGGCCTTCTTCAACTTCCTGGCCATCTTCGTGTTCGAACTGAAGGTGGCGGCCACGATCGGCAAGGGCATCGTCGACCCCGGCGTGATCGACCACACCGTCATCTTCGGCGCACTGGTCGGTGCGATCGCCTGGAACATCATCACCTGGTACTACGGCATCCCGTCGAGCTCCTCGCACGCGCTGATCGGCGGCATGATGGGAGCCACGCTGGCGAAGGCCGGCACCGGCGCGCTGATCCCCGAGGGGCTGCTGCGCACCGCGGCATTCATCCTGGTGTCGCCGATGCTCGGATTCGCGCTTGGCGCACTGCTGATGCTGCTGGTCGCCTGGCTGTTCTTCCGCTCGACGCCGCGCCTGATGGACCGCTGGTTCAGGCGACTGCAACTGCTCTCCTCCGGGCTCTACAGCCTCGGCCACGGCAGCAACGACGCCCAGAAGACGATGGGCATCATCTGGCTGCTGCTGATCGCCAGCGGCCAGATCAGCGCGCAGGACGCGATGCCGCCGGGCTGGGTGATCGTCTCCTGCTACGCGGCGATCGCCGCCGGCACGCTGTTCGGTGGCTGGCGGATCGTCAAGACCATGGGACAGAAGATCACGAAGCTCAAGCCGGTCGGTGGCTTCTGTGCCGAGACCGGTGGCGCGATGACGCTGTTCCTGGCCTCGGGCTTCGGCATCCCGGTCTCCACCACCCACACCATCACCGGCGCGATCGTCGGCGTCGGCGCCTCGCAGAAGGTCTCGGCGGTCCGCTGGGGGCTTGCGGGCAGCATCGTCTGGGCATGGATCTTCACGATCCCCGCCTCGGCGCTGGTAGCGGCGCTCGCCTGGTGGCTCGGCCGGCAGCTGCTCTGATCGACGATGGCGGCCGCCAGCCCGGATCCGCGCGCGCTCTGGCTCGAACTGCCGGCGATGTCGCCGAGCGCCCCCGCCCGGCTGCTGGTGTTCCTGCACGGCGCCGGGTCGCGACCCGAGGCCTTCGCGCCGGTGGCGATCGCCTGGCAGCTGAAGTTCCCCGGCGCCACCGTGGCGATCCTGCAGGCACCCCGGCCAGGGGCGGGCGGCTACGGATTCGACTGGTACGACAGCGAAGGCACGCCCGCCGAGCGGCTCGCGCGCGCCGACGACGCGGCCCGCGACGTGGTGTCGAGGGTTCGGGCGCTGCAACAGCACTGCGGGCTCGATGCCGCGCGCACCGTGCTGATCGGTTTCTCGCAGGGCGCCACCGTGGCGCTGCAGGCGCTTCGCGGCGAGCCTGAGCTTTGCGGGATCCTTGTCGCCTACGCGGCCCGGCTGGCCAGCCCGATCCGGCCCGGCGAGCGCATCGATGCCGCGGTGCACCTGGTGCACGGCGAGCTCGACACCGTCGTGCCGCTGGTCTGGGGACGTCGCGCCCTCGACGGCCTGCGCGCTGCTGGCGCCGATGTCACCCTCGACATCGGCACCGAGGACGGTCACGGCATCGGTCAGGAGGGGGTCATCGTCGGCACGACGCGCGTGATGCGGACGGTCTTCCGCGATCGTCGCGCCACCTCGCGGCCGTCCTCCCGGCTGCTACACTGAATCCGCCCGACCGTCGCCGCCGGCTCGAGGCGAACCGCGTCACGCCATGACCGAAGCCCGCTACCCGCTCGACGCCCGTCTGCGCCTGCTCGTCGTCGAGGACGACGAGAACGACTTCCTGCTGCTCGTGGCCACGCTCGGGCGCCAGGGCCTGAACGTCGCCTGCAAGCGCGTCGAGGATGCCGACGAGATGGCGGCGGCGCTCGCCGACGGCCAATGGGAGGCCGTCATCTCCGACCACCACCTGCCGAGGTTCTCCAGCACCGAAGCCCTGCAGGTGCTGCGTGCCAGCGGCCGGATCCTGCCCTTCCTGATCGTGTCGGGCGCAATCGGCGAGGATGTCGCGGTCGAGGCGATGCGCCAGGGCGCCGACGACTACCTGATCAAGGGCCGCCTCGCCCGACTGGGCCCCGCGCTGACCAACGCGCTGCGGGCGGCGCAGGCTCGACGCGAGAACCTGGCGGCGCAGCAGGCCCTGCGCGATTCCGAACGCCAGCTGCGCGAGCTGTCGGCGCACCTGCAGTCGGTCGTCGAGGAGGAACGCCGCGCGATCGCCCGCGAGGTCCACGACGAGATCGGCGGCTCGCTCACCGCGCTGCGCTTCGATCTCGCCTGGATCGGCCGACAGGGCACCCCGGCCATCAGCCACCGGGTCGAGCAGGCGCTCGAGACCCTGACGCTCGCACAGAAGGCCACCCAGGACATCGTTCGCGACCTGCGGCCCCCGGTGCTCGACGCGGGCATCGTCGCGGCCATCGAGTGGCAGCTCGCGCAGTTCCACCGGCGCAGCGGCGTGGTCACCCGGCTGCGCACGAACACCGACCGCATCACCCTCGACGACCCGGTCGCGATGACGGTCTACCGAACCCTCCAGGAGGCTCTGACCAACGTGGCCAAGCACGCGCAGGCAAGCACCGTGGCGGTCGACATGGTGGTCAGCGACGCGCAGCTCTCGCTCGAGATCCACGACGACGGCCGCGGCATCGCGCAGGCCGACCTCGACAAGCGCCAGTCCTTCGGGCTGCGCGGCCTGATCGAGCGCGCCCGTTCGGTGGGCGGCTGGCTCGAGGTCTCGCGCTCGGCCAGCGGTGCCACGCTGCTGCTCACGGTTCCGGTGCTGCCGGAAGCCGCCCCGGAGGCGAAGCCATGATCCGCGTGATTCTCGTCGACGACCACGCGCTGATCCGTCGTGGCCTGCGCGAGACGCTCGGCGAGGCCGGCGATATCACCGTCGTCGGCGAAGCCGGCGACTACGGCGAACTGCGCGCGCTGCTTCGCGGCAGCGAGTGCGACGTGATGCTGCTCGACGTCAACCTGCCGGGACGCAGCGGCATCGACGTGCTGCAGGCCCTGATCGACGAGGGCCGCGCGATCCGTTTCGTCGTGCTCTCGACCTACCCCGAGGACCAGTACGGCATCCGGGCCCTGAAGGCCGGTGCGATGGCCTACCTGAACAAGGCAGCCGACCCGGCCACCATCGTGCAGGCGGTGCGCACGGTGGCGGGGGGGCGCCGCTACGTCACGCCGGAGGTAGCCCAGGCACTCGCCGACAGCGTGGCGACCCGCGCGGGCGCTCCCCACGAGCAGCTTTCCGAGCGCGAGATGCAGACCCTGCTGCTGATCGCCGAAGGACACAAGCTGTCCGACATCGCCGCGCGCCTGACCCTGTCACCTAAGACCGTTAGCGTCTATCGCGCCAGGGTGCTCGAGAAGCTCAAGCTGTCGAGCAACGCCGAACTCGCCACCTACGCGGTACGCAACCAGCTGATCGACCTCGGGCCCGCCGGCTGAAAACCGCGCCGGTCATCGGTTGCCCCGTGGGGTCACGGGCGGCGCCCGCGGGCCCGGCCGCCCTGGCGTCGGCGCGCCCTTCTCAGGCGGTGCGAACGCAGTTCTTGCCCTCGCGCTTGGCGATGTACATCGCCTGGTCTGCGCGCATCACTGCCGAATTCA
>Ga0315900_10011588_pt1 | contig 10902 bp, 7 predicted proteins | sample LakEriMetagenome_FD_203521 | JGI IMG/M metagenome (GOLD analysis project Ga0315900, IMG submission 203521) | Freshwater fungal communities from buoy surface, Lake Erie, Ohio, United States - Buoy 12 MA114 | ecosystem: Environmental > Aquatic > Freshwater > Lake > Lake biofilm | place: USA: Lake...
AAAAATGGCAAAAGGAAAATTCGAGCGGACCAAGCCGCACGTGAACGTGGGCACCATTGGCCACGTGGACCACGGCAAGACGACGCTGACGGCGGCCATCACCACGGTGCTGGCCACCAAGTTTGGTGGCGAAGCCAAGGCCTATGACCAGATCGATGCGGCGCCCGAAGAAAAGGCGCGCGGCATCACGATCAACACCGCCCACGTGGAGTACGAGACGGCCAATCGCCACTACGCGCACGTGGACTGCCCGGGCCACGCCGACTATGTGAAGAACATGATCACTGGCGCGGCGCAGATGGACGGCGCCATTTTGGTGTGCTCGGCCGCTGACGGCCCGATGCCCCAGACGCGTGAGCACATCCTGCTGGCCCGCCAGGTGGGCGTGCCCTACATCATCGTGTTCCTCAACAAGTGCGACATGGTCGACGACGCCGAGCTGCTCGAGCTGGTGGAGATGGAAGTGCGCGAGCTGCTGTCCAAGTACGACTTTCCTGGCGACGACACCCCGATCATCAAGGGCTCGGCCAAGCTGGCGATGGAAGGCGACAAGGGCGAGCTGGGCGAGGGCGCCATCATGAAGCTGGCCGAGGCGCTGGACAGCTACATTCCCACGCCTGAGCGTGCGGTCGACGGCGCGTTCCTGATGCCGGTGGAAGACGTGTTCTCGATCTCGGGCCGCGGCACCGTGGTGACTGGCCGCGTCGAGCGCGGCATTGTCAAGGTGGGCGAGGAAATCGAGATCGTGGGCATCAAGGCCACGCAAAAGACCATCTGCACGGGCGTGGAGATGTTCCGCAAGCTGCTCGACCAGGGCCAGGCCGGTGACAACGTGGGTATTTTGCTGCGCGGCACCAAGCGTGAAGAAGTCGAGCGCGGCCAGGTGCTGTGCAAGCCCGGCTCGATCAAGCCGCACACGCACTTCACTGCCGAGGTGTACGTGCTGAGCAAGGACGAGGGCGGCCGTCACACGCCGTTCTTCAACAACTACCGTCCGCAGTTTTACTTCCGCACCACCGACGTCACGGGCGCGATCGAGCTGCCCAAGGACAAGGAGATGGTGATGCCGGGCGACAACGTGACGATCACCGTCAAGCTGATCGCCCCGATCGCCATGGAAGAAGGCCTGCGCTTTGCCATCCGCGAGGGCGGCAAGACCGTCGGCGCCGGCGTCGTCGCCAAGATCATGGAGTGATTGAGCGTCTGAACAGGATTTGCTTCGTGTGACCGGAGGGGTATAGCTCAATTGGCAGAGCGTCGGTCTCCAAAACCGAAGGTTGGGGGTTCGATTCCCTCTGCCCCTGCCACCTGAGTGGCCCGGAACTCGAAGCATCACCTTCCCAACTCCACACCCGTGGAGCCCCCGTCAAGACCCGCCCCCGTTGGCGGGTTTGGCGCCTTCAAGGCGCATGTGAATCTGAAGCAGGAAAACGCCTTCCATGGCCACTTCTCACGTTGAAACCGTCACCACCGGCGCCGACAAGGTCAAGCTGGGGGCGGCCGTCGCCCTGGCCATCGCCAGTGTGGTGGGCTACTACCTGCTCGGCGCCCAGGGCGCCGTCGCCCAATGGGGCGTGCTGATCCTCGGCCTGATCGTGGCTGTCGGTGTGTTCTTCACCTCCGAAACCGGCAAGGGCCTGGTCGCCTTTGGCCAGGACTCCTGGCGCGAGGTTCGCAAGGTGGTCTGGCCCGCCCGCAAAGAGGCGCTGCAGATCACCGCTTACGTGTTCGGCTTCGTCCTGCTGATGGCCCTGTTCCTCTGGGTGACCGACAAGGTCATCGAGTGGGTGTTCTATGACCTGATCCTGCGCTGGAGATAAACCCATGACCGAGAGCCAGACTCCCGTGGAAGGCGCGCAGGCCGTTGCCAAGCCCACCCACCCCGACATGCGCTGGTATGTCGTGCATGCCTATTCCGGCATGGAAAAGGCCGTCGAGCGCAACATCCGCGAGCGGATTGCCCGTGCCGGCATGCAGGACCTGTTCGGCGAAATCCTGGTGCCCACCGAAGAGGTGGTTGAGATCAAGAACGGCCAGAAGCGCACCTCCGAGCGTCGCTTCTACCCCGGCTATGTGCTGGTGCAGATGGTCATGAATGACGACACCTGGCACCTGGTCAAGCACACCAGCAAGGTCACCGGCTTCGTCGGCGGCGCCAAGAACCGCCCGGCCCCGATCTCTGACGACGATGTCGCCAAGATCCTCGGCCAGATGGAAGAGGGCACCGAAAAGCCGCGCCACAAGGTCGAATTTGTGGTGGGCGAGTACGTGCGCGTCAAGGAAGGCCCGTTCACCGACTTCAACGGCACCGTCGAGGAAGTCAACTACGAAAAGAGCAAGATGCGCGTGTCGGTGACCATCTTCGGTCGCGCCACGCCGGTCGAACTCGAATTCAGCCAGGTCGAAAAAACCTGATCCGAATCCGTCCCCGCGCGTGTCCGGCTCGGCGCGGGGTTCCGGAGTGTCCAACGAGCCGCCACCCACGGGGAGCCTGAGGTCCAGTGCCCAGGCGTTAGAACCCGTCAGGAGTCAAGAAAATGGCGAAAAAAATCGTCGGCTTCGTCAAGCTGCAAGTGCCAGCGGGTAAAGCCAACCCCTCGCCCCCGATCGGTCCCGCGCTGGGCCAGCGTGGTCTCAACATCATGGAATTCTGCAAGGCGTTCAACGCCCAGACCCAGGGTGTCGAGCCGGGCCTGCCGCTGCCCGTGGTGATCACCGCGTTCGCGGACAAGAGCTTCACCTTCATCATCAAGACCCCGCCGGCCACGACCCTCATCAAGAAGGCGATCAAGCTGGACAAGGGCTCCAAGGTCCCCAACAAGGACAAGGTCGGCAAGATCACCCGCGCTCAGCTCGAGGAGATCGCCAAGACCAAGATGAAGGACATGACCGCCGCCGATCTGGATGCCGCCGTGCGCACGATCGCCGGTTCGGCCCGCTCGATGGGCGTCATCGTGGAGGGTGTGTAAATGGCCAAGCTGACCAAGAAACAGAAAGCCCAGCAGGGCAAGGTCGACAGCAACAAGCTGTACGCCATCGGCGACGCGATCGCCATCGTCAAGGACTGCGCCACCGCCAAATTCGATGAGTCCATCGACGTGGCCGTGCAACTGGGCATTGACGCCAAGAAATCCGACCAGGTGGTGCGTGGCGCCGTCGTGCTGCCCAACGGCACCGGCAAGACCAAGCGCGTGGCCGTGTTTGCCCAGGGTGCCAAGGCCGAGGAAGCCAAGGCCGCTGGCGCCGACGTGGTCGGCATGGACGACCTGGCTGCCCAGGTCAAGGCGGGCAACATGCCCTTCGACGTGGTCATCGCTGCCCCTGACGCGATGCGCGTGGTCGGCACGCTGGGCCAGATCCTGGGCCCGCGCGGCCTGATGCCCAACCCCAAGGTCGGCACCGTCACGCCCGATGTGGCCACCGCGGTCAAGAACGCCAAGGCCGGTCAGGTGCAGTTCCGTGTCGACAAGGCCGGCATCGTGCACGCCACCATCGGCCGCCGCTCGTTCGAGGCCGACAAGCTGCAAGGCAACCTGGCCGCGCTGGTCGAGGCCCTGAACAAGTCCAAGCCGGCTTCGTCCAAAGGCATCTACCTGCGCAAGCTCGCGGTCTCGTCCACCATGGGCGTGGGCGTGCGGGTCGACCTGCAGTCGCTGGCGTCGTAAGACGCCCAAGAATTCCGGCCGCCCCGCATCGGGGCGGCCGGTCTGGTGGGCCGCCGGGCCCCGGGTTGCAAGACCCGATCCCGGCGGGCCATCAAAGACCGTTGGCGCGTGCCCCAAGGGGCGCGCTTAATCAGTGAAAGCCAACGCAGATGGCGATCCCGCCGAAGATGGAATTTGCAAGAACTCCAAACCCGGTTGGTCGCTGCAAGAAAGGCGTGCCGGACGGCTGCAAGGCCCGACGGCACATTTGAAGGAGTAGACCTTGAGTCTGAATCGCAGTGAGAAACAAGCGGTCATTGAAGAAGTGACCGGCCTCGCCGCAAAAGCTCAAACGCTGGTGATGGCGGAATACCGCGGCATCACGGTCGCCGACATGACGAAACTGCGCAATGACGCGCGCAGCAAGGGTGTGACCCTGAGTGTTCTGAAGAACACCCTGGCCCGCCGTGCTGTGAGCGGCAGCAGCTTCGAAATCGTCGCCGACCAGATGACCGGTCCGCTGATCTATGGCTTCTCCGTGGACGCTGTGGCCGCCGCCAAGGTGGTGGCCGATTTCGCCAAGACCAACGACAAGCTGGTCATTCGCGGCGGCGCTTACGGTGGCAAGGCCCTGGACGTCCACGGTGTGAAGCAGCTGGCCAGCATTCCTACCAAGGAAGTGCTGCTGTCCCAGCTTTGCGGCCTGCTCAAGTCGCCCATCTCCCGCACCGCGGTGGTGCTGGGCGCCCTGGCAGCCAAGAAAGGCGAAGCGGCCGCCGCCTGAACGGCGCGGTCCCGTCCAACCCCAACAGTTTGAGGAAATATCCCAATGGCATTCGACAAAGACGCATTTCTGACGGCCCTGGACAGCATGTCCGTCATGGAACTCAATGACCTGGTCAAGGCGATCGAAGAGAAGTTCGGCGTGAGCGCCGCCGCGATGGCCGCCCCGGCCGCCGGCGGTGGTGGTGGCGGCGGTGCCGCTGCAGCTGAAGAGAAGACCGAATTCACCGTGATGCTGGCCGATGCCGGCGCCAACAAGGTGTCGGTCATCAAGGCCGTGCGCGAAATCACCGGCCTGGGCCTGAAGGAAGCCAAGGATCTGGTCGACGGCGCGCCCAAGGCTGTCAAGGAAGGCATCGCCAAGGCCGACGCCGAAGCTGCCAAGAAGAAGCTGGAAGAAGCCGGCGCGAAAGTCGAGCTGAAGTAATTCAGCCCACTTCCGAGGCTGGAGGATCCCGAAAGGGCCTCCAGCCTTTGGTGCTTCTTGGAAGCGCCCGGAATGCACCCAGAGTGCACCCGGAAATGCCGCCGCCAGCGGCCTTTCCGAGTGTCTTCTGACCCGACTGCAGAAGACGCCTTGGTTCGGGCGATGTGCAATGCATCGCCGTCCGCCATGGTTGGTAGTGGCCAACCCGCCAAGCGATGCCGCCCGCGCACCCCGGGGCCGGCATGACAGTTGCGCAAGAGCTCAATAGCCCGGAGATCTCATGGCCTACTCATACACCGAACGCAAGCGCATTCGCAAAAGCTTCGGCAGCCGCGACAGCGTGCTGGAAGTCCCGTACCTGCTGCAGATGCAAAAGGACGCTTACACCGCCTTCCTGCAGGCTGACCTGCCACCCGGCAAACGCACCCAGGAGGGCCTGCAGGCCGCTTTCGAGGCCGCCTTCCCGATCGTCTCCCACAACGGCTTCGTGGAGATGAAGTTCATCGAATACAACCTGGCCAAGCCCGCGTTCGACGTGCGCGAGTGCCAGACCCGCGGCCTGACCTTCGCCTCGGCCGTGCGCGCCAAGGTGCAGCTGATCATCTATGACCGCGAGTCGTCCACGCCGCAGTCGAAGGTGGTCAAGGAAGTCAAGGAGCAGGAGGTCTACATGGGCGAGGTGCCCCTGATGACCGACAAGGGCTCGTTCATCATCAACGGCACCGAGCGCGTGATCGTCTCGCAGCTGCATCGCTCGCCCGGCGTGTTCTTCGAGCATGACAAGGGCAAGACCCACAGCTCGGGCAAGCTGCTGTTCTCGGCGCGGATCATTCCCTACCGCGGCTCCTGGCTGGACTTCGAATTCGATCCGAAGGACATGCTGTACTTCCGCGTGGACCGTCGCCGCAAGATGCCGGTCACGATCCTGCTCAAGGCCATCGGCCTGACCCCCGAGTCGATCCTGGCGAACTTCTTCGTCAACGACAACTTCCGCCTGATGGACAGCGGCGCGCAGCTGGAGTTCGTCTCCGAGCGTCTGCGCGGCGAGGTCGCCCGCTTTGACATCACCGACAAGTCCGGCAAGGTCATCGTGGCCAAGGACAAGCGCATCACCGCGCGCCACACCCGCGAGCTCGAGCAGACCGGCACCACCCACATCAGCGTGCCGGAAGATTTCCTGCTCGGTCGCGTGGTCGCCCGCAACATCGTCGATGCCGACACCGGCGAGATCATCGCCAAGGCCAACGACGAACTCACCGAAGCCCTGCTGAAGAAACTGCGCGCCGCCGGCGTGCAGGAAGTCCAGTGCATCTACACCAACGAACTCGATCAGGGCCCCTACATCAGCCAGACCCTGCGCGTGGACGAGACCGTCGACGAGTTCGCCGCCCGCGTGGCCATCTACCGCATGATGCGCCCCGGCGAGCCGCCCACCGAGGACGCGGTGCAGGCCCTGTTCCAGCGCCTGTTCTACAACCCCGACACCTATGACCTGTCGCGCGTGGGCCGGATGAAGTTCAATGCCCGCGTCGGTCGCAACGAGGCCGAGGGCCCGATGGTCCTGGCCAACGAGGACATCCTGGCCGTCGTGAAGATCCTGGTCGATCTGCGCAATGGCCGGGGTGAGGTCGACGACATCGACCACCTGGGCAACCGCCGCGTGCGCTGCGTCGGCGAACTGGCCGAGAACCAGTACCGCACCGGCCTGGCCCGCATCGAGAAGGCCGTGAAAGAACGCCTCGGCCAGGCCGAGCAAGAGCCGCTGATGCCGCACGACCTGATCAACTCCAAGCCGATTTCCGCGGCGCTCAAGGAGTTCTTCGGCGCGTCGCAGCTGTCGCAGTTCATGGACCAGACCAACCCGCTGTCCGAGATCACGCACAAGCGCCGCGTCTCGGCCCTCGGCCCGGGCGGCCTGACCCGCGAGCGCGCCGGCTTCGAGGTGCGTGACGTGCATGTCACCCATTACGGCCGGGTGTGCCCGATCGAAACCCCCGAAGGCCCGAACATCGGCCTGATCAACTCGCTGGCGCTGTATGCCCGCCTCAACGAGTACGGCTTCATCGAAACGCCGTACCGCCGTGTGGCCGATGGCAAGGTGACCAACGAGATCGACTACCTGTCGGCCATCGAGGAAGGCAAGTACGTCATCGCCCAGGCCAACGCTGCCCTCGACAAGGACGGCCGCCTGACCGGCGACCTGGTGTCGGCCCGCGAGAAGGGTGAATCGGTGCTGGTGAGCGCCGACCGCATCGAGTACATGGACGTGTCCCCGGCGCAGATCGTGTCGGTGGCCGCCTCGCTCGTGCCGTTCCTCGAGCACGACGACGCCAACCGCGCGCTGATGGGCGCCAACATGCAGCGTCAGGCCGTGCCGACGCTGCGTCCCGAGAAGGCCTTCGTGGGCACGGGCATCGAGCGCGTCTCCGCGGTCGACTCCGGCACCGTGGTCACCGCCAACCGGGGCGGCATCGTCGACTATGTCGACGCGACCCGCGTGGTGGTGCGTGTCAACGACGAAGAAGCCCAGGCGGGTGAAGTCGGCGTCGACATCTACAACCTGATCAAGTACCAGCGTTCCAACCAGAACACCAACATCCACCAGCGGCCGATCGTCCAGCGTGGCGACAAGATCGCCAAGGGCGACGTGGTCGCCGACGGCGCCTCGACCGACCTGGGCGAGCTGGCCCTGGGCCAGAACATGCTGGTGGCCTTCATGCCCTGGAACGGCTACAACTTCGAGGACTCGATCCTCATCTCCGAGCGCGTGGTCGCCGACGACCGCTACACCTCGATCCACATCGAGGAACTGGTGGTCATGGCGCGCGACACCAAGCTGGGCGCCGAGGAAATCACCCGCGACATCCCGAACCTGTCGGAGCAGCAACTCAATCGACTGGACGAGTCCGGCATCATCTACGTGGGCGCCGAGGTCATGCCCGGCGACGTGCTGGTGGGCAAGGTGACGCCCAAGGGCGAGACCACCCTCACCCCCGAGGAGAAGCTGCTGCGCGCGATCTTCGGCGAGAAGGCCTCCGACGTGAAGGACACCTCGCTGCGCGTCGACCAGGGCTCGCAGGGCACCGTGATCGACGTGCAGGTGTTCACCCGCGAAGGCATCCAGCGTGACAAGCGCGCCCAGCAGATCATCGACGATGAACTCAAGCGCTTCCGCCTGGACCTGAACGACCAGCTGCGCATCGTCGAGGCCGATGCCTTCGACCGGATCGAGAAGCTCCTGGTGGGCAAGGTCGCCAACGGTGGCCCCAGCAAGCTGGCCAAGGGCACCAAGATCGACAAGGCCTACCTGGCGTCGGTCGAGAAGTACCACTGGTTCGACATCCGCCCGGCCGATGATGACGTGGCGTCGCAGCTCGAGTCCATCAAGAACTCGATCGAGCAGCAGCGTCACAGCTTCGACCTGGCGTTTGAGGAAAAGCGCAAGAAGCTCACGCAGGGCGACGAGCTGCCGGCCGGCGTGCTCAAGATGGTCAAGGTCTACCTGGCCGTCAAGCGCCGCCTGCAACCCGGCGACAAGATGGCCGGCCGCCACGGCAACAAGGGCGTGGTGTCCAAGATCGTGCCGGTCGAAGACATGCCCTACATGGCCGATGGCACGCCCTGCGACATCGTCCTCAACCCGCTGGGCGTGCCTTCGCGCATGAACGTCGGCCAGGTGCTGGAAGTGCACCTGGGCTGGGCGGCCAAGGGCATCGGCCAGCGCATCGGCGACCTGCTGCAGCAGGAGGCGCGTGCCACCGAGGTGCGCAAGTTCGTCGAGCAGGTGTACAACGGCTCGGGCCGCAAGGAGGATCTGGGCAAGCTGTCCGACAGCGACCTGGTGGCGATGGCCGCCGAGCTGGCCAAGGGCGTGCCCTTTGCCACCCCAGTGTTTGACGGCGCCTCCGAGCAGGAGATCCGCGACATGCTGCACCTGGCCTACCCCGATGAAATCGCCAAGGCCAAGGGCCTGACGCCCACCCGCACCCAGGCCTACCTGTGCGACGGCCGCACCGGCGACCAGTTCGAGCGCCCGGTGACCGTGGGCTACATGCACGTGCTCAAGCTCCACCACCTGGTGGACGACAAGATGCACGCCCGCTCCACCGGCCCTTACAGCCTCGTCACCCAGCAGCCGCTGGGCGGCAAGGCGCAGTTCGGTGGCCAGCGTTTCGGCGAGATGGAGGTGTGGGCGCTGGAAGCCTACGGCGCCTCTTACACGCTGCAGGAAATGCTCACCGTCAAGTCCGACGACGTGCAGGGCCGTACCAAGGTGTACGAGTCCATCGTCAAGGGCGAACACGCCATCGATGCCGGAATGCCGGAATCCTTCAACGTGCTGGTGAAGGAAATCCGCTCCCTGGGCATCGACATCGAACTGGAACGCTCCTAAGTCAGGAAGGATTGAGTCATGAAATCGCTACTCGACCTGTTCAAGCAATTCACGCCGGACGAGCATTTCGATGCCATCCGCATCGGCCTGGCTTCCCCCGAGAAGATCCGTTCCTGGTCTTTCGGCGAGGTGAAGAAGCCCGAGACCATCAACTACCGCACCTTCAAGCCCGAGCGTGACGGCCTGTTCTGCGCCAAGATCTTCGGCCCGATCAAGGACTACGAGTGCCTGTGCGGCAAGTACAAGCGCCTCAAGCACCGCGGCGTGATCTGCGAGAAGTGCGGCGTCGAAGTGACGCAGACCAAGGTGCGCCGCGAGCGCATGGGCCACATCGAGCTGGCCGCGCCCTGCGCGCACATCTGGTTCCTCAAGTCGCTGCCGTCGCGCCTGGGCCTCGTGCTTGACATGACCCTGCGCGACATCGAGCGGGTGCTGTACTTCGAAGCCTATGTCATCACCGACCCCGGCATGACCCCGCTGAAGAAGTTCGGCATCATGTCCGAGGACGACTACGACGCCAAGCGCAAGGAATACGGCGATGAGTTCGTCGCCAAGATGGGCGCCGAAGGCATCAAGGACCTGCTCGAAGGCATCGACCTGGACACCGAGATCGAGCGCCTGCGCGGCGACCTGACCGGCTCCGAAGTGAAGGTCAAGAAGAACGCCAAGCGCCTGAAGGTGCTCGAGGCGTTCAAGAAGTCCGGCATCAAGCCCAACTGGATGGTGATGGACGTGCTGCCCGTGCTGCCGCCGGACCTGCGTCCGCTGGTGCCGCTCGATGGCGGACGCTTCGCCACCTCCGACCTCAACGACCTGTACCGCCGCGTCATCAACCGCAACTCGCGTCTCAAGCGCCTGCTGGAGCTCAAGGCGCCCGAGATCATCACGCGCAACGAAAAGCGCATGCTGCAGGAGGCGGTCGATTCGCTGCTCGATAACGGCCGTCGCGGCAAGGCGATGACCGGCGCCAACAAGCGCGCGCTCAAGTCGCTGGCCGACATGATCAAGGGCAAGAGCGGCCGTTTCCGCCAGAACCTGCTGGGCAAGCGCGTCGACTACTCCGGCCGTTCGGTGATCACCGTGGGCCCGACCCTCAAGCTGCACCAGTGCGGTCTGCCCAAGCTGATGGCGCTGGAGCTGTTCAAGCCCTTCATCTTCTCGCGCCTGGAAGCCATGGGCATCGCGACCACCATCAAGGCCGCGAAGAAGGAAGTCGAAGCCGGCACGCCGGTGGTGTGGGACATCCTCGAGGAGGTGATCAAGGAGCATCCGGTGCTCCTGAACCGCGCCCCGACGCTGCACCGACTGGGCATCCAGGCCTTCGAACCGATCCTGATCGAAGGCAAGGCGATCCAGCTGCATCCGCTGGTGTGCGCGGCGTTCAACGCCGACTTCGACGGCGACCAGATGGCCGTGCACGTGCCGCTGTCGGTGGAGGCGCAGATGGAAGCCCGCACCCTGATGCTGGCGTCCAACAACGTGCTGTTCCCCGCCAACGGCGAGCCGTCCATCGTGCCGTCGCAGGACGTGGTGCTGGGCCTGTACTACACCACCCGCGAGCGCATCAACGGCAAGGGCGAGGGCATGGTCTTCGCCGATGTCGGCGAGGTGCTGCGCGCGCTGGACACCGGCGCGATCGAGCTGACCGCCCGCAT
>Ga0315900_10011589_pt1 | contig 10902 bp, 8 predicted proteins | sample LakEriMetagenome_FD_203521 | JGI IMG/M metagenome (GOLD analysis project Ga0315900, IMG submission 203521) | Freshwater fungal communities from buoy surface, Lake Erie, Ohio, United States - Buoy 12 MA114 | ecosystem: Environmental > Aquatic > Freshwater > Lake > Lake biofilm | place: USA: Lake...
TCGGTGAACAGGATGTACCCACCAACCAGCGATAGGACGCCCATGATCCGATGCATCGCGACCGCCCCCCCGATCCTATCGCAGCTTGACCCCGAGCACGATGGGAACCCACTGCAGATTGTTGCTCCGGTTGGTTCCAAAGATGGTCTGGAACTGCTGGGAATCGGTTCGATCAACAAACACATTCACGAACCGCGATTCGAGGTAGATGGCTGACGTGCCGACCGTCCAGTCGATCCCGACGCCGCCCTGAATCCCACCGGTGTTACGCGTGGTGAAGTTGTCGGCGGCGTTGGTGGCGAGCACATCATTCCCCAGGAATCCTGCGAGCGCGGACCCTGAACCGAAGGAGCGGAAGTGATAGAAGCCGCCGCCACCAACGAGGTACGGGCTGACGTTTCGAATGAGATCGAACGGGATCGCGAGCGTCACGTTCAGGGCAGCGGACAGGACCTGGGGATTCGCGTTCTGCAGCGTCACCAATGTTCCGGCCGGTGCGACACCGGTGAAGGATCGACCGTTGAACTGGTTGTATCCGAGATCCAGCCGGAATCCGAGCGTGGAATTCTCTCGATGCCATCCGATCGGGACGTTCGCATCGAATCCGTCGAGATAGCCAAGGTTATCGAGTTCATCAACCGGCGCGGTACCACCGCCCGCGATGCCCATGTACCATCCTCGGCCGCCGAACCGATAGCGGGCCATGTACCGCTGATACGCCTGCTCTGCAGCGGCAATCGAGTCCGCGCGCGCCAGCGAATCGCGCCATGCGGCCTCGGCTCGCGCCACGGAGTCGGCACGGGCGCGTTCGACCGCGGCGAGTGAATCCGCACGGGCCGCTTCAACGGCCGCAACGGAATCCCGATAGCGGAGCGTCGCCATGGAGACGGAATCCCGCCACGCGCGACGGGCCGCTTCGATCGAATCAGCGCGGGTCTGTTCGAGAATGCCGCGTGCCTCTTCCTTCTGCACCTTCAGGCGGATTTGCGACGTGGCCCGTCGCATGGTCTTCGGTTTTGGCGGCGTCTTCCGTGTCGTGTCCTGACCAGCGCTACGCGCTTGGTAGACTTCGACATCGCCAGGTGATGATGTCGGGAGGATGGTGTGCGCATCGGACTGCGCGGACAGCGGCACAGCCGTCAAGAGTACGGCGGCGCAGCCCAGTCTAGACAGCAGGGGTGCGGTATGCATGGGATCCCTTCAGGTTGGAGTTGCTCCTGATGCTCGCCCGGAGGGCGCGGAATCCCGGAGTCGCAAAAGCCGTGCACGGACGCACCGGCTCGCAAACTCTCCGTGGTGATGCATGGCACATGGGGCGCAACAGCGCACCCGTTCTTACCCGAGGCCGAATTCCTCGCGAGCCTGCCGCGATGCCCGGGCGTCAACATCCACATCAGCCAGTGCCGGCGCAGCGTGTTCGCCTGTCCGAACCATTGCCATCGCGTCTTCCCGACGACGCAGGAGCGTCCAGAATTCGCCAGCCTCCGGATCGGCGCCGTCCTCGGCCGGGAGTAGCGCGTACATCGCCTTGTACATGAGGCTGAAGGCGTAAAACAGCACGAGCATGTCGGGCAACACCAGCACGATCCGCGTGATGGCGTTCACATTCGCAACCTGATCATTGAACGCCGGCGTATTGAACGGCGCGACGACCATGCGGTAGTTGATGAAGAAATTCACCACGCCCGCGCACAGATTGCTTCCTCCAACGAGGAGGGCTCCACGTTGCATCGCCCGCCGGACACCTGGCTCATCAAGCAGTCGTTCCACCTGCAGCTCGCGCTCAGGCGTATCGGGCCCCACGCCCTGCAGGGCGATGGATCGCGTTACCGGTCGCAACGTGAACGCCGAAATGCCGAACACCAGGAACGCCAACAGGTAACTCGCGCTGTCCTTGAAGGCGAAGAGGGCGCCGTCCACATACCAGAAGGCGAGAGCGCCGCGCATGATCGCCGAACCACCGCCGTAGGTGGTGATGAAATTGAATCGGCGGGTGACGACGAAGAGATCGATGAGAACCCACGCCACGGGAACGAGTGCCGCCGTGAGGTACGCCGTCAGCGTCCCCAGCGGTGCCGTCCCGTATTTCAGGATCAGCACCGGGGCCGCGGCACCGATCAGGATATCAAGCGTGAGCTTCAGCGACTTCGACATGACGGTCGGAATCTCACCCAGCGGCGTGGCGGATGGTACCCGCCGACCGCGACCAACACGTCACCGCACCGGAAAGATGTGATGTGGGTCGATCAGCGCCGTGAGGCGGCCGGGAGGCCGAGCGCCAGATTCAGCCACCGGACGAAGGGGGTCATGGCGGCGAAATGGCGGGTCAGGAGGTCCGGGAGCCGTGGACTGGTGACCTCATCATCGGTCAGGGGGCACCCCGCCGTGAACGACTGATACCGGAGCCACGCGGCAGCAGGGTGCTGGGGGTCGAACCCTCGGGGGATACGCGTGAGCATCCCTTCCTCATCGAGCGCCCCGAAGCGACGCCGGAAGCCGCGATCCAAGACGATGGCCTCCCACCCTTCCCCGTCCTCCACGAGTGCCTCGCGGATCTTCTGGAGGGCTGGTCGGGGCGGCATCCAGATGCCACCACCGCAAAAGGAGGCGCCCGGAGCGACATGCAGATAGAAGCCCGCCCCACCATGGACGGCCTCAGAGACGATCCGCGTGCCAACATCCCGGTGAAAGAACCAGCAGGCCACGTGCGTCTTGTACGGCGACTTGTCCTTGCTGAAGCGCACATCGCGATGGATCCGGAACGCGGACTTCTTCGGCGACCCGATGATTTCCGGTGCGACTTCGGCCAGCCGCACATCCATCTCTTCGATCAGCTGAGCAAGCGGCGCCTTCACGTCGCGCTCGTAGTCGGCGCGATGGGCTTCAAACCACTCCTTGCGATTATTACGGGCCAACCCACGCAAGAACGTGAGCGCCTTCGGCGCAAAGCGCTCGAAGGAATCAAGCGGAGTGGAGGACGTCGCGCGCGGTGACACGGTCAGCCCACGCGATCGGGGACAGGCTGACCGGCAACGAACGCATCAACGTTGGAGAGCGCGCGGAGCCCCATGTTGGTGCGCGTCTCAATCGTGGCGCTCCCCAAATGTGGCACCAGTACCACCTGCTCCATCTCCATCAGCTCGGCGGTCACGCTCGGCTCGAACTCGAAGACATCGAGCCCGGCGCCCGCAATCGTCTGATCCTTCAGCGCCCGTACGAGTGCCGCCTCGTGCACCACATCACCGCGTGCGGTATTGATCAGATACGCATGCGGCTGCATGCGCGCCAACGTGTCGGCGTTCATGAGATGCCGTGTTTCCGGCGTCGCGGGACAATGGAGCGAGACCACATCGGCCTGCTGCAGCAATGCGTCCAGGGAATCTGCCCGTACGGCATCCGATGGGCCCGCCGATGCCGGATCCTCAATGCGTGGTTCCCGTGGCGCATACCAAACGATTTTCATATCGAACGCCGCCCGGGCGATGCGCGCCACGGCGCGGCCGATGCGTCCATAGCCGACAATGCCGAGCGTTTTGCCGCGGAGCGTACGCCCCAACATGAACGTCGGGCGTAGCCCACTCCACGCACCGCTGCGCAGATGACGTTCGCCCTCGCTGAGCCGACGCATGGCCATCAGCATCAAGGCGATCGCGACATCCGCCGTATCATCCGTGACGACATCGGGCGTATTCGTCACGGTGATCCCGGCACGACGTGCCGCCTCGAGATCAATGTGATTGACGCCGACCCCGACATTGGCAATCAGCTTCGCACGAATGTTGGTCGTGTCGAAAATCCCGGCGTGCCACCGGTCCGTCACCGTCGTGACCACCACGTCGGCCTGCTGCAGCACCTGTGCCAACTGCTCCGGCGCCAATGCGATATCGGTGCGATTGAACAGCGCATCGTACTGCGCGGCAATGCGCTCCTCGACTGACGCCGGCATCTTGCGCGTGACCACGACGCGCACGTCCTTCGTCGTCATGCCTGCACGCGCCAGTGCGCAAGCGCCGCACCGACACCGCTTCCCAGCGTGACGGGAATCCCCGCATCGCACAGCGCCATTTCCACACCGGCCAAGGCACCGGCCAGCGTCAGCGTGTTGGTATCACCGAGATGCCCGATGCGGAACACCTTGCCCGCCACTTCGTTCAGGCCGGATCCGAGTGAAATATCGTAGCGCTTGAAGGCCATATCGATCACCTGACGGGCATCCTGGCCTTCCGGTACGACGATCGCCGTGACCGTATTGGACGCGATCTCCGGACGACGCGCGCATTCACGAAGTCCCCACGCCTTCACCGCGGCACGGACGCCCTCGCCGAACAGGCGATGCCGAGCCGCCACATTGGCCATCCCTTCCTCGAGCAGCATCGTGATCGCTTCGTCGAGTCCGAACAGCAGGGACAGCGCCGGCGTGCTCGGGAAATAGCCTTGCGCATTGTTGGTGCGCATGGCGCGCAAATCGAAATACGCGCGCGGCATCGTGCACGCATCAACTCGAGCCAAGGCCTTCTCGCTCGCGAAGAGCACGCCGAGTCCACCGGGAAGCATGAATCCCTTCTGCGAGCCCGTGATTGCGCAGTCCACGCCCCACGCATCGAACTGGAACTCGAGGCTCGCAATCGAAGAGACGCCGTCGACGTAGAGGAGCGCGGGATGTTGTGCGCGATCGATCGCGTCACGCACGGCGGCCACATCGCTGGTCACACCGGTCGCGGTCTCGTTGTGGACGAGCAGCACGCCCTGGATTTCGTGCGCGGTATCCGCGCGCAGCGCTGCCTCGATCTTGGCCGGGTCCGCGGCTTCACCCCAGGGCTCTTCAATCACGTCGACCTGATAGCCGAGCGCGCGGGCGGTCTGGATGAACAGATGTGAGAACTGCCCGAATCGAACGGCAAGGAGACGGGCGCCGGGATTCTGGGTGTTGACGAGCGCTGCCTCCCACATCGCCGTCCCCGTGGCGGGAAACACGAAGGCTTCCCCCTTGGTCTGGTGCACGATCTGCGGCAGGCGCGACAGAATCGATCGCGTCAGCGTCGGGAACGCCGAGGACCGATGATCCTCCATCTGGCGATGCATCGCGCGCTGCAGACGGTCGGGGACCGGCGTCGGGCCGGGAATCTGGAGAAAGTGGCGTCCAGCCATGGGCATTGGGGGAGTGAAGGGAATGGCCGACTACTGCGTGACGCGGCGGTGCTGACTGACCAAGCGATCGGTCAGGAGCGAGGCGATCGACATGATCGTTTCCTGCGGGTTCACGCCGAGCGCCGTGGGGAGCAACGATCCGTCGGAAATGTACAAGCCGCGCACGCCATGCCGCTCTCCGTCCGGGGTCGCACCAGAGGTCGCGGGGTCGGTGCCGATACGGCAGGTGCCATTGACGTGTGCCGAAAAGAGCGGCATGCGGTTAGGCGCCACGGACCAGGTCGACAGCTGCGCGGCCTCCTCGACACTGCGAATGGTCGGAGCGTGTGCGTGCAGGGTCCCGACCTCCTGTGCGCCGGCGGCAAAATGCAGGCGCGCCATGGCCGTGAGTGACGCCTGCACGCGGCGGGCATCGCTGCCCGTCAGGCGATAGCGGATCGACACGCGCCCCTGCCGATCGACGCCAACACGCCCACTTGAGTGGGTCGTTTCTGCGCCATCACGGGTGAGCCCGATCAGGACCCCGAGCTGCGGCAACATCTGCATGCGGGCTGCATGCGACGGGCCATGCCCGGGCAGTACCGCCGCCGCAAACGAGGGCAGCATCGGCGGTGTCTCGATCCAGAAGCCGTAGTCGCTCCCCTGCCATTGAATGAACTCGTCGCACATGGTGCTGAGCGGGATCCCGGTGCCCGGCACAATGGGCCGCTCGTACACGCCGATGACTGCCGTCGTCGGGTGCAGTCGCAACCAATCGCCGACGCCACCGCCACCGAACCCGGAGCGTTGCAACAACACGGGCGTCCCAACGGCACCCGCCGCAACGACCACCAATGGAGCATCAATGGTGACGGTGCGGTTGGTACCGTGCACGCGCGCATGCACCCGCTTGAGGGGCGGGATGCCGGCGCGTGGTGATCCCTGATCGCGCTCGCGCTGCTCGATCCGTTCGACCCCCACACCGGAATAGAGCATAGCCCCGTCGCGCAGCGCGGCCGGCACATGCACGACGGCCGTCGACTGCTTGGCCTCGTAGCGACATCCGACGCCGCACATCCCGCACCGGTGACAACCGACGGCATTGATCCGACCGGCCGATACCCGCCATCCGAGCGCGCGCGCGCCATCGAGGACGATGCGGTTGTTGGCGGAATGTGCGTCCTCAGGTACGAGTCCAGCGCGGACCTCGCGTTCAATCCGCTCGAACACCGGCGCCATGTCGTGCGGCGTCATCCCCACGGTGCCCGCGTCGCGTCCCCATTCGTCGAGGACGTAGGACGGTGTCCGGAGCATGATCATCCAGTTCACCAAGGATGAGCCACCGACCGCATGCCCTTGGAGCAGTGCAACGCCCGCATCATCGGTAGTGCGCAGCGCGCCGTCTGCATACAGGCGCTCCATCAGCGCCGGCTCGTCACCGTCGAAAGAGGTAGGCGGATGCCAGTCTCCCGACTCGAGCATGACCACCTCGTAGCCGGCAGCGGCCAACCGCGCCGCCGCAACCGCTCCACCCGCACCGGTCCCGATCACCACCACATCGGCCCGACGATGGACATCCTGCGTGAGCGTCGAGCCGACAACCATGCGCTCGACGCCCGAATCGGCCACGAGGTCATGAATCGCCAACCGGCTGGGCTCTGCGACCGGCAGCGTCGCCACGGCCGACGGCGCACCGTCTGATGTGGATGGGATCGGACCTTCCCACGGGACCTGTGCGGTGCGCGCGTGCAACGGCCCGGAGGGATCCACGATACGCATCACGCCCGGATGCGCGTAATGCACGGACAGCACGAGACGCCGGATCGATTGGAAGGAGGCCCGCACGAGGGGCAGCGATGAATCCGCCCACGCCTCGAGACATCGCTGCTGCGCCGGGCGGGAAAGCGCGACGAATGGGCGCACGCCGGACATCGCCACCATGACGCCGGCGCGACTCGCGAGCAAATCGAGCCCTTGCACGAACCGCGCGCGTCGATGGAGAGGCAGCGATGTGAGGCGCTGCACGCACCGTACTACCAGCGCATCCACCGATTCACCGGATGGTGGCGCGCCCTCCAGCATCACGGACGCCATCGCAGCCATCGCCGCCTGTTGCGCCGAGGTCATCATGCCGTCAGTCACGAGGCCGCAGCACGACGACGACTGTCCACGAAACTCACCAGCGCGACGCCACCCACGATGATCGTCATCGCGATCCACGCCAGCTGCGGGAGTCGCTCACCACCCAGCGCCACGCCCAACAGGACCGCGACGAGCGGATTCACATACGCGTACGTGCCTACGGCGGCGGGACTCGCGACCTTCAGCAACCACATGTACGTACTGAAGCCGATCACGGAGCCGAACACGATGAGATAGGCCAGTGAGGCCACTGACTGCCAGGTCGGTGTGAGCAGCAGCACCTGATGCCATTCTCCGCGGGCTGTGGACAGCGTGGCCAGTAGTATGCCGCCGACCAGCATCTGCATACTGATGGCGAGCGTGGCGGGTTTCGCCTGCGCGGCCGTGCGCGAGTAGAGCGAACCAATGGTCCACGACAACGAACTCAGGGTCAGCACCAGCGCACCCAGTGGATCAACGGCGCCTTGGCCGCCACGGGCTGGCAGCACCAGCAGCGCCACGCCAATCAAGCCGACGATCACCCCAACAATTTGTGCGACCCGCGGCCGCTTTCCCTGCCACGCTTCGCACAACACGAGCCACAGCGGCACCGTGGCCACCAGCACGGAGGTGAGGCCGGAGCTCACCCGCTGACTGGCCCACGAGACCGACCCATTCCCCACAAAGAGCAGCATGGTGCCGATGATTGCTGCATGCCGCCATTCACCACGCGTCGGTGCCGCGGCGCCACGGAGTCGCGCAAACGCATACATCGCCGATCCCGCCACCAGGAAGCGCACGGCGCCCAACATGAACGGCGGAATGGTGGTGACCGCCCATCGGATCGCGAGATAGGTCGAACCCCACACCACGTAGATGATCAGGAACCCGCCAATCAGCTGCCAGGCAGGAACCGGTATCGACGAGCTCGACGCGGCGGGTTTCATGCAGCGGAGTGGGGCGTGAGCGCGGATGACGGACGCAGCGCACGGAGCGCTGCATCCCCGGCGGCAACGCCGCCAATGAGGAGATAGAGATAGAAGGTATAGAACCGCCACCACAACAGCGACGCGGCGAAAATCGCCGGGGGAATCGCTGACGACAACGTCGCCGCAAACGCCCCCTCAATCAGCCCTCCGCCCCCCGGCGCCGGCACGGCGGCGCCCCCGTAGAACAGGGCGAGCGGCCACAGCACGAGCGGAGCCAGCGAATCCATGGTCAACGGAAACGTCGGATCCGCCAGGAACACCAGCATGGGGAGCGTCGCGACCTTGAACAGCACATGCAGGACCGATCCGGTGAATGCCAACAGCATGCGTCCGGGATGCGCATGACGAAGCGCAGCCACGGAGGTCCGCAGCGCACGCAGCATCCGCTGCACCCCCCGCCAACGCCCGGCATGCACGCCCAGTCGCTGCGTCCATCGTGGCATCCATGAGGGCACGGGACCGCGCGCGTTGCGACGTGCGAGAAACCACCCGACCGCGCCGAGCGTGAGGACTACACTGCTGTACCCGCCGACGAGCGTCAGCAATCCCACGGTCGAGGCGCCACGCCCCTGGAACAGCAACGCGAGCGCACTGCACACCAGCACGAGCGACCACATCTCAAGAAACAGCTCGAGAAACAGTACCAGCACGCGCTGCGCTGGTGAGGTCCCGTTCTCCGCCAACACCAGATAGCGCGCAGGTTCCGCACCGGCGCGTGCGGGAGTAATCGCCGCGGCCAAGTCACCGGCCAAACAGACACGCCACGCCGTCCCGAATCGAAGAGGGATCGCGCATGCCCGTGCCGATGCCTGAATCTTGAACGCGCGGGTCAGCATCTCAGCCATGACGGTCGCCAGCGCCACCAGATGCACACGCCACGGCAGCGAGGGCATCCCGCCTTCAGGCCAATGCGACCCGACCACCCATGCCGACGTTCCAAGCATGACGGCGAATGAAACGGCGGTGAGCAACCAACGACGCGGTAACATGGGTGCAAGATACCGACCCCCGGAACAGGCCGGCGCGCGCAGCCGGGCACCGGTCTGCTAGGTCCCCCGAGGCTTCGCCCGTCGGGTCGGCGGCGCCGTGAGTGGATCGTCGGGCCACGGATGACGGGGATAGCGGCCACGCAGCTCTTTCCGGACCTCGAAGTAGCCCGAGCGCCAAAATCCGGCGAGGTCACGCGTGACCTGAACGGGCCGCTGGGCAGGCGACAACAGATGCAGCGTGACCGGGACGCGGCCCTCACACAGCAGCGGAGTCGTGGTCCATCCGAATACCTCCTGCAGCTTCACGGCCAGAACCGGAGCCGCCGGATCCGAATAATCGACGGCAATACGCGACCCGCTCGGCACCTCGAGATGTGTTGGTGCCAGACGATCCAACGCGGCGCGTTGCGCCCACGGAAGCTGCGAGATCAGTGCCTCATGCCAATCCAACGCCTCGAGATGAGCCCACGATCGAACCCCGTCGAGGTGCGGGATCAGCCACTCGTCCATCGTCGCGGTCAGGGACGCGTCATCCACCGCAGGCCATTCGGCTCCATTACCGTGGGCGTGAACAAACGCGAGACGGGTCCGTAGACGCTGCGCCCCCTCACTCCATGGCCACGCCGCCACACCGACGCGCCGCAGGTGAGCCGCCACTTCATGGCGCACCGCGTCGGGATCGACCGCGCGCCACACCTTCTCTTCCAGGACCAGCGCACCGAGTCGTGTCCGTTCGGTGGTGCGGACGCTCTGCGCGCGATCATCCCAGCTCACCGACTGCTCGCGCGTCATCTGCTCCGTGAAGTCGGCACGAATCTCGTCCACCGTGATCGGTGCCGCCCGCACCACACGATACTCCGGGGGCTGACCATCCACCTCGGCAATCGCCAGCCACTCGGCCTCAGCGAGCGTATCCCCCTTCGCGACGACGGCGCCAATGCCATTGCGCATCAGGAAGCGTGGCTCGGAACCGGGGCGGCGCTGCGCGATCCGGTCCGGATACGCCAATGCCAGCAAACTGCCCGTCTCCGCGTCATCCCAGGTGGCGGCGCCCGTCAGCGACAACCGTCGCGCGAGATCCAGCATGGCCTGCCGCACGCGTCGCGTCGCATCGCGATCCGCCTGCACACTGAAATGTGCGAGTGAGGCGTCACCGTCGCGGTGCAACAGCTCTGTCCTCACGCGCACATCAGCGGGCACATGGCCACGCTCTCCACGCAGGATATCGCGTTCCTCCAGCAGCGCAGCGATGGCCGCCCCCAGCATCCCCTGACCGCGTGACTCGGCAACAAGCACGAGATGGGCAAGACGCGGGGCGAGGGGAAGTGCAGCCATGCGCTTCCCATGCGGCGTGATGCGCCCGGTCGCATCAAGTGCGCCGAGTTGCGTCAACAACTCCCGCGCCTGTCGGAACGGCCCCGGGCGCGGGACATCGAGCCACCGCAGCTGCGCCGGATCCGGCACCCCGAAGTCGGCCAACTCGAGCGCCACCGATGCGAGATCGGCGTCGATGATCTCCGGCCGAGTGCTTGCGAGAAACCCATGCTCCTCGTGCGCATCCCACAAGCGATAGCAGTGCCCCGCTGCCGTTCGCCCGGCACGACCGCGCCGCTGTTCAGCGGACGCGCGACTCACGCGCACGGTATGCAGCCGAGTAAGGCCGGCGGCCGCATCAT
>Ga0315900_10011592_pt1 | contig 10899 bp, 9 predicted proteins | sample LakEriMetagenome_FD_203521 | JGI IMG/M metagenome (GOLD analysis project Ga0315900, IMG submission 203521) | Freshwater fungal communities from buoy surface, Lake Erie, Ohio, United States - Buoy 12 MA114 | ecosystem: Environmental > Aquatic > Freshwater > Lake > Lake biofilm | place: USA: Lake...
CGCGGCGCGCTTCGGCGGCGGCGGACACGTGCATGCGGCCGGAGCGAAGCAGAAGGGCACGCTCGAGGAAGTCGTCGCCCGCGTGCGCGCCGCGGTCGAGGCGTGAGTTGGGTAGACGGGGCTTTCCGCAGTCTTCACACAGGATGACTTCATCGGGCCTTGCCCGATGCAGTCACAGCAGACTGAAGTCTGCTGGCACCCACCCTCGTGCCTCTGACGCGGAGGGGGAGTTCAGTTGATCTGGTACCCAAGCTTCTTGATCGCGGCTTCGATCGCGGCGCGCTGTTCGGGCGGCGCCGTCACCACCACGTTCTCGTCGACATGGCTCGCCTTCACGGCGGTCACGCCTTCGATCTTCTCGATCTTGCCGCACACCGCGCCTTCGCAGCCCTCGCAGTGCATGCCCTTCACGGGAATGCTCATCTCGACGGGCGCGCCGAGCTTCACGGTCTCCGCGGCGGGAGCCGACGGCTTCCGCTCGCAACCGAACTGCGAACAGGCGATGGTGGCCGAGGCTGCGATGACGGCCGAGAGAATGACTGGGCGATTCATGGTGCGATCCTAGGTTCTTTGTTCCCGTCGGTTCAAGCCTTCGAGCGCGCGACGATCAGCTGCGGCTTCTCGAAGCGCCCGCGCAGGATCTTCTCAGAGGGCGCCTTCATCCAGTCCTCGAGGAGCGAGGCGTACACCGAGCGGAAGTCGACGCCGTACTTGAGGTCGCCCTGGTCGAGGTCGGTGAGCGACGGATGGCTGCCGAACACGCCGCCCTTGAGCGCAGGGCCCACGAGGAACACCGGTGCGGCCGTCCCGTGGTCGGTTCCGCCCGAGGCGTTCTGCCGCACGCGGCGGCCGAACTCGCTGAACACCATGGTGACCACGCGGCCGTCGTTGCCCTGGGCCTTGAGGTCGTTCTGGAAGGCAAGCACCGAGTCGCCCAGTTGGCGCATGAGGTTTCCGTGCGGTCCCAGCTGGCCGCCGTGGGTGTCGAAGCCGCCGATCGACGCGTAGTAGACGCGCGTCGGCATCTCGGCGCGGATCATCGCGCCGATCGTCTTCAACTGGTTCGCAAGCCCGTTCTGCGGATACTGGACAAGCGGCTGCTTCGCGACCGCCGAGCGGATCCGCTCGCTCGCGACCTGCGCATCGAGCGCCGTGCGCATGAGGAACTCGCGCTGCGTGCCCGCCGCTGCTCCGCCCACGGCGCCCGCGCGGTTGATCGCGTCGTAGGGGTCCTTCATCGCGCCGTGCAGGTCCTCGCCCAGCCAGCGGAAGAGCGACGGATTTTCGAACGCGATGGGCTTCTGGATGTCGCCTTGCATCGCAAGGGGAGCCGTGCGTCCGATCGCCACCGCGCCTTCCGGCACCGGCGTTCCGTTGCAGGTGTTGTCGAAGTAGCGCCCGATCCAGCCGGATCCCTTGGCATCGAGGCGCCCCGTGTGCCAGATGTCCATCGAGGTGAAGTGCGAGCGGTTCGGATTGGGGTAGCCAACGCCCTGCACGATCGAGAGGAGCCCGCCGTCATAGAGCTCCTTGAAGCCCGTGAGGTTCGGATGGAGGCCGATTCCCTGCGCGTTCGCCAGTTCAAGCGCGGGCTGCTGTCCGTTCTGCGCGGCGCTTCCCGGCGCACGCAGCGCGATCTGCGGCCGTGCGTTGTAGTAGTCGGGCGACCCGTAGGGAACGACGGTGTTGAGGCCGTCGTTTCCGCCGCCGAGCTGCACGATCACCAGGATCCGGTCGTCGGGAACGCCCGGTTGCGACGAGAGCAGCGGGTTTCCCAGCATCCCGAGCGCGCTTCGCTCGATGAAGCAGGGAACCGTCGCGGCCAGCGACGCGAGGGTGAGGCTTCGCTCGAGAAACAGACGTCGGGTGAATGCGTCGTGTGGCATGGTGGGCTTCCGGTTCGCGTCCTGTTCCGGCGGTTCGCGCGTTCGTTGCACTCAGCAGAGCTGGAATTCGGGCATGGCGCCGATGAGGCACAGGAGGGCCTTCACCCGGTCGTCGGTCACGGTGCCGCCAAGCGAGCCGAGGAACTCGTCGAGCTGGACGAGCCGCTCGCGCGCCGGCGGGCCGCCGAGCGCGAACGTGGCCAAGCCGCGGACCGCCTCGTGCGGATCGACTCCGCCGCCCGAGTCGCGCAGGTGCGCGAGGAGCGCCGAGCAGTCGTAGGCCATCTCCGAGGGATCCCAGTCGAAGGCGGCGGGGCGCCGGCCGGTCACCAGATAGACCACGAGGTTCTGCCGGACGAACATCGTCGCCGTGTTGATCCACGAGCGCCCGCCGTCCCAGCCCTTCACGCTCGGCGGCTGGAAGAGCTGCTGGCCCATCAGGTCGCCCGCCTGCACCAGCGCGCGGATCTCGCGGGTCGGCGTGCCGAGGCTCCGGATCGACTGGACGATCAGCTGCACCGGGCTCTTCACGATCGAGAGCCTGTTCTCCGGCGCGTAGAAGTGCTGCGAGCGGAAGAGGAGCCGCAGGATGGGCCGGACCTCGTAGCGCCGCGCGCGGAACTCGCGCGCGAGCCGCTCGACCGCGGCGGCCGCGTCCTTCGGCGGCGTCGGCGAGTCGTTCACGAAGAAGCGGTAGAGCTTGCCGCAGATGAATCGCGCGCACGCCTGCTGCTCGAGCAGGATCGAGACGAACTCGTCGCCGGAAAAGTTGCCGGTGCGGCCGAGGATCGTCTTGGGCGTCGGATCGTGCTCCTGCTGGTTGAAGTGGAACTCGTTTCCGCGGAATGTCATGCCCGTCAGCGCGCGGGCGCCTTCCTTGATGTCGCGCTCGCCGTAGCCGTTGCCCTCGCCCAGCGTGAACAGCTCCATGAGTTCCCGGGCGAGGTTCTCGTTCGGGCTCCGGCGGCGGTTCTCGTCGTTGTCGAGATACTTCAGCATCGCCGGGTCGCGGATGATGCCGCGCACGAGGTCGCCGAAGTTGCCGGCTGCGTTCGCGCGCAGGAACGCGTTCTGGCGCTTCATGTGCCAGCTGTTCTCGATCGTGCGGTATCCGGTTGCGAAGTGGCCGTGCCAGAAGAGCGTGAGCTTCTCCTCGAGCGGCCGGCCGGTCGAGATCATGCGGGCGAGCCACCAGCGCTGCATGGCCGCGAGCTGATCGCGGTCGTCGCGCTCGCGCATCTGACGCTCGCGCTGGAGGCGGAGGATCGTCTCCTCGTCGCCGGCGGCGCGCGCACGGCGCAGCGTCTCGCGCTCCTCCGGCGTCTCGGGGCGCATGACGTCCGCCCGGAAGTCGTTGGCGCGCGCATCGATCGCACCGGCAGCCTCGTCGCCCTTGAAGTCGATCAGGTAGTCGACGGCGTCGTCGAGGCCCATCTCGACAAGCGCGCGCACCTGCGCCGGCGTGCCGCCGAACCCGGCGCGGCCCAGGAGGTGCTGCGCCGCCGCGTAGTCGAAGTCCTTCTTTGCGAGTGGCTGGATCGGGTTCGCCATGGATGGGTTTGCCGCGATGGGTTGCGCCGTGAGGGGTTGCGCCGTGAGGGGTTGCGCCGTGATCGACTTCGCTGGTGGCTGTCACGAAAAGCCGCTGGAGCCGCAGGCTGTTTCGCCATGGCGACTATCGGAAAACTACGCGACGATTCCCAACGGGCGACAAGATTTCCGCCCCGGAAAGGCGAAAGTCAGGTGGATTTCGCGAGGCTGTCCGACCCGACGCCGGCCCGGCGGCCCGATCGGCGACCGAGGAATGCGACCGCCGCGAGCGGCAGGATCACCGCAAGCGGGGCGGCGAGGCTCGGTCCGTTCAGGAAGGCGTCGTCGATGATGGGCACGACCGCCGCCACCACCACGCCGAGCCCGAGGATCGCCCACAGGCTTGGCCGTCCCACGGTCCGGATGGCAAGCGCCGCGTAGGCCGGGAAGACCAGCCCGTAGAGGCCGAGGAAGCGGAGGTAGGTGTCCTCGAGCGGAGCGAGCACCGCCGCGCCGAGGCCGATCGCGAGCGCGAGGAAGATCAGCACGCCGCGCGTGCGGCCGCCGAGCGCCGTCGCCCGGATCTCCGAGAGGTGCAGCGCCGAGGTCAGGATGAGCTGCAGGACGATGTGCGCGCGCACCGCGGGGTTCGTGAGCCCCTGCGGCGACTTCAGGTAGCACACGGTCAGGAGCAGCATGGTGGCGAACGCGACGCCGAAGACGAGGAAGTTCGTCGGCCGCGCTCCCTCCGGAACTTCCTGGCGCGCGCGGTGGAACGTGAGGTCGAGGTTCGGCGACAGCATGAAGCCGAAGGCGATCGTCGGCAGCACGTACGCAAGCTGCATGAGCGAGTGCTCGCCTGTGGCGGGGAGCGGATTCATGCGCCCCCACGGAAGGAAGGCGAAGGTGGCGAGGCTTGCGACGAAGCCGAGCGCTGCAAGCGCCCAGAGCATGGGCCGCGGGAGATGCGCCAGGGCAAGCGCCGCGCCGAACACCACGAGGACCCCGAGCAGCGCGCCGTCGGTCCGCTCGGTCGTCAGCGCCTCCGCCAGCACGGGGCCGCCCAGCCAGCCGATGAAGAACAGCTGGTACGCGACCGTTGCCGCCGAGAAGCAAGCCATCGCGAAGGCGTGGTCGTGCGTCTCGGCCATCGAGCGCTGGCGCGTGCGCAGGTAGCCGAACAGCGCGCAGCCGAGCACGTTCGGAATGGCGAAGGCGAGGATGCCCGGCCAGCCGAACATCTGGCCGATCACGATCGGCGCGAACATGCCGATGCACCAGGTCCAGCTGGTGGCGAGGCCGAGGCCGGAGAGAACGGTCTGGACGCTGCGCGTCATCGGCCCGGCGCGCCCTCGTTCGAGCCGGGCGCCGCGCCGTCAAGCGCCTTGCGCTTCTCGCGGACGGCCCGGCGGCGCTCCTCGCGCTCGCGCACCATCGACTTCGGGGTGCAGTGGAAGGTGATGTCGCAGCGGCCGACGAGGATCTCGCTGTCCTTGCGCACCAGCTGCTGCTGGTAGATCTCCATCTCGAGCGAGACGTTGAACTCGCCGCCGGCGGCGACCTTCTCCTCGACGTCCTGGCTCTTCACCACGCGGTAGACCGCGGGCCCGAGGCAGGGGCGCAGGAATCGATACTTCATCTCCTTGCAGACGACGGTGTAGTCGCCGCCGCAGATCGAGAAGAGGTACATGCCGGCCGCCACCTCGGAGTTTCCGAGAAGCGCCGCGCCCGCCATGGCGTCGTAGAAGTTTCGGTTGAAGCGGCGGAACGGGAGGATCGCCGCGAAGCGCTCGGCGCTGAGGCCCTTTTTCCGCCCGTACATCTTGATGCCCGAGCGCGCCGCGTAGGGGAGCCACACCAGGGAGAAGATCTTGTGGAAGAAGTTGTTCTTGATGGAGAGCCGCGACGCCCATGCCTCGAGCCGCTCGAGCCGGGTCGGGGGGCGCAGGGGGCGACGCGCGGGCGCGGCCGGCCGAAGCGCATCGACCGCCGCAGGCAGCGGCGACTCGGGCGGATCGGGGTTGAGCGGCACGGTGTCCATCGAGTCGGGATCGGGCTCAGGGAGGGCTCGGCATGGTAGTCAAGCAGCGCCCCGCTTGGAACGGTGTAGAGTGCGGCCATGCCCATCGCCCGCGCCTCGGTCGGAGTCTGTTCCTGGAGCCTCCGCGCGGAAAACCCCGCGCAACTCGTCGATCGCGTTCGCGCAACCGGAGCCCGCGCCGTGCAACTGGCGCTCACGGGAATCGCGGAGAATTCCGCGGTCTGGTCCGAGACCTTCGCACGCCTCGCCGACGCCGACATCGAGGTCGCAAGCGGCATGCTCGAGACGGTGGGCGAGGACTACTCGACGCTCGACACGATTCGGGCGACCGGCGGCGTCGTTCCCGACGCCACGTGGCCCGCGACGGCGGCGCGCGCGGCCGCGGTGGCCCGGGTGGCGGGTGCGCACGGGGTCCGGCTCGTCACCTTCCACGCGGGGTTCATCCCGCATGAGAGCGGGGCGCAGCGCGACAAGCTCTTCGCCCGCCTCCGCGAGATCTCGCGCATCTTCGCCGAGCATGGCGCGCGCATCGCCTTCGAGACGGGACAGGAGTCGGCCGAGACGCTCGCCCATGCGCTCGACCTTCTCGGCGACGACGCCATCGGCGTCAACTTCGACCCCGCCAACATGATCCTCTACGGGATGGGCGACCCGGTCGCGGCGGTCGCGCGGCTCGCGCCGCGCATCGCGCAGGTGCACGTCAAGGACGCGACGCCGACCGCGACGCCCGGCGCGTGGGGCAGCGAAGTGCGCGTCGGCACGGGCTCGGTCGACTGGAGCGCGTTCCTCGCTGCGATCGCGCAGGTCCCCGCGTCGGTGCGGCTTGTCGTCGAGCGCGAGGCGGGCGACGACCGCGTCGGCGACATTCGCGCGGCGCTCGAACTGCTCGCGCGCCACGGCGTCTGCTGAGTCAGATTCGGCGGGTCGCGCTTGTCGGCATGCAGGGCCGACGCGCAAGTCCTTGTCAAACCGTGTACTGATTGCGCAGATGACGGCTCCTTGCTCGTGACGCGCACGACGGAGTGCGCATCATCGCCCGTACCTCACTTCTCGGGCACGAAACCAGCCGCCCCGTCGATGGGTGGCGAAGTCATCCATTGGAGTCATGCATGAGACCGAACGAGTTCATCTCTCCCTTCTCGGCGATTCATAAGCAGACGCGCCGCGACACTGTGTTTCTGGCGGATGTGCCGCGCGTGGTGTCGCACTCCCTTCTCGCCTGGGGGTTGCTCGCCGCCGGGGTCGGCGCCGCATCGGCAGCGCCGCAGGCCGTTGACTTCGAGCACTTCATCATCGCGGAGGCCGCGCTGACGCTTGGCGACTGTGGGGCCATCATGGCGCAACAGTCCGCGGACTATGCAGAGTCCGACACGCCAACGGCCATCGAGCGTACCGCGGCGCTGCTCTCGGCGACGAGCACGGCAACCTCGGAGATCGCAGCGGGCCTCCTCTTCCTGTGCGAAAGCCACGGTATGTCGTCGTGTGAAGCCGCCGTGGAGTTCGGGAGCGTATCGGATGAGCTTGCACGGGCATCGGGGCTTGTTGCAAGCCATGACTACGCTTTGGCGTCAGAGTCGCTTGCTCGAGCGACCGACCAACTCGAGGCTCTGTTTCCCCTGACGGGCGGGGACGGATTGCCCGACTCGCTCCGCGAGTCCTATCGCGCGGCGATGCAGTCACTCGATGAGGCGAGCGCGGTCCTTTCCGTCCTCGGCGATGGCTCGACGTTCGGAGAGGCGCACCGACACCTGTCGAGCGTCCAGAGCCAAGGGCTCGAGGCCATGCTGCAGCAGCTGCAGACTCCGGCGAACTTCGGCTGGCCCGCTGGATTCCTCGGTGCAGAGCTGTTGACAGGCTCGAACTTCGCCGGGCAGTGGGCGCCGGGGACGACAAGCACGACGGGGCTCTCGCACCCAGTCAGTCAGCAGATTCTGAACGACTGGTCGCAGACGACGTCTGCGCAACTCGTCGCGGACCTCGGTGGCGGAGCGCTTCTCCTCGCGATCCACAATGCGGGCCACAATCTGCGGGACGCGATGTACGGACTGCGCGCCTACATCAATTCCAGGCACGCCGTGGGCATTCTCTGCGAGATCCGCTGCCTGAACGACAACGTCTGCGCGCCATGCCGGATCTCCAAACTTGGCTTTGGCTTCGCGCACGCGAATCCCGAACAAGTCGACGAAGCCCGCCTCATCATCGAGCTGCTGCTCGCGATCGAAGTCAAGCGCCGCGGTGTCGCCCATTCACCGGAGTGGCTTCGTGACTCGGTGAACGACGCCGTGAACGGCCTGCTCGATCAGCTCCAGAGCAACAGCGGCTTCCTATACATCACGGTCGAGGAAGGCTTCTGCCACTTCTCGCCATGCTGGATCTTCTGGGATGAGTCGGAGTGCCGCGTGCGTGCGAGTGGCTGGATCAAGGTCCCGCTGCCGATCGCCCAGCAGATGACGCCGCCGCGTATGTGGTCGAAGGGCGACTGGCGGGGTGCCCAGAATGCGGCCCAGCGAGCGGCAGCCGCCTGGTGCGCCGCGAACTGACGTAGCGAGGTCGTCCGGCGTCGCTTCGAGCAATGCTCTGGTCCGCGCCCCCTGTCGGAATCCTCCGGCAGGGGGCGTTCGCATTCGCCGAACGAAAGGCGTGTAAGAACCGCGCCGGGTGGCTCGACCCGGCTGGAAGCCTCAGCCCTTCCGGATCTCCTTCGGACCCTTGCCCGCGGTCTTCTCGTAGCGGCCGTCGCCGGTCTTCTGGTACTTCGTGAAGCCGAGCCGGTCGAGATTCGAGTCGCTGACCTTGCGCTTGTCGGCCGCGGTCGAGTGCTGGCCGCCGATCATGGGCATCTGCGGCACGCGCCGCACGGGTTCGCCGGTCTCGGGGTGCGCGGAGAGCGCGGGATCGCTCATCCGCTGCATCAGCTCGAAGTGCTCGCCGAGAGAACCATCCGGCTTCACGACCGCGTACACGTACGTAGGCATGTGGGCATGGTAGAACGCCCGTCACGGAGACGCGAGTGGTGACCACGAAGCCGAAGTCCAACGCGGGCGGCCCCGCCCGTATTCACGAGCTGCGCGACCTCCTGACGCGCGCGAACACGGCGTACTACGTCGACGCGGCGCCGTTCATGAGCGATGCCGAGTTCGACGCGCTTCTCGCGGAGCTTGCCGCGCTCGAGGCCGCGCACCCCGAACTCGCCGACCCGAACTCGCCCACCCAGCGCGTCGGCGACGCCGCCCTCGAAGGCGAGTTCGAGACGCGCAGGCACCGCGTGCCGATGCTCTCGGTCGACAACACCTATTCGGTCGAGGAGATGCGCACGTGGTACCGGCGCTGCGCCGACGCGCTCGGCGCGGGTGACGGCGCGGGCACTGGCGCTGGCGAGATCGGCGGACTCTTCGCCGCAGCCACGGGGCCCGCGCTCTTCGCCGATCCCAAGGTCGACGGACTCGCCATCTCGCTCCGCTACGAGCTCGGCGCGCTCGTCGAGGCGGTGACGCGTGGCGATGGAGAGCGGGGCGACCTCGTCACCGGCAACGTCCGCGCGATCCGCGCCATTCCGCTTGCGCTGCGCGCGCCGAAGACCGCGAAGTGGGGCGGCATCCCGCCGGTCCTCGAGGTGCGCGGCGAGATCTTCATGCCTGTCCGCGAGTTCGAGCGCATCAACACGGAGCGCGAGAAGCACGGCGAGCAGCTCTTCGCGAACGCGCGCAACTCGTGCGTCGGCACGCTCAAGAACAAGGATCCGAAGATCGTCGCCTCGCGGCGGCTCTCGTTCGTGGCGCATGGCCGCGGCGAAGGCGAAGGCCTGCCCGCGCTCGAGGCGCACTCGGAGTTCGTCGCGTATCTCAAGGAGCTCGGCATTCCCGTGTCGGCGATCGGCGGCAAGCTCGGTTCGGTCGACGCGGCCGCGCGCCTCATCGGCGATTTCGCGGGAAAGAGAGAGAAACTCGACTTCGCCGTCGACGGCATGGTCGTGCGGATCGACCGCTTCGACGAGCAGGAGAAGCTCGGCTTCACCTCGAAGAGCCCGCGCTGGGCGGTCGCCTTCAAGTACCCGGCCGAGCAGAAGGAAACCGTGCTCGAGAAGGTCGAGTGGCAGGTCGGGAAGGGCGGCACCATCACGCCGCGCGCCACCATGAAGGCCGTGTTCGTCGCCGGCTCGACCGTGAAGCACGCGACCCTCCACAACATCGAGGAAATCCAGCGCCGCGACCTCAGGATCGGCGACCATGTCATCGTCGAGAAGGCGGGCGAGATCATCCCGCAGGTCGTGCGCGCGGTCGTCGAGAAGCGCACGGGACACGAGACGCCCATCGAGGCGCCGGCCGCGTGCCCGGTCTGCAAGGGCGACGTCGAGCGCGAGGGACCGAAGCTCTTCTGCGCGAACCCAATGTGCTCGGCGCGATTCCGCGAGAGGCTGAAGTGGTTCGTCGGCCGCGATCAGATGAACATCGACGGACTCGGCGAGGAAATCGTCGACGCGCTCGTCGACGCCGGGCTCGTGAAGGACTTCGCGGATGTGTTCACGCTCGAGGCCATGGCCGTCGCCCGTGCGCTCGCGAAGGGCGACAAGGCGCTCTCCGACATCGAGAAGAAGGGCCCGGGCAAGCGCGCGACGGGAATCATCGAGAGCGCCGCCGACGCGGCCAAGCACCGAGGACTCACGCGCGTCCTCGCCGGGCTTGGCATCAAGCATGTCGGCGCCAGCGCCGCGAAGACGTTGGCGCGGCGCTTCCGCAGCGCCGATGAACTCCTCGCAGCGACCGAGGACGATCTGCTCGCCCTCGACGATTTCGGCGAGGTCACCGCGAAGTCGGTCGCGACCTGGCTGCACTCGAAGGATGCGAAGCACGTCTTCGCGGCGCTCGCGAAGGCCGGCGTCGACCTCACGAGCCACGAGCCGAAGCCGGTGGAGGCGGGGGCGAACGCCTTCGCCGGCAAGACCTTCGTCGTCACGGGCACGCTCGAGAAGTTCGACCGCGGCGCCGTGACCGAGATCCTCGAGCGCGCGGGCGCGAAGGTCTCGGGAAGCGTCTCCAAGAAGACGTCCGCGGTGGTTGCGGGTGCGGAAGCGGGCAGCAAGCTCGCGAAGGCGCAGGAACTCGGCGTCGAGGTATGGGACGAGGCGCGGCTCATCGACGAACTCGCGAAGGCCGGTCTCGCGTAGACTGCGCGGCCCGTGTCGCAGGTCCTCCTCGGCTTCCGCAACCTCGCCTTCCGCGCCGCGATCTTCGTGGTGCTGGCCGCGATCCTGGTGTGGATGCTCGGCGGCAACCTCTTCGCCCGGAACACCGTGATCCCGATCGGGGCCGCCACGACGGGCCCGGGGGATGGCGTGGTGCATGTCCGTCTCGAGCAGGTCATCCCGCCGGCGGCCTCGCTTCCGAGCGATGCGTACTTCTTCCGCATCGCCGGCAACGACGGCATGTCCTACGGAACGACCCA